>Ga0306926_10000040_pt1 | contig 97592 bp, 88 predicted proteins | sample flu12Cox44000178_FD_203759 | JGI IMG/M metagenome (GOLD analysis project Ga0306926, IMG submission 203759) | Lab enrichment of tropical soil microbial communities from Luquillo Experimental Forest, Puerto Rico - flux8day.12C.oxic.44.000.178 (v2)... | ecosystem: Environmental > Terrestrial >... | reverse complement strand
AAGCGGCTCGTCGACGCTGGCCGACCACCGGGCCTCATCGGCTATCGCGGCAAAACGCCGGTCGGGTGGATCTCGCTCGGGCCGCGCGAGGACTACGCGAAGCTCGCGCGCTCGATCGTCATGAAGCCGGTCGACGACAAGCCCGTCTGGTCGGTGATTTGCTTCGTCGTGCCCGCGGAGTATCGCGGACAGGGTGTCGGGCACGCGCTGCTGCAGGGCGCGATCCGCTATGCGAAGCGGCGCGGCGCGACCTGTCTCGAAGCGTATCCGGTCGACAAGCCGGAGCGTTCGTCAGACGACGGGATGTGGTTCGGCGCCAAGTCGATGTACGACCGCGCCGGATTCAAGGAAGTCGCGCGGCGCAAGCCAGCTCGGCCCGTCGTTCGGCTCAAGCTCGCCCGATGACGAGTCGGTGCCGCGGCGCGACAGATCTTCGGCCCAATTGAGCACGGATCTCCCTGGGTACGTGTTGCCATCCGATTTCGACCTCGACGCATTTCTCGCGCAGCCGCTGATGGCGCATCTCGCGACCGCTTCGGAAGCGGGCCCGCGCGACTCGCCGGTGTGGTTCCTGTGGGAGGACGGCGCGATCTGGCTCGTCGGCAATACTCGCGACACGTTCCCGAAGCGCATCGAGCGCGACGCGCGGTGCGCCGTCGGGATTGTGCAGTTTGACCTGGCGCGGGGCCTCCTGCGGCACGTCGGCATTCGCGGCGTGGGGGCCGTGGAACGACTCGACCACGATCGCCTCAAGCGCCTGCTGCGCCGCTATCTCGGCGACGATGAAACGGCATGGAATCGGGACTTCAACGCGAGCGTGATCGATCGCCTCGAGCTCATGATCCGCATCCAGCCGACATCGATCCTCGCGCGCGATCAGTCGTATTTCTCGAATGTCTCACCGCGCGGCGCTGGAAGAACTTGATGCACGGAACAACGGGATTCCGTTTCTGCGCTCGCGTGCCGCGGCGCACCGGGGCGACCGAGAGGGCCCGGTGACGCGTACCGAATCGCCCACGACGCTGTTTTCGGTGGTGCCGTATCGTGCCGTCGAGCTGATCGAATCGGACATCCGCGCCCTGCAGCGCTTTTTCGACGCGAATCCGGAATACTTCGAGACCGTCAACGGCCAGCCGCCGCGCGAGGACGAAGCGCGACAGGAATTCGTGGAAATGCCCCCCGCCGGGATGGGGTTTACGAAGAAATGGATGCTGGGCTTCGTGCACGAGCAGCACGGCCTCATCGGCATGGCGACGATACTGTCCGATTTTCTCGCGCCGCGCGTATGGCACATCGGGCTCTACATCGTCGCGTCGTCTCTCCACGGCAGCGGTGTCGGGCGTTCGATCTATGAAGCGCTCGAGGACTGGATGAAGAACGAGGGGGCGCTGTGGGTACGACTCGGGGTGGTCGTCGGCAACCGCAAGGCCGAGGGCTTCTGGGAGCGCTTGGGCTACAGCGAAGTCCGACGCCGCACCGACGTCGAAACGGGGCGCAAGCGGAGCGAGATTCGCGTCATGGTGAAGCGTCTCGATCGAATGCCGCTCGGCGATTATCTCGATCTCGTCGCGCGCGACCGCCCGGGCGCGCCATGATGATGGCAGCGCGCCGTCCAGGCGCGATCTCCGGGCCCCGCACATCAGCGGCATTCGCGAACCCCCGACACCCGCAGCCTCACGCTTCATGAAGCTCGAGATCCGTCGCTATCTGGAGCGTGATTTCGACGACCTGGTCGCGCGCTGGCACGAGACCAATACGGTGACCTACAGCTACAACGCCGAGCATCGCCGCCATACGCTCGAGGGCGCGCGGCGCTTCTTTCGCACCGAGCTGCTTCCCCTTTGCGAGGTATGGGTTGCGGTCGCGAGCGACGAGCGGGTGGGATTGATCGCGCTCGACGTACCCTGGATTCGCCACTTCGCGGTGTTCCCCGAACACCAGCGTAAGGGCATCGGCACGGCACTTCTCGGATTTGCGCGGACGCGGTCTCCCGACGAGCTGCGCCTGTTCACGTTCCAGCGCAACGCACCTGCCCGGGCATTCTACGAGCATTACGGCTTCACCGCGGTTGCCTTCGGGGTGAGCCCCGCGCCGGAATCCGAGCCTGACGTCGAGTACCATTGGCATGCGGATCGCCGATGACGGTGCTCGATCCGCGCGCATCGGAGCCGGGGCGCGTTTTGACCGGTCTGCTGCGGCCTACACCGAATTCATCGTTCGAAGGTATCGCCATGTGCCGAAACATCAGGATCCTCTTCAACTTCGAGCCGCCCGTCACCGAGGAGGAGATCCATGCGGCGGCGCTTCAGTTCGTCCGCAAGATCAGCGGCTTCAACAAGCCATCGAAGGGGAACGAAGCGGCGTTTCAGTCGGCGGTGGACGACATCGCGTCGATTTCCGGCACGTTACTGCGCTCGCTCCACACCACCGCGTCACCACGCAATCGCGCGGAGGAGATGGCGAAGGCGCGCGCCCGCGCGGTGCATCGTTTCTCGACGCCGACCTGACGGCCCGGCGGGCCAGGTGCCGTCCGACCTGAAGCAACTTCGCGAGAATCGCGGGCGTGAGCGCGATCAAGCGGCCCTGGTCAGGGGCCCTCGCGGCCCGAATGGCGTCGTCAGTGAGATCGTGCGAGATCGCGCGCGATGTGCGCTATGCTCGCTTCCGCGAGCGGGCCCGTGAAACCGCCGCAGGCGGAGGCGCGATGAAGCGAGTCACGATCATAGTGGCGGTGGGGAGCCTGCTTGTATCCCTGATCGTGGCGGCCCAGCCGGCGCCAACCGGCCCCGAGGCGCGCGACATGGCGCTCGTCGGCTTCAACGATCTCCAGGGCCGGAGCGCTTACCAGCCCGTGATCCGCGAGCAGAACGGTCGCTTCATCCTCTACGTCGGCCATCACGGTGGAACGGAAAAGACGGCAAAGCCCGTCAATGCGCTGACCGGCGCGCCCGAGTTCAACGGGACCTCGATCCTCGACGTCACCGATCCGCACGCGCCACGCTACCTCGTCCACATCCCGGGCGAGGAAGGACTCGCGGAAGCGGGCGGCGCGCAGATGGTGCGCGTCTGCGGCACGCGTGACGGTGGAATCAAAGGCGATCCCAACAAATTCTATCTGCTACGGACATTCGGCAATGCCGCGCATGAGATCTTCGACGTCACCGACCCATCGGCACCGAAGCTGGTCGCACGCATCGGACCGCTCGGAGGAACGCACAAGAACTGGTGGGAGTGCGATACAGGCGTCGCGTACCTGGTGTCGGGTGCGAGCGGGTGGCGCACGCGACGCATGACCCAGGTCTACGATCTTTCCGATCCGGCGCATCCGCGCTTCATCCGCAATTTCGGTTTGGCGGGCCAGGAACCGGGTGCAACCGGTGACGTGCCGACGGAATTGCACGGGCCGATCTCGACCGGGCCAAAAGGCAACCGCGTCTACTTCGGGTACGGCACGAACAAGAACGGCATGGTGCAGATCGTCGACCGACAGAAGCTCGTGAACGGCCCGGCCGAGCCGACGCCGGACAACCTCCGCGCGCCCGAAGTCGGGCGTCTCCTGCTGCCGCCGAACGCCGGTGCGCACACCGCGTTCCCGATGCTGAAGCTGAACGTCGCCGAATTCGCGCAGGATCAAGGCGGCGGCGTCCGGGATTTCGTCGCGATCGTCGACGAGGAATTGGTCAACGAATGCCAGGAACCGCGGCAGATGCTGTGGATCGCGGACATCACGTCCGAAGCGCGGCCGATCAACGTCTCGACGTGGACCGTGCCCGAGGCGAGCGGCAACTTCTGCTCGCGCGGCGGCCGCTTCGGCACGCATTCATCCAACGAGAACATGACGCCGATCTACTACAACCGGATCCTGTTCCTCGCGCATTTCAACGCCGGCGTGCGCGCGGTCGACGTGCGCGACCCTTACCGTCCGCGCGAGATCGCGCATTACATCCCGGCGGTGACGGCGAATACCGATCCACGATGCGTGACGGTGAACGGCGCGAACCGGTGCAAGACCGCGATCCAGACCAACAACGTCGAAGTGGACGATCGCGGCTACATCTACATCGTCGATCGCGCGAACACGGGCCTGCACATCCTCGAGCTCACCGGCGCCGCGCGCGCAATCGCGAACTTCCCGCGGTAGTCGACGACGGCTTTGCCGCCCGACGGTGATGACGCCGGACTGCGTCGACGGTTATCGTTGCGCGGCGTGCATTTTACTTCGATTGCAAACGGCCATGTCGCCACCATTGCCGTTCCCGGCGTTGCTTAGAAATTTGTGCTGCGTGCTGCGTGCTGCGTCGCGACGTTGCGGCTGTGCGCCGGCGTTTGCAAGCTCGACGCGGATCCGGGCGACGATAGGCCGGGCCCGGGCGGCGACACGCCGGGCAAGTCGCGCGAGCAAAGCGTAAACGTATTCACGACGCATCGCGCGCGCCTCGCGCTCGAACATGAAATGGTCGTACGCCGTCCAGAATCTACGGTCCGGCGTTTCGTCATGCGTGCTCATGTGATTCCTTCGAAAGCGGCCCGCAAGGGCTCATGAGCACAACATAGGGTCGCCGATCGCGAGCGTCCAATCGTCTTTGGCGATCGCGATCATCGGTCGCACGGATGATGACCGGACGCGCAGGAAGCGCTCTCGTACGGCGGTTCGCAGTTCAGAGCTTCGCGATCTCGTCCGCCGCGCGTTTCAGGATTTCGGCGACGCGTTGCTGCTCTTCCTCGGATGCGAAGAACTTCGCGCGAAGCGCACTCTTGAGTGCGCGCCGTGCCTGATCGAGTTCGTCGATCATTTGCCGTTTCGCCCGCTTGCCGAGAATGCTGCCGTCGTCATCGCCCTGATCGGTTTCGCCGGAGAACGCGCGCTTCACGTGCTCCATCTTCGACGCGATCCATTCGAGTCGCGCGAGAATCGCATCGGCGATCTCGTGATTCGCATCGAGATGGGCGCGTCCTTCGGGCGTGATCGCGTAACGCTTCTTCGCGCCTTCGGTCTCGACCGATGCGTAACCGAGCTCTTCCAGCAGCGTGAGCGCGGGGTAGATCATGCCGGGACTCGGGCTGTAGAACCCGCCGGAGCGCTCTTCGAGCGCCTTGATGATCTCGTAGCCGTGGCATGGCTTCTCGGCGAGGAGCGCCAGGATCACGAGCTGCAGCTCGTCCGACCCGAGCTTGCGCCCCGACCGAAAACCGTGCCATCCGAACCCGGGGCCATCGCCCAGAGCGCCGAGGACTCCGGCGAAGACGCGGGGCCGGCCATAGCGCCCGCCGCAACCGCGAAAGTCATTGAAATAACGACCGAAATACGCATGCATGGGTTCTCCAATCCTGGATCGGTTATCGTGCGACACGTTGCAAGATATATCGTACGATATAACATGTCAAGTGGGAACTGCGCGGTTTGGGCCTGCGGAGAGTGCTGAGCTCCGCCTCCATTCTCGTCTTTCGTTTCGAAGGCGCTCGCAAGGATAAGGATCGCGGGTCACTCCAACGCGCTTGCCGCGCTCTCGGCGTAAGCTACGCGCGGCTGAAGCGTCGAGCGTCCGTGGGGCGCGAAGAGGGGACGATGCGGCAATCGCGGTCGAGTGCGCGCGCACCATGGATCGCGCTTGCATTCTGCGCGGCGGCGCTTGCGCTGCCCGCCGGTGCGCAGCAACACGCCGTTTCTCGCGTGACGATTGTCGCGAAGCCGCGCGTGTACAGCGGCACGTGCCCGACCTCGATCGAATTCGCCGCGACGATCTACGTCAGCCACCGTCCGGTGTTGGTCGACTTCGAGTGGGAGCACAGCGACGGCGGGCACTCTTCGCCTCAGCGCATCGAGATCACCGGTGCGTGGCATCGCGTGACCGAGACGTGGAAGGTCGGCACCCCGGGCCAGCGTCGGAAAGTATGGGCGAAGCTCCGCGTCCTCGCACCGACGAGTGTTGCGTCGTCGCAGGCCGTCGTGGAGCTTAACTGCCGCTAACGGCTCTGGACCCGTTCGACGTCGGTCCACGTTCCGCGCGAGGCGATGCAGGCTTCGATGAAGGCCATCGTATGCGCACCGTCTTCGACCGTCGGATAAGGGAACGATGGTACGCTTTCACCGAGCGAACGTGCCATGCGCTCCTGTGCGGCTTCGGCGTAGATGTTCGCGAATGCCTCACGCAAACCCTCGGGATGGCCGCGCGGTGTGCGCCCGAGTGCCAGGATCTCCGGCGGCAGGAACGGATCGCCGCGGCCAATCACGCGCACGGGCTCACCCTGCAACGCGAGACGCAGGTAGCTCGCTTCGCGATGGTTCCAGTCGAGCATCCCCTTTTCGCCGTAGATCCGAAGCCGGATATCGTTCTCGCCGCCGGCCGCGGCCTGCGTCGCAGTGAAGGTACCGTGCGCGCCGTTGGTAAACACCACCAGCGCCGACACATAGTCGATGAGCTTGCGACCGGGCACGAGCGCAGTGACGTCCGCAGTGACGCGAGCGACTTCGGTGCCCGCGGTGAAGCACGCGAGGTGCTGCGCATGACATCCGATCATGCTCATTACCACCGCGAGGCCGCTGCGAGCCGGGTCGAGAACCCAGCGCAGGCGATTGGTCTGCGGCAACGCCTCGAGCAGCGTCGCGAATCCGCTCTGGATGTATTCGACCTGGATCAGTCGCAGCGCACCGAGCGCACCTTCGCGCACGAGATGCCGCGCGTAGCGCGTCATCGGATACGCCGAATAGCCGTGCGCGACCGCAAATACGTGCTGTCCATCGCGAACGCGCTGCACGAGGTCGCGCGCCTGTGCGAGGTCGTGCGTGATCGGTTTGTCGCACACCACGTCGAGCCCGGCGTCGAGCGCGCCGCGCGCGAGCGGGTAATGCGTATCGTTGGGCGTCGTGATGGCGACTGCATCGATGCCATCGTCGCGGCGCGCTTCGCCGGCAATGAGCGCGTCGACGTCGCCGTAACAGCGTTCGGGATCGAACCCGAGCGCGATGCCGCTTGCACCTGAGCGTTGCGGATCGCTCGAGAAGACACCGGCGACGGGGCGCCAATAGCCGTCCATTTCCGCAGCACCGCGATGCATGCGGCCGATCCACGAGTCGGGTCCGCCGCCGAGAATCGCGAGTCGAAGCGCCCTACCGAACCGATCCCGGATCCCAGCCATGCGCTCCCCCGAATTACGGTGCGAAAAGGAGCGCCGAGTCTACCCGATCGATGGCCGTGGAAGTTCGATTCGACGCCGCGCCGGGTGCATCGAGCGAAGCGGATGTGCTATCCATCTCCGGGGTCCGTTCGCCATGCCGTCGCGATGTTCCGCGAAGGCCGCAACGGACCCGGTGCAACACGTGGGTGGTTGGCTAGCCCGGACGCCGCGGAATGCGTCCGGCGTCGTCGGAGACGACGACTTCCACGCGGCGGTTGAGTTGACGTCCGGTGGCGTCACCGTTGCTCGCTACCGGGTACGACTTGCCGAAGCCGTGCGCGCTGATGCGTTCTGGGGCGATGCCCGTCTCGAGCAACGCGATCCGCACGGCGTTCGCACGGCGTTCCGAGAGCTCCTGGTTGAAGCCATCGGAGCCGACGTTGTCGGTGTACCCCTCGATCGCGACCCGGCGTTCCGGATATTGCTTCATGAACAGGGCAAGTCGTTGGACGGCGCGCACACCGGGCTCGCGCAGACGGGCACTTCCTGTCTCGAACAGCACGTCACCCAGCGTGATCACGAGTCCGTGATCGGTCATGCGGGTCTGCAGATCGGAGAGCGTTACCGAGAGCGCGCGCGCTCGCGCGTCGGATTCCGCGAGTTGCTGCTGCGTCGCGATGGCTTGCTCCTGCGCGGCGGCGGCTTGCGCGCGGGACGCCTGCGCCTGCTGGTCGGCGATCGCCGCCTGCTGCTGCGCCTCGACTGCGGCGCGACGCGTGGCGTCAGCCTGCAGCGCCGCGACGCGCGCGTCGTCGCGCGCGATCTGTGCTTCGCGCGTGCGCGCCTCGAGGCGGATGCGGTCGCGCTCGACATTCGCATTCGCGATCGCGGCTTCGGCCGACTTCTGCCGCGCGGTTTCGAGCGCGATCTCGGCGCGGCGCTGCGCAATGTACGCGAGGTGGTCGACCTCGACACGGTCCTGGCGATTCAGCCACGCGGCTTCGGCGCGGCGATAAGCCTCGTCCGCGCGGCGGTATTCGACCGCCGCGTAAGTCGCGACGAGCGGACTGTCGCGCGCGGAGTCGTGGGCGGCCCGCGCCTCGTCCATCGCGGGATCGGGTTCAGGGAGCGTGCTGCATGCGGCCAGCGTAACCGCGAGCCCTGCAGCGAGGGCGGTCAGGGGAAACGACGGCTTGTTCATGTTCACCTCGTCACGGTTCGATAACGAGATCGGGATGGGGCGTTACCGCGAAGCGCGCGCGAGCTCTTCGCGCAGCACGCGGATGCTTTCCTTCACCTCGGCAACGGCGCGCTGCGCTTTGGCCGACCTTGCGCGCGTCGCGGCAAGATTCGCGTCGGCCTCCGCGGACTCGGCCAGCCGTTGCGCTCGGTCGTAGTCGCGAGCGCCCATCGCCGTGTTGGCACGATCGAGCTCGTCCTGCGCGCTGCGCAAGTCGACCGACGCATAATCCGCCGCACCCGCCGAGACCGCATCCGCCACCGCCGTGCGCGCGACGGCCATCTGCTCACTGGGCGGTGGTGTCGTCGCGCAGCCTGCGATGCCGAGCAAGGTCAGGCTAAGCAATGCAACGCCGGCAGGAGAGCATGCATGTGTCGACATGTTCAACTCCAGGGGGGTTTCGCGTAGGCTAATCCCGGGTTCGGACGTTGTTCAGCCGGTCGGTACCGAATCGTCTGTAGGATTCGCCTCCGCGTGCTGTAGGCCGGCGCAAGCGGGCTTGGGATGACGTGCCAGTGAGGTCGGTCGATGCCGGACACGATGCGCGCGATGCTCTTCGAACGGCCCCGCCACGCCCTCGTCGCGCAGGACGTGCCGATTCCGGAGCCTGGCCCCCACGAGTTGCTGATCGAGGTGAGTGCGTGCGGGGTATGTCGCACTGACCTTCATCTCGTCGATGGCGATCTCGTCCCGCCCCGGTTACCGGTAATCCCGGGCCACGAGATCGTCGGCCGCGTGGCAGCGGTGGGCGCCGAAGTCAAGGCTTTCACGGTCGGCACGCGAGTCGGCGTCCCGTGGCTTGGCGGAACCTGCGGGCGCTGCTACTACTGCGTGCGCCGGCATGAGAATCTGTGTACGAACGCCGTCTTCACCGGGTATTCGCGCGACGGCGGGTACGCGGAGTACGTGTGTGCCGACGCACGCTTCGTGTTCGGAATCCCGGAACGCTACGACGATGTGTCGGCCGCACCACTGTTGTGCGCGGGGCTCATCGGATACCGGGCTTATGCGATGGCAGGCGAAGCCGACGTTGTGGGCGTCTACGGCTTCGGCGCGGCGGCGCACTTGATCGCCCAGGTCGCTCGCGCCGAGGGTCGCACTGTGTTCGCCTTCACTCGGCCGGGTGATGTCGCTGCCCAAGAGCTTGCGCGGACGTTGGGCGTGCAGTGGGCCGGCGGGAGCGACGAGCGTCCGCCGCGGGAGATCGACGCGGCCTTGCTCTTCGCGCCCGTCGGCGCGCTGGTTCCCGCCGCGCTCCAACATTCCCGTCCCGGCGCAGTCATCGTGTGCGCCGGTATCCACATGAGCGACATCCCGGCGTTCCCGTACCGCCTGCTATGGGGCGAGCGCGTCGTGCGCTCGGTGGCGAACCTGACCCGCGCCGACGGGGATGCGTTCTTTGCGCTGGCGGAGCGCGTTTCTCTCGATGTCCGCACCGAGGCGCATCCGCTGCATGCAGCAAATGATGCGCTTGCTGCGCTCCGTGCCGGGCGTATTCAGGGCGCGGCAGTCTTGACGACTGCCCGTGAATAGGCGTCTGATGCGGGTTGCCCTGCCACTTTCCACTGAGGAGCGATGACCATGGCGAAGAAGACCTCGGCGGCCTCCCGCAAGCACGCGAAGAAGCGCGCCGCGCCCAAGTCCCCGGCCAGGACCGCATCGATGTCGATGCCGAAGATGCCGTCATTCGACGACATGCAGAAAATGACCAAGTTGATGACGCCACAGCAGGCGATCGAGCTCTACAAGGCCAATGCGAAGCTCGCGCTCGACGTCATCAACGCCGCCATCGAAGGGACGGCGCGTCTGCGCAAGCGTCAGTACGAGGCGGAAGAAGACGCCGCCGAGTTTCAGAAAAAGCATGCGAAGTCGGCGGCGGAAGCCAACAATCCGCAGGCGCTGATGGCGGTCGGGCAGGGAGCCGCGCAGGAAGCGATGGAGAAATCGATGCACTACTGGGGCGAGATGTTCGACCTGATCGTCGAGATGCAGAAGCGGCTGTTCGCGCTGATCGACGAGCAGATGGCAGGCGTCCCGGGCGTCAAGGAAGCGAAGGCCGCCATGCAGATGCTGCCCGACCTATCGCAGATGCAGAAGGTCGTCAGCGCGATGCAAAACGTCGTCGCGTCGGGTGCGCCGGCTTTCGACTCGATGCAGCGGGTGATGGGCGATTTCACGCGTCTCGCGCAGAACTCGATGCCGGGGATGCGGCGTTGACTCGCCGCGGGCTTCCTTGAGGCGGGCGGTCCTCGCGCGCGATGGATCGCGCGCGGCCGCTGCCTCACCGTCGGCGGTGCTCACGCGGTCGGATCATCGGCGCCCTCCGAGTCGATCCCGATCCGACTGCGCCTCCGGACTGGCTTCCCGCCAGCGCTGGCTTAAGTAGCGACAGACGGAGGCTGGCTCGAGCTCGCTGTTGAAGCGGCGCGCTCGAAAAAGACATCCGTCCGGTCGAGTGGACGATCCCCACGTTGGACATCTATCACATCTTCTGCAACCTGAAGCCCGGCGTGCACGACCTGGACTTCGTGCGCGAGACACGCGCCTACCTCGATCATCTGAAGCGCGACGGCCGGCTTCAAGCTTACCGGATCACGCGCGCGAAGCTGGGTTTTCGACCGCGCGAGCTGCGCGAATTCCATGTGACGCTGGAGTTCGAATCGCTCGCGCAGTTGGACCATGCGTTCGCGCACGTCGCCTCGCGCGCGGATCCCGTCGAAGGTCTGCATCACGCCGTGAATTCGAAGGTGCAGGACATCTTCTTCGCGCTCTACCGCGATTTTCCCGACGACGCGCGCGTCGAAGGACAAGAGCGGTTCTAGAGCCATTCAAGGCCCTCGATCACCCCGAATCCACCGGCGCCGATCCGCCCGACCGCGCCGGAATCTAGCGTGATGGGATCAGTGCCGTCCGCGCGATACGCCGCTGCTCCGCACGTCCCATTTGAGACGATGGCCGAGCGCGCGTGCGATCTTCGACGCGGTGTCGAGAGACGGCGACCGCGTTCCGGCCTCGACCATGCAGATGAACTGGTCGGTGACGCCGGCGGAACGCGCGATCTGGATCTGCGACTTCTTCATGCGCCGCCGCGTGCGGCGCAGCCAATCTCCGAATTCCATGCTCGATTTCCGTCCTCGGTCGAAAAGCGTTGAAAGCAGTATTGTGCACGATCTTTTGCCGCGAGCGGGACGAAAAATTTGCGGAGACCGACGACTCGGTCTTGATCACCTGAACAAATCCATCCCGCGAACGCGATTATTGGCGATGCGATCCGGCCCGACGATTCGATGCAAACGTCGTGTCGCCCTCACGCAGCATGAGAATTTCACCGGCTTCGAGGCGCGCCTCGCGAGCCCGCTCGTTCGCGGCGAGCAGAAACCCCAGCCGCTCGAGAAGCCGCACGGATCGAGCGTTCTCGCGCTTGAGTACGGCGGCGAAGCGTGCGACATCGTAGCGTGCGCGTAGCTCGTCGCACATCGCGACGACCGCTTCACTGGCAATTCCCTGTCCCCAGCGGGCGTTCGAGAGCACGTAGGCGATGCCGGCGGACCTGTCAGGGAAGACCGTGGCTTGCACGAAGCCGACGAGTCCATCGCCGCGAAGTCGCATGACCCAGTTGAGCCATTGCTGGCGGCCATCCGGTGAGCGGCGCGATTCGAGCTTCGTGAAGCGTTCGTGCAGTACCTCGGCTGACGTCGGTGGCGCATTCTCGAACTCGTAGAGCGCCGGTTCGCTCAGGACGCGGAACATCTCCGCGGCGTGCGCGGCGACTTGCGGCTCGAGGATCAACCGTTTCGTTACCAGCCTGCGCATACGCGGCGAAGTCATGTCAGATGAAGCCCTGGAAATTCGAGGCGAGCAGGTTGTCGAGCGCCGGTCGCGCGAGGGTTCATGCGACCCGACGTTCGGTGACCGACGATACGCGCGCGACGACGAGGCGGGTTGTGCTCTCGCCGGGCTTGAACGGCGCGCGATCGTAGCCCGAAAAGTCGCCGACGATTTCGAGATCGGACCTGCGAAGGAGCGCGTTCGAGCGCTCGATGTCTAACGGGCGCCAATCAAACGTTCGCCGAACTTCGCGCACGACGCGATCGCCGAGCAGCGTGACGAATCGCCAGTGCGTCTGCCACGCCCCGTCGAAACGCGGCTCCATCGCCGAATGATGCTCGATGCGCAGTTCGCCCAGAGCGCGTGAGGCGACCATCGACCAGGGACTCGGCGCGCGCGCGGGCGACTTGACCGGCATGTCGAGGACAATCGTTCCGTCAAAGCGAATTTGCGATTTCGCGTACGCGACGAGCGAGTCCTGCGCCTCCTCGGGGATCAAGTGGAGCACGGCGAACGCGCAACACAAATCGAACGGCGCCGCAAAGCGAAACCCTGCAGCTTCCGGCACTGGACTCACACAGGGCGCGATGGCGGGCTGTCCCGCAAGGCGCGCGAGGAGCGCGCCGTACATTTCCGCATCGGGCTCGAGCGCCGTCACGCGCGCGCCTTGCTCAGCGAGCGCAAAGGCGGTCGAGCCGGTGCCGGCACCGATGTCGAGCACCTGGCAATCCGGAACGATCAACGGTGCGAGGAACCGCGCTTGCTTGTTGTGCGCCGGGTTCGCGTCGGCAAAGAGGTCGTAGTACGGTGCGACGCCCTGGCTGTAGCAGTCGTTCATCACTATAGGGCGTCGCTTCGATTACATCCGCGTGGATTACCGCGTGATTCCAGTCCAGTAAGGCGCGCTCGCTACCGGTGTAGCGTGGACGTTGCGTTCAGTGAGACGCCTTCCATCGAGACAGCTCGCCCGTCCGCTTCTCGCTCGCTTCCTCGAGGCAGCCGTAGTACTCGAGCGGCCAGATCGAGCCGCCCTTCGACTCCGCGGTCTCCTTCTCGCACTGCGGATCCCGCGCCTTGAGCCACGCGCGCTGCTGCTCGCGAAGCTCGGCCTGCTTTTCCGCCGGCAGGCTTTGCATCAGCTGCGTATACGAGCGATTGAGTGCGGCATCGGCCTTTCGGTAATCGTGCAGCGCGCAGGCGTTTAGTTCCTGCTGATTGCCGTTGCGATTGCATTGGAACGGGCTCGCGTTCTCGGCCGCACGCACCGACATCGCGAGAATGGGCAGCAATCCGAGAAGGATTCGGAGCGTACGCGGCATGCGACTGGTCCCGGGGCCGGACTTGAACCGGCACGACGGAGTTACCCGTCGAGGGATTTTAAGACAAGACGATCGTACGAACTGCGACGATCGGCAGCATTCGACAGTAAACATTTTCAGAGGCTTAGCCGCACACACGGGCTGCCGTGTGCTGCGTGTCGCGGCGGCATGCGGTGGTGAAGTGCCAAATGTGTGCCACCGCGACGAACTCCGGGACCAGCAAGGGTCCCGGCGGCCCCGTCAATGTTCTAGGTAAGCGGTATCCGGAACAGAACGTCCTCGTCCCTCTCGATCTGTTGTTGTCTGAGAGAGAGGCCGTTCGCCGGCTTTCAACCCGACGGACGTTGCGTCTCGCGTAACTCCGGTCGCGACTATTCGCGACCCACGTGGTGGGTTTCGTCAGTTTTGCCGACTATCGTCCTTGATCGCGCCATCGCCACTCGGGACCGGCGTGTAACTTCGTACGTCGCGGGTTTCCCGGGAGGCTAGGTGCTCGCTTGTTCGTTAGTGTGACCACGTAAGGCTGGCACGGGCGAAATGGGACAGCTGCTACGCCAAGCTGTCTGCTTCAGTTACCTGAAAGGGAGACGACAACATGAGGCGCGCGATACGTTGGAACCGCCTGCGCAGTTTGCTCGGACTCATTCTTCTCAGCGCGTCGCAGTGGACCTTGGCCACAGTGCCAGAAGTCAGCGAGCCGCAAGGCTTTGCGCTTGCGGTCGATAGATTCGGAGCGGTTTACGCATGGGGGAATAATGGGTCTGGACAGCTCGGAGACGGCACCACCAATCCTTCGCTGGTCCCGGAGGTGGTTTCCTCCCTGTCCGGCATCGTGGACGTGGCAGGTGGGGGTCCCGGCGCCGCGCAGGGATTCTCGCTCGCGGTGCGGAGCGACGGGGTGGTCTTTGCTTGGGGCTATAACGCCGATGGCGAACTCGGACTCGGTAACACCTCGACCGGGCCGATGGTGCCAACGCAGATTCCCTCCTTCGCCAATGTGCTCACCGTGTCGGCGGGAAGTCAATTCGCGGTGGCGCTGAAGAAGGACGGCACAGTATGGGCTTGGGGCGTCAATGACCATGGTCAGCTCGGCAAGGGCGACAACTTCCCGTCCAGTTCTCCGCTTCAGGTCCCGGGTGTTTCGAACATCGTTAAGGTCGCAGCTGGACTCGCCCATGTCCTGGCGCTGCGCGCGGATGGCGCCGTGTTCGCTTGGGGATGGAACCAGTACGGGCAGATCGGCAACAATTCAACCATCGACAGCCTGGTTCCGGTGCAGGTGGGTCTGCCGGGGGCGGCGATCGACATTACCGCATCCGCCCTCGAATCGTGGGCCGCGCTCGCCGGCGGCAGCGTGTACGGCTGGGGCGAGAACAGTGTCGGCCAAGCTGGCGATCTGACGCTTGTGACCCCGCGGCTGACGCCGGTACGAGCGCTGGGTTTCCTGCCGCGCACGGTGAAGCTCGCCCGCGCGAACCCTTTTGGTGAAGCAGCGCAGGCCCATGCCCTGGACGGTCGCCTCTGGAAGTGGGGGTGGGGCGCCCATTGGCAAATGGGCGACGGTTCACAGAATGCCACGAATCCGGTGCCGCAGATGCTGAGCGGTCTTACCAATCAAGGTGTCATGGCGTCGTCGAGCGGGCTTCAATCACACCTCGTGCGCGCCGACGGCAGCGTCTGGGGATGGGGCGAGAACTCCTTGGGTCCCGGCGAAACCGGCACGTCAAACGCGTCGCCACCCAGCTTCGTGTTGACCCCGGCCCCGGTGCTCGGCGTCGGCGGCCTAGGGTTGCTCAACCTCGGCAGCTTCTCCGGCCGCAAGAGCAATTTCTCCGGCTCAAATGGCGCCGGTTGGCTGTTGTGGAGACTGCCTTCCCTGGGCGCCAATACGCTGTGGCAATTGAATGGCAATACCGTCGTCACCAATCAGGCCATCACCGCCGTCGGGACCACATGGCACGTTGCCGGCACCGGCGATCTGAATGGCGACGGCAGGGCCGACATCGTCTGGGTTGAAGCCGGCGGCGCCATCGTCGTATGGGAGATGAACGGCACCACGATTACGAGCAGCGCAGTCGTCGGTGCAGTGCCATCCGGGTGGTCGCTCGTAGCTGTGGGTGACGTAAACGGCGATGGCAAGGACGATTTGATCTTCCGCTCCAACACCGGTGTCGTCGCGGCGTGGATCATGGACGGCTTCAGCGTGCGCAATGTCGAAGTCATCGGCTCGATGGCGACCAACTACCAACTCGCGTGGGTGGCGGACTTCGACGGCAACGGCGTCAAGGACTTCTTGTGGTTCGATCCGGCGACCGGTTCCGCGATCATCTGGGAGTTGTTCCAGACCGCGCCGATCAACGTGTGGAATCTCGGTACGTTGGGACCGGGCTGGACGCCGGCGCTGGTCGGCGATTTCGACGGTGATGGTCGCGCGGACATCCTGTGGCGCAACGGCGCGACGAACGTCATCTGGTACATGAACGCGGGGGTGGCGAAGACGACGCAGCTGATGCCAACGGTGGATACCTCATGGACGCCGGTGGGAGTGATGGATGCCACGGGCAGTGGAAAGGACGACATCATCTGGCTCAACAACGGTGGGAGTGTGGTGCGCTGGAAAATGAATGGCATCGGCATTGCGCCAGCTGTTGCGGTGATCGCGGTGCAGGGCGTCGGCTGGCAGGTCGTCGGGCAACACTAATCTGCTGTCGTGCGGCCATCATCAAGTCGCTCGCGCATCAGGGCTGCGATGGCAGCCCTGATTACTTGAAACCATTTTGGTGCCCGGGGCCGGACTTGAACCGGCACGACGGAGTTACCCGTCGAGGGATTTTAAGTCCCTTGTGTCTACCAGTTTCACCACCCGGGCGTGAAGCGCATTCTAGCGGCCACCGGTTGCGGCCGTCGCGGCGCAGGTTTCAGGAGGCCGCATCGAAAACAACAAGGGCCCCGCGCGGGGCCCTTGCCGGAGGATGCCTGGATGCTATTGGCGTCGGGCCGCGGTGGTCATCGGCGGTGCAGGCGCGGCAGGCGGCGTCGCAGGCGCCACATCGGTGGGCTTCTGGCTCGCTTCGACCGCAAGGCCGTTCTGTTCCCACTCCGGGAATCCGCCGCGGAACCAGTAGACGTTCTTGAAGCCATTCGCAATCGCCACTTTGGCCGCCTTGTACGACTTCCAGCACTCGGGACCGTTGCACTGAAAGATGTATGGTTTGTCCTTGTCGAGCTTTTGCGGACCGGCCCAGTCGTCGAGCGCGGGATCGAACGCCACGTCCTTCAAGCTCTTTTCGCCGTACGGGATCGAGGCGGCGCCCTTGATGTGCTTCTCGTGGTATTCCTTCACCAGCCGCACGTCGATGACCGGTACGCCCTGCTGCTGCAGCGCCAGTACCTCCGATGCATTGACGAGCTTCGCGCCGGGAAGCTGCGACGGTGTCCAGTTGCCGAGCGCGGAGACGTAGCGATAGTTGGCGATGTCCGAGTGATAGTTGACGCGGCCGATCCCCGACATCGTGCCCGACGAGCTCAAGAACCACGCCTCGAGCTTCTTGCGCGTCGCCTCGTTCAGGTCCTTCTTGACGACGACCGTCATGCCGCCGGGCACCGGCCGCGACTTGAGCAGCACCTTGGACGGCGACTTCGTCTGCTTGACCCACGATTCGACATCCGCCTGCTTCGCGACCGTGGCGTCGACCATGCCGGTGTCAATCGCGAACAATCCGGCGCCGGCCGTCTTGCGGTACAGCACCTGGTTGAACATCTTGAGCGACTGGCCAGATTCGTTGAGCATCCCGCGCGCGATGTACGCGCCGACGGAGTCCTGCTGCGTGAGATAGATCTTGCCGCCCTTCAGGTCGGCGGGTCCGCCGGATGCTGGCTTCGCGACCAGCTCGTACACTTCGTCAGGGTCGGTCGAGCCGATCAGGGCATAGCCGTGCGACAGCGCCGAGGCCGCGACGTGCGCTGGCGCGATGTAGATGTCGTACTCACCGGTGCGGGTCGAGCGCATCACGTCACCCAGGTCCTGCGACTTCTGGGCTTTGACCGCGGCTCCCGTGACGCGGGACAGCGTACCGCCGAGATCCATCAGGCTGATGACCATCGACTCGCGGTCCGACGGATCGACACCCACCATGACCGTCAGATCGGCGGCGTTGGCGGCCGCCGCACCGGCGAACAGCGCAACCACTAGGCTTCGTTTCATCGCACACCTCTCCCGGTTGGAGTGGTGGTCAGTAGAGTACAACAAAGAGCAATGGCTATGCCAGTTAAGTGACAGAAACGAGGCGTTTTGATTGTTGCGCCGAATCAAAGAGCGCCAAAGGCCACCTCGAGCCAGCGGGGTCGGGGGCCTGGCGCTGTACGTTACATCCTGCCGCATTTGGCGGGGATCGCTGCGGCGCACAGACGGCGCCGTGAGTCTCACCGGGGAGAGTCGCGGACCGGTTGCCGATGTGGGCCCGCCGGGGCGTCGGTTAACCTGGCAGGGCGCTGCCGGGTCCCTTAATGCTGTGGACTCACTGCTTGCCGTAGTTGGCGGCGAGGTACTCCGCGATTGCCTTGGCGTCGGTGTCGTTGATCGGGGCGCCGAAGACCTTGATCATCTTCGTCACCGATGCGTCCCAACCCGCGCGATCGAGGAACGGTGAGTTGATCACGATGTAGTCGAGGCTGTGGCACGTGCCGCAACTCGCCTGGACCTGCTGGGCACCGGGGCCGGGCTTGAAGTCGACCTTCCGTTCCTGGGCGAGGGCGATACCGGCGACACCGATCACGAGCGCAATGGCGAGCAGAGCTTTCATGGTCGCTGTCCCCTAGACGATGTCGATCGCGATGCGCTGCTCGACATTGTTGTGATAGCCCGGTGGGTTGAAGATCAGATCCGTCGTTTGCGTCGACCCGGCCTTGTTGGTGGCGCGTGCGGTGACGACGAGCGGCCCGCGGGCAGCCGGTGTCACCGAGTAGATGAAGCTGCGGAAGGAAAAACGGCCCAGGTCCTGACCGAGCGCGGCCTGATTCCACGTGCGGCCGTTGTCGGTCGAGACGTCGACGCGTGCGATGCCATACCCGCCGTCCCAGGCGACGCCGGTCACGTTCACCGGACTGCCGAGCGGGATCTTCTGACCTGCGCTCAAGCTGGTGATGAGCGAATTCACGACGATCTCGGTGATCGGCGTGTTGACGTCGGTCTCCTGCGAAATGAAGCGGTCGATCAGCGGAAACTTGCCGCGCGGGATGCGATACGCGCTCTTCATCCAGAAGCCGTCGAAGGGCTTGCTTACGGCGGAAATCGAGACGACCTGCTTCATCCAGTAGGTGCCGGTCCAGCCCGGCACGACGATGCGTGCGGGATAGCCGTTCCAGTGCGGCAGCGGCTCCCCGTTCATCTCGTACGCGATCAGTGCGTTTTCGTCGAGTGCCTTCCACACCGGGATCGATTTCACGAAGTCCGGCGTCCCCGGAAGGACCGGGCCGTCCGCGCCGTCGAGCACGATTTCGAGGGTCTCCTTTTTCAGGCCCGCCTTCGCCAGCACGTCCTTCAGTCGCGCCCCCTTCCACCGCGCGTTGCCCATTGCGCCCACGCCCCATTCGACCCCGACCACGTGGGGATTCGAGAGCCCGCGACGGTTCCCCGAGCACTGATTGACCGCGACGATCTCGGCTGGCGTGAAGTCGCGCTTCAGCTGGTCGAGCGTGAGCTCGAACGGAGTCGCTGCCGCCTCGCCGCCGACCTTGAGCGTCCACTTGTCCGCGCCGACCTGCGGAATGTTAGCGAGGTGCCAGCGGACGAAAAACGCCTTGTTCGGCGTGACGTCGGTGGTGAAGTATTCCGGCGGCGTCTCGTAATTGGGCGGCCGCCAGGTGCGCTTGATCAGCCCGACTTTCCCCGGCAGCGCTTCGAGATTGCTGGCTTCGATGTCACCTTCGGGGAGGCTCGAGAACCCCGGCGCGATCAGATCGGACGCAAGCGCATGCCGCGACAAGAGCGGCACCGCTCCGGCGAGCGCGAGCCCTCGCGCGCTCTTCTTCAGGAACTGGCGACGGTTCGACGACATGCGAGCCCCCCTTCGGCATGTGATTGTTGGACGGTGCACGCGGCTGCCGGTGCATGCCCGCTCGCTGCAGAACGGCTGACATTATTGCCTTGCCCGCCGAACGTGTGCAACTGTGGTGCACACGTTATCGACCGGCGGTCGTCCAGCGACTCCGCCGCAACAACACGTGCGACCGCCTTGTGCGCCTTCCGCCGATCTCGGCAGGGCGAATGCGCTATGAGTGCGCGGGCAGGGCGCCCGCAGACAGGTACGCCGTCTTTACGCTGGTGAAGAACTCGACGGCGTAGCGCCCCTGCTCGCGCGCGCCGTAGCTCGAGCCCTTGCTGCCCCCGAACGGGACGTGGTAGTCGACGCCCGCGGTCGGCACGTTGACCATGACCATGCCTGCCTGGGCGTTGCGCTTGAAGTGCGTCGCGTAGGCGAGGGAGGTCGTGCAGATGCCGGAGGTCAAGCCGAACGGCGTGTCGTTCGCGAGCGCAAGCGCGTGTTCGTAGTTGTCCGCGACGATCATCGCCGCGACCGGGCCGAAAATCTCCTCGCGACTGATCTGCATGTCGTTCGTCGCCTCGGTGAAGAGCGCGGGTGCAAGGTAAAAACCGTCCGCACTCCGCTTGATACGCTCGCCGCCGACGAGCTTCGCGCCCTCGCGCTTGCCGATCTCGATGTAGCGCAAGTCCTGCTCGAGCTGCGTCGCGTCGACGACGGGGCCGATATCGGTACCGGATTTGAGCGCGTCATCGACGACGAGCGAACGCATCTTCTCCTCCAATGCGCGCGCGAACGCCGGATAGATCCCTTTGGTCACGATCAACCGGCTGGACGCCGTGCAGCGCTGTCCGGTGGAGAAAAACGCACCCTGGATCGCGCACGTGACGGCATTGCCGAGGTCCGCATCGTCGACCACCACGAGCGGGTTCTTGCCGCCCATCTCGAGTTGGAACTTGGCGAACCGCGCGACGCAAGCCTGCGCGACGCGTGCGCCCGTCGCCTGCGACCCGGTGAAGCTCACGGCGTTCACCCGGCGATCGTCGAGCATCTTCTGGCCGACGGTCGAGCCGCGTCCCATGACGAGATTGAAGACGCCCGGCGGCAGTCCCGAGCGGCTGATGATTTCCGCGAGCGCCCACGCGCTTCCCGGCACGAGATCCGCGGGCTTCAGCACGACGCAGTTGCCGTAGGCGAGCGCCGGCGCGACCTTCCACGCCGGAATCGCCATCGGAAAATTCCACGGCGTGATGATGCCGACGACGCCGAGCGGCTCGCGCGTGATCTCGACCGTGAGATTGGGGCGCACCGACGGCACGATCTCGCCAGCGAGTCGCAACGCTTCGCCGGCTAAGAACTTGAAGATGTTGCCGGCGCGCGCGACCTCGCCGACGCCTTCCGGCCGCGTCTTGCCTTCCTCGCGCGAGAGCAGGGCGCCGAGCTCGTCCTTGCGCGCGAGGATCTCGTTGCCGATCTTGTCCAGCGCGTCCGCGCGCTGTTGCGTGCTCCCGCGACTCCACGACGGGAACGCCGCCGCGGCGGCGGCGATGGCCGTCTCCGTCTGTGCGCCGTCGCCGTGCGCGTACTCGCCGATCACGTCGCTCACGTTCGAAGGATTGAGGTTGCGCGAAGTGGTGGCGCCCTCGCTCCAGCGACCGGCGACGTAGTTGAGCCTCGCATCCATGGTGTGTTTTCAGCCGTTGAAGGTTGCTTCGGATGTCATCAAGGCGAGCGCGCGCCGGCGCTGCCATCCGGGTGGAGACCGCGGACGCGAGCGAAGAGACGGATCAAGCCCAGCAGCGCGTCGATGTTCGGCGTCGCGACACCGACCTTCCCGCCGATTTCCTTCACGACCGCAACGATCGGGTCGATCTCCAGCGACTTGCCTGCTTCCGCATCCTGCAGCATCGACGTGCGGAGGGCGCCAAGCTTGCGCGTGATCGCATGTCGCTCTTCCGGACTCTGAGTGACGGGACAACCGATGCGCTCGCCGATCGCGGCGGCTTCGCGCATGGCGGCCGAGCAGAAATCGCGGACCAGCGGATCGTCGAGGATGCGATCGCCGGTGGCGCCGGTCAGCGCGGACACCGGGTTCATCGTCATGTTGCCCCACAGCTTGTACCAGATGTCGTATTCGATCCGGTTGGAGCGCGTGACATCGAAGCCTGCATCGGCGAGCAGCTTCGAGACTTCGGCGAGCCGCGGGGTGACGGCGCCGCCCGGTTCGCCGACGATCAAGCCGTTGCCGGACCGATGCTCGATCACCCCCGGCGCTGGCGACGTCGCGCTCAGGTGCACGACGCAGCCCAGCGCCCGGCGCGCCGGAATCGCGGCGCTCACGACCCCTCGCGGATCGACCGCCTCGAGTCGCGCACCCTTGAGCGGTCCCGGCAGCGCGTCCAGGAACCACCACGGGACGCCGTTCATCGCGGCAAGCACCGTCGTGTTCGCGGCCAGGAGCGGACCGATGTGTGCGGCGACCTGAGGCATCGCCTGCCCCTTGACGGCGATGATGACCAGGTCCTGGTCGCCGAGCACGCGCGGATCCTCTGCGGCCCGAACCGGCGCCTGGAGGCGGCTCCCGCCGAGGCGCAACTCGAAACCGCTGCGCTTCAGCGCCTCGAGCGTCGCACCGCGCGCCACCGCGCTTACCTGGGCGAGACCCGTCGCGGCAATCCGCGCGCCGAGGAAGCCGCCGATTGCCCCCGCGCCGTAGATGCAGACCTTCACGCCGCCGATCATGCCATCGCAGGCCCGCGCCGGGAACTGCAGCGCGAAATCGCTCCTTGCCGCTCAACCGGGCGTCGGGAGCCCGGTCTTCATTGCCTGGCGATCGGCGTGGTTGGCGTTGCGTTCGCTCCCTTCGACCGCGCCTCCTTCGGGCCTTTGAGCAGCACGGACGGGTCGGCCTTGATCTCCCCGGTCGTTTCACCGACGTCGGTCAGGACCTTCCTGGCCTGATTCTCGATCGACGAAAACTTCGCGATCACCCTGGGCAGCTCATCGAGGACTGTCGCGAGCTTGCTCTTCTCCGAGCGAATCTCGGGGATCTCTCCCGGCGGCGTCGCGGCGACCAGGGCTTGCGCCCCGACGCTGCCGCCGTTCAACTCGACGAAGACGACGCCAGTGATGCCTTTCAGCACGAGGCTCGCGTGCGTGTCGGTCTTGACCGGCGTGTCCTTGCGCAGGCTCACATCGACCTGCACGAGGCGCGGGTCGGCCGGATCGATCTCCATCGACTTCACGCGACCGACCTCGACACCGCGAAACTTGACCGGGTCACCGGTCGTGAGCCCGCTCACCGATTCGTCGAAATGAATGCGGTAGATGACATCGTCGCTGCGGCCGGACTTCGCGAGCCAGACGAAGAACAGGGCCAAGCCGGCGGCCAGGACGATAACGAACAGGCCTTCCAGAAAATAGTGTCTATCAGTTTCCATGGCTTCGCTTCTCCTGCCGCATCAAGCCCCGCGCGCGCGGCCCGTGAAGGAGCTCCTCGATCCAGGGGTCGTGCGAGTGTTTGAGCTCGGCGATGGTTCCGACCACGAGTTTCCGGTCGACCAGCACGGCGACGCGGTGACAGACGGTGACGAGTGTCGTGAGATCGTGGGTCACGATCACGATCGTGATCCCCATGCCGCGGTTGAGCTCGCGGATCAGGTCGTCGATGCCGCTCGCCGTAATCGGGTCGAGGTCGGACGTCGGCTCGTCGAGAAAGAGGATGCGGGGATCGAGAGCGAGTGCGCGAGCCAACGCCGCACGCTTGACCATCCCGCCGGAAAGCTGGGAGGGCAGCTTGATCCCGGCGTCCGCGGGAAGTCCCGCGAGCTCGATTTTCATCGTGGCAACCTTTTCCTGGTCCGGCGGCGGCAACGCCGTGTGCTCACGAATGGGCAGCATCACGTTCTGCGCCACCGAAAGCGAGGAAAAGAGCGCGCCTTGCTGAAACAGGACGCCGATGCAAGCCGCCCGGTCCGCGGGGCTCATCGACGCGAGTGTCTTGCCGGAGAACAGCACTGTGCCGGCATTGGGGTTATGCAGTCCGGTAAGCGTCTTGAGCAACACCGATTTGCCGGAACCCGAACGTCCCGCGATGCCGAGGATCTCTCCCTGCGCAACGTCGAGGTCGAGCTTGTCGTGCAGCGCCTGCCGGCCGAAGCGATTGACGATGCCGTGCGCCGACAGGATCGGCTCCGCTTTGCGTCGTGGGGTCGCGCTCATAGGCCGAGCTTCTCGAACAGGATGGAGAACAGCGCGTCGAGCACGATCACGAGAAAGATCGACGCGACGACGGCGCGCGTGGTCTCCTTGCCGACGCTCTCGGCCGAGCCGCGGACGCGCAGGCCATGCATGCAGCCGATGACGGCGATGAAGAACGCAAACACTGGAGCTTTCGCGATGCCGACGAATAGATCGCTCGTATCCACGGCTTGATGGGTACGGTCGAGGAATTGCAGGAACGACACTTCGAGCTGCGAATGCGTCATGACCGCACCGCCGAGCAGGCCCATGACGTCGGAGAAGAAAGTGAGCAGCGGGAGCGTGATCATGAGCGCGATGAGACGCGGGACGACGAGGAGCTCGATCGGCTCGAGTCCCATCACCTTGAGTGCATCGATTTCCTCGCGCGCCTTCATGACGCCGATCTCTGCGGTGAAGGCCGATCCGGAACGCCCCGCAACGATGATGGCAGTGATGAGCACGCCCATCTCGCGCAGCACCGAGACTGCGACGAGATTGACCGTGAAGTCCTCGCCACCGTACGGGCGCAGCTGCACGACGCCCTGGTATGCGATGACGATGCTGATCATCACCGCCATGAGTCCGACGATCGGGAGCGCGTCGATGCCGGTCTCACGGATCTGGCGGGAGATCGAGGCCATGCGCAGCGACCGCGGATGCGCGAGCGCGCGGACCACCGCCGTTCCGGCGCGGCCGACGAATTCGATCACTTCGTACGCGTCGTGCCCGATCTCGTCGGTGGCCTTGCCGAGATCGATCACCAGTTGCCGCCAGCGCGGCACGACCTTGGGCTTCGGCAGAGGCTCGAACTTCAATCCGCAGATGAGATCGAGCAGCGCCTTGTGCTGGTCACGGACGCCGGACAGCTCGACGCCCGCGTCGCGGAGCTCGCACAGGAATAACGCGCCTGGCGAATCCAGCGTCTCTACGGCGCTCACATCCAGGCGACTCGACTTGAGCTGCGCAACCTGGCGCTTCAGCGCGCGCTCCGCTGTCGGCAGGGTGTGGATGTCGAGGACGCCTCGCAACGCCACTCCCTTGTCGTCCGAAGCGACGACGACATTGGGCGAGGTCCCCGCGGAGATAGCTCGCGACATGGGTGACAAACAACTCTACGCGTCACGGGGTGGCCTGCGAATTGATTGCGGTCTGCAACCGCTGCCAGACACACGTGGACGCCTCGCGATTTCCGACACGGGCACCGTGTAAGACTTACAACAGCATCATGCGGCGCGAGCACGGTCAGCGAACGCTCCGCTGCGGCGCGGCGTGCGGTGCGCACCGAGGGCGTTGCTGAACGCTCGGCCGCGGCGCGCAAGCCGGCGCGCACCCGGGCACGACGCAAGCACGGCTGATGCCGCGTCAGCTCAGGCCCGTCACCGGCAGCGCCGCGCCGTGAATCGCCCGGGCGGCGGAGGACGCGAGGAACAGAAACACGTTCGCGAGATCGTCAGGCGCGACCCAGCGTGAGGGATCGGCATTGGGCATCGCCGCGCGGTTTTCCGGCGTGTCGATGATCGTCGGCAGGACGCAGTTGACGTTGATGTTCTTCTCGCGCAGCTCGGCCGCCATGCTTTCGGTCAGACGAATTACGACGCTTTTCGAGGCGACGTAGGCACCCATCTGCGCGGCGCCTTTCTGGGCGACGAACGCCCCGACATTGACGATCTTGCCGCCGCCCTGCGCAAGCATGCGCGGCACCACGGCGCGCACGACGTTGAGCAGTGACCGCGCATTGAGATCGAAGAGGAAGTTCCAATCCTGGTCGGATGTCTCGTGGACCGGCGAGCCCATTCGGAAGCCGCCGGCGATGTTGCACAGGACGTCGATGCGCTTGAAGCCGCTGACTGCGGCGGCAACGGCCGCGTCGACCTCGCGCTGCTCGAGCAGATTGGCGACGGCGAACATGCGCCGGTCATTTTCGCTGGCGAACGCCGCGACCAGAATATCGCGCCGGTGATCGAGTAGCACGAGATTCGATCCGCGCGCGGCGAAGGCGCGAGCGACGGCACGGCCCAGATTCCCGGCGGCGCCGGTGATGAAGACCGTTGCGCCGGCAAACTCGTTACCCTCGGTCATCGGAATTCCCTCTTTCACGCTCATTCGACGCGTCGCGGCCACTCCGAACGGGGGTCGTTCGCTCCCACAATGCGACAATCAATCGCGGCGAGGTAGCATACGCGAAGCGCCGAGTCTTGAATCGACACCGGGCGGTGGGACGGCCCGCTCGGCGAGGAGCGCGTCAACGGAGTCCATCGATGAGCACCCCCCCCATGGTCCAAAAGTCGCAACGGGAACGCACGGGCGTCGTTTCCGGCCGACCGCTGGGCTACCAGACCGGCTTCGGCAACGAGTTCGCAACCGAGGCGCTGCCTGGCGCGTTGCCGGAAGGTCGGAATTCGCCGCAGCAGGTGGCGTACGGCTTGTACGCGGAGCAGCTCTCAGGCACCGCGTTCACCGCACCACGCGGCCACAACCGTCGCTCGTGGCTCTATCGGATCCGGCCGGCCGCGCTGCACCGACCGTTCAAGCGCATTGACAATGGCAGTATCGATACGCAGTTCGGCGCCGTCGAGACGCCACCCAATCAGTTGCGCTGGAATCCGCTGTCGATTCCCACGAAGCCGACCGATTTTGTCGCGGGGTGGGTCACCTTTGCGGGGAACGGCGATCCGGGTGCGCAAAGCGGTTGCGCGATTCATCTTTATGCCGCGAACCGCTCGATGGAGCGCTTTTTCTATAGCGCCGACGGGGAGCTCCTGATTGTCCCGCAGCAGGGACGCCTGCGTTTTGCGACCGAATTGGGCATCATCGACGTGGAACCGCAGGAGATCGTCGTGATCCCGCGCGGCGTGCGGTTTCGTGTCGAATTGCTCGAGGGCTCCGCCCGCGGCTACCTGTGCGAGAACCACGGCGCGCTCTTTCGGCTCCCGGACCTGGGGCCGATCGGCTCGAACGGCCTTGCCAATCCGCGCGATTTCCAGACACCGCATGCGGCGTACGAGGACCGCGACGGCGACTTCGAGCTCATCGCGAAATTCATGGGCAACCTATGGTCCGCCCCGATCGACCATTCGCCGCTCGACGTCGTCGCGTGGCACGGCAACTACGCGCCGTACAAGTACGACCTCAGACGGTTCAACACGATTGGCTCGGTGAGCTACGACCACCCCGATCCGTCTATCTTCCTCGTGCTGCAGTCGCAATCCGACACGCCAGGCGTGGACTCGATCGATTTCGTGATCTTTCCGCCGCGCGTTCTGGCCACCCACGACACGTTCCGCCCGCCATGGTTCCACCGCAACGTTGCGAGCGAATTCATGGGCCTGATTCATGGCGTGTACGACGCGAAAGCCGAGGGGTTCGTCCCGGGCGGTGCCAGTCTGCACAACTGCATGAGCGGCCACGGACCGGATGTCGATACCTTCGAGAAGGCAAGCCGGGCCGATCTTTCCAAGCCGGACTACATCCGCGACACGATGGCCTTCATGTTCGAGACGCGGCTCATCATCCATCCGACGCGCGCGGCGCTCGAATCCCGGGCGCTGCAAGCCGACTACTTCGAGTGCTGGCAGGGGCTCAAGAAGAACTTCAATCCCGGTTAGGCGCGCTCGAGCCGGGCTGCGGACGCGCGACGAACGATCTTCCGTAGGGAGTAATCCCCCGCGCGCGACCGCGCAGTTGCGACTTGAACGATCGATGAAATGGATACAGGCACAATGGCGAGCCTCCCGACGCCGTCGCCGTGCACCGAGAAGCCCTCCGCATGCTCGCCCTGAACGAAACGCACGACGTGGCGCTCACGAGCTGGGTGGATTCCGCCAACGATCCGGCGTCGGACTTTCCGATCCAGAACCTGCCGTTCGGCGCGTTTCGCCGGCGCGACACGAGCGAGCCGTTCCGCGTCGGCGTGGCGATCGGCGACCAGATTGTCGACCTTCATGCCGCGCGCGATGCCGGCGCCTTCGCCGGACTCGCGGCCCGGGCGGTCGCGATGAGCGCCGCGCCGACGCTCAACGGCTTCATGGCCATGGGTCCGGATGCATGGAGCGCGCTGCGGCTTGCGCTGTCGCAGGGCCTGCGCGAAGGCTCGCCGCTGACCGATCGTTTGCGCGGCTGCCTGGTCGCGCAGTCCGCGGCGGAGCATGCGGTGCCGGCCCATATCGGCGATTTCACCGATTTCTACGCATCGATTCATCATGCGACGAGTGTCGGCCGGCTGTTTCGTCCCGACAATCCGCTGCTGCCCAATTACAAGTGGGTGCCGATCGGCTATCACGGTCGCGCGTCGTCGATCGGCGTGTCGGGGCAAGCCTTCGCGCGACCGATCGGCCAAACATTGCCACCGGGCGCGGAGACACCGGTCTTCGGCCCGTCGAAGCGCATCGACTACGAGCTCGAGGTCGGGATCTTCATCGGCACCGGCAACGATCTCGGGACCGCGATCCCCATCGCGGAGGCCGAGGCGCACGTCTTCGGCCTGTGCCTGCTGAACGACTGGTCGGCGCGCGACGTGCAGTCGTGGGAATATCAGCCGCTCGGGCCGTTCCTTGCCAAGAGTTTCGCCACCACGATCTCACCGTGGGTGGTGACGCTCGACGCGCTGGCGCCGTATCGCGTCGCCTGGACGCGTCCGCGCGACGATCCGGCGCCGCTTCCTTATCTCGATGATCCACGATTGCGCGAGAGCGGCGCGATCGACATCGAGCTCGAAGTGTTGATTCAAACCCAGAAGATGCGCGATGCCGCGCTTGAGCCGCAACGCCTGTCCCAATCGAGCTTCCGGCACTCGTACTGGACGATCGCCCAGCTGGTTGCGCACCACGCGGTGAACGGATGCAACCTGCAGCCCGGCGATCTCTTCGGCAGCGGAACGCAATCCGGTCCCAAGCCCGCGGAGGCCGGGTCGCTCCTCGAATTGACCGGCGGCGGCAAGAAGCCGCTCAAGCTGGCGAGCGGGGAGACGCGCACGTTCCTCGAGGATGGCGACGCCGTGATCTTCCGCGGCGGGTGCGAGAAAGCAGGCTACGCACGCATCGGTTTCGGCGAAGTCGTGGGTTATGTGCTTCCGGCTCGCCGCGCTTAGTCGCGAGCAAGGCGCGATCAGTGGCGTCGATGAGTTGCGTCGAGGCGAATGCCGGCGATGAGAGACGCCCTCACGGCAAGAGCGCACTCGACGCGCGCTTGAGCAGGAGCTCACGTTCACGCCCGTTTCGCGTCATTCCCGCCGCGCGCTTGAATTCGGTCGCGGCCTCTTCGCGCCGCCCGAGCTTTTCGAGGAGGTCGCCCCGCACCGCCGGCAGCAAATGGTAGTCGGCGAGCACGCGTTCCGACTGCAACCGGTCGACGAGCGCGAGACCTTCCGCCGCCCCGAACGCCATCGTCACCGCGACCGCACGATTCAGTTCGACGACCGGGGAAGGTGCGAGCCCCGCAAGCGCGTCATACAGCGCGGCGATGCGTTCCCAGTCAGTGGCTTCGGCGATCGTCGCCCGCGCATGACATGCCGCGATCGCCGCCTGCAGCGCATACGGTCCGAGCGTCCCGCCGAGCGATTCCGCCCGCGCCAGCGCCGCTAGTCCGCGACGGATCAACAGCGGGTCCCAGCGTGCCCGGTTCTGGTCGAGCAGCAGCACCGGCTCGCCCCCGCGACCGGTGCGAGCCTTGAGACGCGAGGCCTGGATCTCCATCAGCGCCACGAGCCCATGCACCTCGGGCTCGTTCGGCGTCAGCTCGGCAAGGATGCGCCCGAGGCGTAGCGCCTCTTCGCACAATTGCGGACGCATCCAGTCGTCGCCGGCGGTCGCCGAATAACCTTCGTTGAAGACGAGATAGATGACCTCGAGAATCGACGCAAGCCGCTGCGCGAGCTCCTCCTTGCGCGGCACCTCGAACGGCACATGCGCCTCCGACAGCGTCCGCTTCGCCCGAACGATGCGCTGCGCGATCGTTGCCTCGGAGACGAGAAACGCGCGCGCGATCTCGTCGGTTGTCAGGCCGCCGAGCAGGCGCAGAGTCAGGGCAACGCGCGCTTCGGTCGAAAGCACGGGGTGGCACGCCGTGAACATCAGGCGCAGCAGGTCGTCGCCGATGTCGTCGTCGAGTGCGGCGGTGTAGTCCGGTACCGCCAGCTCCTGCTCGATCTCGAGCTCGCGGGCGAGCTCCTCGTGCTTGCGCTCGGTGAGCTTGCGGTGACGGAAGTGATCGAGCGCGCGATTCTTCGCGGTCGCCATGAGCCACGCGCCGGGATTGTCCGGAATCCCGGTCGCAGGCCAGGCTTCGAGCGCCGACAGCAGCGCCTCCTGGGCAAGCTCCTCCGCGAGACCGACATCGCGCACCATGCGCGCGACGCCGCCGATGATCTTCGCGGACTCGATTCGCCAGACGGCATCGATCGCCCGCCCGATATCCGCCGCAGCCACGGGCTATTGCGTTCCGGGGCAGTCGTGGCTTTCCGGATCGAACATCGGCCGGATCTCGAGCATCCCCGTGTAATCGGGGCCGAGCACGTCCACGTGGATCTGCATGAACTCCTTGCCGAGCCGGATCGCCTCTTCCTTGGACGGCAGCTCCATGATCGCGAAGCCGCCAACCAGCTCCTTCGCCTCGGTGAACGGTCCGTCGGTGACCGACAGCTTTCCGCCTTTGGCGCCGATCCGTGCTCCCTTCGAGCTCGGCTGCAAGCCGCCCGCTTGCACCAGGATACCGGCGTCGATCAGCTTCCGACTGTGCTTGCCGATGGCCTCGATCAGCGCCGGCTCGACCGGCGCCCCGGCTTCGTACTTCGGCGTAGCCGTGACAATCATCATGTAACGCATCGCGGTCACTCCTGTGGGTTGACGATGATCATCCAGCCGAGGCCGAAGCGGTCGCCGACCATGCCGAAGCTCGGGGAGAAGAACGTCTTGGTGAGTGGCATGCGGACCTGGCCGCCGTCCGCAAGCGCGCTGAACAGCCGCTTTGCGTCGGCCTCGTCCTTGGCGTCGAGCGAGAGCGAGAAGCCCTTGAAGTCGGGCTGACCTTTGCACTCGCCGTCGGACATCATCAACGCGCCGTCGCCGACCTTGAGGCTCGCGTGCATGATCTTGTTCTCGGTGCCGGGCGGCATCGGCGGCCCCTCGCCGGGAGGCGCTTCCTTGAACCGCATCAGCATCTCGACCTTCGCGCTGATCGCGCGCTTGTAGAACTCGATCGCCTCCTCGCAGCGACCGTTGTAGAACAGATAGGGCTCGACTCGCATGACGTTTCCTTGTGCGAAAGGGGATGAGTAACGCTTGGGATCGCGCAAGACGAGCGCTACGCTTTCGCGTTCCGGTCGATCTGCGCGCGTAGCCGCTCCTCCTGCGCGCGAAGCTCCGGCGTGAACTCGGCGCCGAAATCCTCGGACTCGAACACCTGCCGGATCTCGATCTCGGAGTCGGTGTCGGGAAACGGGTTCGGGCAGCGCTTCACCCATTCGATCGCCTCCGCCATCGATTTGCACTGCCACAACCAGAAGCCTGCGATCAGCTCCTTGGTTTCCGAGAACGGCCCGTCGGTGACGGTTCGCCGGGCGCCCGAAAACCGGACCCGGACGCCCTTGGAGCTCGGCTGCAGGCCCTCGCCCGCCAGCATCACGCCGGCCTTGACCAGCTCCTCGTTGAATTTTCCCATGTCGGTCAAGAGCTTCTCGTCCGGCAGAACGCCCGCTTCCGACGCCTTGGTGGCCTTCACGATGACCATGAAACGCATTTGTCGTCTCCTCTTTCGATGGGGGCGGGTTGCCGGGGCCGGGATCGATCCGAGGCCAACCGCGCTCTAATGTACGACGAACGAGCCGGACTCAATTCGACAAGCTGGCAACCTGACCATGAGCAACGGGCCGGATTATCGACGGCCCGAGGATGTTCGCCCCCTTGGCCGGCGGACCGGCGAGCGGGACATGACGCGGGTTGACGGCCGTCCTGGTCGGCGCCGACGCGGGCGGTCGCCGGCGCCGGGATTCTGGCAAGATGCGCGTTCGCGGCGCGCCCAAAACCGAGAACCGCGTCGTGCCTGGTGGAGGGATCGACCGATGATTCCGCACGCATTCGATTATCACGCTCCGAAGACGCTTCCCGACGCACTCAACCTCCTCAAGCAGCTCGGCGATGACGCCAAGCTTCTGGCCGGCGGCCACAGCCTGCTGCCGATGATGAAGCTTCGCTTCGCGCAGCCGGGGCACCTGATCGACCTCGGGCAGATCGCCGAGCTCAAAGGCATCCGCGAGGACGGCGGCACGCTGGTGATCGGCGCGATGACCACCGAGAACGAGATCATCTGGTCGAAGCTCCTGCAGCAGAAATGTCCGCTCCTCGTCGAAGGCGCGCGCCAGATCTCGGATCCGCAGGTCCGGTACAAGGGTACGATCGGCGGCGACATCGCCCACGGCGATCCCGGCAACGATCATCCGGCGCTGATGATCGCGCTCGACGCGAAGTTCGTGTTGCGCGGCGCGGGGGGCGAGCGCACGGTCCCCGCGGACGGATTCTTCCTCGGCACTTATGACACGCAGATGAAGCCGGACGAGATCATGACCGCGATTCGCATTCCGATCCCCGCTGCCGGCTCGGGGTACTGCTATTCCAAATTGAAGCGCAAGACCGGCGATTTCGCGGCCGCGGCAGCCGCGGTCCTGTTGCGCATTAAGGGCGGTGCCGTCGATGACGTCCGCATCGCGCTGACCAACGTCGGTCCGACGCCGCTTCGCGCGAAAGCCGCTGAAGATGCGCTGCGTGGGAAGAAGCTCGACGACGCCGCGATTGCCAACGCGGCTCGGCTCGCGATGAGCATCTGCGCGCCGGTCAAGGATCAACGCGGCGACGAGGCGTACAAGACGGCGATGGCGGGCGAAATGACGGTGCGCGCGCTTACGACGGCGCGCCAGCGGGCGGCGCAATAAGAACACGACGGAGGCGAACATGGCGAAGAAGCAAGCCGTTTCCTTCAAGCTCAACGGGAAGGATGTCGACGTCGTCGTCGAGCCGCGCGAGCTTTTGATCCATACGCTGCGCGAAAAGCTGCAGCACACCGGCCCGCACATCGGCTGCGAGACCAGCCACTGCGGCGCATGCACCGTCGATTTGAACGGCATGTCGGTCAAGTCGTGCACGGTGCTGACCGTGCAGTGCAACGGCGCCGAAGTCCTGACCATTGAGGGCTTTGCGCCGGGCGGCGAGCTGCACGCCCTCCAGGAAGCGTTTCATCTCGATCACGCGCTGCAATGCGGCTACTGCACGCCCGGGATGATCACGCGCGCGTATCGCCTCCTCAAGGAAAACCCGAACCCGACGGAAGAAGAAATCCGCTACTGGATGGCGGGCAATCTGTGCCGCTGCACGGGTTACCAGAACATCGTCAAGGCCGTGCAATCGGCGGCGAAGAAGCTTTCGGCGCAAGCCGCGGCCTAACCTCTCGAATCGGAGCCTTTAGCCATGCCTGACGACCAGCTCGAGCGCGAATCGAAACTCGAAGGGATGGGCGCGGCGCGCAAGCGCAAGGAGGACGCGCGCTTCATCCGTGGACAGGGAAGCTACGTCGACGACATCAAGCTTCCCGGGATGCTGTTCGGCGCCATCGTGCGCAGTCCCTACGCGCATGCGCGGATCAAGTCGATCGACAAGAGCGCGGCGCTCAAGGTGCCCGGCGTCGTCGCGGTCCTGACCGCCGACGACTTGAAGCCGGTCAAGCTGCACTGGATGCCGACGCTCGGCGGCGACGTTCAGGCCGTGCTCGCCGATAAGAAAGTGTGCTTCCAGTACCAGGAAGTCGCGTTCGTGCTCGCGCAGGACCGCTACGCGGCGGCCGATGGCGCCGATGCGGTGGTCGTCGACTACGAGGAGCTGCCGGCGATCGTCGATCCGAAGAAGTCGATGGCGAAGGATGCGCCGATCATCCGCGAGGACATCGCGGACAAGGACAACGTCGGCCATGGGCCGCGCACGCATCCCAATCACATCTTTACCTGGGAAGCGGGCGACAAGGAAGGCGCCGACGCCGTCTTCAAGAGCGCTGCCGTGACAGTGCGCGAGGAGATTCTGAATCCGCGTGTGCACCCGTGCCCCCTGGAAACCTGCGGTTGCGTCGCGTCGTTCGACAAGGTGCGCGGTCAGCTGACCGTCTACATGACCTCGCAGGCGCCGCATCTCGTGCGCACGGTGGTGGCGATGCTGTCGGGTATTCCCGAGAGCAAGATCCGCATCGTCGGTGGCGACATCGGCGGCGGCTTCGGCAACAAGGTGCCGGTGTACCCCGGTTACGTGGCGGCCATCGTCGCGTCGATCGTGACCGGCGTGCCGATCAAGTGGATCGAATCGCGGATCGACAACATCTCGACGACCGGCTTCGCACGCGACTATCACGGTGTCGGCGAACTTGCGGCCGACAAGGATGGACGCATCAAGGCGCTGCGGTTCACAGCACTCGCCGACCACGGCGCGTTCAACTCGCACGTATCGGCCACCAAATTTCCGGCGGGGCTGTTCAACATCTGCACCGGCTCGTACGCAATTCCGAAGGCCTATTGCCGCGTCGACGCCGTCTACACGAACAAGGCGCCGGGTGGCGTCGCGTATCGTTGCTCGCTACGTGTCACCGAGGCCGTGTATCTGATCGAGCGCATGATGGACGTGCTCGCCCAGAAGCTCGGCATGGACAAGGCGGAGATCCGCCGGCGCAACTTCGTGAAGGCCGAGCAGTTCCCGTACACCACGGCCTTCGGCTGGACGCTCGACAGCGGCAACTATCACGCGGCGCTCGACAAAGTGCTGAAGGCGGTCGATTACGAGGGCCTGCGCAAGGAGCAGGCGCAGAAGCGCGCCAACGGCGAGCTGATGGGGATCGGCATCTCGACCTTCACCGAGATCGTCGGCGCCGGACCGACCAAGGCCTGCGACATCCTGGGCATCGGGCTCTTCGACAGCTGTGACATCCGCGTGAATCCGACCGGCAGCGCGATCGCGCGGCTCGGCACGATGAGCCAGGGCCAGGGGCACGCCACAACGTACGCGCAGATCATCGCGACCGAGCTCGGGCTGCCCTCGGAGGAGATTCAGATCGAGGAGGGCGATACCGACAAGGCACCCTATGGCGCCGGCACGTGGGGCTCGCGCTCGACGCCGGTCGGAGGCGCCGCGGCCGCGCGCGCGGCGCGCAAGATCAAGGACAAGGCGAAAAAGATCGCTGCGCATCTGCTCGAAGTTGGCGAAGCGGATCTCGAGTGGGATGTCGATCGCTTCAAGGTGAAGGGCAATCCCTCCGCTGCGAAGACGATGAAAGAAATCGCGATGGCGGCGCACACCAGCAATCTGCCCGACGGGATGGAGAAGGGGCTCGACGCGACCGAGTACTACGACCCGCCGAACATGACGTTCCCGTTCGGTGCTTATGTGTGCGTCGTCGATATCGACAAGTACACCGGCGAGACCAAGGTGCGGCGGTTTTACGCGCTCGACGATTGCGGAACGCGCATCAATCCGATGATCATCGAAGGCCAGATTCACGGGGGCTTGACCGAGGCGTTCGCGGTCGCGATGGGACAGGCGATCCCGTTCGACGAATCCGGCAATCATCTCGGCAACAGCCTGATGGATTATTTCCTGCCGACCGCCGTGGAGACGCCCAAGTGGGAGACCGACTTCACGGTGACGCCGTCGCCGCATCATCCGATCGGTGCGAAGGGTGTCGCGGAGTCACCGCATGTCGGCGGCATTCCGTGTTTCTCCAACGCGATCGTCGACGCGTTCGCGCACCTCGGTGTAACGCACATGGACATGCCGCACACGTCGTACCGCGTGTGGCAGCAGTGCAGCGCGCTGGGGCTCAACAAGCGCTGAAGCGAGAAGCGTGAAGGTCAAGATCGACCGGACGTTCCCGATGCCCGCGCCGTCCGCGGTCACATGGGCGACGCTCGCGGACATCCCGACCGTCGCATCGTGCATGCCGGGCGCGAAGATCACCGAACGCATCGACGATGCGCATTACAAGGGCACGGTGACGGTCAAGGTCGGCCCCGCGACACTCGCGTTCAAAGGCGAGATCGAGGTGCAGGCGCTCGACGCGGTGAAGCGCACGATCCGCCTGGTCGCGAAGGGTACGGACAGCTCGGGTTCGTCCGCGGCAGCGCTCGACTTGACGGCGAAGGTGCAAGACGCTGACGCCGGACGCAGCGAGCTCGTTGGGCATAGCGAGGCGTCCGTGAGCGGCAAGGCGGCAACGTTCGGCGGTCGCATGATGGATGCCGTTTCCGATCAGATCCTCAAGCAATTCGCCGCGAACTTCGCCGGGCGCGTCGAAGCGCAGTCGTCTTCGGGGTCAGAAGGCGGCGGCGGGTCAGCCCCGACGGGGTCAACCGAACCCGCCGCATCGCGACCCACCGGAAGCGGGGAGGCCGTTTCGGCTCCGAGCGCCGCATCGCGCGCGGATCCCGCTGCAAGCTTGACCGCGCCCGTTGCTGCTGCTGCGCCAAAACCAGCCCTCGCACCGTCAGCGCAAACCGGCAGTGCGGTGGTCCCGGAAGCGCAACCGCTGAACGGCCTCGCACTGGCGTGGGCCGTGTTCAAGGCGTGGATACGCGGCCTGTTCACGAACAAAGCGGCATGAGCGCACCCCGGGAGCGGCGCAACGAAGTCGCCGAGCTGCAGCGGCAGCTCGCGAGTGCGGGGTATGTCGCCGACCCGAGCCTGGCCGCGGCGCTGCTCCTGATGCTCGACCTCAATCGGCCATTGCTCGTCGAGGGCGATGCGGGCGTCGGGAAGACGGAAGTCGCAAAGGCACTGGCCGCGGTGCGCAATGCGCGATTGATCCGGCTGCAGTGCTACGAGGGACTGGACGCGCACGCCGCGATGTACGAATGGAATTATCAGCGGCAGCTCCTCGCGATCAAGCTCCTCGAGCACGACGAGCGCAGCGTGGCGGCGAAGGAGCAGGACATCTTCTCCGAGCGTTATCTGTTGAAGCGGCCGTTGCTCGAGGCGATCACCTGCGGCGAGCCGCCGGTGCTCCTGATCGATGAAGTCGACCGCGCCGACGAGGCCTTCGAGGCGTACCTGCTCGAGCTCTTGTCCGACTTTCAGATGTCGATTCCGGAGCTCGGCACGATTCGCGCGACGACGTTACCGCTCGTCGTGATCACGTCCAACGGCACGCGCGAGCTCTCCGACGCTCTGCGCCGGCGCTGCCTTTATCAATATGTCGATTATCCGTCGTTCGAGAAGGAGCTGGCGATCGTCGAGATTCGCGCTCCCGCTGCGGCCGGCGAGCTTGCGCAGCAGATCGTGCAGTTCGTGCAAAGCGTCCGGCGGATGGATCTGATCAAGAAGCCGGGGATTGCGGAGACGCTCGATTGGACCGCGGCGCTGCTCCGGCTCGGCGTCACCGTGCTCGACGAGAGCAGGGCCGGCGAGATTCTCGAGACGCTCTCGGCGCTGATCAAGACGCGCGAAGACCGGAGCGCATTCACGCCGGAAGTCGTCGCGCGGGTAGCGGCCACATGCTGACGTCGACGACGACGTTTTCACGCGAGCCGTCGGACGCGCTGCGTGCCCGGCTGGCGGGCTTCAGCGGCTTCCTGCACGCCAACGGCTTCGGGGTGGGCGGCGGCGATGCGGCGCGCATCGTCGCGACGTCGGCGCAAATCGGGATCCTCGATCGCGACGTCCTCCGCTGGAACCTGAAGGCGATGTTGTGCGGCCACGCCGGCGAATGGCGGCGCTTCGACGCGCTCTTCGACGCCTACTTCCTGCCACCGAACAAGCGGGTGTTCGTCGAAGGCGAGCACCGCGCGTCGCGACGCCATGCCTCCGTGCGCTCGCTTCGCGAAGCCCAGGAAGACGAGGTGGAGGAAGCCTCGCGCCGTCGTGAACGCGATGCAGATGCGGCCAGGTATGCCGCGAGCCGCGAGACGCTTCTTGCGACGACCGATTTCGCCGAGCTCGATCGCGCCGACGAGACGCGCCAGATCGAAGCGTTGATGCGCCGATTCGCGCGGCGCCTGAAGCGCTTCGAACTACGGCGCGAGGCGCGTGCGATGCGCGGCCGTCGCCTGGATCTGCAGGGCACGATCCGCCGCAGCGTCGAGCGCGGCGGCATGCCGCTGTCGCTCGCGTGGAAGGACCGGCGCCGTATCCGCCCGCGGCTCGTGTTGCTGCTCGATGTCAGCCGGTCGATGAGCATGTACAGCTTCTTCTACCTGCGGCTCGCGCGGGCACTCACCGCCGAGCTCACCGATGTGCAAAGCTTCATCTTCCACACGCGGCTGACCGGCGTGTCCGAAGCGTTGCGCGACACGGATGCCTGGCGAGCCCAGGAGAAAATGCATCTGCTGGCGGAAGGGTGGGGCGGCGGGACGCGCATCGGCGAGTGTCTGCACGAGTTCAATCGCATGCATGCGCCCCGCCGCGTGCATTCGCGCACGGCGGTGATCGTCGTGAGCGACGGCTACGACACCGGCGAGCCGAAGGAGCTCGCCGCCGCGCTCAAGGAGCTCAGGCGGCGCGCGCGCCGCGTTGTCTGGATCAATCCGCTCGCGGCGCGCAGCGGATGGACGCCCGAGAGCCAGGGGATGCGCGCCGCGCTGCCGCATCTCGATCTCCTGGTACCCGGCGCCGATCTCGCGACGCTCGAGCGCGTGCTGCCGGACATCCTCGAGGGTCTCCGATGACCTCGGCCGAGCTCCTGCAACTCGCACAATCCTTGAACGAGCGCGACGAGCCGTACGCGATGGTGACGGTGGTGCGCGTCGCGCCGCCGACGTCCGCGTATGTCGGCGCGCAGGCGATCGTCACGGGCGAAGGGGCGCTGTTCGGCTGGATCGGCGGCGGGTGCGCGAAGGATGTCGTCATCGCGGGCGCGCGCGAAGCCATCGCGAGCGGCGAGCCGAAGCTTCTGCGCATCGCCAACGATGATGCACTTCCCGAGCTCGGCATCGAGCGGCACGCCATGGCCTGCGCCAGCAACGGCACCATCGAGCTGTTCATTCAGCCCTACAGCACGCGGATTTCGCTGTGCATCCTCGGCGACACGCCGGCTGCGGACGACGCGCGCTTTTTTGCGCAACGACTGGGGATTCGCCTCGTCTCGACTCCCGAAGAGGCGAGAGTCGTGCTGATCGCGACGCAGGGCACCGGGGACGCCGACGCACTGGAGACCGCGCTCAAGAGCTCCGCTCCGCACGTTCTCATGATCGCGAGCAAGCGCAAGGCCGACAAGCTGCGCGAGATGATGCGCATGCGCGGCATCGAGGCGGCGCGGCTCGATCGTCTGCAGGCACCGGCCGGCCCCGATGCAGGCGCCCGGACCCCGGGCGAGATCGCGCTCGTGGCGATGACCGGGGTGCTCGCGGCACTGCGCGGCCGATCGACCGGCGAGTTGCCCGTCGAAACTGCAGCGTTGGCGATGGGCGCACCCCCGCAATCCGGCGGCGCGGCGGGCGCCGAAACCGCCGACACCTTTATCAACCCGGTGTGCGGCATCGCGGTGTCGACGAAGACGCCGAAGCACGTCGAAATCGTCGACGACGAGATCTACTACTTCTGCTGCGACAGCTGCTGGGTCACGTTCCGGGAAAATCCCGCGAAGTACGCCGCAATCCGCCGCGCCTCCCTGATGAAGGTGTCCGCATGAGATGGTCCGCCGTCGTGCTCGCCGCCGGTAATTCGTCGCGGATGGAGGGAAGGCACAAGATGCTGCTGCCGATGGGCGACAAGCCGGTTGTGCGCCACACCGTCGAGCGCATTCTGGCGGCCGACCCGCTCGAAGTCGTCGTCGTGACTGGCTTCAAAGGTGGCGACGTGATGCAGGCGCTTTTGGATCTTCCGGTCGCGCTGCAGCCGAACCCGCGCTACGAGGAAGGGCAGATGACCTCGGCGGCCATCGGCGTCGGCGCGCTCACCAAAGCCACCGATGTCGTCATGATGTGCCTCGGAGACATGGTGCTGCTCGAATCCCGGGACTATATCGAGCTCGTCGAGGCGTATCGTAACAAGACTGACCGCTCGATCCTGATCCCGTATTTCGGCGACCAGCGCGGCAACCCCATCGTGTTCGCATCGAGCTACGTACACGAGGTCGCGATGGGCGAGCGCCACATCGGATGCAAGAAGCTCGCGAACGAATATCCGGAAGATGTCTTCCGATACGACGCGAAGCACGACCGGTTCACGAGCGATATGGATACGCCCGCGGAGTACCGCCGGATGCTCGAGCGCCTCGGGCTCGGCACGGCATCGGTCGAAGCCCACTGATCACCTTGCGCGCCCCGGCGGCGATCGCTAAGATCGGCCGCCTTTTCGATTCGGGGCCGACATGGGTTTGCAGCTCAATCTCGGATGCGGGCGCTCGCCGTTGCCGGGCTGGGTCAATGTCGACCTTTCACCGCTGCCGGGCATCGATGTCGTCGCAGACCTCGACGCCTGCCGCACAACGCCGCTGCCCTTCGCCGACAATTCGGTTTCGAAGATGCAGATGTCGCACGTGCTCGAGCACATTCACGACACGCTCGCGTTGATGCAGGAGCTGCACCGGATCGCCGAGCCGAACGCGCTGTTCACGATCCGCTGTCCCTACGGCTCGAGCGACGATGCCGACGAGGATCCGACGCACTGCCAGCGGTTCTTCATGAACAGCTTCGCGTACTTCGCACAACCGACGTACTGGCGCGCCGATTACGGCTATCGGGGCGATTGGTCCGCCGACAACATCACGCTCGTGCTTCCGCGCGCCGAGAACGCAAATCTCTCCGCCGACGCCGTTCTGCAGCGTGTCCGGCAGTTGCGAAACGTCGTGCTGGAAATGATCGTCGTGCTGCGCGCCGTCAAGCCCATCCGTCCCCCGGATCGCGCGCTGATGCCGACGCCGGTCGTGAACTTCCAGCTGGTGTAACCGAGCGCCGGTATCGGATGCGACTGGCGCGCGCTCGGGCGGGGGATATCCCCATCCTATCCGATCGCGCATCGGGCTCGGCGTGTGGCGGTGATTCGAATCCGCGCGGTTGTTCGAGATGCGGTAGGTTGCGAAGGGCTATATCGCGGAAGGCTACGGCCCCGACAGCGTGACGTTGTGCGGATTGCCGTGATTGCGGCCTAGAGTCGTCCGCGCGCCCGAGCGCGTTGCGCGTCGCTGGCTCGCAACCTCAGCCCGCGGTTGCCCGAGTTGCGAAGCGTTACGCCGAAGCTTCCGGTGTCTTTCGCGCGGCGGCCTGCGCGCCCGCCAGCACCTTGGCGGTTTCTTCGCATGCACTCCGTGCGCTGCGCTGAGCGTTGGCCACGATCCGGGCGGCTTGCTCTTCCGCCACGCTGCGCAACGCAATTTGCGCGAACGCGCGATCGGTTTCCGGTGCTCGCGGGTCCATCAAGGTTTCCTGCAACAGGGGAAACTCGACGTAACCGAAGTAGGCGTCGCACTGCGGGCAGTGATATTCGGCGCCGTCGTTGAAGGTTTCGCCGACTCTTGCTTCGCGGCCATGCCCGGTCCAGCCGCAATGCGCGCAATGCTGCATTGCGTTCTTCCAGTCGTAGTGGCTCGTCATTGTTCGCCCTCCTTCGATCAGATGGAGGCTGCCCGACCCATTGCAAGCACCTCGGTTCCCATCGGCGCTAGTGCGGTGCAGTTCGCGCAACGTCGCCATCGATGAGATCGGTGATGCTCCGGTTGAGCGCCTCGTCGTCGACGACGAAAAACAGCCCGCCGCGGCTGTTTTGCGCGCTCTTGCAGTTGCCCGCCAATGCTCCGGACTGGTTCATGTCGCCGAAGACCGAAAGGTGCTTGCCGTTGGAAATCGACACGGCAAATTTCGCGTGATTGAAGTTCGCGCCCGGCCCGCCTTCGAGGCCGACGTCGGTGCCCTCCCAGCTCCCGCTGGTCGCGATTTCGACGCGGCCGGGCCGGGACAGCGCCTCGTCCCAGCATCCGATCTTCTTGTGGGCTGGCGTCGTGTAAATCTTCGGCTCCTGCCACAGCGTCGCGGTTTTCAGCGATACGCCGCCGAGCACCGCCGAGACGAACTGCCACGGCGGGACGTTGAGCCGCGATGGTTTGGAGATCAGCACGACACCGCTCGACAGCGTCTCCTTCGTGAACGTGGTGCTCGCCGACTTGACACCAAGCGCGCTCACGAGCGCCTGAATGTCGGCGGGTCCGCCGTTGCGCACGATCTGCACATTGCCTGGATCGGTGACGACGCTTGCGTTCTGAAGCGCACGCAGGACCTTGACCACGTCATGCTTCGTGAGCTGCAGCGCGAAGAAATGCTGGCTCAGGAGGATGTCATTGTCCTGCACGCAGCCGAGCGTGTTGCCATCGCCGATCCGCGGATGGTCGCGGCTCGCGGCGCCAGGCCACGCCGGCGTCGACACCTGCAGGACCAGGCCCTCACCCGCGTCGTTCCAGACCAGCGTTCCCTTCGAGTGCCCCCACGGTGCGCCGCAGGAGTTCCCCGAGCATCCGGGTATCTTCGGCGCCTGGTAGAACTGGTCATTCCAGACCACGTAGTGCAGCTCGTGGTTGTAGATGGCGTCGAACGTCGCGCCGAGCGGATCGCCCTGGGTTTCGCCGATGCAGCCGGCGCCTTGCTGCAACGACGGGTGCACGCTGTCGGCATACACGTAGGCGCGGCTATAGCGGGTGTACTGCGCGACGGTGCCCCCGAACGGGCAGCTCGTCGTCTGCACTCCGCCACCGCAGGCCGCGAACGATTTCGCGTTGAACTTGAAGGCGAACCACCACTTGACCGGTTTGCCTTCCTCGACGAGCGGGGTCGGCGTGAACGGCGCAGCCGCCGCAAGAGGCAGCGGGGGTGGCGCAGGAGCCGCCATCGCAGCCGACTCGGCCGCGGCAGCGGGTGGTCGTGCGGCAGTCGTCGGCGCCGGCGCTTGCGTGGTGGTCGCAGGCGCATCGGATGCCGTCGGCGCAGTCGGCGCCTGCGCGCACGAGACCAGCAATGCAGCAAGAGCGATTGCAACAATGCGTTGGAAGCCCATGCGTGCCCTCGCCGGTGTGGCGACGATGCGATGGTGGGACTATGCGATTCCCGGCCGCAGCGGACAAACGATTATTCGGCGCGCGGGACCCTGAATTATCGGAACGGACGCCGCGACAAGCTCTCGGCACACCGCCTTGGTCGGTGGCGCAAACGAACGATCTGCGTCGATCTCGCGGCCTGCCGTCGCGCCGATGCGTCCGCTTACGTCAACGCCCGGAAGAACTCCCGAATTTCATGCGCAAGCGCCGCAGGTTGCTCGAGCGCCGCGAAGTGGCCGCCCTTCGGCATCACGCTCCAGCGGCGGATGTTGAAGACACGCTCGGCGGCCGCGCGCGGGGGGCGCAGGATTTCGCGCGGAAACTCGCAGTAGCCGGCCGGGACGCCAATGCGGCCGTCGATAGGCCACGGCCCGTGCATCCGCGCGTAGTACGGCCAGAACGACGCGCCGACGCAGTTCGTGAACCAGTAGAGACTGATGTTGCCGAGCATCTCGTCCATCGACAGCGCATTGCGTGGATCGCCGTCGCAGTCTGGCCACGCGCGGTATTTCTCGACGATCCACGCGGCGAGCCCGACCGGCGAATCGGAAAGCGCGAACGCAAGGGTCTGCGGGCGCGTCCCCTGAATCCATTGGTAGCCGGTCTCCTCCTTGAGCCACGCTTCGAGCTCCTTGAGGTAGCGGCGCTCGTCCTCCGTGGGATTCGTGAACATCGCCGCATCGCGGCGCAACGGCAGCATGTTGAGATGAATACCGAGCAGATGGTCGGCGCGATGCGCGCCAAGCCATGCCGTGACGAACGAACCCCAGTCGCCGCCCTGCGCGGCGTATCGGGGATAACCGAGGCGCAGCATCAACGCGTCGAACGTCGCGCCGATTTCAGGCAGCGCCCGTCGAGGCTGATTTTCGCGGAACGACAGCGTGTACCCGGGTAGCGACGGTACGACGACGCTAAATGCATCGCCCGCATCGCCGCCGTGCGCCGCCGGATCGGTGAGGAGCGGAATCAGCTTCATGAATTCGAGCACGGAGCCGGGCCACCCGTGCGAGAGCAGGAGAGGCTTCGGCGACGGACCGCGCCCTTCCACCTTGAGGAAGTGCACGTCGATCCCGTCGAGGCGCGTCGTGAACTGCGGCCAGGCATTGAGCGCAGCCTCGGTCCGACGCCAGTCGTAGGTATTCGACCAGTAGTGGACCAGCTCGCGCATGAAGGCGACCGACGTGCCGTAGCGCCATGGCGGCTCCGGCGCTTCATCGGGCCAGCAGACGCGCGAAAGTCGCGTCTTCAGATCGGCAATCGCGGACTGCTCAATCGCGACGCGAAACGGGCGCATCGAGGGGTCGGCGTCATCGGTCACGATTCTTTACCGGTCGTAGCAACACCGCATTCCGTCACGGCGCGCATGCTCCACGAGTCGCGCGTCAGGGCCATCGCGCTCATGTTCCACCACTCTTCGTCAGCAATAGCCGACGGCCGCATACCCGACCCAGTGACGAAGCGTTGCCGGCGCTGTCACGCCCATCCCGTCGAGATCGTCGACCTGAATCGTCTGATCCTCGAGCGACGTCGTATAACCGAGGACGATGCCCGACAACGCCGGACCGCGGCACAGCTCCCGCAGATGCCATGCGGTGAGCAATCCGAACGGGACGGAGTAGCGACCGCACCACGGCCACTGGTACTCGCGATGGTCGTGGTCGGCGAGCGTGTAGCGCGTGAACCGCTCGACGCGCTCCGGCGTGAGATCGCCGTCGAAGCAATCGTGCAAAATCCGGTGTTCGTGCTCGAGCGCCTTCGCATAGCCCGCGGCGCCCACGCCGAAGCGCGCGAAGCTCCGACCGCCCCAGCCCTCGTCACCATAGTGCACGGCATCGGTGGAAGAGACGAGGGCGATATCCTCGCCCCATCGCAGACCATCCTCGCGCGCGCAGTGCGCGATCGCCTGCGCGAGCTGGCGCGCGAGCTCCGCCATGCGCGCGAACGACATCGCCGGCACCAGGATCGGCACGAATGTGACGTTGCGCCTGAAGTGTTGCAGGAACGGCAGCTTCGCCTCGACCGAGTGCTCGATGCTTTGCATCTCGTCGTGGACGCAATAGCTTCCACCGGGCAGACGCGCCATGATCCGCTCGCGCATTCCCGATGCTGGAATGTCGCCGTAGGGGCCGCGCCAATGCGTGAAGCTGTCGAAGATCAGTTGGTCCTCGAGGCCTAGCTGCCGGGCCTTATGCGCCACGCCGAAGATGATCACGCACGGGGCACCGACGTTCCTGAGCACGAGCGGGTAGATGTAGCCGGCGTATGCATAATCATCGTGCGGCGCAATAGCCATTCGCCAACGGTCGCCCGGCACGACACGCTTCTCCGAGCCGATTCGTTCAAGCCGCGCGCCGTCTTTCGCGCTGATGCGAGCCATCACGGTCTCGATCTGACTTACGAGGTGCGCGAAGCCCACGACATCCGCAAGGCCGCGACACCGAATCGTCTCGACGGCCCCGCTTTTCGCAGGAGTATCACCGTGCCCGGAGCTGGGGGCGATCATGATTTTGTAACGATGGATCTCGACGCTATGGCGAATGGGGCGCAGTCTCCATAGCGACACGCGTTCGCATTCTAGTCATCTCCCCGCCAATGGTGTACGGTACCGGCGCACTGCCTTTGGCAATGCCGGGCCCGCGGTCGCAGCTCCGGCCGCTTTGGCGTGGAGGAGCGAAACCTGATCAACACAACGAGGACGATGCGATCGTGGTCGCGCAGCAGATCGGCACCGAGACCATCACCTACGTGCGCAACGTCTACAAGTACCACGTCGCATACGAGCTGACGATGGCCGCGCAGGCGGAAGCGGAAAGGGCAAGACGGCAGGTCGCGCCGGCGAAGAGCTGACGGGACGTACGAGATCGTCGCTGTAAGGGGATGACACACACCAAGGAGAGGATATGAACATCGTAGCGTTGATCATCGAGTTGATTAGTGGCGCAGTCGGCGGAAACATTGCGGGCGGCCTCATGAAGGATTACAGCCTGGGGACAGTCGGGAACTCGATAGCCGGTATTCTCGGTGGCGGGATCGGAGGACAACTTCTCGGTATGCTGATCCCCGCGCTGGCGGGGGGTGGCGGGATGGACATCGGGTCGATCATCGGCCAAGTCGCCGGCGGTGGGGTCGGCGGCGCGATCCTGATGATCATCGTGGGTCTGATCAGGAAGGCGATGGCGAAGTAACTCGAGGTCATTCAGCGGTCACGATGCGGCCGTCGGCGAACACCGACGGTCGCCTCTGGACCGCAAGCAACGGTCATCCTCTTCGAATGCCCGCCGGTCGGGCGGGTTCGATCGGCTCCGCCTCTACGGCGAGCACATCACGACGAGGTCGGGCCCGTCGCCCTCCGCCACCCATCCCTTCGCAACCATCGCGTCGCGAACGGCACGCACCGTCGTGTACCGGTGATTCGCGTCCGGACGATTGCTGAAGACGCGATAGACGGGAACCGTGTTGGCCGGACACACGCCGGCGGTGGGAAGGATCATGTCCATCACTTCCGGCGATTCTTCGTCGAAGCTCGGATTCTTCTGTGCGGTCGCCTGGCATTCCGCAGTTCCCCGCCCGAAGAAATGCGAGTCGCCGAGGGCCGGCGGGATGTAGAAGCGACAGATCGGCGAGGTGCCCGCATGTCCCGCTGGAAACGCGTTGAAGGCGAGGCCGGTCGCCTGCCATCCAACGTGAACCCCGGTCTCGAGATCGCTGATCTCGGCGGGGACCGTCGAGATGAAATAGTGATCTAGCGCAGCGTTGTAGAACTCCTGCACCGATACCGTCCCGGAAGCGGGCGTCGGCATCGTGAAGGTTGCGAACTTGCCGCTCGTGTACTCGATGAGTGCGCCCCTTCCATTTGCCGTGAACGCGAGCTGGTACGGATACATCGGCGTGCCGTTCACACTCGGCATTGGCAGCAAGTACTCGGTGATCACGCCGGTCATCGTGATGCGCGCGATGCCCGTGTCCTCGGCGAACCAGACTGCGCCGTCCGGTCCGGGCACGAGCTCGACGTCGCTGCCGGCACTCTTGGTCGGAATGGCGAAGGTCGTGATCGTCCCCGCCGGAGTGACGCGGTAGATGCTGCCGTAATAGTCCTTCACCCAGAGGTTGCCGTCGGGTCCTGCAACGATGCCGAGAAGTGTGCCTTGGTGTGGCAGCGCGAATTCGGTGACGACGCCCGCGGGCGTGATGCGGCCCAGCTTGCCGACACTGGCTTCGGTGAACCAGACGTTCCCGTCGGACCCCAGCGTGACGTACGTGCCCAAGGTCGTGTTGACGGAACCCGTGCCGGCAAACGAGGTCGGCACCGCGAATTCCGTGATGACGCCTGAGGGCGTGACGCGACCGATTCGTTCCTTGCCGTCGACGATCGCATGCCCCTGAGCGTCGGTTGGATGGGTCTCGGTGAACCAGAGGTTGCCGTCGCTTCCGACCGTGAAGTTGAGCGCCGACGGAGGTCCTGCGGCACCCGCCGGTGTCGGGATTCTCCATGGCGTCCCCACTTTCAGATCGGTGCCCGTCCACATCGGCGGCGGACCATTGACCTGAAGGCTGGTGGTCACCTGCACGATCGCGCCGTTCCCGACCGATATGCCGAGACTGCCGTCGGGAAAGACCGCAGCCGTCCCAGGACTGGCCGCGTTGAGGCCCGGTATGCTGACTTCCGTGATCGTGGGGACGATAGACCAGGTGGCGTAGTGGATGATCACGAGCTTGCCCCGACTGATATCGACGACCGCGTTGTCTCCTTTCCACCAGATGAGCTGCGCCACTTCCCGGCCGTCGCCGAGCAAGGTCAGCGGGCCCGGCGTGCCACCTTCGACCGGGACGATCCTGCCCGTCTTCGTATCCACGATGACGAAGCCGTAGTCGCCTTCCGCCAGGATCGTGCCGGGTGTGAACAGGTCCAGGAAATCGGACGAGTACTCGTCGAGCGTGTCGGCTCGCGATGGAGCGGGGCGCGCGAGCGCCACGAGCAGCAGCGCGAGCACGAGCATGTGAAGCACACGCAACGAAGCGCGGAACGCCATTCGTCCCTCCGGCCACTCAAAGAGATGAAGGAGAGTCTACTGAGCGGCCACCTGCGCAAGTGGGAGATCCCGACGGATGGTGGCGAATGTGCGATCACCTGTGGCGGGGATGCGACCGCATCAGTCGTCCCCCACACCAGGATCTATTGGCGCACGCGTGTTCTGCTTGCGTCCAGACTTGTACTGCACGGCTGTCGCCGTTGATCGGCCAGCGAAGTGAACGCAAAAGGCCGTGACGTATCCGGCAATGCGCAGGTGCCTGGACTACTCGTGATTCGAACGGGCGTATCGCCCGCTCGAAACGTGAGCCGCCTTCGACGCATGATGTGGATTGCGCCGCGAAGCGATCACCACGCAGCGCGCGCTACTTGAGCGCCTGCAGATAGTTTTGAACCGCGTAGCTCGCGATCTTGCGACCCATGTCGGTGCCCACCTCGGTCGAGGTCCGGTAGTGGATACCCGACCAGATCCTCGCGTTCGATGGCTCCTCGATGTAATCCTGCAGTCGCGTCCACTTGTGCGTCACGCCCGGTGCCGTCGGTGTCGTCAGGGAGAATTCGGGCAGCGTCCCCGTACCGAAGACGGACTGCATCACCGTTCCGGCAGCACCGGCGACGATGCAATGCGCGCATGGATACTCGGGATGCATCGGCGTCGCTCCGAGAGGCTCCCAGGTGGCGTCGCGTTCTGTATCGGGGTTGCCATCCTCGTCGCCGTTGCGGATTGCCGTGATCGGCCGCCAGAATTCGTACTCGTACTTCGCGTCGAACACCGCGACCATCGCATCGGCGGTCGCCATCCCGACCAGCGCGAACAACCTCGCGTTGTCGTTGACGTCGAGTCGCTTGGCGCTTGAGAGTTGCACGACCAGTGGAAAGAAGGTGTTCGGCCCCGTGTACAGCCAGAGGCGTCCAGCTTCCGTCTGGCTGGCGGTTCGCTTCATGCTGTTCTTGGCGCCGATTTCCTTGATCTCGTTGTAGTCGGCCGCCCATTCCCGACTGGTCAGCGATGGCGGCGGACCGGGACGGAACTGCGAAGGACTCGTCATCACGAACGGCGTAACTTTCCCCCACATGGGAACGACCACCGGAGCCGTCGGAACATAGCGACCGGGCGCAGTTCGCGGACGATAGCTGTCCGGCGCGTTCGAGCCGTCGTTCGCGCGGAGCGCCCACACGCTCTCCGCGACTTTTTCGCCGAGGCCCATGCCGGCGGACTTCGCGGGGCCATCCGGAATCGCGGCGAGGTAGCTTGCAAGCTCCGATTCGACCTTGGTCGCAGAATCGGGATGGAGCTTCGACAGGACACGGGCGGCCGCGACTGCGGCGGCGGCATCCTTCGACGCCGTGGGATCAACATCGAATTTCGTCTTGTACGGCTGGTAGCGCGGCTCGATCGCGTTGACGGAATCGAACATCGCGATGTGGATCATCGCCATGTCCCGATAGGCCGGGGCGGTCAGGCTGTAGGAAATGACATAGGGGATCACTTTCTGGTTCCAGTCGGTGATCACGTCGGCACGAACCGGGCGGCTGGCACCGACGACGGCGGCTCCTACCAGTAGCGCGAGTAGAACCACGCGCCCTTGCTTGAACGTGCGTTGCATAGTGTTCCTCCCCAGTCGATGGCCCAGCGAACACGCAACCGCCCGAACGCGCAGCACGCCGGCTGTCGGGTACCGGACGCGGCGGTCATTGTGCGCCAATGAGGCTTCGGTGCAAGTGGGAGGCCGAAGCAGGCATGATCGCGGAATCTCGGGGAGCCGGCCCGTGGTGGCTTGCAGCCCGGCGCCTCAATTGGTAGCGTCAGCGTTGAAGCCCAAGGATCCGCCATGACGCTCGATCGCCGCACACTGCTGAAGATTCTGGTTTCGACGCCGCTCGCAACGCTCGGCGAGCCCGCCTTGGCTCTGACGGCCGCGAAGCAGAGCAGCGCGGCTTCGTCCTTCGGCACGACCTCCACCGCACTCACCGGCTATCCCTCGAACGCCGGCGACGCGGCGAAGATGCGAGCAGCGTTTGCGACGCCGGAACGTCGCGCTGCGCTCGCGCGTCTCGAACGACTCGTCGCCGCGACGCCTGCGACGGATCTCGATCGGGCGTTGCACGCAAACGGCCTCGACGCGATCGCCAACGAGCTCGTCGCTGCGTGGTATTCCGGCATCGTCACGCAGGGCAGGGTCGACAGGCTCGTGCTCTACATCGACGCGTACGTCTGGTCGGCGATGTCGTTCACAAAACCGATGGGCATGTGCGGTGGCGTGACCGGTTACTGGTCCGGGCCCCCCAAGTGAACGCGTGACGATGGACGCGGACGTCATCATCGTCGGCGCGGGGATCTCGGGGGCGCTTGTCGCCGAACGTCTGGCGACTGCCGGCGTGAAGGTACTGATCCTCGAAGCCGGTCCGCGCATCGATCGTCCGTCGGCGATCGTGCGGTTCTACGATGCCCTGATCAAGGTGCCCGAGTGCGCGTATCCCAACACGGCGTACGCCCCGCATCCACGCTCGGACGATCTGGATTTCTATTACGTGCAGACCGGCGCCGACAAGTTCAGCAGCACGTATCTGCGCCAGGTCGGCGGCACGACATGGCATTGGCTCGGCACCTGTCTGCGGCTCGTGCCGGACGACTTTCGGCTTGCAACGCGTTTCGGCCGCGGTGTGGATTGGCCGATCGATTATGCGACGCTGGAGCCCTGGTACGGCGCCGCGGAACGGGCGATCGGCGTCGCGGGTGATTCTTCCGCGGACCTGGGCTCGCCCCGCTCGTCCGCCTACCCGATGCCTGCGATTCCACTTACCTTTCTCGACAAGGCCTTCGCGAAAGCCTTCGCGAACATGCCGTATCGCGTCCAGTCGACGCCACAGGCTCGCAACTCGCTGCTTCTCGACGATCGCCCGCCGTGTTGCGGCAACAACAGTTGCATCCCCATTTGCCCGATCCAGGCGAAATACGATGCGACGGTGCATGTCGGACGCGCCGAGAAAGTTGGCGCAAAACTGATTGCGCAGGCGGTCGTGCATCGGATCGAGGTCGGACGCGACGGCACGATCGCAGCCGTTCGCTACAAGCATCCCGATGGCAGCGATCACCGCGTCACGGCAAAGGTATACGTGCTCGCCGCCCACGCGATCGAAATTCCCAAGCTCCTGCTGATGTCGGAAAGCCGGAACGCGCCCGGTGGTGTCGCGAATTCGAGCGGTCAGGTGGGGCGCAATCTGATGGATCATCCGGTGCAGCTCTCGTGGGCGCTCGCGCGCGATCCGGTGTATCCGTATCGCGGGCCGTTGTCGACCTGCGGCGTCGAGAGCACGCGCGCTGGCAACTGGCGTGCGACGCGACCGTCGTTTCGTATCGAGGTTGGCAACGATGGCTGGTCCTGGCCGACCGGCGCGCCGATGAGCGACGCGCAAACGCTTGCCGGCAAGGGATTGCGCGGCGACGCGCTGAAGAAAGCGATCTACGAGCGCACCGTGCGCCAGATACGCCTGGGTGCACTGACCGAGCAGCTCCCGGATCCCGAGAATCGCATCACGCCGCATGCGACGCTGCGCGACAAGCTCGGCCTGCCGCGACCGCATATCGTCTATTGCGTCGACGACTACACGAAAGCCGGCCTTGGGGAAGCGCGCGCGATCCACGAGGATGTGTTCAAGCGCCTCGAGGCGACCGAGATCTCGCACAAGCCCGACAAGGACTTCCAGGGCGCGGGCCACGTGATGGGGACGGCGCGTATGGGGCGCGAAGCCGGGAGCGCTGTCGTCGACGCCAATCTGCGTGCCTTCGATCATCGCAATCTGTTCATCGAAGGCAGCGCGGTCTTCCCGACCGGTGGCGCCGCGAATCCCACGCTGACGATTGCAGCGCTTGCGCTGCGTTCGGTTGAAGCGATCCGGGGCGCGCTCACCCAATAGCGAGACCAGGCGATCAACAGTCGGAGTGGCGGCAAACGGCAGCGAATCCGTGTTTGTAATGTGATCGCCGCGCGAAGAACTCGCGCGGCGTTTGCTTTTCGAGCCGTCCGCAGACGGGCGAGTCGCCGACACTTGCACGAACGAACCAGGTGTCTCGGTGCGCATCGAGACCATCGCAGCGACGAGTCGGTTCCATCGTCGCCTGAACGGGTACTTCGAAACGATCATCCCCACGGTCGCGACGGTTCGCGGCGACGAGTGGCGAGCGATTGCTGATCGCGTACGTCGCACCGAGAGTCTGCCAGAGTACGTCAGCCGGGTTTCCTCTCTGACAGTTGGCTGTCGATCCGCTTCGCGTTCCTTTCGCATTAGCTGATGTGGTCTCCGATGCGGAGGCATCTTGTGCAAGGTCAAGTCAACGCGAGAGACATTTTGTTCAAGATCAAACCAGGTCGATGGTGACCATGCCCCAATGTGCACGCGAAAGAAACCGCTCGTGGATGTTGCGAGCTTCATCTTGCGCAACCAAGGTGAGTCCATTGGGGAGCCATTGCATGCAAAGACGAGTCTGCTGGAGGATCTGCAGCGAGGCCGCTGCGTTCCTGATCCTGACGTGTGTTGCCGGATACGCGAGCGCAGTGCCCTCTTTCGCGCGACAGACAGGACAGGAGTGTCCCGCATGCCACGTCAGCTGGCCGGAGCTCACGCCCTACGGTCGCTACTTCAAGCTGACGGGCTACACGATCGGAAAGACCTTCTATGGGTCCAGTTCGGACAAGGGGGTGAAGTTCGACTACATCCCGATGGCCGCGATGGCCCAGGCCTCGGTGTCGCATATCCAGAACAACGACACGACGGATCCGGCGACAGGAGAAACGACAAGCGTTATGCAGCGGCAAAATAGCCTCGTGTTCTGTTGCGCGAGCCTGTTCTTCGCGACGAAGGTCAACGACTACGTCGGCACTTTCATTCAGTGGACTTACAACAACCTTGCGACCTCGGCGGACGGTACGCTCGGCGGACACAGCAATATCGACAATACCGACATCCGCGCGGCGTACAAGTACGCGCCGGTGGATGCTGCCGAGCCGGAATGGATCCTGGGTCTCACGCTGAACAACAATCCGACAGTTCAGGACGTTTGGAACAGTACTCCAGCATGGGGTTACCCATATACAGCGTCACCACTTGCGCCGATTCCATCGGCCAAGACGATCATCGACGGCTCGCTTGCGCAGCAGGTAGCAGGGCTCGGGGCGTACGCATACTGGAAGAAGACCATCTATGCGGAATTCTCGGCGTATCGGACCGCCAACGTCGCTGGCAACCTACTACGTGCCGGATTGCCGTACGACGAATCGGGCGGCGTGCTGACGCTGAACAACTTCAATCCGTACTGGCGTGTTGCGTACTCTCACGACTGGGGTCCGAACTCGATCATGCTCGGGACCTATGGGATGACTGCGCACGTCTTTCCGGACAACTTGAATACCGGGACCCCGACCGATCGATACAACGACGTCGCACTCGACGCGCAATACCAGTACATCACCGACGAGCATACGTTCACGGCGCAGACCACGTATATCTGGGAAAAGCAGTCGTATAACGCGAGCTTCCCGATCACTCAGGCGACCGGCGCTGGATATGGCGCAGGCCCGACGCCCGCGAATCCGACCGACCGGCTGCGTACGTTCAAGATCAAGGGATCGTATTACTACGACCGTAAATACGGCGCGACACTCGCGTACTTCCAGACGACGGGGAGCGCGGACGAAGGCCTGTACGGCACGACGGCAAGCGGCGATCCGAACACACCGGACAGCAACGGCTACATCGTGGAGCTCGACTGGCTGCCACTGCAGAATCTCCGCGTGCTCCTGCAATACACCGGTTACGGGAAGTTCAACGGTGCGCGCACCAACTACGACAGCATGGGGCGCAATGCAAACAACAACAACACGCTGTTCTTCGACGTTTGGGTGGCGTTCTGAGATTGGAAACGCTCGCAGCGTACCCAATAGCCGTTTGGGAATTGTCGGTACCGAGAACCGGGAGCAGGGCGATGAGAAGACTTGGCGCGTGGATGTTGATGGCGGGGCTTACCGGCGCGGCAGTGGTTGCGTCGGCTCAGAGCACGAGCGGTGGAGGCGAGCCGCGCTCGATTGGTGAGGAAACGGCCATCAACCTCTGCTCGACGTGTCACGGCCCGCGTGGGATCAGCACGTCGCCCGAGTTCCCAATTCTGGCTGCGCAGCGGGAAGGCTACCTGGTCGCGCAGCTCGAGGCGTTCCAGAGCAAGACGCGCGAGGAAAAGGCCGCACACGATTTCATGTGGGGCATCGCCGGAAATCTGAACCCGGCGACGATCAAAAGCGTCGCACACTACTTCGCGACGCAGCCAGCTTCGCGTGGCGAGCCCGGCGATCCGGCGCTCGTGGCGCAGGGTCGCCTGCTCTTCGAGAAAGGGATCCCGAGCCGAAACGTTCCGCCGTGCGCCTCGTGCCACGGCCCGCACGCGCAGGGGGTCGCAGACTTTCCGCGCCTCGCCGGACAGCACGCGAAATACGTCACGCGGCAGATCGAATACATCCAGGGACTGGTGCGGAAGGCGCCCGTGATGCATGGCATCGTCAAGGATCTGACGCCGGAGGAGATCCAGGCGATCGCGATCTACGTGCAGTCGCTGTAGGCATCGAAACGCTCGCGGAGTGGCGAAAGCCGGAATCGAATCCTCGACCGTCGCCTAATTCACCGTCACGGTGACGCGCAGAAACGTCGCGGGAATCGTCGTCGTGCCGTTGCCCGGAGTCGTGTTCTGACTTTCGAACAGTGCGATCAACTCCTTTTTCAGGTCCGTCGCACGACCGTTTTTTTCCGCTGCTTCGAACGCGTTCATGGTGGGGCCGTAGTAAAAGTGGAAGAGATCGACCAGCTCGGACGGCGAACCGATGAAGTTGAACATGTAGGTGTCCCGAGCACATGCCACGTCGTCCCGCGGAATGCCGGCACTCGCGAAGCGCTCGATGACATTGGCCTCGATTCCCCAGGTCATCGGACTGATGAAGCCTTCCGGCGGAGGCGGTGTGTAGGCCGCACTGATTTTCAGGATCTGCGCGACCAGCGTCGGATCGTTGGGAATCCAGTTGCCCATGACGATGCGCCCGCCGGGACGGGTCACCCGCACCATTTCCTTGGCGACATCGAAGGGCTTCGGGGCGAACATGGCGCCGAAGATGCTGACGACGAGATCAAACGAGTCATCCTGCAGTCCGACGAGATCAGTCGCATCGCCCTCCTGGAACCGGACGTTCGTGAGCCCCGCCTCCCTTGCGCGCCGGTTCCCGGCGTGGACCAGGTTGCGCGCGATGTCCACGCCCAGGACGTCGGCACCCAGCTTCGCCGCAGGCAGGGCGGTCGTGCCGTCTCCGGATCCAAGATCGAGTACCTTGTGGCCAGTCCCGATCCCAAGCGAATTGACGAGGTCCTCGCCGCTCTCGCGCATGCTCGCCGCGATGCGTGTGAAGTCGCCTTTCTCCCACAGTACCTTGTTCGGATTCACTGCTGTCCCTTTCCTGTCGGTTGTTGGACCGCTGTTTCGCGACGCCCGAGGATCAAAGGCATCGTGCGATCAGGCAAGCGATCTGACCGAAGAAGAATCGGCACCCGGTCCGATCGTTCCTTACTTCCGATGCAGCTGATCTGCGTTGCGTGCTCGGGCAATGCCCCAACACAGACTAGCAAGTGCGGTCAGCCGGTTAATTTCACAACGGGCGAGTTTTGCTTCGTTTGTTTCTCGAAACGAAGCAACATGTTTCAATTGCCGCCGCCGATTGCGGCCGTGCGAGGATGGTTTTCGGCCCAGACAGTCCGCAGCAGCGGTGATGAGTTCGCGCCGAGGTGAACCGATTCGGATCGACGCGCCTTCGTTGAGCTTCGATTCCTGGTCGGGGCTACGCCGGCGAATCGGACATCACCCGCGCAACGGGCGGATCCGTCGATCCGCCTGCCTCGACCAATGTCGCATGCAATATTGCCGACGACCCGGAGCTCGTCCCGCATGATTGGCGGCGCGGACCGCGTAGCAACAGTCTCACCTCACGGCCTTCGCGCTGACGCGCACCGATCCGGTTTCGACGCGAAAATGCGCTTCTCACGGCGCACCCCATGGCGCTCGTTTGCGACACAAAGTCCATCCGATGGCAACGGTAAAGATTTCAACCGCGACGTCCAAATCGATGAAGCGTGATGGATCGAGCCGTGCCGCGCTATGATAGACAGCCGCGTCGTCGCAATACCCGTGCAACATTCAAGACCGCTGCATCGTTGAACGAGCGAGCAGCCGCGCGTGAACCGTTTCGAGGCGGAGGCATAGTGGAGCATTGGCCGGAAAAGACCTGTGCGAAAGAGGTGGGCGAGGACAAACCGTCCTCGGACCCGGTCTTTGCGCCGCTCGATCAAGTCCTCACCGCGGGTGGCGACGCGCGTCTCCATCTCGACCCCGCCACGTTGCTGAACGGATACGGCTGTCGTCCGTTCCCGCGCCCGGAGGCGTATACGTTCGCTTCGTCGACGGCGACGTCGATCTCCGATCGCGGCTATCGTGCCGCCGGCGCGATGCACCAGGCGCTGATGGATGCCGCTGCGAAATCCAGCCTGCACGACGCGTTCGATCGTGAGGCCGAACAGCTGCGAAGCGGCGTCATGCGGCTCCTGGAGCTACAGGGCACCGGTCACGCGCTGGTCTTCTCCGCATCCGGCACCGATTCCGAATTGCACGCGGTGTTCGTGGCGCTCGCGACCCTCGGCGCGCCCGTTGCGAGCGTCATCGCCGCCTCGGACGAAACCGGGAGTGGCACGACGTTCGCCGCGGTCGGACGACATTTCAGCTCGGTGACATCACTCGGAGTGGCGGTGGCGAAGGGCGATCCGATCGACGGCATCGCTGAACACACGACGAGCCATTTGATCCCGCTTCGGACGGCCGACGGAACGCTCCGCGCGATGTCCGAAATCGATCGCGATGTTATCCGCGCGACATCGCAAGCAATCGCATCCGGCAACCGCGTGCTGCTGCATGCGATGGACCACTCGAAGCTCGGCTGGCATTCCCCGAGCCTCGACTGCGTCCGCGAGGTCGCCACCCGCTGGCGGGGCCGCGTCCAGGTGGTGATCGACGCGTGCCAGATGCGCATCAGCCGAGGGCGGCTTCGCTGCTATCTCGACGACGGCTACGTCGTTCAGGCGACGGGGTCGAAGTTCTTTACCGGGCCGCCGTTCAGTGGCGCGTTGTTCGTGCCGGCGCCGCTCGCCGCGCGCATGGCGGAAGTCGCGCAGGTCCCCGTCGGGCTACGCGCTTACACGAGTCGCAGCGACTGGCCGGCCGAATGGGGTGCGATCAGGCAAAGTCTCGGCGATACGATGAACATCGGGCAACTCCTGCGCTGGGTCGCCGCCGAAGAGGAGATGCATTGGTATTTCGCCGTGCCCGCGCAGTATCGGAACGCGGCGCTCACGCAGTTCACGTCAGCGGCGCACGCCCTGATCGAAGGACAGGACAACCTTCAACTCCTGCCCGAATGCCCGGATGCCACGTGGAGCACCGCGGACAACGACGAGCTTGCGGTGCGCACGATCTTCCCGTTCTTTATCCGTCGCGATGGCGACGTGATGCCGGTTGCCGACTGCACGATCGTGTACCGTGCGCTCAACCGCGACCTCGCAGCGCTGCTTCCAGCGGGCGCATCGCGCGCCGAGCGCGTGCTCGCGTCGCAATCGTGTCACATTGGTCAGCCAGTCGCCGTGCCTCAGCCTTCCGGCGCGATCGCCGGCGCGCTGCGAATCAGCGCGGGCGCCCGTATCCTGTCCGAAACGTGGTCGAACGAGGGCCACGACCGTGCGTTCGCGAAGCTCGCCGGCGAAATCGCGCAAGTGCGCACGATCCTCGACAAGATCCAGCTGATCCTGCGCCATTTCGAGCGCTTCCAGGGTGCGTTCAGGAACTGACGCCGTGAACGAGCGACACCCTACCCCGGTCGAGTCGAATCTCGATCCCGACGACTGGCGCCGCGTTCGCGAGCAGGGACATCGCATGCTCGATGACATGTTCGACTACATCGAGCACATTCGCGATCGTCCGGTGTGGCAGCCGATCCCCGACGCCGTGCGCCGATCGTTTCACGGCGATCTGCCGCGCCGTCCAACCGATCTCCAGGAGGTCTACCGGGAGTTCGTCGAACATGTCGTGCCGTACGCAACCGGCAACGTGCATCCCGCGTTCATGGGATGGGTCCACGGCGGGGGCTCCGTCGTCGGCATGCTCGCCGAGATGCTGGCCGGTGGCCTCAATGCGAACCTCGGCGGTCGAGACCACGCACCGATCGACGTCGAGCGGCAGGTCGTCGCATGGGTTCGCCAGATGCTCGGGTTTCCGCCGGGCGCGAGCGGCCTGTTCTTGACTGGAACCTCGATCGCGAACTTTCTCGCGATCATCGTGGCCCGCACGACGGCATTGGGAACCGGCGTTCGCCGGAGCGGCGTCGCGGCGAGCGAAGAGCGCCTGGTCGCGTACACGTCGACGGCGGCGCACGGCTGCGTTCGACAGGCATTGGAGCTTTGCGGCCTCGGCAGCGATGCCCTGCGCGAAGTCGCGACCGATCCGCTGGATCGGATCGATGTCGATGCGCTGCAAGCTGCAATCGTCGAGGACAGGCGCGCCGGCGCGAGACCCTTCGCGGTCATCGCAACCGCGGGCACCGTCAATACCGGTGCCATCGACGATCTCGCGCGAATCGCGACGCTGTGTCGCGAGCAGAAGCTCTGGTTTCATGTCGACGGCGCATTCGGCGCGCTGGCCGTGCTCGCCCCCGACCTCGCACCGCGCTTGACGGGTATCGATCAAGCGGACTCGGTCGCCCTCGACTTCCACAAGTGGGGGCAGGCGCCTTACGACGCGGGATTCCTGCTGGTCCGAAACGGCGAGCTGCATCGCGCGAGCTTCGCATCGTCCGCAGCATACCTGCGCAGGGAAACGCGGGGTCTCGCCGCCGGCTCGCCGTGGCCGTGCGACTTCGGGCCCGATCTTTCCCGCGGCTTTCGCGCGCTCAAGGTCTGGTTCATGCTGAAGACCTATGGTGCCGACCAGATCGGTGCGGCGGTTTCGCACACGTGCGAAGTCGCGCGCTACCTCGAACAGCGGATTCGAAGCGAGCCTCGGCTCGAGCTCCTGTCGCCGGCGCAGCTCAACATCGTTTGCTTCCGCTATCGCTGCGGCGATCCGGACACGGTCAATGCATCGATCGTCGCGGACCTGCACGAGTCCGGGATCGCTGCGCCTTCGACGACCCTGATCCGCGGCGATCTTGCCATTCGCGCGGCGATCGTCAATCACCGGACGACATTTCGCGACGTCGACGCGCTGGTCGATGCGACGCTGCGCCTAGGGGCGCGGCGGACCGCATCGGCGTGAAGTCGCTCGCGGGTTCACGCAAGGCAGTCGCAGGTAGTGGCGCCGGGGGACTGAAATTCGATGGACGAGCCTGAGAGTCGCGCGATTCGATGCCGATCAGGGTCGCGTCACGACACCGTAAAGTAGGAAAGCCAACATGCGCTCCGTTCTGATGGAAAAAGGCCAATCGGGGAGATGCTGCCGCGACCTGCCCATGGCTCCCGGCCCCGTCCGCCGAGACGGTGCTTAACGGCGTTCCTTTTCTGCTCGCTCCTGATTGTGGGCTCCGCGTCCGCGGAGAGCCCGATCCGCAACATCGACGTCGCCCAGACCGGGGACGGCTTCGTGGCCGACGTCGTAATGTACGCGCCGGTCCCCGTTCGCGTCGCCTGGGACGTGTTGACCGATTTCGACCACATGCACAAGTGGGTCCCCAACGTGCGCCAAACCAAGATCGTCGAGCGCGACGCCGACGGCTTGATCATCGAGCAGCGCGGTGTCGCCAAGTTCGGCGTCTTGAGCTTTCCCTACACGAGCGTGCGGAAGATGCAGCTCGACCCCCTGCGGACCATTCGCTCAACTCAGATCGAAGGCAGCATGCGACGGCTCGCTTCGCTGATGACCCTGGAACCCGACGGGAACGGCACCAGGCTCGTCTACCATCTCGAGCTCGAACCGACGGGGATCGCGGCTGCCGTCCTTTCCAAGGACTTCGTGAGTCACGAGATCGGGGAACAGTTCAGCGAGGTCGTCGGCGAGATGGCGCGGCGGGTCCGTCACGCCGACGACGCAACCGGTACCGAAGCGAAGTGAGCGACGAGAGCGGGTGCGCTGGCGCCCGCTCCCGTCGCGCCGCGGCTCCCGGGAAGGTGGGCCTTGGCGAATTGAAATCTGCCAGCGACCTGCGACAATCGGGTGACGGCGCGACGCACGGCGGTGTGGAGGGCACGAGCGGCCAACCTACGCGGTAACGCGGCGCGCCGAGAAACTCAGGCGTTGCGGTTTCTCGCGTGCGGATTCGCGCGTAATCAGAAGGCGGGCGGTGCCTACCTTCGGACTCCAAGCGTCGCCTGCCCATGGGTGTTAGTTCCCGCAAGGGATGTGTATGCGATTCTCTTCTCGAATTTGCGCTGTGATCCTGATCGTCGTGGGCGCCCTTTTTCTCGCGTCGAATCTTGGCTGGATTCCCCAGATCCGACCGCTGTTACGTGAGTGGTGGCCGCTCATCCTCATTGTCGTCGGTGTGGTATTGCTCCTGAGAAGACCGTAAGAGTATTGAGCGGGCGCCCGTGGTCGCGCGTGACCCATGAACGCCGCGACGCGGCTCGCAACGGGTCCAGCTAACCAAGCGGTGCGTCGATGATGTAGCCATGCAATGAGGTCGCTGTACTCGGTGAACAAGCGACCGAGGACGCGCGCGATGCAGCGTACGTCGTGAAAGCAGGGGAGTGGGGGCGGAGCCCGGAATCGAACCGACCACGAGCGACGTTATCGAGCCGGCTGGTGCGGCATCCCGTCTCCCGGCGCCGCGGTGGGCACCACCTCGACCCGCAGCGGCTTCGCGGCATCGAGACGGATGTCGCGCTGCGGAAATGCGATCACAATGCCGGCCTCGGCGAAGCGCTTGTCGACCATGAAGCGCAGATCGCTCATGACCTGCGCCGAATTGACGTTCGGCCCGAGTTCCACCCAGATAAACAGCGCGAAGACGAGCGCATTGTCGCCAAAGTCCTCCAGGATCACCAGCGGCTCGGGATCGCGAAGGACCAGCCCATGCTCCTTGGCGCACTCGCGGAGGATGTCAGCCACCTGGCGCGTCGGAGAGCCGTAGGCGACACCGACCTTGAGGACGCGCCTCACCTTGCGATCGCTGCGGGTCCAGTTGGTGACCTTCTGCTCGATCAGTGCCGAATTGGGAACAATGGTTTCCACGCCGTCGAAGCCGCGCACGGTGGATGAGCGCAGGTTCACCTCCATCACCGTGCCGGTAATGTTCTCCACCTCGACGATGTCCCCGACCTGCACCTGGCGCTCCATCAGCACCAGCATTCCGCTGATGAAATTCTTGATGATCGTCTGCATGCCAAAGCCCACGCCGATCGCGAGCGCGCCTCCGAGGAAGGCGAACACCGTAAACGGAATATGCGCGAGGTTGAGCGTCAGGACCGCGAGCAGCACCGCCGAGAACGCGAGGATCCAGCGTTTGGTCGTCCGCACCCGCGGGGCATTGAAGCCCCGCGAGACCACGCGCTTTTCGACGCGGCGCGCCGTGGCAGCGATCGCGAGATAGCCAAGCAGAAACAGACCCAACGCACCAACGCTTTTGCCGACGGTGACACCACGCTGGATCGTCACCTGCTGCCCGTCGGCGACCGTCGTATCCTCGACGTCGAAAAGCTCGAAGTTCCAAACGCGCTGCAGCAGGTCGCGAACGCCGACCCACGCATCGATGAGCCGCGTCCGGACGTCGCGCTGCGCGGCAGCCTTGTCCACGTCCGCCAGCCATCGGTCGACGTGCGAGAGGACGTCGCCCAGGCTCTCCCGCAACCGCTCGACCGAAAGGAGCGCGTCTTGGCGCGCAGCGAGTGCGTCCTGGTCGTAGCGCAGCACGGCGGGCGTGAGACCGGTTTTTGCGAGCGTGGATGTGGCTTCCAAGAGCCGTGCGCGTGCCTGCCGCACGAGGCTCTCGACAAAAGTCTTGTAACGCTCGCCGCGCCGCACGGCCTCGCGCATCTTCAGAACAGCCACGCGTCTCGCCTCGGCATCCGTGCTTACCGACGCTGTATAGCGTTGATCCCATAGCGTGCTCATCGCCTCGCCGAGGAGCTGTGCGGACCGGAGCGCGTCAATACGGTTGCGATCGGAGTCGACCGCGGCTTCCGCTGCACCGAGCCGCGCCTCCGCGACCGCCAGATCGCTTGCCATCGCTTTGGGGTTGGCCCGCAGGCGCCCGGCGTCCTGCGTGGCGAGGTCGCGCTCGCGAATGCGGGCGTTGCGCTTGCTTTCGATGGCGATAAGAGCGCGTCGAACGTCGGCCACCTTTTCTTCGATGCGCTGCTGGGCTTTGCGAAGATCGGCTTCGGTGAAAGTTACCCCGGCGAGCGCAACGCTCACCTGCCGACCGAGAAGCTGCATTTCGGCCCGCAGCGCAGCCAGATCGTCGTTGCGCAACCTCGTGTGTGACTCGACGGCCGCGATCACTGCGGCCGCAGCTCGCGCCTGGAGGCGCGCGAGGGTGCGCCGCCATGCCTGCCGGGTCTTCTCCTCGGGTGCCGTTGCCAACGCGAGCGCCTCGTCGGCCCGGCGCTGCGCTTCCTGTGCGTGCTTCAGGTCTTCCTCTGCGCGCGCTCCATCGAGCCGCAGTTGCGCCAACTCTCCCTCGAGCACGTCGATGCGGTCGCGCGCGGCCGCTTCCTGATCGCGCAGGTCGTCCAGCAAGAGGATCGAATAGGGCGGCGGTGAATCGAATCCATGCCAATCGGCCTCGCGTGCTTCGGCGTCCTTCCGCGCCTTGCGCACGCGCTCGATCTCGTCCAGCGCTCGGAGCTGGATGTCGTAGGCAGTGACCAGCCGGAACTGCGCGTCGCGGAAATCCGACGCCTCGCGCGGGTCGATGCCCGGCGGTGGCTCCGCCGCACGCTCACTCTCCGCTTGCGCGTCAGTCAGAAGCTTGGCGATCCGCGTCCGTTGCTGCTCGGTGGTCTCCACGGCGTCCGCCTTGGCCGGCGCGACAACTTTGGGTGACGTAATGCCAGGAATGCCCGGCGTCTGCGCATTCAAAATGCTCGTGAAGCACAGCAGTGCCGCCGGCACCCCGAACGCCACCCAGCCGGGGAGTGGGCCTCTTCGCGATGGCTCAGACAATCTGCGCTGATCGGTGCGTATCGTGCTCATCATCCCGTCGGTTTCTTCGTGAGCCGCCAAGAGCACAGACGAGCGCTCGGGCAAATAGCTGCCGGATTGTATGCCAGGCCGACGCCCGGGCTGGGGATGCGAATCTACGTCGTCCAGAGACGCGGTCGAGTGAGTCTGGCGAGCTCGTCGCGCATGAATGTCGCCGCGATGCAAACTACCTTTGGCGGCTGTCGAAAACAGTATGCCGGTGCCCTTCGATGCGTCTTGAATCAGGTCAAAGTGAATCCGGTGCACGCTCAACGCACGCGGCGGGGACAACGGCCCAGCCCTGGGGCCCGGTGGCACGAGTGGCCAGGCCTCACCTTGAGGCTCCACGGCCGGACTCAATCTCTGCCTTCCACTTTGCGTTGTCGATATATCGGAACACCTTCGAACGCACGCACTCGTACAACTTTGCCGTGCACTTCGGGCAGCAGTAGAACTTGCTTCCGGTCCGGTTCGGGAAGACTTCTCTATCGCGTAGCACGCTAAACAACAGATCCCGCTGTGCAAGATCGGATATGTGGTCCCGTAGGTACTTGCTCCCGAGGGCGATCTTGCTTGCCATCAGGAAATCGCATCGAATCGCCGTCCTCCGCGGAGCACCAACGAACCGCTTTCCGCCGACCGACGCGTAGCTAGCCGGAAATTTGCCATCCTGGATGTCTCTCCAGATCTCGGCACGTTTCGCCAGGAAGGCGCGCTGCGCTGCAAGTCGTTCAAGCTTGGGGCGCCTACCGTGTTCAGTACGTCAGCGATTTCCCGCACAACTGGTTCCCGGGTCTGTTACAGCGACAGATAAAGGAGGGTCCGAGCCGGCCCGGACGATGAGGCCTAACGTACTGAATCAACCGGCGCGCCACGCGGCGCTACATCAACCAAAGCCCGTACATGGCGCGTCCGATTGAATGATCGGTTAGGCATGCGACTTCTGCTCTGCCCGAGCCGACGCAGGGTCTCGAACACATGTTGACCTCAGCAGTTTCGCGCCGGGCGGCCCGCAATCGCTATTGTTGCGGCGAGCACATGCCGACCCCCGAGCCCGAGCCTTCGGCAATCCAGCCCTCGCCGAGCATCTGAACCTGGATCGACGCGCTCGTGGTGAAGCGATGGTTCGGCGCGCCGCCCTGGCCGTTGTTGTAAAGCCGGAAGACCGGGTCGTTGCCCGTGGGGCAGTCGCCGTTGACGTTCGGCAGATAGGTGTAGAACGCCTCGCCCTCGTACTGCCACACGGGATTGTTCGGGAGCAGAGCTTCGCATCCGAGCCCGCGCGGCGCGTAGAAGTGCGAGCTCTTCGGACCGAACACGCCAAAGAAGCGGCACACCCCCACGAGGCCCGCCCCCGAGGTCGTGTAAACGTTGAACGATTCGCCGGTACGCTGCCAGCCGGGCGTCTTGCCGCTGTCGAGATCGGAAATCTCCTGCGCTGTCGCGGTAATGAAGAAGAACCCATAAGACGGGTTGTAGTACTCGATGGCACGCACTACGCCGAGCGGCAGAGGTAGGAGCTCCGGAATGTACGTGCCCGGAGAGAACGCGAAGCCGGTGACCTGTACCCCGCCCGCATTGAATACCCGAAAGCCGGCGACCTTCAGCGTGTTATTGGCGTCGATGGTCGCCGTTTGCAACGAGCCGCCCGGTACGCTCGCGGACGCGGTAAGCGTGAGCGACGGAGAAACCTGGACGAACGCATCCGTCGGGAGGTTTGCGTCCAGTGGCAATGATATTTCGAACCCGCCGGTGTCGGGGCCGGGCTGGTTGCTCAGCGACTGGTGCGCTGTATTCGTGACCAAGCTCACGTCCGTCAGAAGCTTCACACTGATATCGCCGACAAGCGTCGCGTTGCCGGTGATGTTGCCCTCGAGCTTGAGGAAAAGCACGAGGCGGCCGCCCGCGACCTTGGAAAACGAGCCGGGTGCGCGCAGAACGAAGCTGCTGTCGGATCGGGCGGTGACGCTCGCCTGCGCGGGAGCGCTCGACGTGACCTGCGCGAACCCGCCTGCGTTGGCCGGCCACACTCGGCCGTCGACCCTCGAGTCGTAGTTGTTGCCATCCTGCGTAAAGGTGAGCGAACCGGCACTGCCGGAGGAGTACGTCTTCGAATCGCTGCCCACCGTCGCGCCGTTCACCGTCACGGTATACGACACGGACGACGCGGCCCAGGCGCATGACGCGACGCCGAGTAGAGCGAACGAGAATGCGCCGAACCCGCGAATTGCTCGCATCGTAGCCTCCTGTCGGGGCCTGCAAGGACGGATGTTTCGCGCCACGCATCGAAAAGTCAATGGCGAACGCCGGCAAGGAGCCATTCGGTTCAGGCTTCGGATACTGCGACGACTTGCAGATCGAAGCAGAGAACCCAATCCAAGGAATACCAACCGTCACGCGTGGTTCGGCCCCGAAATCGCCTTCATCTTCAAAGAGCTCGCCGGCTATGGGATGATGCCTAACGATCCGAGTTAACCGGCGCGGGCACCATCGACAACAGCGGACCACCGGCCACCAAGCCCAACACTCAAAGCCTACGGCGACAGGTTCGGTTGAACGAGATGTTAGGCAACACACCCTTCATGTTGCCACACCACCCAGCCAACGGCGAACCAAGCGATAGACCCACCAGACGAGCCAAATTGCCACCAACCAAAGCATGGCATTCGTCGCACCCGCAAAGACGATACCAAGTGGCGATCCAGGATAGGAACGAAACGGACCACCCAAAGCAAACCACCAAACGGCGATGCCGGGTTGCACAAAATCGGCCAGCGGATTCCGAACAACAGACGGGATGACCGCTGCCGAAAGCAGCAGCAAAAGCGTAGCAACGCTTGCAAGGGTAAGCATCGCTGCAGCGATTAGCCAATTGCGGCAGGCGGCGAGATTCATGTGCTGCCTATCGATCCGAGTTAAACCGGCACGGCACTGCCATCGAAGCAGGCGAACCACCGCCACCCAAGCATAGTCCCGGGCGCGCTTGCTGTCGGCGATGCGGGATTATCGTGACCACGGTCACCATCCTCGCGATTTCGCCTCCTCCCGAAGAGTCCGAAAGGCTTCCTTGTCCGTTCCCGAGCCCGGGAACGTCCTGAGCCCCAGGCTGGAGAGGAACGCCTTGAACGGGCCGGCCGAGAGTCCGTAGTACCGCGTGAACTCCGCCACCGTATCCGGTCCCGAGTCGGTCAGATGATAGAAAGTGATCTGTCGAATCTGGGCGGGGTGCGCATCCCATGCCTTGAACACTTCGCGCACAAATTCCGCCTGCCGCTGCTCGGAACTCTTGAGCGCGGCACTGGAAGGATAGCCTGCCTCGGAGAAGATGATCGGCACTGCGGGATACGTGTCGACGAGTCGGTGGATGTCGCCGACTACCGTGGAGGGGTCTCTTACCCCGACTCCGGTTTCGAGCGGGTAGTAGGTCACGATGACGAGATCCGCCTCCCGGTTGACCTGGCGCAAAACCGCCTTCTGCGCCCCGACGAGTCCGTCGAGCGTCGCGCTAGCGCCAACAGCAAGCGCCGGGTATTTCGCTCTCAACCTCGACCTGACCGCCGCCAGGAATCGGGCGAAGCGCTCATAACCCGATGAGTCCTTTCCCAAGCCGATGTCGATCTCATTGCCGACGCCCAGAAAAGTCAACTCGGTGTTGGCAAGCTGAGAAAGAACCCAGTCGACGCACTTCGTGTAGCGATCGATCACCAGCGGGTCGTCAATCGGCCGGCCGCGAAGATCGCGTGGCAGATGGTATCCATTCGTATCGAGCGCACGCACGAACAGGTCGAGCTTGACGCGGGACGGATAGAACGAATTGGCTATCGCGAAATAGTTGGGCTTGGGCGCAAACATCCGTTCGGATGTCTCGACATCGTCCCAGTTCGCGGAAAGGCTCACCGCCTCCATGCCCAGAGTCTTCGCCGCGGCGAAAGCCCGGAAATAGTCGCGATCCTCGGCCTCGTTGACCTGGACGCCGAGCACGCGCGACCCCTTGAGAAGCGGCGCGGCCTGGGAGGAGCCGCCGGCGATCACCGTCGCGGCAAGCGCAGCAACGATCGCAAATCGCAACGGCCGGTTGAACGAGATGCTATGCCTCACAGCCACCGGCGCACTCTCCCCGTGTACGCAGCGTACTCCGGACCGAAGAGTGAAGACAGCGTGCGCTCCTCGGGCGCAATTTGAAATCGATTGATGTAGAGCACGAACAGAGGCAGGAATAGCAGAGCCAGCGAGTTTGACAAATACAGGGCCCACGCGAACAGGTACAGCAACAGGCTCAGATACATGGGATTGCACGTGAAGCGGAATACCCCGCCAGTGACCAGAACCGACGCAGCGCCAGGCTTGATAGGGCTCATTGTGGTCTTGGCTCGCCGGAACCAAACCATGGCAGAGACCCCGAAAACCGCGCCGGTGCATGCAACGGCTATCGCGGCGCCCACGCGAATGCCGAACGGAATTTCAGCTGGGTCAACCAATGGAGACGCCAGCCACGTCAGAAAGCCGAACAGCAGCGCCACGAACGGCGGCGGCACCTTCAGTTCAAGCGAGCCCATTGCAGCGATGGTGAGGCATAACGATCAAGTTAACCGGCGCGTGCCAGCGGCTGCCGACGGCCTGCCGCGCGGACACGCGTCCGGCTTGAACGCGATGGTCCGGCTTGAACGCGATGTTAGGCGACGTCGAACGACTCACCGCGCTACCGCATGACCGAAGCGCGGTTTAGTCCAGGAATTTCCAGGTCTTGGCGCCGTCCAGTCTCCGGACCCGAGTGGACTCAATCACAGACGGATCAAAGTTGCGGAAGTTAACGCCCATCCTTGTACCAGCGCGATCGATAGGTTGCCAGTGCGTCACGCAACCGCAGGTTGCGCATCTGCAGAGCGCTAGGCACTTGTCACCCCAGACGTAACGCTCAAGCGCACCTCTGTGGGCCACGATCTTCACCTTGCTTTTGTCGTAGTAGCCCCAGAGACCAGCGTGGCGACGACAGATCGAGCAGTTGCAACTCGTAAGTCGCCGAGGCTTTCTCGCTACTTCGATATGGACTGCACCGCAGTGGCAAGATCCTGTAAGCATGGCAGTGCCTCTTGTGCGGTCTAACGGACGAAGCTAAGCGGCCGCGAGCGGACGGCGCGTAAGCGCCGCCGGCGAGCGGTCCGCTTGAGCGGGAGGTTAGGCCGCACCTTCGCCGCCGAGAAGCTTGAGACCGAGGATGCCGCACACGATTAGTGCGATGCATCCGATGCGCACAAAGGTGAGCGACTCGCCGAAGATCGCGATACCAAGTGTGGCTGCGCCGACAGCGCCAATCCCGGTCCAGACGGCGTAGGCGGTTCCAACCGGGAGTTGCCGCAGTGCCAGTCCAAGTAGCCAGCAACTGAGCGCAGCCGCGACGAGTGTTATTGCTGTGAAGTGATGCTTGGTGAAGCCATGCGAGGCCTTCATGCTAACCGACCAAACTATCTCGAGCAGGCCGGCGATCACAAGAAGCAGCCAGGCCAAGTTTGGTGTGAGCGTCATAGGCATACCGGCCTCTAATAAGTGATCGGCTCTGGACAACAGCGAATGCTTCCAGGTGCGGCTTAACGATAAGTAGGGTACCTAACAGACGGGAAATAAACCGTCTCTGCGGTTCGGCGCGGCATTGCCTCGTTGGAAATTGGCTTCATCTTCAATCAACTCACCGGCTTTAGTACGTCCTAATGACGGCGGCGAAAGCCTAAGCCCGCCAACGGAGCCGGTCAATCTCCAGACATCGGCCAAACGAGGTATTGACCGTTACGGGGATGTCTGCTTTCGGCCAAAAGCGGCCCCCGATATCGGGGCGACGAACTAAGTGTTGTCGAAGTGGGCCTACACTACGTCATGCTCGCCAGAACGCTCCCGTTCATGCTGCTCTGCGCCTGTGCATCCACGGCGCAGCTGCCTACGGCCGACCAGCCGGAGCTTGCCGAGTTGGCGCGGCCCTATGCCCAGCAACTGCAAGCAGTGGGTATTACGCGCGTGATCTCGCCGGGGAGTGGCGCCCCTGTGCTGCTGGAGACAGGCTACGGCGCGGTGTACATCCCGTACCCCGCCGCGGTCGAGCCGCTCGCGTTTGTGCTCGACATCGGCCCGGGGGGCTTGCATGCTGCCGCAACGACGTTCGACCGCGCAAAAGATTTGCAGATGCTCGCCGCGCTTCTGCCAGAGGCCGTGCGGGTGACGGACGCCAACAATAGGTTGGGGTACATGCGCGCCAATCCATGGCACTGACATTGTCACCGAGCAACGTCGTGTCCGATCCCAACGCACTGGGTTTAGATCACAGCCGAGCCACCCGAAGGATTGCCAGAGTCCTTTCCTCAGGGGACTTAGCGTTCTGGGAGGCGCGCAGCGAATGCCCCCGCTAGGTGGGTCCATGGGGTACGTCCCCGCGCAATGTCGAAGCCGAAAGTCGCTCCCACAGTGGCGATTCCATGCACCTTGGTGGTGTCCGCTTCCGACCCAAAGCGGACTTTGGGCCAGATTGCGGATTCGTACCCCTCCCACTGATCGATTCCGACAAAACATGCGCACTCTAGGAAATACGGCGCCGCCTGCCGGTTCATAATTGACACGATGACCAGGAAGCCGCATTTAAGGAGGCAACGCACGATGCCAAACGATCGCCAGCTCGCACGCTGCGCGAGACCGTGGTCGTATTCATTGACTAAGGCTGCACATGACCTTCGGATACCGCGGGACTCGCCTGGGGCAGCCTCTCAGCGGGAATGAGCGGTATCGGTATTTCGTAGGGGAAAACGATGTCAATGGTTCGCGATCATCGCAAGCAGGAGCCCGTTTCAGCGGCAGCGAATTTCACCGCTCACAAGCACCGCATCCTGGTCCTGCAAGGCGGGGGTGCGCTCGGTGCCTATCAGGCCGGAGTCTATGAGGGCCTTGATGCTGCCGGCTTCGCCCCGAAGTGGGTCGCGGGCGTGTCCATCGGCGCGATCAATTCCGCACTGATCGCCGGCAACCCGCCAAAGAGGCGAATCGAGCGCCTGCGCGAGTTCTGGACGCGCGTTTCAGCGCAATCGCCCGTTGTGCTCCCTGCCGGGATGGACTTGATGCGCCCTTGGATGAACCGGATGAGCGCGGCATCGGCGATGGTGTTCGGCATCCCGGGGTTTTACCAACCGCGGCCTGTGCCGCCTTATCTTGCTCTGGAAGGCAGCATGGCTGCTTTGAGCTTCTACGATACCGAGCCCTTGCGCGCAACGCTCGATGAGTTGGTCGATTTTGACCTTGTCAATGACGGCGCCATCCGGCTGTCGCTGGGCGCGGTCAACGTGCGCACCGGCGAGTCGGTCTACTTCGACAGCAAGGCCGACACGATCACCGCGAGCCACGTCATGGCGAGCGGCGCGCTGCCGCCCGGATTCCCGCCGGTGGAGATCGACGGCGAGTATTACTGGGACGGCGGAATCTTCTCGAATACGCCACTGCAATATGTGCTTCATGACCCGAGCTTGGACGCGCTGATCGTCCAGGTCGATCTCTTCAGCAGCAAGGGCGAGCTCCCCCAAAACCTCGATCAGGTGCAGGAGCGGGCGAAGGACCTCCAGTACCAGAGCAAGCTGCTGGTGTCACACGCGAGGATTCGCGAGCTTGAAGCGCTGCGCAGCGCGCTTGCCCACGTTGTCGCCAAGCTGCCGCGCGCGATGCAGTCCGATCCCGAGGTGCAGAAACTCACCGCGGTGAGCCGGCGTGGACCGCTCTCGCTTGTTCACTTGATTAACCGGCATGACACGAAGTCATCCGACTTCAAGGATTTCGAATTCTCGCGCGCGACCGTGGAGGATCTCTGGCAGGCAGGCCATGACGACGTCCGGATGGCGCTCATGCATCCTGAACGCGCCAAAGTGACCGACTTCGGCAACGACGTGCGCGCTTACGAACTTTGATTTCGACCGCCGACAGGAGCCCAATCCAGCAGCTCTCTGATATCGACTACAGCGACAGCCGCTTACCACGCCTTCACGTCCTCCGGTCGCTTACCGACGAGTGTCTGGTGGAGTAAGAGACGCAAAGACTGCTCATAGCCGACTGCCTGCGGTCCAGCGTGGCATCGCCTCGTCGGAAATTGCGTTCATCTTCAAACGACTCGCTGGCTTTAGTACGTCCTAAAGGCGGCGGCGAAAGCCTAAGCCTGCCAAGAGAGCCGGTCAATCGCCGGACATCAGCCAAACGACGTATTGACCGTTAGGGAGATGTCTGCTTCCGACCCATACCCCACCTCTGGGATAAGTCGAGAGCGGACGTTGTGGTGAGATTCTTCAGATGGATCCGCTCTGACAAGATTGCACGCGGAGCGTGAACGGGCGCGGCATGCGCAAATTGCTGCCGTTGGCGTGCAAGGCGGCGGGTCTCAGTCTGACCAGCCAAGGCCTCCAGCGTCGTCGTCTCAACGCACTTCTCCAGTAGACTGCTAGCTTAACGGCATGCGGGAGGGAGCCGTGACGGCAACGATCATCGAGGCAACGCCACACGATAGAGCAGCGCATCGGCCGCGGTTCTACCTTTGGATGGCCATAGCAATGACGGCCACCGCGTTCGTTGGCTTTGTGCCGACGTTCTGGGTCCCGTTGGCTCAAGGTATTCCGGAACGGATCGGGGTGCTCGCGATCCACGCAGTGCTCTTCTTCGGTTGGATGTTGCTCCTGATCTATCAGGCCTGGCTGGCCGCGTCTGGAAACATCGCACGCCATCGCGATGTCGGAATGATAGGCGTGTCGCTGGCAACCGCGATGACGATCTTCGGCGCGTTAGCCGCGATCACTGCAGCCCAACGGGCTATCGCGGCAAATTTCGCCGACGGCGGCGAGGCTTTCATGATAGTGCCGATGGCGGCGATGCTCTCGTTCGCGGTCCTCGTTATTGCAGCGATGGTCAATGTTCGCCGCTCGGATTGGCACAAGCGCTTTTTGATCTCGGCGACGGCCGTCATCCTTGATGCACCCATCGCGCGACCTTTCATCGCCTACATCGTGATGGGCGGCCATCTGCCGCCATTCGAGGGCACCGCGGGAATGGCCGGACTGCCAGGCCCCCCACCGCCCGTAGCTGGGGTTCTGCCACCCACACTCATCGGCGACCTCTTCATTGTTGCCGGCATGATCTATGACTGGCGGACCCGCGGCAAAGTGCATCCTGCATATTTTTGGGCGGGAGGCTTCGCGCTAACAGTGCAGCTGTTGAAGATTCCATTCAGTGCAAGCGCGTTGTGGCACGGTATCGCCCGCTGGGTGATCTCGCTTGCCGGCTAGGTGCCCGACCTTCGTCGCCGGTACGCCTGGCAGGGAAGAGAGTCTCGTACCGTAGCGTATTCGCCAAATTGAAATGTAATCGGCAATATCCGCTTCTGGCCGATAGCGGACATTGCGTCGTAACGCTGCACGCCGCGACTTGTTTGGCTCCGCTCAGCACAACCCTTAACTAACACATGTTGCGCGACGGCAAGGGTTCGCGCGACGTTGAAGTTGGCGCAACCTCGGGTGGTTCGTCACTAGATGCATCGCGCTCTTTCCTGAATGGCTCGACGCCTGAGAGCAGGCGACTTCGACATACGCCGGCGAAGACCGCTGTCGCAAGGATTTTGCAAGGCATCGTGGACTATGCTGACCGTCGCCCATTGGATCCCACAAGCAACTCCCAATTCGATTCGCGCATTCTTGAAGGACTTCGCTCGAAGGGGGTTATGACCAGCGTGGTTGGAGGTTGTGAGGATGAACATAACGGAACGGACCATTCTTCAGCAGTTGCAGTGCACGTCGCTACCGGATTCCACCGGCCGGAAGCCCTACCTTTGGCCCGCGCTGACCGCGATCGATATCGCGTCGCAAAACAGCTTGCCCACAATCACCATCATTCCCCCGGAGGCCGACGAGAATGGGACATCGGGCTTCCTGCTGAGCAACGATATGCACGCGGGCGACTCGGTGGACATCCCTTCGTTCGCCGGTGCCCTCGGCCATTCGTCTGAAGATGGTTTCCCCAGGCGGAACCTCATCCTCCTAGTCACGCTGTGGGAGCATCACGATTTCCCCCAGGGAGCCATTGATGCTGGCTACAACGCGTACCTGGATGGCGTTCTGTGCGGTATCGCCGCCAACCTGAATTTTCTCGATAATTCAGACGTCGTACAGGGGATCGCCCAAAACATTCAGACGGCGGTCACTTCAGCGATCAAATGCGCCCTTCCGCTACTCTTCGCGGGTGCGCCGGACATTCCGGTGGGCTTCAATTCTCTGAGCTGGATAAACCCGGCCGTTGGCACTTCTCCATTTAGTCTCGAGATTCTTTCTGCGCCGTCCGGCCCGAAGGCTCAGTACGTCATCCAGGGTCAGCTTGAGGTCTCGGCGGATCACTGCACGGCCGAGCAGGCGGCGGTCAGCCGCGCCCAGCTCCAGATCGATCAGATACAGGCCAGTATTGATGTGCTGAACCAGGAGTGGCAGCACGCCTCCCCAGGAATGAGAACGTATATTCTCCAACAGAGGCGCCAGCTGAAGGCCGATTTGGAAGCCGCCAAGGCCAACGTAGAAAAAGCAAGAAAGGCGCTGACCACCTGCCAGATCCGGAGCGGGGTGACGGGGGGCACTGGTCCAGGGCGATCGTAGAACTGCACCGCAGTGCCACGGCGCTTCAATTTCCGATCAGCTGGTGGCACCGAACTCGGTGAGCACCGCAATCAGCTCGCCCTTTGCGCGATGCTTGGCAATGCCGAGCGGCGTGTTATGTCCGGAGCCCCGCGCCCCGTGCACGGTCACTCCGCGCTCGATCAGCGCCCTCGCGATGCGGGCTGCGGCGGCGTCGCCACACGAGTTGCTCAGTGCGCATAACATGAGTGCGTCGTGGCGGTGAACCGTCGCTTTGACATCCGCTCCCCGGGCAATGAGTTCCAGCGCCACATCCGCGTGCCCAGAGTTGACCGCCAAATGTAGTGCTGTATAACCTTGCGTTCGTGCTTCAAGGTCTGCGCCTGCATCCAGCCGTTTCTTGACCACGGCGAGGTTACCTTCCTTTGCCGCCTTGAGTATGGATGGTTTCTTTGGTCCTTTCGTAACCTCGCCAAACTGTTCCACCTGTAGTTCTCTGCTCGCCTTTGGCGGTGCGAGGTCGATCCTCACCTGCAGCTGCTCCGCGATATCGTCGAAGCACCCCTCGCCAATGCCATCGCTCCACTGTCCGACGGTCTCGCGTGCCAATCGATTGAGCTGTGCAGGCTTGAGCTCCACTGGGCAGGTGTATTCCGTAATCACCAGGAACTGGCTAGCGCCGCCATCGTAACGAAGCGTAATTGCGCCTTCGGCAATGCCGAGATCAGCGAGCTTGCTGGCAATGTAGTTGCTACACAGGTCGTCCGACATCGCTCCATCCAGTTCGTCGATGATCGAGCGCTCAGTTACCGGTTTTCCATCGTCATGGACAACGTCGGCAGGTCCAGTAATGCGAATTTGCATGGCGGTGGTGCTCCCTGTATTGCTTGCCTGATGGATGTCCGCTTCCGACCCAAAGCCGACCTTGTGCCGTTTCCGGTTCAGTCACCGGCTTTCCATCGTCTCCGCTACTTGCCGATCGCGGCCATCGCAGTACACCGTGCCTAAGGATTTGAGTTAACCGACGTGGCGCTGTTACCGACGACGCGCCCCTACGATGGACCACGCAGCGTTCCGAGTTGCGCTTGCCCCGTAGCCCGCACCGCGTCGATGACCTCCCGTAACACCGCTGCGATGCTTGGCCGATAACGAATCAGCCCAGTTTCTGGAGTGAACTCCCACACCTCACCGGTATTCGCGTGGACGCATAGGTCATAAGCGTCCCACGATGCAAACGGAATCAGCTCTGGTACCCAATATCCCCATTCGTTAGGTGCTGGTGGAAAAACTGGTTCGGGATCGAGCAAACAGTTCTTCGCAAAAATCCTGTGGTGCTCGATGACCTCGGCAGGAGCGAGCAACCGATGCTCCCCGAATAATCCAGTCACGCCAGGTGAGACATACTGCTGGCCCCCGTGGACTCTGTATACCTCGCGCAGTTCGCCAGGCACTGGGTAGGCGAGTACCACACCGATTGCTGTGACTGCGGCTTCGTTCGCAGGGGGAAGTAGGGCATCGCCACAATCAAGTCTGGCGACAGTGTAAGCCTGCTTCGCCTCTTCGATCAGGGCCGTGATGCTCATCTAAACCCCGTGCCTTCGCAGTGCACCCGATTGTTCAGCAAGAGCCGGCCGGCGGGGCGAACGGCCCACTCTGGGGTCCGGTTGAACAAGATGTTAGGGCGCATGTGTATCCCAACTCCGACTCGCCGCGCTCAGGTTTCACTCCCGGCCTCTTCATCCAACGCGTAACGCACGGCATCGTCCAAGGACATTGTCCGACCTTCGTCCCACGCCCGAGCAAATTCCTCGGCGGTCAATATTGCACGAGCTGGCTCCAGCCGGCGCTGGTGGCGGCGGTCGAGTCCAGCGCCGTGTGATGCCGCGAACGTGGAGAATTATCCATTATCACGTGCAGAATAGCGGCTACTGTTCGATTCTTGTGTTTGCTATATTGGATGAATGGCCTCCATGCTTCCAACAGGAACGGTGACGTTCCTCTTTTCGGACATCGAGGGCAGCACGACGTTGTGGGAGCAGGCTCCCGAAGCGATGCAGTCGATGTTGCAATGGCACGATCGCGTCCTGCGCTCAGCCATAGAATCATCAGGTGGCCACGTCGTCAAGACGACAGGTGATGGCGCGTACGCCGTCTTCGGTACCGCGAAGGATGCGGTCGCCGCGTGTGTCCGGGCGCAGCGCAACCTGCAAGCACGTGCGATCGAGGCGTCGAGCCCAGGTGCGCAAGCAGCCGAGGAGTCGATCACGATCCGAGTACGGATGGGGCTGCACAGCGGAGCCGCCGAGCTTCGTGACGGGGACTATTTCGGTCCGTCGCTGAATCGGGCGGCACGAATCATGTCGGTCGCCTACGGCGAGCAGGTCCTCATTTCGGCGACGACCGCGGAGCTCGTTCGAGGCGAACTTCCCGAGGGAGTGACGCTGCGCGAGACCGGCGAGCATCGTCTTCGGGGGTTGCCTAATCCCGAGCGTCTCCTTCAGCTCCTTGCATCGGGACTCCGCGCGGATTTCCCGCCCTTGGCATCGCAGGCCGGCCATAGCCTTCCGGCCGAGCGCGACGCCTTCGTAGGCCGAAGCGACGCTCTCGCCGAATTGACGGGGCGCATGCGCGGCGATGCACGGCTGATCTCGGTGTTGGGCATCGGCGGCACCGGCAAGACACGTCTCGTAACGCGCTTTGGTTGGAGCGCGCTCGACGCATTCCCGGGCGGGGTCTGGTTCTGCGACCTCTCGGAGGCCAGATCGGTCGATGGCATCTTTCATGTCGTCGCGCAAGGCTTGAGGATTCCGCTTGGCGGCGACGAGCCCGTCACGCGCATCGGAAACGCGATTGCCGGACGTGGGCAATGCCTGGTGATCCTCGACAACTTCGAGCAGGTTGCGAGGCACGCTGAAGAAACGCTGGGTCGCTGGATGACGCGTGCGAGCGCAGCCCGATTTGTGGTGACCACCCGCGAAGTGCTCGGACTGCAGGGGCAGGAGATCCTCGCGCTCGGACCTCTCCCACCGCAGGAAGCGGCTGCGTTGTTCATCAAGAGAGCCGAGACCGCGAGGCCTGGATTCGCCTTGAGCGCAGAGGATTCGGCGGCGATCGGCCAGTTGGCGAAGCTGCTGGAAGGTCTGCCGCTGGCGATCGAGCTTGCGGCTGCGCGTGTGCGCGTGATGCCCCCGCGCACTCTGCTGACGCGGATGAACGACCGCTTCAAGCTCCTGGCTTCGATGGGCGGCCGCGTGGGCCGACAGGCGACGTTACGCGCGGTGTTCGACTGGTCTTGGGATCTGCTGTCTCCGCCGGAAAAGGCAGCGCTCGCACAGCTCTCGGTGTTCGAGGGAGGCTTTACGCTCGAGGCCGTCGAAGCGCTTCTCGATCTCGATGGATACGACGACGCCCCCTGGCCGATCGACGTGCTTCAGTCCCTCGTGCAGAAATCCCTAGTCCGGCAGGTCTCCGACGAGCGCTTCGATCTCCTCGCCAGCGTGCACGAGTACGCCGCAGAGCACCTTCGCACACCCGGGCGTTACGGCGCGAGCGGCCCGGACGCGGTGCTCTCGGCCGAAATTCGGCATGGCGCTTACTTTGCCGGCCTGGGCCTGGAGGGCGCGGCCGAAGTTGCAATCGCAGACCTGGACAACCTTGTCGTCGCGTCTCGCCGGGCCGTGGCGCGAGCTGATGCAGGTACCGCAACGGGCGCCTTACGCGGGGCTTGGACCGGACTTGCCTTGCGTGGCCCGTTTGCGGTTGCGGTCGAACTCGCATCGCGGGTTCAGGCAATGCCCGGGTTGAACCCTGCGAATGCCGCTGTCGTGCACTGGGTAGCGGGCTCTGCCTTGGTGCATCTCCGTAAGGTAGCCGACGCCCGTGCCGCGTTGGAAATCGCTCTTGACTCATCGCGTGAGGCAAGCGACCGGGCTGTCGAATGTCAAGCACTGCTGAGCCTTAGCTCGCTAGAGACGCGCAGTGGACGCGCGAAGGCGGGTCACGAACACCTGGACCGTGCGCTTGGAATTGCGAGGGACCTTGGCGACTGCGCTTTGCAGGGTGCTGTTGAGCTCGCACTCGGCAACTTGCAAATCCATCTCGGCAAACCTGACACGGCCGTGCCTCATTACGAAGAGGCGCTAGCCTTGGCAAAGAAAGCGCGCGACGCACATCTGGAAACAACTGCGCTAAGTAACTTGGGAACCATCGAAGTCTCGGGCCGGCACAGGGCTCGACGCTATTGCGAAGCGGCCCTTGCCGTGGCCAGAGAAAACGCCGATCGCGTGATCGAATGCAATACCCTGTGCAATCTCGGGCTGCTGGACTACTACGATGAACGCTTCGATGAAGCCCGGGAGCGTCTCGAGATGGCATTGGCGCTCGCGCGAGAGATCGGCGCTGTTGAGACCCAGAGCATCGTGCTGTGCAATCTCGCAATGGTCCATGACGCGTTGGCAGACTTGGACGCAGCCGAGAACGAATACGGGGCAGCGCTCGCCATCGCTCGCGAGTCCGGGCTCCGCCGCATGGAAGGACAAATTCTCGGTTATCTCGGCGTGCTCTACGCGCGTCGCGGCAAGTTCGACGAGGCGCGCCGAAGCCTGGATGCCGGCGAGGCTTTGCTGCGAGCCGTATCCGATCCGGTGAGCCTTGGTTTGTTACTTTGCAATCGGGCGGAAGTGCAGCAGCTCGCCGGCGCCTCTGCCGGGGCGAAGGATGCACTTGCCGCGGTTGAGCAGATCGCCGGGGACGTAGCCGCGGGAGCGGACTCCGAGCTGAATCTCGCCCTGGCGCGACTCCGGCGTGTTCTCCAATAAACTGAGCAACGGTCGTAATCGCAGCGCGCAGGCTATTCGCCAAGATCCATCTCACCGTCGACTCTCAGTGCCGCCTAACGTTCGACGTAGGGGCTGGCCGTAGGCCGGTCCCTTTGACGGAGGGGTTAGGCCTCACTCTCACTTTGCAAGATCTTCAAGCTCTTGAGCACGTTGTGCCCTGGCCTTGACTGCGCACTCAGATGACATTGCACGCGCCGCTGTGCCACCGTTGGGATCGTAGTAGAAGTCACAGTTGGCTTCGACGTACTTGAGCCAAAGACGCTGTGTCTCCTGAAGTTGCTTCTTTCGCTCCTCGCTCAACTTCGCCATGAGTGACTTGTAGCTCGCGTTCAGGCGGCGGTCCTGCAGCGTGTACTCAGTGCTCATGCACTTCGAAACCTCAGGATCGACGCCGCCTGCCTTGGCAATGCATTGAGAGTAGCTCTGGCTCAAACCGGAGTCATTGCCCGCGTGCGCCAGTAACGCAACCGACATGAGGACTGTGAATGTAGTAATGGTTCGCATCGTTTTCTTGAGGCCTAACGTCGAAAGTAAACGGCGCGCCGCGGCCAACGCTTGAGAGAAAGAAAGTGCGTGCCGGCGCGTCCGGTTGACCGGAAGGTTAGGCAATTAGCCCTCCCGCCACACGGTTCGCCGCGGCGACTCCGTGTGCCTTTCGACGTCGAACTGGGACCGCGGGCTGAAGTTGAGATGCTTTCCGTATACGTGCAGCGACAACGTGGTCGCGGACGTATCGTTTGCGACGCTGTGGATCGTACCCATTGGCATCGCAAGAACTTCTCCGATACCGATGGCCCTCTCACCGACGCGCTCGAGTTATGCATAGCCTTCCCGAGTACCGTCATCGAGACGCCGCCAGAAAATGTTTCGTTCTGAGCCATCTACTCCTGCGACGACGGCCCACGTGCCGTGATTGTGAGGTGGCGTCTCGCGACTGGGAAGCCAGCACACAGCCACAACCGCCAAACTGTGGTCAGGCTCCTCATGCAAGAGATGGACGCCGTTGCCTTGACTCTGCAACGCTTCGTAGTGCCGCGGCAATAGCCACTCCTTCGACAGCGCGAGTTGTCTTACTAACGGCCCAATGCTCGTGAGAATCGCTTGCTCGTCTACTGCATGTTGCGAGATGTCGCGCAAATCATCGACAAAAGACTGTAGTCCGTACATGGTTCCCGTGAGTCTCTGGTGGTCTAACGATCAAATTAACCGGCGCGCCGCCACGGACGCACGCCAAGTAGAAGTCACGAACCGGCGCGTCCGGTTGAACGCAAGGTTAGGCGTCAATGCGATGATTTGAGCGCTCTAAGCTTGCCAAAATATTCGCGCATGATCGTGCGCAGCCGTTCTGCCTCTGGACGCCCCCAATCACGCTGGAGCTCGCATGCGAGGCCAAGAACCGAAATTGGTGTCGCGCCGGCCTGGATCATGCGTTGCATCGCGGATTCATGTGCCACTCGGCTTACACCGCCAATGGCATCCGCCACGACGTACACCTCGTAGCCGGCGCCCAGCGCATCTAAGGCGGGAAACGCCACGCAGACCTCCGTCCACAACCCGGCGATGATAAGTTTCTTCCGCCCGGTTCGCTCGACAGCAGCGCGGAAGTCTGGATCTTCCCACGCGTTCATAGTGGTCCGATCAATTTCCGGTACTCCCGGGAGCGCTTCCCGTAACTCCTGGTTTGTTCCGGACATGCCATGCCTCACGTAAACGGTGCTCAAAACTACTGGCAAATTGAATGTAGCTGCAACGCGCCCAAGCATGGTCACGTGCGCGAGCAACTCGTCGTGCCCAACGGATGCAACGCCGGCATATTGTTCTCGCTGATAGTCGATTAACGCGAGGCACGCATTCTGTGAAGTGAGCAACGAGTCCGTCTTCGGATCACGGATTGGCGTAACGTCCGACATTCGGATCTCCTCGTAGTTTTTGGCGTAGAGCCGAGGTTTGCTGACGCCTAACGAACGGAGTTAACCGGCTTGGCGCCGCCACGGATCCTGGCAAGCCACCGCCCACCAAGCCCAACACTCAACGCCCACCGGCGACGGGTCCGGTTGAACGAGATGTTAGGCGTCGCGTTATGGTTGCGGCGACTGATCTGATTTATCGCCATACGATTTGTACCAACGAACGTTTCTTATCCGGGGATCGGCACTGAGCACAGACGCAATTGCTGACACTAATGCGGAATGCTCCTTCTCCTCGGACTGGCCACGTAGTTTTGCGAACCGACCCAGCGCGGGTGGACAGCTGACCTCCCACGTCGCGTTATCCACAAAGTCGAAAGCCACCATTACTGAGTAAGAGTATTTCCCGGACGGACATACGAAAGAATGCGCGTACTCCTCGTCTTGCGCCGGTGACGGTGAAAATCCGTTGCCGCGGAGCCCGGCTATGAGCATCGACGCGACTTCACCAGCGCCAGACTCACCCGACTTCGGCTTAGGGAAATCAGCCTCGAAGCGAACGGCGGTGCGCATCACTGTGACGCCTAACGATAAGTAGGGTACCTAACAGACGGGAAATAAAGCGTCTCTAAGGTCTGGCGTGGCATCGTCTCTTTGGAAATTGCGTTCATCTTCAAACGACTCGCCGGATTTAGTACGTCCTAATGGCGGCGGCGAAAGCCTAAGCCACGGGACAAAGCCGGTCAATCGCCGGACATCAGCCAAACGAATGGCGCCCCGCCCGTTCGATATTGGCCAAGCAGGTGCGTGTCGTTGATTGCGTGTCCTTTCCGCGCAACGATGCGGGAGTGAGTTGACAGCTCGCCCATTCGTTGGCCTAACATTACAGATTATGCGAAGCAGCGCATCTATTCCCGGCAGCCAGGCACCACGCCCCGAGGTCATTGTTGATTTCAATTGCGAGCAAGGGTTGCTCTTTATCTTGTTAAAGAATATCGGCGCGCGGAGCGCCTACGGCGTGGCGACGACATTCGATAAGCCGCTCTACGGGCGAAACGGAGAGAAATGCATCTCCGACCTGCAGTTGTTCCGCCGCGTTGAATTTGTTCCGCCAGGGAAGCAATTCGCGCAACTGGTCGATCCAGTTGCCAGCTGGTTCAAGCGACGCCGGCCCTCCAGAGTTACGGTCAACATCGCCTACAAGGATCGCGAGGGGAACCGTTACAGCGAACGCATCACTCACGACTTGCGCATCTACCAGGATCTTGGCTATACGCGTATATCACGCTCGGGAGACACCAGTGTCGAACCAACGGGTTGACCCATACGCCAACTTCAACTTCCTTGTTGAGATTGACGGCATTGCGCGGGGCGGTTTTGCTGAGTGCTTCGGCTTGGAAGTTAGCGTTGATGTCATCGAATACCGCGAGGGCACGGACAAGCCGAATACGGTGCGCAAGTTACCTGGCTTGATCAAATACTCCCCTATCGTGCTGAAGCGCGGACTTACGCAGGACAAATCGCTGTGGAACTGGTTCAAGAAGGTGCTGGACGGCAACGTCCAACGCGCCAGCGGTACGATTGCGCTTCTTGACGCCTCCCGCAACGCGGTATTGCGCTGGGCCTTTCTCGAAGGCTGGCCGAGCAAATGGGAGGGCCCCACGTTGAACGGCAAGTCCAATGACGTCGCCATCGAGACATTGGTAATTGAGCACGAGGGCATCGAGTTGGTGGAGTAGTTTCTGCCGCTTTCGAAAAATTGCGGATCGGAACCGTTAACTGGGCCAAGACGGATTCGGATCCTGACATCATCCGCGACCATCCACGCTTCAAAGGCATGCTTGCGGCGGCGGAATCGCGCCTTGCACACGAGTAAGAAGTAGGCGCGGTGGTATCTGCCGAAACTCACAGTTGAAGGTCCGCTGTCGAGCGCCAATCGCCAAGAGGGCTCCTGGCCCAAGAGACGGGAAATAAACCGTCAGTGCCATCCGGCACGGCATTGGCTCGTTGGAAATTGGTTTCATCCTCGATCGACTCAGCGGATTAGTACGTCCTAATGGATGGCGGCAAAAGCCTGTGCCGAGGCAGGTGAAGCGTCGATCCGGAAGCCATTAGGCAAAGGGCACTAGAAAAACGCCCCCAGCCGATGCCCCCTTTCGACCAAGGCGGGCGCATCAATTTTCGGTTCAGCTGGTGGCACCGAACTCGGTGAGCACGGCCATCAGCTCGGCCTTTGCCCGATGCTTGGCAATGCCAAGCGGTGTGTCGTGTCCGGAGCCCCGCGCTCCGCCAGAACGGCCACAAGGTCGGCTTCGGGTCGGAAGCGGACTATCCATGACGTTGTCCATGACGATGGAAAGCCGGTGACTGAACCCTCGATCATCGACGACCTGGATGGAGCGATGTCGGACGACCTGTGTAGCAACTACATTGCCAGTAAGGACAGTTCTTACACCGCACCAGATGGTCTTTGAGTAACGCCTTACTTTTCTGATTGATTTATCGGCTTTTAGGAAGGGGGCGAAGGAGGCGCGCTTATTGCTGTTGATTACTGTTGCGCCAGAGACACCAAGGATCATTGCGGTTCGCGCTTAAAGCGCGCGTCACCGCTGTTTTTGATTCGCGCCGCAAGCTTGAGGTAACCCAACTGCTGTTGAAGTAAGACAAAGCTAGCCGCTGAGAGCTTCATAGCAAACTGACCACAGCGAAATTCGCTAAGTGGGTGTTGTGCTTGTGTTCACATCCGGTCTTGGTCAATACAATTGTGGAGGCCCCAAACATCATGAAACCAAAACATATATGTAACAGTATGCTGGCAGTCCTGTCCGCGTTCTCGTTGCTGGGGGCGTTCGCCGTGCAAGCAGCGAACTCGGGTTCTATTGAAGTAATCGCGACTTTTGATTATCCCGGGACCGGAAATAACACCTTGCCGCAGAAGATTAACGAAAGAGGCGACATCGTTGGCTCTTTCATCGATTCCAGCGGAGTAACGCGAGGGTTTGTCCGGTTCAGCAATGGTAGCTTTAGCGACCCGATCGTTGACCCAAACGATTCCGTGGGTTTTACCGAAGGACGAGGGATCAATAACCCAGGCACAGTAGTCGGTGACTACGCCACCAGCGATGGTAACCTTCACGGGTTTTTCCTGTCGGGCGGCACCTTCACGGGATTCGATGTTCCCGGCGCGGTCTTCACGGCTGTGCTTGCGATAAACAATCCCGGCGACTTTACCGGCACGTTTGTTGACGGCAGCGGGATCCAGCAGGCGTTCGTCAGCGTTGGCGGAACCTTAACGTCGTTTAGCGTTCCGGCAGCTATCGCGACCCTTGCTTACGATATCAATGATTCAAAGCTGTTGGTGGTGGGATACTATGTAGACGGCTCAGGAATCCTTCACGGCTATTACCGCGATAGCGACGGGACGCTGCACTTCCCGATCGATCCTACGGGCTCCGTTGCGACCATCCTGTTTGGAGATAACAATAGGAACTGGGTAGTGGGCAGATATGCGGACGCCTCAGGCGTGACTCATGGACTCTTTTTTGTCCCGCCAAACAATTTTTCCACTTTCGATTTTCCCGGGTCGACCTTTACATCGCTTAACGGAATCAGTTCGCAGGGGAATATCACTGGTCGTTACGTCGATGCTTCCGGCATTGCCCACGGATTCATAGCTCGCGTTAGAGGAACACCGCCGACGACTCTGAGCGCAAAGGAAACAGAGGAGATGAAGCAGAACGTCGACCGGTCGCATGCCACGCCGGCGCGCTGAGTTCAGTTTGGAAGGATAGTAAATCCAACGCGTCGATGGGCCATCGAGGGTAGCGTAGGACGGTTTGGCGGGCCTTTTCCGACTTCGGTAGCTAAGACATGAGCGAACGGTGTACCGCTACACCGACCGTCACTCCGTCGGCGCATGCCCACATTGCGAAGTGGGAGTCGCGTGCGATATCACCCGCAGCATAGACGCCAGGCACCGTCGTCATCCTTTGAGAATCGGTACGGATGAAGCGACCATTGGGGCCCTCGTCCGTTTCACAGCCTAGCTGCTCCGCGATGTCGCTGTTCAAGAGCGTCCGCGGGCGGAGAAACAGGGCATCCACATCCAGCCATCGACCATCGGCCAGTTCGATCGAAGACAAGTGCGTACTGCTACCGTGCAGCCCGGTTACCTGCGCCGGTTCGACAACAACACTCCGTCCAAGCAACCGGGTTCGCGATTCGTCATCCGGCCCGGGGGCACCGTTCATGTAGAGCGTTGTTGGTCCCCATTCAGCGATTAGCAGAGCTTGGGAAATCGAATTGGGCGAAACGTTCAGCACACCTAGTCGTCGTCCGCCGAACTCGTAGGCGTGGCAGTAAGGGCAATGGAGCACTGAAGTTCCCCATCGCTCCGCAAGCCCTGGAATGGCCGGCAATTCGTCCGAAACGCCGAAGGCGAGAACCAGCCTCGCCGCTTCAAGTACCCCACCGGTGGCCAATTCGACAGAAAAACCACTTTTCTCCTTGGTGGCTCGGATGGCTTTCTGATCGATTAAGGTTGTCGTGGGGTAGTTTGCAACCTGTGAACGCGCTGTACCGAGCATCGCGCGCGGCGCGCTGCCATCCTGGCCGAAGAAGCCGTGGGAGTGTTCCGCGAACCGGTTGCGAGGCAATCCTGTGTCCAAGATACAGACCGATCGCCGCGCCCGCGCGATATACAAGGCCGCGGATAGTCCGGCGAAGCTCCCGCCGACGACAATTGCATCATGACGCACGAACTTTCTCCCATTCCAATGTGAGACGTCGCATTCTAGGGCGGCATTCTATCGCTCCAGGCATCGTCCGCTTTTCGTCGATAGCAGATCTGCGGTTACGTCCGCTTTCGACCCAAAGCGGACATCAACAATCCGAGCGGAACGGATCAGCGATGATGCGGGTTAATGCGTGATCGACTTGGCGCGCTCAAACGTCAGAATGCCCAAGCCGTCGCGTCCGTCGCAAGAACCGCGATCACCGTTACATGTTTGAGGCACTTATCCTGACTGGTGTCACGAGAAAGAGATTGGATCGTGACAGTCTGAGGTAACACGTACTCGGATCTTTTTCGTTTTTCATGCGCGACACCAACAGTCCCGCTACTGGCCATGTTCCCAGGGGTTATCGAGTCGCGTTGCCGCGCAGTAAATTGCGGATCTAATCGACCTCGAACTTGAATTTCTCGTCCGCCACCTCGATCACGTCGCCGTCGCCGACCGGCCGCACCTCCTTGCCCACCGACTGGCCGTTGACGCGCGGGGCGCGGCGCCCTTCGACGTGCGCGAGAAAATAGCCCTGTGGCCGCCGCACCAGCACCGCCGAACTGCGCCCAGGCTTGCCGAACGTGGCGACGACGCGGTCGAGCTCGATCGTCATGCCGGCGCGCGGGCCGCTGATCATGTGCACGCGCCCGTTGGGAACCTTGAGCCGCTTAGCGCGCGTGCGCGACACGGGAAGCGCTTCGCCGCCGGCGGGCCGGCGGGCCTGCGCTCCGGCGATTCCCTCGATCAGCATCGTGCGGTCGAGCTCGATGTCCGCGGCCTTCGGATTGAGGTAGCGCAGGTTGAACGCGCCGAATTCGACGACGTCGCCATGCTGCAGGATGCGCTGCTGCATCCGCGTGCCGTTGACGAAAGTGCCGCTGGCACTCGCCAGATCCTTGAGGATGTGGTCGTTGCCGACGGGTAGGATCGCCGCATGTTGGCGACTCACCGACGGATCGTTGATGACGATCTGGTTGGTGGGATCGCGGCCGACGTCAAGCCGCTCCTTGTCGACGAAGCACTGGAACACAACCGAACCGCCCGAGCTCAAGACCAGTTTCGCCATCAGTGCTGCCAGCCAAGCAGTCGGCGCTGCCATCCGCGCGCCGCGGGAAAGGGCTTCCTCACGCGCGCGACGATCGCCGTGATGTTGTCGTAGCCCCCGTTGTCCTTGGCAGTCTGCACGAGCACCTGCGCGGCGAGGGGCACGTTGGCGCGGAGCTCCTGCAGGATTAGCTCGATGTCGCCGTCCGCCACCCGGTCGGTGAGGCCGTCGGAGCACACGAGCACGATGTCGCCCGGCGCCGAGTCGACCTGCCGCACGTGCGCGGCGACCTGCTCAGCGACTCCCAACGCCTGCGTCACCAGGCTGCGGTTATGCGATTTGCCCGCGTCTGTGACCGAGATGAGGCCGGCGTCGACCTCGTCGCGCAGCAGTGAGTCATCACGGGTCATGAGCTTGAGCTTGCCTCCGCGGAGCCGATAGACGCGAGAGTCCCCGATGTGTCCGATCACGATCCGGTTGTCGTGGAACAGCGCCAGGGCGAGGGTCGTTCCCATGCCGAGCTGCCTGGGGTGGCCCTGGGCGGCGCCCCAGATTGCCAGATTGGCCTGGTTTATGCTCTCCTCGACGGCAAGCAGTGGGGAATGCTGGTTGGCGGCTGACCGCAGCTTGGCGAGGCGCTCCCGCAGCCCTACAAGGACGACTTGTGCGGCCGTCGCGCTGGCGACTTCGCCCGCCCGGTGGCCGCCCATACCGTCCGCTACGACGAAGATCCCGAGTTCCGGATCCATCGCGAGGCAGTCCTCGTTGTATTGCCGAACGTTGCCCGGATCGGTCACCGCCGCCGCTTCGATGAACTTACGCGCCATGATGCCCAATATGTTATGCGACGCGAGCCGCTAGGTCGCTACGAGATCCTCGAGGAGATCGGCCACGGGGCGATGGGCGCCGTCTTTCGCGCGCGCGACCCGCTGATCGACCGCATGGTCGCCGTCAAGACGATTACCGTGGGGCTGTCGCGCGTCGAGGCCGAGGAGTTCGAGAAGCGCTTCGACCGGGAAGCGCGTTCGGCGGGGCGTCTCAATCATCCGAACATCGTCACGATCTACGACGTCGGCAAGAGCGGCGACGTGGCTTACATCGCCATGGAGCTGCTCGAGGGGCAGTCCCTGCGGGACATCCTGGACTCCGGTGTCGTGCTACCGGCTTCGACCATCGCCGACATAGCCGCGCAGGTCGCGGACGGACTCGCCGCCGCGCACCAGGCGGGCGTCGTCCACTGCGACATCAAGCCCGCGAACATTGTCGTGCTCCCAAGCGGACTGGTGAAGATCACCGACTTTGGCATCGCGATGCTGCCGACCGGCTCGCGCTCGTTCGTCGGCAACGTGGTCGGCTCGCCCAAGTACATCTCGCCCGAGCGCGTGGTGGGGCGCCCCATCGACGCGCGCTCGGACGTGTTCTCGCTCGGTGCTGTCCTCTACGAGGTGCTGACCGGGACGCCGCCGTTCGTGGGGAACGCGCTCGACGAGATTCTGCAAAACGTGATCAACCACTCGCCGGAACCACCCACCAGCCGCAACCCCCGCCTGCCGGCGGCGTTCGACGCGATCGTCGCGCGAGCACTGGCCAAGCATCCAGACCACCGTTACCCGAGCGCGCGCGAGATGTCCACGGACCTGCGCCAGCTCGCGCTGGTGGGGCCACGCGACGCCTTCGGTGCGGCGGCCGTAAAGGAGCGCCCGGCGGCGACGCAGCCGGGCGACTCGACGGTGACGGCAGCGTCTGCCGCGCACTCGCACCTCGGATGGCGCAGCCCGTTCGTGCGTTATGGCGTGCCCGCTGCGCTGCTAGTGGCCGTCGCGGCCGGGGCGATGTATTTCGCGCAGGCGCCGAGTTCAGTACCGATCGGGGCGCCCGCACCTTCGGATCCGCAGCGTGAGATACCGTCGGTCCCTTTGGCGACGCCGGCCACTGGCGAATCGCCGACGGACGCCGAGGGCGCCGGCGCACCGGTCACGGCCGTGGCGCCGCCGGCGCATCCGGCCGCGCCGGCGGCGAAGCCCCGCGCGCTGGCCCGCGTGGACTTCGCGGTGACGCCGTGGGGTGAGGTGTACATCGACGGACGCAAGACGGGCATCACGCCGCCGCTCAACGAGATCCGGCTGCCGCCGGGCAAACACACGATCGAAATCCGCAACACGACCTTCCCGCCGCATCGCCAGACCGTCGACCTGCACTCAGGCGGCAGCGTGCGGATCAAGCACAGGTTCGAATGACGATCGGCCCCAAGCATCGCGCGTCGATCGCCATCGCGTTGGCGCTGGTGTGCGCAGCGTGCGCTGCGCCCACCGCGACGGACTCCCCGGAGCCTGCGCACCCCCCGACGAAAAGCGCCGCTCCAACCCCTGCCGCGCCGCCTCCCGAGCTGCGGCCCGCCGCGCCGCGCGAGACAGCTGCTGTGGCGCGCGAGAAGAGCCGCGCCGAGCAGGACTTCGAGCGCGGTGTGAAGAGCTACGAGGACGGCGACTACAAGAGCGCGACGCGCCAACTGCAGTCCGCGCTGTCACTCGGCCTGCCTGCCTTCCCCGATCAGGCCATCGCGCACAAGTATCTCGCCTTCATCGCGTGCGCGTCGGGTCGGCAGCGCCCGTGCCGTGATGAGTTCCGCAAAGCGTTCGAGGCCGACAGCAACTTCAACCTCACGCCCGCCGAGGCCGGCCATCCGGTCTGGGGGCCTGTGTTCCGCAGCGTAAAGGCCGAGACGGGCAAGGTGCGGCCGAAGTAGTTGCGGCTCCGTGCCGCCGAAGGCCGCGCGGCCCTAGGACGACTTGTGCCATCGGATCGGCACTTCGACACCAAGTAATAGGGAATGCCCGTTTTTGTGGACCGCGACAGGGCGCGGTTCCCAATCCGGGACGGGATCTGGCTGATAGCGGACGCGCTTGATGTCTGCTTCCGACCCGAAGCGGTCGTTCAACGGATCAATCACGCAACACAATTGGGTCAAGAGAGCACCGTTTGAATTTCCGTTAGACTCGACAACCTGGACATTCGCAAGCGAGGAGTTTCGTGTTCCCTTGGTTGCGCTTGGTTCGTGTTGGCTTAGGCGTGGTCGGCAAAAACAAAGTTGACTTGCTCGCAACCACCCGGGTCTCCTTGCGCATCTGGCCAAATGACTTGGACATCAATGTCCATGTCAACAACGGTCGCTATCTAGCGCTTGCCGACATCGGGCGCATACATTGGTTTGTACGTACCGGCGTTCTTGGGGTTGCACGTCGGCATCAATCGTTCCCCGTGATAGGGGATGCGATCGCGAAGTTCCGTCATGACCTCAAGGCATTTCAGAGATTTCAGATCCATACCCGCCTAATCGGTTGGGATGCCAAGTGGGGGTTTCTCGAACACCGATTTGTGCGAATGGACCGCGTGATTGGAGTAGTTGCCATTCGCGGAGTCTTCAAAGGTCCGGGCGGCCCAGTAGATCCGCAGGTACTCCTAGCCGAACTCGCCCACACCGGGTCCTCACCTGAGTTGCCGGAGTGGGCAAAGCATTTCAATCACGGCGCCGAGCTATTGAGCGAGTCACTACGGCATGAGGAGCAATCCGGGGAGTTGCCGAATAGAAGTACAGGAAGATGATTCTGTTCCGACAAATGTCTTGTCGGCATCGATGCCTCCACTTGTGTATCACCTCGCAACAAGAGTAAGGAGCGCCTAGCGATCTAAGTTAACCGGCCCGGCGCTGCCACCGACACTGGCGAACCGCCGCCCACCGAGCCCAACCCTCAAAGCCCGCCGGACGACGGGTCCGCAACGATTTTCTCCCACGGCACGTGTGTCACCTCGGATCGCGCACGCAAATAAGGTCTGTCCCTGATTTTCCGCTGGCGGCTGCATCTGTCCCCTTCGTCCTATACCGTATCTTGTGTCTCCACCTCAACGCGGGGCGCTCGATAAGCGCATATGAGAGCAGCGCGAATGTGCATGACACTGCCAAAAGGATTGCGAGGTTAACCAAGTCGAAGGCTTTCACGCCAAGAAACCTCCGCATCAGCCATAGAACGATGAAGTGATTGAGAAAGACGCCGTAACTCAAGTTTCCGAGGAATTCGTCGACTCTCGAAAACTTGAACCGCTTCAACAGCTCAAGCGCGAGAATGCCAATCACTAATCCGGCCAGCACCTCCTTGCTCGGGTGAAGCGCAAACAACCTCTGGTTCATAAACGCGATCACTAGCAGAATCACGGCTAGGAAATACATGACGCCGCGAAACCGCTTGGCGCCATCGTCGTTGCGCGTGAAAGACCAACCGATGAGGAAGATAAAGAGAGTTCCGGGAAGAAGCCTGTACCCGTAGATGTCGGTGTCGATGATTCCGAGATAAGCGGTCAGAAAGATCGCGAGGGATCCACCCGCCAGCAAGTAAATGACTCTCCTCGAGCAGTAAAGCAGGATCCAGGGGATGACCAGATAGAACGTTGTCTCCAGTCCCAGCGACCAGCTTTGGGGCAGGAGCAGAACGCCGTTGGACCAATACATGTAGAAGGCCAACGGCACCATGAGCATGTTCAGCGCCCATTTGGTCAGCGTGAGCTGATGCCTCATCTGCATGACTTGGATGGAATCGATATTGAGGAAGTAGATGCAAATAGTGGCAAGCAGAGCGTAGAAGATGAACTGTGGAAATAGCCTCCCGGCCCGATCAAGATAAAATCTGACGATAGTTCCCGGATTTGTGTAATGCTTTTCGATCAACAGCGTCATTACAAATCCGCTAAGCAGATAGAACGAAATTACGGCGACGGCGCCCGGGCTGAAGCCTCCAATGACGACTCCGGCGTGCGTAAGCGCCACTAATGCTGCCAATATCAATCTATACAGACCCATGATCTCCCTTCATGGAAATTAGTGAGGCGAAGCATGCGCACGATTCGTCCTCAATCAATGAGCGATCGATACGTAGATGGCTGAAGCTGACTGAGGATAGCAAAGTTGCCGCCGTCCAGTCAGATATGATGCCTCGCTGTGTGGAACGTCGGGGTGAGCACATGCAAACGCACACGGGGTCGTCGTTACTTTGTTGACGCTCCCGCTGTTGACTTGGTAGTAGCCCAGCTTCGAGCAGCGTCAGCGCGCTGGAAAGCCTCCGCAAAATACCCCTGTCAAAAATGACAGGTGTGCTTCGGCCACGGATGATTCAAAGTCGCCCCTTGGACAAGGGTTTCGCACGTAAGGGATAGCGAAACAATTCTCCTTAGCGATGTCGACTTCGTGCAGGGAGGCGCGATGAGACTCGTAGTATCGCAATTCGGGGCGCTGACCGGCGACGCCGAACGTATTCATTCCAAATTCGGAACGAATTCGACTTCCGCCAAGTCGCTGTGGTGGTCGGTGCTTTTAGTCATAGTCGGACTTTCCGGCACGTGGTTTGGAAGCCTTGCACATGCACAGCAGCAACAGGCGCCGATGGACGTCTGGTGCGCAGTTGCTTCCGCTTTCTATGGCAACGGCCAGGCGGTTTGTGATACGACGCACCCCCAAACGATTTACGGTCCGACCATCTACCCCAGCGGGAATCCTTACGGTCCGTGCACACAACAGAACGGCAACGTTCCGGGGTATGCCGGCGAGGCATTGGTCTGCCCGGTTGGGTATCTACCGGTCAATTCAACTGCCTCCAATAACGGCTGCTATAACCAAGGCTTCCCCGTGGCGGGCTGGGGTAATACGCGCTGGGGAGCAAATGTAGCCTGTCAATTGCAGACTAACGACCCTTGGAAGCAGAAGGGATGTCAAGTCCCGTGCAATAAAGCCGGGAATCCAATCGAGGTTGGCATTCAAAATAAGTACGTGATCGAAAACGACTACACCTTCGGTGGGCCGGACTCTGGATTAAAACTAGAGCGCACCTACAATAGCCTGGCCGCACCCGTGGCTGGGGATCCAAATGCAATTCTCTACTTTCAGCAGCTGGGCCCTCAATGGTCGTTGAGTTACGAGTCTCGGCTGCTGGTGTCAGGGTCGGGCTCATTGCAGACGGCGCGAGTCCTGAGGCCAGACGGCAGGATGCTGGCGTTCACGTCCACCGGCGGTTCATGGCTTCCCGATCAGGACATCGTCGATCGATTGGAGCGAAACGTCGACGGAAGCGGCAACCTGACCGGCTGGACCTATTGGATTGGCGCAACCGACGCATTTGAGACCTACGATGCATCAGGAAAGCTAGCCTCGATCGCTGGAAGGACCGGGACGGTCCTCACCTTTTCCTACAGCGACGGCACAACATCGCCGCCTAACGGCGGGGTTTATGTGGGAACCACGACTGCTCTTGTGCCGGGCTTGTTGCTCAGAGTCACCGATGCATTCGGCCGCCAGCTGACCTTTCAGTACGCGCTGCTAAGCGCGCTGGGAACGCATGGTGTCGTCGCCAACGTTACCGACCCTTCAGGCCAGGTTACGACTTACAAATACGACACGCTCGGCAATCTTGTCGAAGTGGACTACCCGGCCACCCCAAGCCCTACCGCCCGCAAGTTTGTGTACGAAAACACGACGTTCAAACGTAACCTCACGGGCATCATCGATGAGAACGCGTCGCGCTACTCCACTTACGCGTATGACTCGCAGGGATTGGCACTCAGCACCCAGTTGGCGGGCGGCGTATCGAAGTGGTCGCTGATCGTCTCAAACTCGGTGCAAAAGACCGTGATCGATCCTCTTGGCAACAGCTCGCTATGGCAATTTCAGACGTATGTTGGCGTGGTAAAGAAGAATTCTTCCGCCACTCCTTGCGCGGGGTGTACAGATGGAACTGTCAAGACGTTCGCCTATGACGCGAACGGGAATGCATCGAGCAAGATCGACTTCAACAACGTCAAGACCTGCTACAGCTACGACCCTGCTCGCAATCTCGAAACGGCCCGAGTCGAGGGTGCGCTCTCGACGGAGAATTGCACGACAGTCCTGGCGACACTGCCGAGTCGCCCCGATGTCCGCAAGACCAGCACACAATGGCACGCGACGTGGCATTTGCCGATCAAGCTTGCGGAGCCGAACCGGATCACGACGCTGACATACAACGGTGATGGCGCCGTGTTCTGCGCGCCAACAACGGCGCTCGTGAACGGTGATCCGATTGGGGTGGTGTGCTCGAAGAGTGTTCAAGCGACAACCGACACCACGGGCCAGCAAGGCTTTAACGCGACCGTCACTGGTACAGCGCATGCGTGGCAGTACACCTACGACAGCTTCGGCCAAGTGCTGACCGCGACCGATCCCAACAGCAAGACGACGACCTATGTCTACTACGCCGCCAGCGACCCGGACATGGGCAAGCGCGGCAACCTGCAAACCGTCACCAATCCCGCGGGCCACATCACCACGTACGCCAGCTACGACCTCAATGGTCGGCCGCTATCAATCACCGATCCGAACGGGACATTGACTACACTCACCTATGCACCGCGCGGCTGGCTCACATCACGCACGGTTGGCGGGGAGGCCACGACGTACACCTACGACAACGCGGGGCAGCTCACGAGGGTGACGCAGCCCGACGGCAGCTACGTGCAGTACACGTACGACGGCGCCCACCGCTTAACCGACCTGCAAGACGGTCTCGGCAACAAGATCCACTACACGCTGGACAACATCGGCAACCGAATCAAGGAGGATGCGACCGATCCGAGCAACACGCTCGCGCGCACCCAGCAGCGCGTGTACGACAGCCTGAACCGTCTGCACCAGACGGTTGGCGCGCAATAACGGCGAAGGAGACGACCAATGAACCGCTCCGCTCGCACGTGCCCGACGTTACTGGCAACCCTGCTGATCGCCGCGCTCGCACCACCGGCAAGCGCCCAGTTCTGCCCCGGTGGCCCAACGTATTTTTCGGGGAACTACTCGCTTTCGGGCTGCACGGTGGGCACCTGCTGGTCGCCGAATCCATTCCCCAGTTCCACCCGAATCACGGGAAGCCAGTACCCATCGACCAATTACGCCTGCGCGACGACAACGCCGGTCTCGGGCGCGCTCGAGAACACGCTGTACACCTATGACGCGAACGGTAACCTGACGGTCGTCAAAGACCCACTCGCACACAGCACGACCAATGCCTATGACGCCCTCAACCGTCTGACGCAAGTCACGGACCCGGCGAGCGGCCTCACCAAGTACGCCTACAACCTGAACAACATCCTCAACAAGGTCACCGATCCGCGCAACCTGGCGACCAACTACACGATCGACGGCTTTGGCGAGACCACGACGCTCGCCTCGTCGGACACGGGCACCGCGACCAGCACCTACGATCCGGCCGGCAACCTGCTTACGCGCCTCGACTCACGCGGCGTGACAGCGACGTATACGGTCGATGCGATCAATCGCGTGACGCAAGTCGTGTACAGCAAGACCGGCACGACCAGCGAGATGCACACTTTCACCTACGACCAGGGCACGAGCGGCAAGGGACGCCTCACGCAACTCACCGACACCGCCGGCACGACGAGTTGGACCTACGAGGCGCACGGCCGGGTGACGAGCAAGGTGCAGACGGTGGGCAATACGGCGACGGTGAGCTATGCCTACAACGCTGCCGGCCAGCTGCAGACGCTAACCACGCCATCCGGGCAGGCGATCGGCTACACGTATACCAATGGCCGCGTCTCGGGGATCACCCTTAACGGCGCTGCATTGATCACCGGCGCGATCACCGAGCCATTCGGACCGCTCTCCACATGGCAGTGGGGGAATGGCCTCGTGACGCTGCGGGTCTACGACCTCGGCGGGCGACTGACGTCGTGGGAGTACCGCGATGGAGTGTCGATTCTGCGCAATGACGTGACGTGGGACATCGCCAGCCGGGTGACTGCTAACGCCAACCCGGCGGACGCGGCACTAGGCTGCGCTTTCCAATACGACAACCTGGATCGACTGACTGTGAGCCAGCAGGGAAGTCCGGTGACCACGACCCAGCAGTTCGGCTACGACGCGGTGGGCAACCGCCGCAATTTCACGCTGAACGGTACGGCCACGAACTACAGCTACTCGAGCTCCAGCAACCAGCTGCTTTCGCTGACGGGCAGCACGACCCGCAGCTACGTCTACGACGCTGCCGGCAATCCGACCACGATCGGCGCGCTCACATACGTCTACAACAATGCCAACCGGCTTGTCACAGTCAAGAACGGCGCGACGGTGGTGGCGAGCTACAAGGTGAATGCGCTCGGGCAACGCGTGGAAAAGAACGCCGGTGGGACAATCACGCGCTACGTCTACGACGAGCAACGACACCTGCTAGGCGAATACGACAGCGCCGGCAAGATCATTCAGGAGACGGTGTGGCTTGAGGACATGCCGATTGCGACGCTGCGGCCGACCGGTGCGAGCGCCAATCCTACGCCCATCAACACCTATTTCGTACTGGCGGATCACCTTGGCAGTCCTCGGGCGGTGGTGCGGCCGGGTGACAACAAGTTCATGTGGAGGTGGGACAACGTCGATTCGTTTGGGGACAATGCGGCCAACGAGAATCCGGCAGGGCAGGGGCAATTCAGGTACGCGTTGCGGTTTCCAGGGCAGTACTACGATCCTGAGACGGCGAGTCACTACAACGACTATCGCGACTATGATCCGCTGGTTGGAAGGTATGAACAGAGTGATCCAATCGGAATTTGGGGAGGGCTAAACACTTATGTTTATGTCGCTGACGCGCCCATAACCTATTTTGATTCGACCGGCAAGAACATTCACGGCAATTGGTGTGGACCAGGCGGGGGAGGCCCGGTTCAAGACGCGGTCGATCAATGCTGCAAAGATCACGACGAATGCTATGATCGATGTAAGGCAGATTGGAAGAACAAGGTCTTGGGAACCGGCGGGACCGCGATGCAAACGGCGATTGCATCGTGTGATAAAGGCGTGTGTGCCTGCCTAGCTCTCGTGCAGCCGAAAGGTGATGCCGAACGAAGGGGGAAGGAGCGCGTTAGTTGGTTCTTCAATTGCACCACGCCACCTACCGCGAATCAGAAGCCAAAGCAGTGAGTTGACCGCCATGAATCCAATGTTGCTAGCCACGGTAGTTGCGGGGATCGCGCTCGGTGTCTGGCATCTTGATCTAGCGGCGCATGCAATCTTTGTGTTTCGGTCAGGTGAGCCGATTTCGTCATGGGCTGCGATACTTATTGGTCCTGCCTCGACGTTGCCTGCCGCAGTAACCGCATTCTTCTTGAGGCGTCCAGCAGCGTATTGGCTGATGGCTGGGGGCATTGTTTCATTCTTAGTGTTCATATTTGGGGAACGTGGCATCACAGATAATGTTTTCCCGTATCTGTGGAAGATCTCAGTGCCCATGATCGTACTTGGCGGAATGTTTGCATATCTACCGCAGAAAAAGGCAATCCCGCCGCCATAGCGTCAGGCTCGATTTTCGGACAGGGAAAGAGGCGACAGACCTTGCACCAGCTGAGACTGGGCGAGGAAAGCCGAACGCTCGGTCGGTCTATTTTCCACGGTCCGCTGCTGCTGCACGCGAAGCGCAGACCGTCTCTGCCGGACTTCAAGCCGTGTTCGTCGTCGGTTGGCCGTTAGCTAACGTTTTCCATGTCCGCTTTCGACCCAAAGCGGACATTCCCGAGAACCAAAAATGAAGCAATCTAAGTCCGATATTTGACAGCCACCCCGACGACCCTCCGACCGAACACCGGGTCAGCGCCTCCCCACGGGCCATAGACATAAAACCCGATGGGTTGAACGCGGTCGACCACGACAAAGATCGCATCGGCACCCATCTTTGCCGCTTCGCTCCTGAGCTTGTCCTCGACCTGTTCTATCGGCGGCGCGGGTTGAGTCGAGGCATCAACGACGACTTCACCAAGCCCATCGTGCGGCTGCGTCGGCGGCTAGCGCAGGATCGCCACGTGTGCCGGATCCGTCGGTTGTGGACGCGGTGCACCGATGTACTGGGTCGATATCGCATCGACCGTGGCGCACGAGGCGAGTATGCCGACAAGGAGCGGCAGCGCCAGAGTGATCGCTGCACGGATGGCGACGGATTGCAGGAACCGCACGATGTCTTCTCCTACATCGAGCCCCGGCTTCGTAGGGCGCTTGTCAATGCGACATCTGGTCCCATAATTTACACGCGTCGCGGCACGAAGAAAATTGGCCCACGATGCAATCAGCCTGCCAGAGGAAGGCCTGATTTGGCCGATAGCGGACATTCGCCAGCGTCCGCTTCCGACCCAAAGCGGAATGTTGCCCTCCAAGGGACCATTGACCTCAGGTGAGATTACGGCGTAGGTTCTTCGCCATCGCGGAGTTGCGCGCCATCGTGGGGCT
>Ga0306926_10000036_pt1 | contig 108794 bp, 154 predicted proteins | sample flu12Cox44000178_FD_203759 | JGI IMG/M metagenome (GOLD analysis project Ga0306926, IMG submission 203759) | Lab enrichment of tropical soil microbial communities from Luquillo Experimental Forest, Puerto Rico - flux8day.12C.oxic.44.000.178 (v2)... | ecosystem: Environmental > Terrestrial >... | reverse complement strand
GTCCGACCGGCTCAGAGCCCTCACCGCGAATCGAACGCGGGACCTCACCCTTACCAAGGGCACGCTCTTACCTACTGAGCTATGAGGGCGTGAGCTGCTGGCTGCCGCTGAGTATCTGGGACAGCCTTTGCTCGGGATGCTGGGGTCGAACCAACGTCACGGAGGCCAAAACCCGGACATCGGTGCGGTCCGCCGGAGGCCCGGCCAGGTCCCGGCGGGCGCTGCGCGCACGTGCGAAGCCGGGTAGGCTGCGCAGGCCCGGTACCGCACCATAGAGCCGTCCTCCGGTGTCGAACCGGACCTCCCGCCTTACGAGGGCGAGGCCGCGGCCAGCGCGCGACGGCATGGCTGCCCTCCCTGGGATCGAACCAGGAACCTCGCTGCTTCAGAGGCAGGTGTTCTGCCAGTTGAACTAGAGGGCATTGGTGGGCGAGGAGGGAGTCGAACCCTCATTCAGCTCATTTTGAGGGAGCCAGCTCTGCCGGTTGGCCTTACCCGCCCATGGTGCTCCGGGAGAGGATCGAACTCCCGTCGACGCGGGTTAAGAGCCCGCCGCTCATACCGCTGAGCTACCGGAGCGTGGAGCCCTGGACCGGAATCGAACCGGCATTCCCAGATTGGAAGTCTGGAACACTAGCCGTTGTGTTACCAAGGCATGGTGGCTCCCGCAGGTATCGAACCTGCCTGCCCGGGGCTTCAATCCGGAGCTAATCCGTCTCAGCTTTAGAGAGCCATGGTCGGGATGGCACGAATCGGACGCGCGTCACTTGGTCCCAGGCCAAGCGTGATGCCACTTCACTACATCCCGTGGGTGGACCGCCAGGGAGTCGAACCCTGAACCTTCTGCTTGCAAGGCAGTTGCTCTACCAGTTGGAGCTAGCAGCCCGTGGTGCGCGCTGATCCTGACCGAGCCGTCTGGCAACAACCGGCTCGGGCAGGTTCAGCACGTCCTCAGCCTGGCACTCCGCTCGGAGGCAGGCTGGCATCGGCGGCAAGATCTGCCGCCGGGTATGCGGCGGGATGGCGCCCGCCGCGTGGTGCTCACGCTATGGAGTTCTCAAGATGCTATGACACGTACCTGCCGCGGCTCTCGCCTTGGCTGGCAGTCGCAGGAGCGGAAGGACTCGAACCCTCGTGTGAAGTGGCGGTTTTGGAGGCCGCTGCAGTCGCCGCTGTGCCACGCTCCCGTGTGTATGTAATTAAAAAGGCCGCTCCCTGGGGCTTTCCCCTGGGGCGGCCGGCCTGCTGCTGCCTTGTCGGCTACTCCAGGTCCACCGTCCCATTGATGGGTGCGCACGGCTGCGCTGACGGGGTGTGGTACCCGTCTCGCTTGCTTAGCTCTGCCCAGAACGTCATATCACTACCTTAGCACAGGTCTTACACAGTATGCAAGTCAGGTTTTCCGGCTCCGCGGATCCCGGTCATGTACCCATGGTACGGGCGGGCGCAACCGGTTTTACGGCCCGCAGTCGCCGGCGTGGCCGGGCAGGCAGGAGGTGGACAGGCTGAACCCGGTGACGGCGAACGTGGCCGCCCCGCGCCCGGTGGAGGCGATCCCGAACCCGTAATCGACCTGGCTGACACCGGCCGCGGGCGAGACCAGGCCGCGGGCCCGGAGCCAGCGCAGCTCCGCCAGCAGGTGCACGGTGCCGGCCGTCATGCCCTGGTCCGCGTCGAAGGCAGCCGATCCGCCCTGGCCCCGGAACACGGTGTACGCCCGCCCGCCTATCACCGCGTGGCCGATCACCTGGTCCAGGTAGAACTGCCCGTGGCCGCGCTCGGCGGTGATGGTCGTCACGTCGGTGACCGGGCCGGGCCCGTCCAGCAGCACGTCGTAGGCGGCGATCCAGGTGCCGGCGCGGGGCAGCGACTGGGCGAACCCCGACCGGATGTACGCGAAGTGCGTCCAGGACCGGTTCGTGAAATCCTGCGATACCTGGGCGTAGGCGACTTCGACGCTGCCGGGGACGCCGGGCTGCCGGCTGACGATGTGCCACCGGCCGGGGCTGAACGAGGTCAGGACCTGCGGCCCGGATCCGTTGCCCGCCCGGGTGAGCGTGTAGGTGGTGTACCCGTTGGACGCGCTGATCGCCGGGTAGTAGTACGGGCCGCAGTTGCCGTCCGAGTGCAGGACGCACGGGCCGGCCGCGTGAGCGGAGGGAGCGGTGAGCACGGAGACGGCCGCGAGCAGCGTGATGACGGCTGCGGCCAGCAGGGAACGGGGCCTGGCCATAAGGCCACGGTACGCCTAGCCTTATGTCCTGAGCACGGCCCCCGCGCCAGGCGGCAGCAGGCGGATGGCGGTGACATGAACGAGGTGACGGTGCGGCCCGGTGACTCCCTGGCCATCCGGTACGACGGGCCGCTGACCGCGGAGCAGGCCGGCAGCATCACGCGCAGGCTGACGGGCGCGCTGCCCGGGGTCGAGGTCATCGTGGTCATCGTCGGCCAGGACTCCCCGGACGCCGCGACCGCGAAGATCCTGGAGATCCTGACCGGGGGCGGCGTGAACCCGCAGCTTGCGCAGGACCTGATCGCCGCGCTCGGGGCGGCCGATGACCCGGCGGCGTTCGCGGAGCATTTCGTGAAACTGCGCCGGACGCTGACCGGCGGGATGCCGGACTGATACCGTCACCTGGTGAGCGAGGGGTGGCGGGGCGCGTGGTGGATCCCGGCTGAGTCACCGGGCGGTATCGGCGACCCGGAGATCTGGATCGACGCCGTGGCCCTGGACAACTACGGCGGCATGCACCCGCCCCTGGTCCGGTTCGTGCTCGCGGGCAACGGCGGCGGCCCGTGGATCGGCCAGCTGCTGCGGTTCGGCAAGGTCCCGGGCAACCGCCCGCCGCAGCCGGTCCTGGACCGGGACTACGCCGACAGCGTCGTCTACATGGTCGTGGCCCGGCGCTGGGATCAGGCGCACAACGATGGCCGGCCGTACTATGTGGCTAGGGTTCCGGTGCCTGTACCGGACTAGGAGAAGCCATGATCACCTATGACACTGACCCGGACGTCATCCGCGGGATCGAGCGGGTAACCGGGGAACGGCACGACCCGGTGACAGGCACCTGGATGATCCAGCCGGCCGAGGAGCAGCGCGGCGGCGAGCACCCGGACTGGGACCAGGCTCATCCCGGTGAGGAGCTGCCGTCCAAGCCTGACCCGGAGCTCTGGGATCCGCCGGAGGACCCGCGGTTCGCCGACGACCCGGAACCGGAGGAGACGAACGAGTACGGCTGGTTCGACCCGCACTGCGGGCCGGGCCGCCGGCCGGGTCGCGTCACGCCACTGACCCGCGAGCGCGAACGCGCCCTGCAGGCCACGCCGCCCGACGACGATGACTGCGGCCGGGAGGAGATGGACGCCGCGCCGCTGTACGCCTGGTGCGGCCTGGCCGGCTGCGGCGGCGACTTATGCACCTGTTCGATGAGATGGCCGCCACCATCGGGGAGGCCGAGCGCGTCAGCCTGAAGTGGCAGGGCAAGGGCACCGGCTGGATGCCGTTCAACCTGTTCGACTTCGGCGGGCTGCTGCTGGAGTGCTACACCTGGGCGCCGAACAAGCGGCTGCTGGAGATCGGCTGCGGACCAGGCCCGAACCTGATGCTCGCCCGGGCCATGGGCTGGGACGCCTGCGGCATCGAGATCAACGAGGCGATGGCGCAGGCGGCCCGCGAGACCGGGCTGGACGTGCTCACCCGGGACGCTTTCGAGTTCACCGGGTACGACGCCTACGGGGCGATCTGGTTCAACCGGGCCGAGCGCGACGACCGGCGCAAGGAAACCCTGCTGGAGCAGAAGGTCCTGAGCGAGATGGCGGACGGCGCGGTGCTCATCTGCGCCAACCTGGAGAAGCCGCCGCCGTCGTCCTGGTGGATCATATCGGATCAGTGGGATGACCTGCGGAGAGGCGCCTGGGCCAAGCCGACTAAGCCAGGCGCAACCCCTGCCGGGTGATTCACTGCCGCGTCGCCGGGGTGTAGCGTCGGGTTAACCAGATCGAGGCCGTAGTGCCGTGATGGGCTGGGCGCGGACGGAGCCGGATGGTCCCCCGCCCACTGCCCGGGAGACTCGGGTCACTGGCCTGCGGGACCGTCCGCGCCTGGCGGCAGAGCTGGCGGACAGCCTGTACCAGGCGTAACCTTAGAGCAGCCGAGGCATCCTGGCGCTTTGCGGCGAGCGGGTGAGCCGGGTGGACCGCATCCCCCGGAGTCCCCGACGATGCCGGCAGTCCTGCTTGACGCGTACCAGGACTGGTACTGCCCTGCCTGCGGCCTGGAGGACCGGGTCCGCCCGCCGCAGCCCAACCGGTTCCACGTCTGCCCGCGCCTGCACGACCTGACCGCGCCGATGGCGCTGGCCGGCGCCGACTGCAAGATGGTCGCTAACCTGCGCGAGGAGTACGCCGGCGCCGAGCTGCTGACCCTGGGCGATGACGGCAGGCCCTGGATGAACATCGAGACCTGGCACGCGGACGGCCATAACGACGTCGCCGTGTTCGCGCCGTGCGCCCGGGCCTCCATCCGCTTTGACTGAACAGGAGCTGACGCATGTCCGAATCAGCAGCCGGCGCGGGTGCCCCCGACCCGGGCGTGGAGGCCGTGAACGGGAACGCGCTGGCCGACCTGGCCGCCGCGGTGATCGCCCGCCGGGAGGAGGCCCGCGACGCGCATGACGCCAGCCTGGCCTCCGCGGCGGCCACCCGGGAGCACGCCAGGTCGCTGATGGCGTCGGCCGACGCGATCGATGAGCAGGCCGAGGCCGACCTGGCCGCCGCCCTCGCCTCCGCCGATGAGCTGGAGAGGGGAGCCTGAGTCATGGCCTGGACGAACAGCAAGATTTTCCGGCAGTGGATCGCGGACAGCCTGGCGCCCACGGCGTCGTTCGTGGGCAAGTGGAACAGCACCGACGTGTATAACGCGGCGCTGTACAACAACACCATCACCCCGGACAACACGGTGACCGCCGCGCTGTCGGGCTACAACGCCGCCACGTCGCAGTGGCTGACCGCCAACGAGGTCACCGACGCGACCAACTGGACGGCGGGCGGGCGGGCCGTGACCGGCACCGGGTCCGGCGGCGGGTACTCCAGCACCGGCGCCACGGTCACGTTCACCGGGTCGAACACCTCGGGCGCGGGCAACGTGACGATCACCAACGCCTACGGCAACCTGCTGTACGACAGCACCCTCTCCACGCCCGTGTCCAAGCAGGGCGCAGCGTACCACTTCTACGGCGGGGCGCAGAGCGTGACCGCCGGCACGTTCACGATCGTCTGGAACGCCAGCGGGATCATGCAGGTCACGTTCTGATTTAGCACACATTCGCAGGAGAGGCGGTGACGCAGGGTGAGTTACCAGGAGTGGATATCCCTCATCACCCCCTCCACGATCCAGGGCTCCGGCCCGGGCGCGACGCTGAACACCGCCACCACCGCCACGCTGTCCCCGGTGACCGGCGGGACCGCGGACGTCGCGCAGGTCAACGTGGAAGGCGCGTTCCAGGGCTGGCAGGCCGGGATGCTGATCCGGGTGACCGCCCGCGGGTACATCACGTCCACCACGACCTCCACCACGGTGACGTTCCTGCTGGCGGCCCGGGTCGGTAACACCGGGACCACGTACGTGACCCTGGCCACCAGCGCCGGGCTGGCCACCTCCGCCACGGCGCAGACCGGGAACCCGTGGAAGCTGGAGGCGCTGATCCGCTGCACCAACGTGGCCACGTCCGGCAACACGGTCGCCACCCAGGGCGAGATGTGGGTCAGCCAGAACCCGGCCACCGCGCAGACGCTGAACACCGGGTCGGCCGGGGTCAACCTGTACCTGCCCAGCGCCTCCGGCGAGACGAACGCCGCGGTGGACACCACGCAGATCCAGGGCATCAGCCTGCGGGGGACCCTGGCCGGCGCGAACGCGACCGTCGTGTGCACCCAGTGGCTGGTGGAGGCCCTGAACTAGGCGGGGTCCTCCCCGGAGGGGGTGAGCCCCGGTGACCTGGACCGCGCCCGGCTCGTTCGCCTCCGCCGTCAACTCCTCGTCGCTGGCGCTGACCAACCAGGGCATCGGGAACCTGGTCCTGGTCGAGACCGTCAACTGGTCGAACACGACCGCGTGGATCAGCAACGTCACCGGGGGCGGCTGCACCTGGACCCAGGTCGTCGCGCACGCGGTCATGTCGGTCCACGCCTACACGGTGTCGCTGTGGGCCGGCACGGTCACCACGACGGGCGCGCAGACCGCCACCCTGGTGTGGAACACGGCCGCCCCGTCCGGCTACCAGACCCAGGCGAAGGAATTCCACTCCAGCGTCGGCTCCTGGGTCCTGGACAAATCCGCCACCCTGGACAATGCCGGGACCGCCACGTGGCCGTCGCTGACCCCCACGGGGACCGGGGAGCTGTACTGGGGCTACTCCAACGACGAGGGCTCCTCCGCGGGCCTGACCGCGGGGTCCACGACAGCGGGCTACGTCGGGAACGTGGACGCGGCCGGGTGCCTGGCCGCGTACAACCTGAACATCTCCGCCGCCAGCGGGCCGGTGGCGGCCGACGCGGGCAACTCGGCCGGCATCATGATCCTGATGGCGGAGGGAGCCGCCGCCCCCGCCGCCGGCCCCCCTAGCCTGCCCGAGCCCGACCTGCCGCCCGGTGTCACCCCGATGTCGTTCCGCCGGATGTCGGTGTACGCGGTCCAGGTCCCCGCGTCCGTCCCCGGGCTGACCCTGGCCAACGCCGGCCTGGCCACCGCCGCGGCGACGGCACCCGCGCCCTCGGTCGTCGTGCCGACGAACGCGCCCGCCGGGGCCGCGGTCGCCGTCGCCGTCGCGTACAACCCGTCGATGGCCCGGCCGGTCATCTCCGGGCTGTCCGGGTCCACCGGAGCGGACTACTTCATCGACCAGTACGGCCACCCCCGGCTGATGTTCTGCGACGCCGTCTGGCCGGTCATCTACTCGGCCGGCCGGAGCAACGGCAACAACTGGCAAGCCGACATGAACCAGGTGCTCAGCACCCGGGGCGGCACCGGAGCCGGCGGCGGGTACACGGCCCTGGAATGCAACCTGCTGCCCAACGGGGAGTACGCCACCTACACCGGCAAGAACATCGGCGGCTACTACCCGTTCGGCACCGGCACGGGCGGCACCGACCCGACCACCGGGCTGAACGCGAACTACTGGAACCAGGTGGACTACTGGGTTAACACGGCGGCTACCTACGGCATCACCTGCTTCCTGAACCTGTGCATGGGCGAGGACATCAGCACCGGACCGGTCGGCGCCTGGTCCGCGGCGCAGAAGACCGCCTACGGCAACGCGGTCGCAACCCGGTACCTGGGCAAGAACAACATCATCTGGATGATGGGCGACGACGGCGGCACCGACGCGACCACCGCGTCGAACATCATGTCCGGGATCCGGGCCGCCGGCGACACCCGGCCCGTCTCGTTCGAGAACCCGCAGGAGACCACCTCCCGGTACTCACTGCAGACCAGCACGGCCCAGCCGTGGAACTCCAGCGGCTACATCGGCTACCAGTGGGGCTACAACTACGCGCCCACCTACCAGGTCGTGGAGTACGCCTTCAACGAGCCCTCGCCCCTCCCGGTGCTGCGCGGGGACGGCTACTACTTCGGCACGATCGGCGGCACCGACGACAAGGTGGCCCGCGAGCAGTTCTGGTGGGCCATGTCCTCGGGGTCGATCGGCTACTCCTGGGGGGTCTCGGACGGCGGGTACAACGCGGGGTTCGCCGCCGGCTGGGCGTCCGGCATGACGCTGGGCGGCGAGGAGGCCGGCACCGCCGGGGACTTCCAGAACCAGGTCATGCCGAAGGTCACCGCGTGGCTGATGAACCTGCCCGGCTGGCAGAAGCTGAGAGCCGACTACCCGTCCGCGTTCATCACCTCCGCCCGCGGCACCCGCGCCCCCTACCAGGTGGTCGGCGTCCAGAACCAGTACACCGGGACGCCCCCCGACACGTACGTGTCCGCGTCGATCGCGGCGGACGGCTCGATCGCGATGATCTACTTCTCCCGCGGCGCCGTCGTCACGATCACCGTCAACCAGTCGCTGATGGCCGCCGGATACACCGCCACGTGGGTGGACCCGGCTACTACCACGACGAGCGCGGGAACCGCCGGGGCAACGTACACCAAGCCGGCCGGCGCCAACTCCGCCGGCGACCACGACTGGCTGCTGCTGCTGCAGGCCCCGCCGGCCACGTCCGCCCCGGCCGGGCTGGCCACGGCAGCTGCCACGGCGCCGGCCCCGTCCGTCACCACGGTCACCGGGACGAATGCCCCGGCCGGCCTGGCCACCGCGGCAGCCGCCGCCACGGACGTCACCGGCTTGCAGGGCACCGCGATCGGCGTCAGCGCCGGCCTGGCCGCGGCGGCGGGCGCCGTCCCGGTCCCGGTCGGGAATACCGTCGCGGTCAACGCGGGCCTGGCCACCGCCGCGGCATCCGCCCCGGCGCCATCGGTCACCGTCGCGGTCAACGCCGGCCTGGCCACGGCGGCGGGTGCCGTCCCGGTCCCGGTCGGGAATACCGTCGCGGTCAACGCGGGCCTGGCCACCACGGCTGCGTCCGCGCCGGCGCCCTCGGTCACCGTCGCGGTCAACGCCGGCCTGGCTACGACAGCAGCCGCTTCCCCGGTCCCGGCTGGCACCGCCGTCGCGGTCAACGCCGGCCTGGCTACGGCGGCGGGCGCCGTCCCGGTCCCGGTCAGGAATACCGTCGCGGTCAACGCCGGCCTGGCCACGTCAGCAGCCACGGCGCCGGCGCCCTCGGTCACCACCTCGGCGACCACGACCGCCCCGGCCGGCCTGGCCGCCGCGGCAGCCGCCGCCCCGGCGCCATCGGTCACCGTCATCCCGCAGGTCACCGCCCCGGCCGGCCTGGCCGCCGCGGCAGCCGCCGCCCCGGTCCCGTCCGCCCAGGTAGCGGTCACCGCCGGCGCCGACCTGGTCGCCGCCGCCGCCCCCGCCCCGGCAGCTGCGGCCGGGTCGCAGGCCGGGCTGGCCGCCGCCACGGCAGCCGCGCCAGCTCCCTCGGTCACCACCGCGGCGACCGCGAACGCTCCGGCCGGGCTGGCCGCCGTCACGGCAGCCGCACCGGTCCCGGGCACGGCGGTCAGCGGTACCGCCGGGCTGGCCGCTGCGTCAGCCGCCGCGCCGGCCGTCACCGTCTCCACGTCCTCGAACATCACCGCCGCGCCGCCGGTCACCACGGCGACCGCGGCGGCCCCCGCCCCGTCGCTTACGCTGGCGGCTCAGCCCCCGGCCGGGCTGGCCGCGGCGGCGGCCTCCGTCCCGGTGCCGGGTACCGCGGTCTCCGGCCTGGCCGGGCTCGCCGCCTCCGCCGCGTCCGCGCCGGCGCCGTCCGCCCAGGTGGCCGTCTCCGGCCTGGCCGGCCTGGCCGCCGCCGCTGCGACGGCCCCGGCCCCTTCGCCCACCGGAACGGTCAGCCCCGCTGCCGGGCTCGCCACCGCCGCAGCTGCCGCGCTCGCGCCGGTCATCACCACCTCCTCGAACGTCACGGTCGCGCCGCCGGTCACCACGGCGACTGCCGCGGCACCGGTCCCGTCGCTCACCCTGGCTGCCCAGGCCGCGGCGGGGCTGGCGACCGCAGCCGCGACGGCCCCGGGCACAGGCACGGCGGCCACCGCGAACGCCGGGCTCGCCCAGGCTGCCGCGTCCGCGCTGGCGCCATCCGCTCAGGTGGCCGTCTCCGCCACGGCTGGGCTGGCCACGGTTTCCGCGTCCGCGCTGGCGCCGTCTGTCCAGGTGGCCGTTTCCGCCGCCGCCGGGCTGGCCGCCGCGGCAGCGTCCGCGCCGGCGCCGTCCGTCACCACCGCCGCGACCGGGACCGCCTCGCCCGGCGTCGCGACGGCCGCCGGGGCAGCGCCCGCCCCGGGCACGGCGATTGCCGTCGCGGCCGGGCTGGCCGCCGCATCCGCCGCGGCCCCGGCGCCGTCCGTCCAGCGGGCCGCCGTCGCCCCGGCCGGGCTGGCCGCCGCCGCAGCCGGCGCCCCGGCGCCGTCCGTCCGCGCTGCGGTCACCGCCGGGCCGTTCCCGCCCGCGACCGCGACCGTGCTGCCCGGCGGCACCGGCACGTGGGTGAACCCGGGCAACGTATTCGCCGATGACGGCAGCGTCGCGTACTGGACGGTGCCATGACCACCTCCCCCGCGCTGGTCATCTCCGGCTTCGGCATCACCATGCCGCCGGTCCCGTCCGATGAGATCGACTCGGTCACCGCGACCGTCCACTGCCGGATGTCGGTCGGCGGGATGAACCCGCTGTCTTATGAGCTGCGCGACGCGCTCGGCATCCTGATCGGCACCGCCACCGGGCAGGCCAGCACCAGCAGCACGCACTACGACACGGTCACCTTCCCGCCGCCTGCCTGGGGGCAGCTGGCCGGGCTGCAGCTGCGGGTGTACGCCGACTCGGGCTCGGCCGCGCCCGGCTCGGTCGCCTCCGTGGACTACGCGGCCCTGTCGGTCAGCTACGTCTCGCTGGGCATCCCGTACGTCATCGCCCAGCCGCCGGACATGGCCGCTGCCACCGCGGCGGCACCCGCGCCGGTCCCGGCCGCAGCCGCCGCCCCGGCCGCCGCCCCGGCCGCCGCGTCCGCGCCGTTGCCGGCCGTGCAGGGCGTCCCGCAAGTCACCGTCCCGGCCGGGCCGGCCGCCGCGTCAGCCGCCGCCCCGGGCCCGTCCGTCACCACGTTCGCGCAAGGATCCGCCAGCCCGCCGCCCGCCCAGGCCCAGGCCGCCGCGCCGGCGCCGTCCGCCCAGGTGGCCGTCGCCGGCCCGGCCGGGCTCGCCCAGGCCCCGGCCGCCGCGCTCGGGCCGTCCGTCCAGGTGGCCGTCTCCGGCCCGGCCGGGCTCGCTGCCTCCGCCGCGTCCGCGCCGCCGGCCGCCATCCAGGTGGCTATCGCCGGGACCGCCGCGCCCGCGCAGGCCCAGGCGTCCGCGCCCGGGCCGTCTGTCCAGGTGGCCGTCTCCGGCCCGGCCGGGCTCGCGCAGTCCGCCGCGTCCGCGCCGGCGCCCGCGGTCACCACGGTCGCGCTGGGCACCGCGAACCCGGCGCCGGCTGCGGCCGGGACGCAGGTCCCGTCCCCGGCTGTTATGCTGGGGGTCCCCGCGGGAGCCGGGCAGTCCGCTGCGAACGCCCCGGACCCGGCCGTGCAGCGGGGCATCACCGTCACAGCGGGCCCCGCCGGCGCGGCCGGGTCAGCCGCCGGCCCGTCGCTGACCCTGGCCGGGAACGCGTTCGCCGGGCTCGCCCAGGGATCCGCCGCCGCGCTGACACCGTCCGCGGGCACGGCCAAGATGGTCCTGGCCGGGCTGGCCGCCGCGGCCGGCGCCGCGTACGACGCGACCATGGCGCACGGGCTGCTGGTCTTCGCCGGGACCGCCCCGGGCCTGGCCCTGGCCAGTCAGCCGGCTGCCGCCATCGCCGTCCCGGCCGGGGTGCCGCAGGCTGTCGCGACCGCGCCCGCCATCCCGCAGCGGGTGGTCAAGGGCTACTGCACCACCGCGCCCGCGGTTGCCGCCGCATCCGTATCCGCCGCCGTGCTGCCGGCCGGGACATTCACGGGCGGGGTCCGCGGGAACGCGGGCATCACCGCCGTGGTTGGCGAGCGGGCCTCGGTCAGCACGGGGGTGGGCGAATGACCGCGTCCGCGCCGCTGGACCTGTCCGGGTTCACCTTCCCTATGGTCGCGCCGACCGACACGATCGACTCGGTCACCGCCGCCGTGAACGGATGGGTGTCGGACCTGGCCATGGGGCCGCTGGCGTACGAGCTGCACGACGGCATCTCCGGCGCGCTGCTCGGCTCGGCCGCCGGGACGGCGAGCACCAGCCCGGCACACATTGACACGGTTATCTTCGGGCCGCCGGCCTGGGCGCAGCTGCACTGGCTGCACCTGCGGATCACCGCCGGCAGCGGCACCGCACCGCCCGGCGCGGTCGCGTCGGTGGACTACGTCGCCCTGTCGGTGACGTACCTGAGCGCCGGGATCCCGTTCGCCGCCCCGGTCTGCGTCACCCCGGCCGCGGCGGGCACCGCCCCGGACGCCAGCGGGCCGCGCGGGCGGCTGTTCATCGACGTCACCGTCTTCGCCGGCCCGACCTCGTCCCGGTCCCAGGTCTCCGCGGCCGGGACGACGGTCAGCGACGGAACGGCCGCCGCCCCGCTGGCATCCCGTGCGGCCGTCAGCGCGGGTAACGTATCCGTCCGGGCGCCGCTGGGCGCGGGAGTGTGAGCTGATGACGTCCTACCGGCTGTTCCCGTCCACGCCCGGCCCGTCCGCGCCGGCCTCCTACACCGGCAACTGGATCGCCGGGGCGTGCTTCACCGTCACCCGGGCCGGCATGTTCTTCGAGGGCTACTGGTGGTGGGTGTGCCCGTCCGGGGCCTCTACCGCCCCCGTCAAGTGCGCGCTGTGGGCGCACAAGGCCGGCGCGGCCGGCGGCGGCATCCTCGTCCCCGGCTCGGTGGTCACCTCCGGGCCGCTGACCGCCGGGCAGTGGAACTGGATCCCGCTGCCTGTGCCGGTCCCGCTGGCCATCGGCAGCACGTCCTCCACCCCGTACACCGCCGCGATCGGCGTTAACGGGAACTTCCCCGACACCCCGAACCAGTTCGGCACCGGGCAGCCGTACGCCGCCGGGATCACGAACGGGCCGCTGTTCGGCTTCGGGGCCAGCCCGGTCTCCTGCCCGTACACCGCCGAGCCCGCCCAGGCGTTCTCCACCGCCAGCTCCGACCCGGCCGCGGTCATGCCGCAGTCCCAGTCCCTGGCCGACAACTTCTGGGCCGACGTCCAGGTCACCGACGTCACGCCGGCCAGCTATACGGGCACGTACCGGCTGTGGCCGAACAAGGCCGACGCGGTCAGCGGGACCGGCGGCGACAGCCCTCTCAACTACGTCGTCGCCACCGAGATCCGGCTGAGCCAAGCCTGCTACGTGCAGAAGATCTGGTACTTCAGCCCGCCCGGCACCGCGCAGCTGGCCACGTCCGTCGATATCTGGGTGCCCACCGGGACCGGGACAACCGGCACCAGGATCTACGGGAACACCAGCCCGTCCTGGTCCGGCGCGGCCGGGTCCGGGTGGATCTCGGCCCCGGTCACGCTGACCCTGCCGATTGGCACGTACAAGGTCAGCATCTACAACGGCGCCGCCACCCCGGACAGCTGGAGCGCCATGACGTTCGGCTACTTCGGCGTCTACTCCGGGAACACGGCCAACGCCTGCGGCATCAGCGGGATCACCGAGGGGCCGCTGTACGCGCCGCCCACCACGGCGGGCCAGCAGTCGTATGAGTTCCTGAACTCCGCGGCCACCACCCCGCCGTACTCCAACGGGCTGACCGAGCCGGGCCAGGCCACGTTCGCGGTCGGGCCGCCCAACCAGTACCCGTACCTCTACGTGGACGGCTACTACCAGTGCTACTGGGTGGACCTGGAAGTGCAGCCGGTGGTGGCGGGGGCGGCGGTCGCGGCGGCCCGCGCTCCGTCGCCGCCGTTCCCCAGGGTTACGCCGTCGCCGCCGGCCGCGACCGCGAAGGCGGTCTCGCTGGAGCCGGTCACCGGCCAGATTGACATCACCGTGGCCGTCAGCCCCACCGCGTCCCGGGCGCAGATCGCCGCCGCAGGGCCGACCGCGGGTGACGGCAAGTCCGCCGGGCCGGTCACCCTGAACAGGAGCAGCTGATGAGCACGTCCATCTACAACACCGCCACCGAGTACATCGCCAACACCCTGACCATCACCCGCGGGCACGTCAGCGACATCACCCGGGTCGGGATCTACGTCAACACCAACCCCAACCAGATCCCGGCCGTAACCGACTTCACCACCGTCACCCTGGTCGATGGCACCATCCTGCCGCTGCCGCCGCTCGCTGTGACCGGGCAGGTGGACGTGGTGACCAAGGTCGGCCCGGGCAGCGCGGGCGTGCCGGCCGGGGACCTGTCAACGCTGACCCCGGGCAGCTACCAGGTGTGGGTCCTGGTGGTCACCGCCTCGGAAGCCATTATTCGGAAAGTGGATACGCTGACCGTGACCTAGGCTAGGAGCCGTGGTGAAACCGTACGTTACCGGTGACGGATGGCTGCGCGTCGCCTTCGACGGACCCGAGCTGGCTGTCATCGAGATGGAAGCCCCCGGCACCGGGTGGCAGCCCGCGTTCCTGGACTGGGACGAGGCCGGCCGGGTCGCGCAGATCCGCTGGGACGGCCCGGTCCCGGCCATGGTGATGCTGCGGGTCAACGGCCGGGTGACAGGCACCTGGCCGTAAGGGCCGCCGGGGCCTAAGCTGGAAGCTGGTCAGCCACCTCACCTCGTGCGGGACCACCGGAGGTGAGTGTGACCGCGCAGGTCTTCTACGACAACCAGTCCGAGATCGCCGTGCTGTCAGCCGGCTTCGCGGACGGCAACGGCACCCCCGCCGACCCGACCTCGGTGTACTGCGTGATCACCGAGCCGGCCGGGGTATCGGTCACCCACACCTACCTCGGCACCGCGCCCGCCGACATCGTCAAGGTGATGACCGGCAAGTACACCTTGTCCGTGCCGTGCTCACCGTCCGTCGCCGGGATCGACGGGCTGTGGGGGTATGAGTGGGTCGGCAGCGGGGTCGTCAGCGACGTCCAGCCCGGCACCTGGCGCGTCATGCCCTCCGCGGTCAGCCAGTTGTGGTACACCAGCCTGGAAGAGATGCACGACCGGCTCGGGATCACCGACACCAGCGACGATTCCCTGCTGCTTAACGCGATCGCCACGGCGGCGGGGTGGATTAATGAATGGTGCGGTAGACATTTCAATCGCATCGTAGAAGCCCGCACATACCAGCCGACGAATGTGTGGACATTGGATATTGACGACCTGGTCGATGACCCGTCCATCGTGATGACAGTCGATTACGACGGCGACGGCATTTACGAGCAGACCTGGGTCCGGGGCACCGATTTCGTGCTGCGCTACGGGCCGGGGCGGTTCAACCCGAACTACACCGGGACCGGTGCATCCCGGCCGTTCCGCCAGATCCAGGTCGTCCAGTCGGGTAAGTGGCTGCCGTTCACCTGGCCCTACAGCCACATGGACCGGGTCAAGATCGTCGGCCCGTGGGGATGGAAATCTGTCCCGTGGCAGATTTCGGAGTCGAACCGGATTCTCGCGTCTGACATCTATAAGACCAAGGACGCGCCTTTCGGCGTGGCCGGCGTTTCCGACATCGGCGTGATCCGCATTCAGAGCAATACTTCTGTAGTGGAGAATTTGCAGGCATTCGTCAATCCGAGACATAAAGTCGGAATCTGATAGGAGGAGAAATGACGTACGTTCCCGTCCTGCTGTGGGTGCCGGACACGGCAGAAGGCCCGGTCACCGACGCGGTTCACCTCAAGCCCTGCGATACCTGCCAGGCGATCATCCCGATGGAGGCGCAGGACGCCCATAATGCGGTAGAGCACCCGCCGCCGCCGACAGTCCAGCCGGTTTAGGGAGACCGGTGTTCGTCCTGACCACCGTCAACTGCCCCGCCCTGGTGCCGACCGTCATGCCGGCGGCCTGCGCCGGGAGCCGGGGCGGCTGCGGAGGACGCGGCCGGTTATGACGGCGGCCAAGCGGGTCAGCGCGATCTCCCCAAAGCAGGCCGCCGCGGACCGGGCCAACCTGGTCAAGGCCAGGGCCGCGCTGAAAGGCCGGGCGCGGACCGCCAAGCAGAAGGCGGCCTCGCGCCGGAACCTGGCCGTAGCCCGCGCCGCGCAGCGAGCCCGCGCCAGCGGCAAGGCCCCGGCGGTGCGGAAGAAACCAGCGGCGGCGCTTCCCGGCTGGGTGATGGCGGTCCAGCGGCTGGATGTCCCGGGCCTGGTTCCAAGTCCGGGAGCGCTCTGGCTGGATCTTCAGCTGCTGCCGGTGTGCGGGCCGGTCGCGCTGTCGGAGCATCTGCTGATCCACACCGGGGCCTGCGTCCAGCCCTCGGACATCATCGAGTTCTGGCAGCTGGCCGGGAACGTGCCGCTCGGCGAGCTGTTCGAGGCCGCCCGCGAGCACGGCCTGGGCGGCGAGCATCTGGCCTACTTCGAGCAGTGCGACCCGGACTGCGGCTCACCCGGCCTGATCTACGGGGTACAGCTCGGCAGCGGCTACCACGCGGCGCTGGCCACCGACGACGGGATGATCAGCTGGTGCCGGGCACTGCCCCGCGACGGCACGCCCGAGGAGGCGTGGTGGCTGGAGTGGGAGGGCGAGTGAAGATCTGCGACGGCTGCGGGCACCGCTATGACCCGGTGGGCTGCCGGTGGCGCTGCCCGGCCTGCGGGCTGAAAGAGAACTGCTGCGAGGGAGCACCCCAGTAACAACAGGAGGAGCCATGCCACCAGCCAAGCCACCAGCCAAGCCCAAGGGGAAGGCGCCCGCCAAGCCCGGGACCGCCGGCAGTACCGGCCCGGCCGCGAGCGGAACCACCGGGACCACCGGAGGACCCGCGAGCGCCCAGGGCGCCGGCAAGCCGTTCGGCGGCAAGCAGGCCCCGCCGTTCGGCGGCAAGGGCAAGGCAAAGGCGCCCGCGAAGGCGCCCGCCAAGCCGGCCGGCAAGGGCGCCGGGAAGTGAGCCCGGCGGGCGACAAGCTGCCCGCACCCCGCAGGCGCAGCAGCAAGGCGCTGCCCGACACTGCGGTGGCGGGCGATGCCATGTCCGTGGCCAAGACCGATGACGCGGTGGACATCGGGGTCGGCGCAGCCATCGTGACCGTCTATGAGTACACCGACCCGGACATCGGGCAGATCGGCCAGGGCGGGTCCGGCAGCATGACCGAGATCGGTGAGTGCCCGGTCTGCTTCGCCTACGGCGGCGGCGGGCATGGCGGCGGCTGCCCGAACGCCGGCAAGGACCCGGCTGACTGGGTGACCGACCCGCCGCCCGGCTGGCTGCGGCCCGGCGAGCAGGAGCAACCGCCAGGGGGTGGTCAAAGTTGACATGACCGCGATTCGCAACCAGCTGGCCGTCCAGATCACGCAGTACACCGGGCTGCGCTGCGACGGGCAGGCCCGGGACCACGTTAACCCGCCGTGCGCGGTGGTCGTGCCCGGCACGCCGTTCATCACCTACGGGCAGACCATTGACGAGGCGGCCGGATTCACTCTGGTCGTGCTGCTCATCATCAGCGACTCCGCTCAGGTAGAGATCACCCAGCGCGCGCTGGACGCCTACCTGGGCATCGGCCCGGGGGAAACCGAGTCGGTCCCGGCTGCGGTCCTGAAAGACCCGACGCTCATGGGCACCGCGGAATGGTGCGAGCCCATGACCATCTCGAACTACGGCAGAATAGAATATGCTGGCGTAACCTATTTCGGGGCCAGGCTAAACCTGCAGGGCGGAGCGCACTGATGCCGGATACCTGGACGAGGAAGCCGGCGAAAGGGGGTGGTCAGAGCCCATGCGTGTTCTAGTTCTTCATCCTGGGCCTTTACCCGACTTCAGTGTGCATGACGTCTTTGCTGGCTGGATGGAGGCGCTGACCGGCTTGCTCGGCCCGGGCAACGTCGCCCCTTTTAACATGAATGACAGGTTGGTAGCGTTCGGCAGCGCGCTGGTCGATACGCACCAGGTTGATGAGAGCGGCCACCCGATCGTGAAGAACATGTTCACCGAGGATGGTATCTTCCACGCCGCCATGGAAGGGCTCAGCCACGCGCTGCTGACCTTCTGGCCGGACGTCGTGCTGTGCATCAGCGGGTTCTACATGAACGCCGGGACCATGCAGCTGATGCGGATGCGTAACTTCAAGATCATCATGCTCACGACCGAGAGCCCGTATCAGGACGACGAGCAGATGACGCGCGCCCAGATGGCCGACCTGGTGCTGCTCAATGACCCGGTCAACATAGAGATGTTCCGGGAGCACGTGCGCGCCGAGTACATGCCGCACGCCTACCGGCCGTCGTTGCACCGGCCCCGGCAAGGCCCGCGTAACCCGGAACTGGCCAGCGACCTGTGCTTCATCGGCACCGCGTTCCCCAGCCGGGTCTCGTTTTTCGAGCTCATGGACCTGGACGGCATCGACGTACTGCTCGGCGGCAACGAGTGGGGCAAGCTGGACCCGGCCTCCACCGTGGCCCGGTTCGTCGGATCCGAGCTCGGGCAGCCCGACTGCGTCGACAACGAGCAAGCGATCGGGCTGTACCAGCACGCGAAGATGGGAATCAACTTCTACCGGCGGGAGACCAGCCCGTACGAGCACTGGAACGGCCAGGCGTACGCCATGGGGCCGCGCGAGGTGGAGATGGCGGCGGTTCAGCTGCCCTTCATCCGCGACCCGAGACCCGAAGGTGACGCAGTGTTCCCGATGCTGCCTACTTTCGGTGACCCGAAGGACGCCAGCGACAAGCTGCGCTGGATGCTAGCTCACGACGCGAAACGGGAGGAGGCCGCGCGCCAGGCCCGGTCTGCCATCGCCGACCGCACGTTCGAGGCCAACGCGAAGCGGTTCCTGACCCTGGCTGAGAAGCTGTGATACTCCCATCGGTGGGAGGATCAGGCGACGGGCCGCCCGTCCTCGGTGAAGGACATGCCCAGCTGCTCGGCGGCCAGCCGGATCATGGCCAGCGCCCGGACGTGTTCCTTGCTGTCCAGAGGCATCTCGCCCAGGTTCACGACGCTCCCAGGGTCGGCTACTGAGGGCCTGCGCGGATGTCCCGCGGGTGCGCTCTCCCGCGGTCACCGCCCGGTTCCCCGTTGGCTCCGCCGCGCCTCCTGCTCGCCCGGCCGGGTGTGAGGCCGTCCGACTCGCTTCCGCGCCCTGGGAGCGGTATCAGGTTATCGTTACCGAGCCGACGATGTGGGTGGTCGCGCCGGCCGAGATGTCGATCTGCGCGACGTAGGCGGTCACGGCGGGGACCAGGTTCGACCTGGCGGTGACGGTTGCCGAGCCTACGACGCCGGACAGCGAGCAATTCCAGGCGAACGTGTCGGCGCTGATCGTCGGCGTACCGAGCACGCCGGACGGGTCGGAGATCGTGTAGCCGATGCTGTCGGCGGTGTTGGTGTTATCCGAGGCATCCTTGGGCGTCGCGGTAATCGCGACAGCGGTGCTGACGCCAGCGGTTCCGGTGGCCATGACTGCTCCTCCGTTAGGGTTGTGAACGCTGATATGTGGCAGGAGCTGCAAGGTGCAGTCCAGCCGGACGGTTGGTAGCTGGGTGATCCACGGGACCAGCTGATCGGCGTAGCTGGTCAGTACTCCGGGCAGCACCGCCTGCCCTTCATAAACTATGGCGGCGGCTGCCAGCGCCGATGCCCGGACGGCCTCGCTGTCCATCAGCGGCTCCGTATCTAGTCCTAGCCCCAGTGCAAGTTTGCCAGGCTGTCGTCGGTCTTCCCGCCCGGCCCGTGCTTAGCGCGCTGGCCTGGATCGGGGCGCCCGCGGAAGGCGAGCAGCACCAGGCGGCCGACCGGGACGAACCGGACCCGGCCGTACTTAGACAGCCCGGCCATCCGGTATCCAGCGGAATTGACACCGACGTTGAGCAGGCCGCCCGCGGTCGATGCCCGGGGCAGGCTGTAGACGTTCCCATGGTCGGAGACCTCGTAGAAGCCCGCGTACCCGGGAACTGGCAGCCATCGCTCGGGCTGGACCGGCCCATGTCACCAGGGTAGACGGGACTTCATAAACCAGCCAGCGTATCGTGGCTCCTGATAGCGCCGAGGCCCCGTAGCTGCCCCCGGTCCAGGGTCCTGCACGGATGGCGGAGCCGGCTCCCAATCACTCATAGTGAGGAGTCGACTAGTGTCGCGCATCCACGGGCGCAATGGGATCGCTTACGTCTCAATCGACGCATCAGGCGGTGCTAGCCCCACTGCGGCACCCATGGCATTCCTGTCCGCCTGGTCTATGAACTTCACTGTGGCCAAGGTAGACGTCACGGCTATGGGCGACCAGAACCTGATCTGGGTCGCAGGACTCCCGGACGCCTCGGGCGACTTCACGGGATTCTTCGACACCGCAACCGCTCAGACGTACGTCGCAGCCACAGACGGCCAACCACGCAACTTCTACCTGTACCCGTCGTCCATCGCAGCACTCCAGGGCCAGTATTTCTTCGGGCTCATTCTACCTGACTACAGCATCACTGGTGGAGTCACGGCAGCTGTGTCACTCAAGAGCACCTGGAACGCTGCCAGTCGCATCCAGCGCTACCCCACCTACGGACTCCCGGGTACCTAACCGGACCCTCCCACTGGTGGGAGAAACCGTCGTCGCGCACGGCCCCCGCGCCACTGCGGGGGAGCTGCCCTCACCTGCACACGAGAGGAGCAGACCGTGTCCGACATCGAGGAAGCCGGGCTGGACATCGACTTCGACGCCGAGCTCGCCGGCATCCAGGCAACGTCGTCCGGGATGGAGCCGGTGCCCGCCGCCAAGGTGGAGCTGGTCACCGGCCAGGTGGTCACGTCCGACCGGACGATCGAGTTCATGGGCAAGCGGTTCAGGGTCGCGGACAAGATCGGCCTGATGCCGTTGCTCAAGTTCTCGGCGTTCGCCGACGTGGCGGTCCAGGACCCCAGGGCACTGGGCGCGCTGTACGCCATGCTGCGCGATTGCATTCACCCCGGCCACCCGGAATGCGGCAAGTGCGAGGACTGCAGAGGAGGCAACGAGCTGTCCTGCAAGGAATACGACCCGGGTGACTGGCGCGCGTTCGAGGACCACGCCTGCGAGACCAAGGCGGACGCGGACCAGCTCATGGAAGTGGTAACCAAGGTCATCGAGATCGTGGCCGGCCGCCCTACCGGGCAGCCATCGCCCTCCTCTGCTGGACGGCAGTCCACGCGGGACGCGTCGATGGCTCGCTCATCCGCCAGGGGTCGCCGGGCCTCCAAGCGCTGACGCCGCGGCAAGCCTGCAATGTCGCATACGCAACGCTCGCCGACCGCTGCCAGAGCGAGGAGGAGCTGGAGCAGCTAGACGTCCAGATCGGCATGGTGGCCAACCCGGACGAGGAGGCCCTGAAGGCGCTGCGCGCCCACCAGGAGGAGATGGGCCTTAAGTTTGACGATCCGGATGCCCCGGTTGCCGTGTCGGGCGATGACGGGCTACCTGCCTGGATGCAGCACGACGAGGAGTTCAGATGACAGGCGTACCGATGCTAGCGAGGGCGTCCGTACGGGCGGCCCCAACAAACGTTGCCTGGCTCGAACAAGCCAGCGGGGTCTATCCGGCGGAAACGCAAACCTTCCGGTCGCAAACCAAGTACGGCAGCCACGTATCCAGCGAACGCAGGGAACTCGTGCCACTGTTCGCACATTGCGCCTGGATTTCGCCACATGATCATAGACCAGCTCCGGTACATCGGATGCGAACTGCGCCCGTCAAGGTACCGACGCGAGTTATGCGATTGTTCAACGTCGCTGGCCCAGCGAACGTTATCCGGATCGTAATTGCCAGCAGGATCCGGCCAGCGATCGAGCGAAGCGCCTGGTGGCCTGGGTCCGAGCAGGCGCTTGATGTCTTCAGCGAACAGGCTGACGTCATGCCAGCGATCACAGACTGTGACGCCCCTGGCACCGTAATACCGGTACTTCCCGCTACTCGGGTTATAACACCGCCGCATCATGTTTGTCCAAAGACTGTAGAGCTGCCTGTCAACCGCATTCTTCCTGGTGAGGCCGTGAATCGTTCTAGCGGGCATAGCTCGATTCTATCAGGTGAGAAGGTAATGACGTTCGAGGACCCGGATGCCCCGGTCGCGAGCGACGGCAAGTTCGACCCGGAGGGCGACCTGCCATGGCGATAATCATCCCGGGCCAGATCGAGTGGGACGAGGCCGCCCTTTATGAGGTGCTGAACGACCCGGCCGGGCCGGTCGGGGTGTTCATCATGTACCTGGACGAGAAGGCCGTCGCCGTCGCCAAATCGGTCGTGCACGTCCTGCCGGGCACTAAGCGCAGCGGCTACTGGTTCCCGTCCAGCACCGCCGTCCGGCCGCCGGGCACGACCAGGGGCACGATCCGGACCCACGGCCCGGTGATCGGCAGCCGCGGCGGCCTGTACGGCGGCGGCAACGCGATGTATACCGGCATCTTCCTGGAGTACGACAAGCCGCACACCGAGCAGATGTACGACCGGTACCCGTTCATGACCACCGGGCTTGAGTCCCTGGAAGCCGAGTTCGGCTGATGCCCAAGGTCCTCGGAGATGTGGCATTTGTCGTCTACCCGGACACCACCCGGTTCCGGCCCGAAGCCGACGCCGGGATCAAGGCGGCGCTGGCGGGCATGCGGGCGTCGATCCCGCTCACCGCCGACGCCAGGCAGGCCGAGGCGACGTTCACCGCGCTCGCGGCCAAGCTGTCCGCGCTGTCCAAGACGCTGACCTCCATCCCGATCAGCGCCGATGATAAGAAGCTGAACGCCCAGCTCCTCGATCTGAAGGCCAAGGTCGCCGTCGCGGCCAAGAACCTGCAGAACCTGCCGATGGACGTCGATACGACCAAGATCGACCTCAAGATCGCGTCCTCCATGGTCAAGCTGCGCGCGTTCAGTCAGCAGCTGACTCAGCTGTCGATGAACCTGGACTCCAAGAAATTCGACGCCAAGGTCCTTGACGCGCAGGCGAAGCTGAAGACCCTGCAGCGGCAGGCGTCGGAGTTCCAGGTGGACCTGGACACCAAGCGGGCCGCGCTGCACCTGATCGAGCTGGAGAACCAGGCAGACCGGCTGCAGGCCAAGCTGGACGACGAGGAAGCCGACATCGACACGGCCGAGGTCCGGGCCAAACTGGACGTCGTCCTGGCCGAGATCGAGCTCATCAACTCCGAGGCCCGCAAGATCGAGCTGGTTGCCAACTACTTCTCGCTCATGCGCGCGGTCGCCGTGGCCAAGGCCGAGCTCACCGGCCTGCAGGCCCAGGCGCGCGACATCCCGCTGATGAACTCGGCCCAGATCGACAAGGTGATGGCCCAGACCGCGGCCGAGATCGGCCTGATCACCAAGCTGAGACAGGAGGCGGCCGATGTCCGCATGGGCGGCATCGACCCGGTGGGGCTGGCCAGGTCAGCGGCCGAGATCGCGGGCATCGACGCCCGGATGCAGAAGCTGACCACTGACACGGCGGCCTCCACCGGGATATGGGCGACCCTTACCGGCTGGCTGGGCCGGTTCGCCGCAGCCAACCAGAAGATCGGCTGGGGCGCGATGATCGGCGGCATCGCCGGCTGGCACATCGTGCTGGACGCCGCGATCGAGGCCATCATCATCGCGACCACGTCGCTGCTGGCGCTCGGCGCCGGGTTCGCCGGGGTCTACCGGGCAGTGGACGAGCTGGCTTACCACACCAAGGCGTCGCTGAACGTGATGACCGCGTACGGCGTGGACGCAGGCACGCTGGCCGGGGCGCTGGACAACCTGCAGAAATCGCTGGCCCCGCAGGTGATCGAGGCGTTCGGCGGCGCGCTCAACCTGGCCTCTGGCCAGACCAACGCGCTGTACCGGGCGGCTCACCAGGTAGTTGACCTGTTCGACACCTGGATCGCCAAGCTGGACATCTGGGCGAACAGCCAGAAGAACGTAGGCGGCCTGCTGCAATCCGGGGTCGGGTTCCTGTCCCAGATGGGCAAGGCGATCGGCATCCTGGCCCAGGCCATCGACAACTTGCTGACCAAGGATCCCGGGGTCGCGCACTACCTGCTGGACATGATCCAGGGCTTCGCCGAAGTGCTCAACCTGTTCTCCAAGCTGCCCGGCCCGATCGTAACGGCGACCCTGATGTTCCACGGGCTGTGGGTCTGGGTCTCGGTGCTCGGCGGCGTGTTCGGCAAGCTGACCGCCCCGATCGTGGGCGCGGTCACCTGGATCGTCAAGCAGGGCACGGCCAGCACGGCTGCCGCCACGGCCACCGAGGCGCATGCCACGGCCACCGAAGCGCTGACCGTGGCGATCGCCGAGCAGACCGGGGCGGTCACCGCGCTGACCGCCGCGCTGACCGGGGAAGCCGTCGCCGAGACGGCGGTGGCGGAGGGGGCGGTTGCGGATACCGCCACGCAGGCCGCCGACGCGCTGGCCACCGAGGCCGACGCCGCGGCCAACGCCGCCAACGAGACCAGCCTGCTGGGCCGGGCGTTCAGCGGGGCGCTCGGGTTCCTGCGGGGCTTCGGCACGCTCGTCGCCAACATCGCGGAGAAGGGCCTGGTCGCCCTGGGTGGCGCGCTGCGGACCGCCGGCGCCGGGCTGGCCGCCTTCGGGCGCGGGCTGCTGGCGCTGCTGGCCAACCCGCTGACCTGGTTCCTGCTCGCCACCGCCGCGATCATCGCGATGGCCATCGAGGCCCGCAAGGCAACCCCGGATGTCGCCAAGCTGATCGACACCCTGAACCAGAAGATCAACTCGGATCAGGCGTCGCAGGCGATGACGGACATCAGCGACGCCATCGGCCAGGCGAACGCCAAGATCAACGAGATCAACTCCGGCGGCGGGGTCGCGACGTTCAACCAGAACTGGCACACCTTCGGCGGCACCTGGCAGAACATTTCAGCGGAAGTGATGTCCACCGCCGGCGCGTTCGGCAAGGCCCTCGGTGACATCCCCCAGTCGCTGGCCTCCTGGCCGAACCTGAAGAACACCGTCATGGACTTCGGGCACGCCTTCCACGATTTCTTCGGGCACCCGGGCGCGCCGGCCGAGATGGCGCGGAACATCTCGCTGCTCAACCAGCAGATCAACAACTGGCTAGGCCAGGACCGGAACCTGTTCGCCGAGACCGGCGCCCTGATGTTCAACCAGGACAAGCTGAAGCTCGGCACGATGAACTACACCCAGGCTCTCACGCTGATGAACCTGGCCGGGGTCCGGTCCACCGACAGTCTCGCGGTAATGAGCCAGAAGGTCGACAACCTGGTCAAGGGCTACGCGGAGATGGGCGCGGGCGGGACGCAGCTGCAGGCGTCGATCAACGCGGTCACGTTCGCCACCGAGATGCAGGACTCCAAGGTCTCCGAGCTGAACCAGGGCTGGGACGCGTTCTTCAAGCTGGTCTCCGGCGGGTCATCGGACTTCCTGGGCTTTGCCAAGCAAGTCAACGGGATGAACGAGGCGTTCGGCGGGGCGACCCAGGGAACCGTGGCCCTGACCATCGCCAACGGCAAGGTCAGCGAGTCCATCCGGAACGCGGCCGGCTCTGCTCAGCAGGGCAAGGCGACGATGACCGGGCTGAACGACGCGTCGATCGCCGCTCAGCAGACCTTGCTGCAGACCGCCTCGGCGGCCAACACCCAGATGGACTCGCTGACGTCGCTGTCGGCCGCGGCCGGGCTCGGGCAGCACGGCATGGACCTGCTGCAGCAGGCCACCAAGGACATGCTGAGCCAGATGCTGCCGGCCGCTCAGGGCAGCCAGCAGATGACCGATGTGCTGTACGCCCTGGCCCAGCGCGGCGGGTACAAGGGCGCCGACTCGTTTAAGGAACTGTCCCACTGGATCGACACGAACTCCGGGTCGGTCAAGAACGCTAAGCCCGGGATGGCCGACCTGCAGGGCATCGTCACCACGATGACGACTAAGGCCGGCAACCTGGCCGATGACGTCAAGAACCTGTCGATCGCCCTCGGCCAGAACCTGACCCAGGCCATGGCCAGCGCCGTCGTCATGGCCAGCGGCGGCCAGAAGGCCATGAACGACTTCGCCAACGCGGTCATGCACAGCAAGTTCAACAGCGATCAGCAGAAGACCTCGGCGCTGGAGCTCGCCCAGTCGCTGCTGCTGGCCACCGGTAACGTCAACGACGCCAAGACCCAGTTCATGTCGTTCGCGCTGGGCGCCCTGCACCTGACCAAGGACGAGGCCACCCAGCTGTGGGACGAGATCTCGCCCAAGCTGACCCCGGCGGTCAAGAAGTCCGGCGACACCGCCGCGCAGGCCAAGAAGGACTTCGAGGCGTTCGCCGGCCAGAGCGGCAACCAGGGACTCGGGCTGACCACCAAGAAGGCCGACGAGCTGTGGAAGAAACTGGATGGAAACCTCGGCGCTACCCTGTCTGACCTGGCCAAGTCCAAGGCCCCCGGTGCCAAGGCGGAGTTCGAGAAGCTGGCCGGTGACCCGACCCACGGCCTGGGCCTGACCAAGGACCGGGCCGACAAGCTGTGGAACTCGCTGCACGGCAACCTGGGCAAGGAACTGGGCAGCCTGGGCGGCCCGCAGTCCGACGCGCTGAAGTCCAAGGCGAACTTCGAGGCGTGGGCCGGGTCTGGCGGCAAGAGCGGCATGTCGCTGACCAAGAAACAGGCCGACGAGCTCTACACGGCGCTGGGCGGCGGCGGCAAGGGCGGCCTGAAAGGCGCCATTGACCAGCTGCCGGCCGGCAAAACCATCAAGCTGAACGTGGACACCACGTCCGCCAACAACGCCATCAGCAACGTCCAGACCCGGCTGAGCCAGGTCGCCCAGGCGGTCACCGGGCGGCTCGGCGTGGCCCCCGCGGCGGCCTACAAGCAGCACGGCGGGCTGATCACCGCCGGGACCGGGCCGACCGCCGACGACGTGCACATCCTGGCATCCCGCGGCGAGTACGTCATCCGGGCCGCCTCGGTCAGCCGGTACGGGCTCGGCATCATGAACGCGCTCAACAAGGGCGACGTGCACCCCGGCGCGGTCGGCGCCGTGGCCGGGTTCCGGGCCTCCGGCGGGATCATCGGCTACGCGGCCGGCGGGCCGGCCAGGATGGCGGCGGGCGGCCCGGCCGGCGGGGGCGGGGCTCAGTCACTGGCCGGGGCGATCAACGTCCTGAGCGGGGCGCTGGAGGTGCTGTTCGCCCAGCGGATCCCCGCCTGGATGCAGCAGTTCGCCTCCCTCGGGAATGTCACGTTCCTCAAGCTGGCGAACTCGCTGCAGACGACATTCGCCACCGTGCTGACCGCCATGTTCACGGCGAAGCTGCCGGCCTGGCTCATCGCGGCCGAGGGCGGGTTCCGCAAGCTGTGGAACAAGGCCGCCGCCGACTTCGTCTCCGGCCTGCAGTCCGCGCTGGCCGCGTTCTTCGCCAGTACCGTCCCGGGCTGGCTCGCCGGCCTGGAAAACGGGTTCAAGCGGTCCTGGCAGGTCATCGCGGGCACCTTCCAGGGCACCTTCGTCAGCCCGGTCCAGGCCTTCTTCGGCACCACGATCCCGGCCGGGTTCGCCAGCCTCACCGGCAAGGCCCACTCGACTTTCGATGACGTCGCGCAGTACTTCTCCGGGCACGTGGACAAGCCGGTCAGCTCGGCGATCAGCGCCTGGTCCGGTGACATCGTCACCGCCTTCAAGAACGGCTGGAACTCCGCGGCCGGCACGTTCAACAACAGCGTTGTCGGCTGGATCAACGCCAACATCCTGAAGAACCTGCCGGGCAGCCTGTCCATCCAGCCGATCCCGCAGTTCGCCGGCGGCGGCATGGTGCACCTGGGATCCGGCCCGGCCGCCGACGACGTGCACGCGCTGCTCAGCAAGGGCGAGGTGGTCGTGCCCACATCCATGGTCAGCGCCGGCGCGGTCGATCACCTGCGGGGCAAGCTGCCCGGGTTCGCCGGCGGCGGGTACGTCGGCTACGCGGCCGGCGGTGCAGTTAACCAGAGCCCCGTGATTCCCGGCAGAGCCCCGTACGTGGACCCCCGCGACGTTTCCGGCGGCAGGTGGGTGCACCACCCCGGCAGAGGCGATGCCCCCATCGACCTCAACCGGAGGATGCCCCACTTTGCCGCGGGCGGCGCGGTTGAGCAGTCCATGCTCAACTTCATGATGAGCAAGCAGGGGCAGGCTTACTCCGAGGCGAACCGGTGGGGCAAGCCGCCCTGGGACTGCTCGTCCCTGCTGTGGACGGCTGCCTCCTCATCCGGCGTGCCGATCCCCCAGTCCGCCGCTATCGCCGCATCCGAGGCCGACTGGTTCGGCGCCTGGTCAGGTGACTACGCCTATAAGCAGCTCAGCCAGATCCAGACCGGCGACATCGTCTTCTCCTCCGGGGCGGCGCCGGGGCCGTCCAGCTACGGGGGCATCGGGCACGTCGGCATGGCAGCCAGCCCGAGCACGCTGATCTCCGCGCTCGGTACCCAGTACGGCGTCACCACCTCGCCCATCGGGACCGGCGGGTTCGTCGTCGGCATCCGGCTGGGCGGGGTGCAGGGCAAGGGGATACTGCCGGCTGCCGGGCCGTCCGGATGGGGCGGCGTGACCCAGATGTGGCAGGACCTGGAAGGACTGACCACGTCATCGGGCACCGCGCTGTCCGGCACGACCGCGAAACTGGCCCAGTACGTCCAGGGCGGCTCCAAGGCCCTGCTGGCCCTGGCCAGCAAGGGCGCGCAGGCGATCTTCGATGCCATCTGGAAGGAAGATATCGCGCCGGCTGTCGCCCGGCTGCCGAAGGGCACGATGCCCGGGGCCTTCATCCAGTCTCTCGCCGGCCTGCTGGACAAGGGCATCAGCGGCTACATGAAGCAGAAGGACCAGAGCGCCCAGCAGCAGGCTGCCGCGACATCCGGCGTCCCGGCCGGGATGGGGCCGACCTCGGCAGATGCCGCTGCCGCGCAGGCATATGCCAGATCCCGCCTCGGCGCGTTCGGGTGGCAGGCGAATCAGTTCGGTCCCCTTCAGGCACTCTGGACCCAGGAGTCCGGCTGGAACCGGCTGGCGCGCAACCCGTCTTCCGGCGCGTATGGCATCCCGCAGGCCCTTCCCGCGTCCAAGATGGGGCCGCTCGCCAACCCGCCGACCAGCTCCGCGTCGGCCCAGATCGACTGGGGCCTGAACTACATCAAGAGCGTCTACGGCTCGCCGGCCGGCGCGGAAGCCCATGAGCTGGCCAGCCACTGGTACGACCAGGGCGGCGTGCTCAAGCCGGGCCTGACCCTGGTCATGAACGGGACCGGGCACGACGAGACGATCCTCCCGCACACCCCGCACGAGGTCATGGGGTACGCCGCCGGCGGGCTGGCCGGGTACCAGCAGAAGCTGGGCGGCGACCAGTACCGGGAGATCCTGGACTACAACGCGTTCCGCGCCGCGGCGCTGTCCGCCCTCGCGCACGCCGCCGCTGGCAGCGCCGTGGCCCGCTACCACACCTCGATCATCAACGAGCTGGGCACCCTGGCCGGCCGGCAGGGCAGCGAGGCCGCCGCGTACAAGCCCGTGGTGGGCGCGCACGTTACCGCCGCGGAGATCAGCCATTTCATCTCGATGATGAAAGAGGAGATCAAGACCACCCAGGACGTTGGACTGGGCAAGGTGCCCGGCACCGCGCTGGGGCTGCTCCGGGCCAAGCTGGAGGCGATGGCGACCGCCGCCGCGCAGGAGCCGTCCCTGCCGGGCAGCGCGGGCGGCGGCCCGTTCCCGGCCTGGAAGACCCCCTCCGGGACCATCGCGCTCGGCAACTTCTATGCGCAGGTCGCCGCCGAGCAGAAGACCGAGGCGCTGTACTACAAGCACGTCGCGGACGGGTTCAGGGCCAGCCTGGCCAAGGCCAAGCCGGGCGCCTGGGACTACGCCCACCGGGCCGTCATCCGCAGCGAGCTGGCGACCCTGGCCAAGGGACAGAACAACGAGCTGGCCGCCTACACGGCGCTGATGACGCGCAAGCCCTACCCCCCGGTCAAGACGGTCCTGGACCACTTCACCGCCACGCTGAAATCCGAGGCCGCCACCACCCGGGACGCCGACCTGTCGCACGTGCCCGGCGGCCACCCCGCGCTGATGCAGGGCCTGTACGCCGAGCTGGGCAACCTGTACCAGCTGGTCGGCAGCCGGATCGGTGACCCGGTCACCCCGTTCGGCACTGACCTGGCCGCCCCCGCGCTGCCCAAGCGGGGGACCCCGGCCTGGATCACGCTGGCCGGCATCTACGGCTGGATGGCCAGGGGAGGCATTGTCGGTTTCGACCGCGGCGGCGTGCTCCCGCCCGGACTTACGGCAGCCTGGAACGGGACAGGACGCAATGAAGTTATCTCCCCCGTCCCGCCGGGCGGCGTCATCGGCCCGGGCGGGATGACCCCCGGGGAAATGCAGCTTATTAACAGAATGGATAAATTGATCGCGATAATGGGCGCGGCCCCGGCGGCTTATTCTGCCGCTCTCAATAACGTCGCCGGGCGCGCTGCTAACAGGGGCTATTATGGCTCGGTGAGGTGATTATGCGCGATTAACCGGCGATTAACCAGCAGCGTAAAGCCCGCGGCCATCGTCTGACCAGTCGGACGGTTCACGGAGCCGGGTGTCCTAGCAGGAAAGGAACCCGCGGCCCGTGACGACTCCCGGCTTGTACGACTCGATGACGATCGGCACTGCGATCGAACTATTGGGCCAGCCCGGCGGCACCCCGTCGATGATCCCCGAGCTGGTTAACGCCGCCGGGCAGGCCGCCGTCTTCCAGTTGCTTGCTCCGCCGCAGGGCGGCGGGTCCGGGCTGTCCTACGGGATGAGCTACGACCTGGGCGCGCCGCAGCCGACCACCGACATCGTCCAGTCCCTGCTGCTGGACGGCGAACGCCCGTTCGGGTACCGCGCGTCCAACCGCGAGATCCACCTGCCCGTCAAGATCACCGCGCCGGACATCCCGACCATGAACGCGGCCCGCGAGTTCCTGATGGCCACCGTGGACAAGCAGGCCTGGGAGCTGGCCTGGACCCCGGTCACCACCGGGCTGCCGCTCGTGTTCGACTGCTTCCGGGCGCTGCCCACGGTCATCACCTACGGCTTCCTGATGAACCAGCAGCCGGTCACGGTGATCACGCTGCACTTCCAGGCGCTGCCGTACGGCCGGTCCGACCCGAACGGGCTGCAGCAGGTCGCGTTCGCCTCCCCGCTGCTGGGCGGCATCGCGGCCCCGCCGGCCCCGGTCGTGCTTGACAACTTCGGCACGGTATCGGGCGCCAACTGGACCGCGAGCACCCAGAAGTACGTCACCGGCCCCACCTCCGCGCACTGGACCCCGCCGGCCGCGGCCTGGGGCTCGGCCTGCACCTACTCCAGGGGCGGCCTGGGCTCGCTGAACATCAGCGGCCTGCCGGTGCTGTCGGTCTGGGCCGGGCTGACCTACGACACGGCCCATTTCGGTCCCTGGCCGGCGATGACCGTCAACCTGACCCTGGCCTGGGTGCTGACCGACAACGGCGGCCACACCATCGACTTCTCCCGCACGTACAACCGGCAGCGCTGGGCGAACAACGCGGCCAACCCGTCCTGGGTCCGGCATACCGCCAACATCCCGCAGGGCGTGCCCGGCTTCAACTACAACGCGATCTCGTCCTACTCGGTCCGGATCTCCAACTTCACCTACAAGGGCACCACGGTGCTGATCCGGCTGCACGCCTGGCTGGACAACATCGTCGCCAACCCGCCGTCGCTGTCCGTCCCGGCCTCCCAGCGCGGCACCATCTACACGATCATGGGCGCGGCCGGCACCGCCCGGACCCCGTTCTCCTGCCAGTTTCAGCTGCCGCAGGCCGGGCCGGTGCAGACCGAGCTGACCGGCGCCGGGGCCTGGTGGCCGCCGCTCGGAGTGACCACCGTGCAGGCCGAGGCGATCGGCGGCGGCGGCGCCGGATCCAGCCGCACCACCGCGGGCCAGGGCGGCGGCGGCGGCGGCGGGGAGTACGCGCGGGAACCCTCGCTGGCCGTCGCGGCCGGCACCCCGGTCCCGTTCTCCTGCGGCGCGGGCGGCTCGCCCGGCGACACCCAGCACGTCGTGGTGTTCACCTCGCCCGGCGCCGGGTCCTGGCTGGTGCCCGCGGGCGTCACCACGGTCAAGGCCGAATGCTGGGGCTCCGGGGCCGGCGGCGCGCCGGGCGGGGGCGGCGGGGGCGGCGGCGAGTACGCCACCGAGGCCTCGCTGACCGTCGTGCCCGGTAACCGGATCCCGTTCACCATCGGCAGCCCCGGTTCCGGGGCCGGGAACCTGCCCGGCTACGGCACGATCCAGCAGCGCAACGGCAACACCACGACGTTCGGCTCGCCGCTGACCACCACGGTGGCCGTCGTCGCGCACGGCGGCCTCACCGGCCTGCTGGGCGGGACCACGGGCGGCGCCGGCGGGTCCGGGTCCGCGAACACCACCCACAGCAACGGCGGCACGGGCGGCACCGCGCCGAACGCCGGCGGCGGCGGGGGCGGCGGCTCCGGCGGCACCGCGGCAGCCGGCAACACGGGCGGCGCGGCCTCGGGGAACACGGGCGGCACCGGGGCCAGCGCGGTAGCCGGCGGCGGCGCGGGCGGCGCGGGCTCTCCGGCCAATGGCTGGCCCGGGTACGCCAGCGCCCCGGGCGGAGGCGGCGGCGGAGGTTTCAGCACCAGCTACAACGGCGGCGGCGGCAACGGGGCCACCGGGCAGGTCCGGGTCACCTACATCGTCGCGTCCGGGAACCCGGTGAACGGCGGGAGCACCACGTTCGGGTCAGCCGGGACCACCGGGACCGTGGTCACCGCGCACGGCGGCGGGTCGGCTCCGCTGAACTCCGCCACGAACGGGACCGGGGCGGGCGGCAGCACCAACTCGGCGCACTTCACCGGGGGCAACGGCGGCCTGGGCGGGTCGCCGGCCGGCGGCGGCGGGGCCGGATCGGGCGGGTCGGCCGCCATCGGGAACAACGGCGCGGCCGGCGCGTCCGGCGGCGCGGGAGCAGCGGCCGTGGCCGGCGGCGGCAAGGGCGCTAACGGCGCCACGGCGGCCGATACGCCGGGCCAGAGCAATTCCCCGCCCGGCGGCGGGGGCGGGGGCGCGTACATGAACACGGCCGCGCAGCCCGGCGGGACAGGCGGGGCCGGCAGCATCGTGCTGACCTGGACCCCGCCACTGGCCCCGTTCGGCACGCTGATCGCCCACCGGCCCGGCCCGGACGCCCCGGAGAACCTGAACCCGTGCGTGCCGGTCTACCCGGCGGACAACCCGGACGGCCGGCAGTACACCGTGCCGCAGGTGATCTCCGGGGTCAACTCGCTGTACCGCGGCACCTACAGCGTCGTCCTGATGAACTTCACCTGGGACAACCCTTCCGCCGTCCGGCAGGTCACCCTGTCGGTCTACCAGTACGAGTACGCCAACGGCCCGGTCTGGACCACGCAGCTGACCCGGTCGATCACGCCCTCCACCGACATCACCAACGGGCTGATCGTGATGGGCGAGGTCACCCTCCCGGTCAAGGACATGGACCCCTCCAACACCAGCGCGTACTACGCCGTCTCGGTCACCGACACCGACCAGGCCGACCAGTTCCTGGATGTCCTGTTCCTCGACACCCAGGGGCAGACCGTCATCGTCAACATCCCGCCCGGCAACGCGTACGTCAACTTCCTCGTGGACGAGCCGACATCCGACCGGGACCTGGGCCGGATCATGGGATCCAACCTGGACCGTTCCCAGGCGATCAGCTGCCTGGACTCCTGCATCGTCTCGGGCGGGCCACTATACCTGAACCCCGGTGATAATACATTCTTGTGTTATTCACCGTCAGGCGCACCAAACTTGGCAGTCTCATATTTGCCGCGCTGGTATTCCGATCGCCTTGTGTAACATGAGTACCACATCAGTTTACGCGAGCCCGGGCGGGCGGCCATGACCACCCCGGGCCAGAACCCCAACCTGCTGCCCAACTCCACGGCGGCCAAGGGCAAGGACGTTGAGGCCCGGCTGATCCAGCACATCGCCACCCACCCCGCCGTCCCGCCGTCCCTGGTCTACGGCCAGAACCCCGGGCAGGTCTCCCAGGCCGCGAACGGCACGTACACGTGGACCTGCCCGGCCGGCGTGACCACGGCCAAGGTCGAGTGCGTCGGGGCGGGGGCGGGCGGCGGGGGCGGCAGCTCCGCGAAGGGCGGCGAGGGCGGCGGGGGCGGTGAGTACGCGGCCGAGCCCGCCTACCCGGTGGTGCCCGGCCAGGTCTACACGTACGTGGTCGGCAACGGCGGCAACGGCGGGACCACGGGCTACGGCGGCCAGAACGGGTCTGACACCATTTTCGACACGGCTGGCCTGGGCCTGCCCGCCGGGGTGTTCGCCAACGGCGGCCTGGCCGGGACGGGGTTCACCGGGGGGCCGGGCGGCGGCACCGGGTTCGGCAACGCCAACAACAGCCCCTCGGGCAACCAGCACAGCCCCAACAGCGTCGCGCGGCCGGGCGCACCGGGCGGCGGCGCGAACAACCAGGGCACCGGGGGCTGCGGCGGCGGCGGCGCGGGCGGCGCGACCGCGGGCGGGACCGGCGGGTCCACCTCGGGATCGGCGACGGGCGCGGCCGGCGGCGCGGGCAACCCTCCCGGCGGCGCCGGCGGCGCGGGCGGCAACAGCGCGGCCAGCGGCTCCGCGTCCGTGCAGTCGGGCGGCGGGGGCGGGGGCGCCGGCGCGTCCACCTCGGCGGCCACCGGGCAGAACCAGTACCGGCTGAACAACTCGGCCACCTACTACGGTTCCGACGCCACGGGCGGTAACGCCAACGCCTGGCGGTCCGGGGTCGGCGGGAGCATGTACCAGGGCGGCGAGACGGCCTCCGGCGGCTCCTACAACGGCACCATGAAATCTCTCGGCATCATCGGCGGCAACGCCCAGTCCGACCTGTCCGGCAAGACGATCGACCAGGTCACCATCCGGCTGGAGTGGCTGCACACCTGGTACGGCAGCGGCGCCTACGTCATCCTCGGCTACACCGGCCGCACGTCCACCCCGCTGAGCTGGAACGGCGGCGGCATCACCGCGGTCAAGACCTGGTGGCAGGGCGGCAACCCGGTCACCACCGACCTGACCGGCGCCGGGCTGGGCACCGCCCTGGCCTCCGGGGCGGCCCAGTCGATCAGCCTCGGCCCGGGCAGCGCGTACAACCTGAACAACTACGGCTACATGTACGGCGCCGGCGGCGACAACGCCCAGAACCCGCTGATCACCGTCAACTGGCACACCGGGACCGCGCCGGTCCAGGCGGGCGCGGGCTGCGACGGCCGGGTCATCATCACCTACACCGTCGCCGGCGTGCTCACCGCCGCGCTGCAGCCCGCGGCCGGCACCGACGCGGCCGGCAACGCGTTCGGCTCCGGCTACACCGGCAACGTCCAGGCGATCCAGCCCGGGTCAAGCCCGTCTGTCGTGGAGACCTGGCACGACATGCGCCCGCTGTCCGGTTCGTTCGTCGGCACGATCAGCGGCCAGCTGCCGCCGCAGTACCGGCTCACCGCGGACGGCTGCGTCGAGTTCGCCGGAAAGGTGCAGTCCCCCGGGACGACCGGCAACTACAACGGCACGATCTTCTACACGCTGCCCGCCGGCTACCGGCCGAACCACGCCGTCCAGCTCGTGCTCACGGCCGTGGCGGACGGCGCGGCCACCCCCGTGCTCACGATCAACCCGAACGGGACGCTGACACTCAACTTCCTGCCGACCTCGCTCGCGCAGACCGTCATCGGCATCTTCGGCCGGTTCCCGCTGGACAGTACCGGACTCATCCAGAGCTAGGAGGCTCATGGCCACCAACGTGCCCAACCAGGGCCAGTTCCTCGGCGACATCGCCACGTTCCTCACCGGGGTCCGGGACAGCTTCGGCGCCCTGGAGAACAAGCGCGACTACATCACCGCGATGGGCGGCGTGACGTTCCTGACCGCCGCCGCCCCGGACGGCCTCGGCATGACCACGGCCGACGCCGACGCGCTGATCGCCACGCTGGACCAGCACCACGACCTGGACCAGCACTACACGGGTGTCACCGCAGCCCCGTTGCTCAATTACGAGCAGAACGGCGCCGCTTATTGGGGCGGACGCTGAGGTGGGAAGTAGCTTATGGCACTCGAACGCACGTCTGCCAGCCAGGTGGTAACGTTCGCACCGCAGCGGCCCGCCTGGTCGTTCAGCGCGGCCGGCGGCGGCTTCGCCGACCCGGATGCCGACGCCGACGCGGACACCGCGTACGTCGTCCTCACCACGGCCCAGGCCGCCTCGGTGCAGCAGGGCGATACCTTCCAGCTGTGGTCCGGGGGCACGCTGAAGGAGCCGACGCTGTTCACCGTCCAGCAGGTCCCCGCCCCGTACGCGGGCTACGTCAACGTGGTCTTCCTGCCGCTGCCGCAGGTCCAGCCGGCCAGCGGGGACGTCGCCACGAGTATCCCGGTCCCGTACGCGGCGAAATGGCTCGGCGCGATCGGCCACGTCAGCGCGCTGAAGTACGGTTTCACCTGCCCGGGCGGCCCGGATACGATGAGCTGCCTGCTGCGGCTGCCGCCCGACTTCCGGACCGACGCGGTCAACCCCGGCCGCGTCGTGCAGGTGTTCCGCGGCGCCAACTGCGTCTGGGAGGGCAAGCTGGACGAGCCGCAGCCCGGCACGGACGGCTGGACGATCACCGCGCACGGGGCCGGGCAGTACGGCGCCGACTTCACCGCCGTCTGGACCGCGTACACCCTGGACAACGCGATCAACGCCGCGATCGGGCGCGGGCTGCGCTGGGCCAACCCGGGGGTGGGCTCCCCGGCCGGCATCTACTACTCCCAGGCCGTCGATTCCGGCGCGCAGACGATCACCGCGTTCCTGCACCTGGCCTGCACCGGGGGCGCGCTGACCTGGATGGTGATCCCGCCCGGGGTGACCGGGGTCCCGGCCGGGCCGTGGCAGCTGGCGGTGTTCGGCCTGCCGCAGAACGTCTACGGCCAGCCGCAGTACCCGCCCGGGCGGATCCTGATTAGCCACACGCCCGTGCCGCGGACCATCGCCGCCGACATCAACACGCTGATCATCCGCTACCAGTCCAGCCCCGACGTGCAGTCCACGTCCACCGCCCAGGCCCAGCCGGCTACCTACGGCACGGTCACGGTGCAGCAGGCGGCGTCGGTCGCGGCCCACGGGGTCATGGAATACTACCTGGACACTAGCTCGGCCGGCGTGCTGACCCAGGCCCAGGTGACCCAGATCGGGCAGAACATCCTGGCCAAGTACGTGCGCGCCTCGTTCGCGGGCCCGTTCACGGTCGGCCCCGGGCAGCTGCTCAACGCCGGGGGCACGCCGGTTGACCTGGGCTGCGAGAAGGCCGGCACGCTCATGCAGCTGATGGTCACCGACGCGCCGTACGGCGGCGAGGTGGCGATGGCCCCGATCACGTTCATGACCGGGCAGTACGAGTTCGATGACGACACCTACACGGCCACGGTGACCCCGCTGCAGGGCGCCCGGTTCGACATGGCCACGCTGATCACCGCGATGTACCCGGGGTTCGGCTGATGAGCGAGCGTCGCCGGGTAACCGTCGACCTGGTCGCGCTGATCCTCGCGGTCGCGCTGGGACTCGCGGTCGTTCTGCTCATGGTCGTCGTGCTCGTCAACGTCATCTCGCACCAGACCCCGACCCAGACCCTCGGCGAGAACGCCACGCAGGTGATCATCGCGCTCATCGGCGGCCTGATCGGCGTGCTGGGCAGCTACATCGGAGCACGGGTCAAGAACCGGAACGGCGATAATGGCAACGGGAAACACGGAGAGGGGAGATGACCGATGCCGATAGGAGACAGGATCCGCCGGCGGCACCACCGGGACCGCAGGATCGTCCGGTCCGGCGAGACGTTCACCAGCGAGGAGCTGGACGCCGGCGAGGTGGAGCTGGAGCTGCCCCGGCCGTCCCGGGAACCGCCGCCGGACCAGCAGGCCGAGCCGTGGGGGACGGCCCGCGGCGATGACCGGTTCGCCGGGCGGGACCGGGCCTACCGGGCGTTCCTGGAAAGCTGGGCGCGGGATCACCCGGATGAGGACCCGGGAGGCGAGCGGTAGATGGACGAGCTGTGGTACCCGTCTCAGCACTACTCCACCACGCGCGGGCCGTACAACAAGATCGTCTTCCACACCACCGAAGGCGCGATGACGATCGAGTCGCTGGGCAGCTGGTTCGCCAACCCGTCCGCGCAGTGCTCAAGCCATCATGGCGCCGACCAGTACAAGCGGACCCTCGGCGCGTACGTCTACGAGAACTACAAGGCGTGGACCCAGGGCAACGCCAACCCGTACTGCCTGTCCCTGGAGATGTGCGCGTACGCCTCGTGGTCGCGGGACACCTGGCTGTCCAAGCCGGTCCTGCTGGACAACGCGGCGGAGTGGTGCCGCTACATGGTGGACAAGTACAGCGTTCCGTGGACCCTGCTGAGCAGCACCCAGGCACAGAACCCCGATGTGCGCGGGATCTGCCAGCACGTCAACTTCGGCTCCTGGGGGTCGGGTCACAGCGACTGCGGGTCCGGGTTCCCGATGGATGTCGTCATCGACAAGGCCAAGAATTGGGGCGGCGGCGGAGGCTCGGCCCCGGCACCGCAAGCGATAGGAGACAACGTGGTATCAGGAGCGAATGACCCCGATGGCGTTACGCATTACGCCTGCCTGTCCGAGAGCGGGCAGGTCCTGTACTTCCCGCCCGGGTGGGCAAACTGGGGAGCCATAGACCCGGGCCAGAACGGTGCCCTGAGCGGCGCCGGCATCTCCATCAGCTCCGACTGGTGGGTTGAGATTACCTACACCAACGGGTCCAAGAAGCCCTGCAAGTACCGCAAGAAGTGGCTGCAGGGCAGCTGGGCCTGGTCCGGGATCGGGGACGTCAACGCGCGGTGACATCCCGGGAGCTACCATCGGCAGTATGAGGTGGCGGCTGTTCAGGCGACCGCAGGTGCCGGAGAACCCGGAGCCGCCCTCGGGCATCGTCCTGCGCACCGGGGGCCGGGATATCCGCTGCATCGCGCTGCGCGACGAGGACCAGGACGAGCCCGGCTGCGTGGCGTGGCTCGCCGTGCCCGCCGAGGACTTCCTGCTGCGCCGCGGCCAGGGGTTCGAGCTGTTCGTGCGGGACCCGCCGGACGGGCACATGCCGGATGACTGCGTGATCCTGCCCGGGTTCCGGATCCCCGGCGCGGTCGGCGGGGCATGGCCCGGGTCCCGCTGACGCCGCCTCCTGCGCCCCAGCGGTACCGTAAGACCATGCCCGCGGCAGCCAGCCGGGCCGGATACGAGCCATCTCAGCCGTAACGCCTGTGGCAGCGAGAGAGCCCAGGGCCAGCAGAGGCCCAGGGCTCCCTCTTTTACACCGCGAAAGCTAGAGCAGCCGAAGCCATCCTGCTAGCGTCGGTGAGGACAAGCGCCTCGCGGGGCCGACCTTGAGAATCACCCCGCCTGGCGGCCATCTCTGCCATGAGGATACAGATGAATACCGCCTCCGCGCATCATCGCGCGCTGCCTGCCGGCAGGCTTTTTTCCCGGCGCGGGCACCTGCGGCTGGCCTGGCTGGCCGCCGTCCCGGCCCTGATCGCCGCGGCCCTTCCCGCCGCCCTCACGGCGACCGCGGTGACGGCACCGCCCCGCCCCGCCGGGACGCCCCGCGGCGCCGCCGTCCTGACCGCGGTCACCCGGCCATCCGCGGCCCAGGCCGCGTCGGCGTACCGGATCCGGCTCGGCGACACCCTGTCCGGGATCGCGGCCCGGCTGTGCGGGAACCCCGCCGACTACACCGGGCTGGCCGCCGCCAACGGCATCGCCGATCCTGACCTCATCCTCGCCGGGGCCACGCTGTGGCACGTCTCCTGCTACCGGTCAGCCGGCACGGTGTCTGCGGTGCGGGTCAGCGGCGGATCCGGCGGGAAGGTGTGGGGCGTCAGCTACGGATTCCCGAACTTCTGCGGTGACGGTGACGGCGACGGCTGGGACGTGGCCTGCGGCACCCGGTCTTCCGCAGCCCCGGTCAGCCAGGCCCCGGCTTCAGCTCCCGTCCAGCAGGCCGCGCCGGCCAGCTCCGGCGGCGGAGGCGGCGGGATGTCCGGCTCCCGGCAGGCGTGCATTATCGCTCGCGAATCGGGAGGCAACGCGCAGGCATGGAACCCGAACGGGCATTACGGGCTCTACCAGTTCTCGGCCTCAACCTGGGCCGCGAGCGGCGGTAACCCGGCAGACTACGGGCACGCCAGCGCAGCCGAGCAGAACCAGGTTTTCGCCAACGCGGTCGCTTCTCGCGGGTACTCAGACTGGGCGCCCTACGATGGCTGCTGAAACGGTAAACTGCATGTATGGCAATCGGGGGAAAGGGCGGGAAACGCCCTGGCTACGGCTCCAAACGCCGGGTTCGTTCAGATGGGTACGTGGACTTGTACCTACCGGATCACCCACTCGCCCGCAAAGACGGATACGTGTTCGAGCACCGCGTCATAGCCTGGGAAGCCGGCCTTCTTACCGATCCGTCCAAACATGTTCACCATCAAGTCGATGGCGACAAGACACAGAACAACGCGGACAACCTGGAAGCACTGTCAGCGCGAGACCACCAGCTCAGGCACGCAGTCCCCGGTGCGACGATCCGCAACCAGCACGGCGAATGGGTAATCGGAACGGGATACCACAAGGAATGCGCCGATCGGCGCGCAGCTCTGGGCAAGCGCGGCTGCGAGGTATGCGGCGCGGACATCACTGCGTTGCGTATCGACGCCACAGTCTGCGGAAATACCTGCCGGGTGAAACGCTGGCGGGCTCAGCAGCAGGGGAGCTGACATGAGGCCCGTCTGGCTGTCCCCGCGGCGGCGCGGATGTCCCCGCGTCTACCACCTGAACCGGTGGTGCGCGGGCCGGCGGTCCGAGCCCGAGCAGGTCACGGTACGGGCGGCCCGTAAGATCGCCCGGCCGTGCGCCACCTGCGCGAGCTGAAACTGACAGGCAGCGTTCACGTGCTCTCGCTATGCGATGCACCGGGCAGGCGGTATGCTTCGCTCACGGTTGACGAATCTTGCCGGGGGATCAGTCCTGCGACGGCGCAGGCCCCGGGCCGGGCTCGGACCAGCCCGCGCATCAGTGCCCGTAGCCGGCAGCTGAAGGGAGAGCGCGCCTGACGGACGGACGCCCCTGGCGGGCGGCCCGCGCGCCGGAAGTCGTGATCCCATCACCACGATGCCGCGCGGGCCGCGTCAGCCGGCCAGGGCGTGCCTGCTACGGGCGCCGGGTGTCCCACAGGGCCAGCGCCAGGCCGGCGAGGATGACGAGCACGGCGATCCCTCCCAGGATGGCCAGCGCCAGGCCGCTGATCCCGCCAGCACTAGCAGTCATGGTAGACGAGCCGGTCCGGCCGCGAACACTGATTGCACAAGGCAATCTGCCCGGCCGTCATGCCGTCGTCCGCCTCGGGCCCGGTAATCGCCCGGCCTTCCCGGCCGATCGGCATGAACCACCGCGTGATCGTGCCCGGCGGGGGCGGCTCGTCATGCTCGGTCTCCCTCACGGCACGCTCACCTTGATCACGCCGCTCCGCTCCGCCATCAGGCGCTCGGCGCGGGCTGCGAAGTCCAGCCAGCTGGCCTCCTCGGCCCGGCAGCCCATGCAGCCGCCGAAGTCGATGGCCTCGCACGTGTCGTGGCCGCAATAGTCCGCGTTCTCCCAGCCGGCCGCCCCGGCGCACAGTGGCCCGGAGAGGTGGTCGTGCGGGAATTCGTCCGGCCACGCTTCCACGTCGGTCGTCGTCCAGCTCACTGGTCCCACTCCCCTTCCCGGATCACCGGCAGCGGGTGCAGGTGCCCGTCGCGGATTCGCCCGGCCAGCCAGTCTCTCGCGCACTGCTCGGCAGCCTCGCGTTCGGTTTCGCTGGCGTCCTGAACCTTCCGGACACCGGGCGCGTGGTCGTGGTCGCAGTGCCACAGCTCCATGCCGCCACCCGGGACGAGCTCCCAGGCGACCGCACGATAGCGCCCGCGCCTGTTCGGCGGGCGGATGCCGTGTCCGGCCTCGTAGTGCGGGATTACCTCAATGCTCGGCATAAGCCGGGTCCTCCCCCTCGATGTAGACCGGGATCAGGTGCGCGATCGCCGGCAGGAACGGCGACCCGGCGATGACCAGGCCGTCGTACTCCCTCTTGGGTTTCGGGCTGCCGTTCGGGCCGACGATGACCAGCGCGTCGCCTGGCAGGTCCGCGATCTCCTGGCCGGTCGCCGGCTCGTTCCAGTCGCGGCCGTCCTCGGTCCGGTACCGTTTCTTCCACCGCATGACGCCGTGCTCGTCGGTCCAGGCGCCCGGCCCGTAGTGCAGGCTGACCCCGGTCACGACGGCTGCACCGGCTTCGCGTAGGCCGCCTGGACGGTCTCCGGGACCGGGCTGTGGAACGGGTCGGGGCAGAGGCTGGAAACCTCACCGCCCTCACCCGTGGACGGGTGCAGGTCCGGGTCCGGCGAACCGCACGTCGGGCAGCTGGTGACCGCCGCCTGGGGCTCGGGCACAGGTGCCGCCTCGGGCTCGGGCACAGCCGGGGACTCGGGTGCGGGTGCAGGTGCCGCGGGCACGGCCTGCAGTCCGGATGTCTCGATGCCGGCCGCGGCCTCCAGCCGGTCCAGCGGCTGGTTACCGTCCGTGGCGGGGAACATGGAGCGGATCGCCTGCAGCAGCGGCAGCAGGTCGTCCCGGCCCACGGTGACCTTGCCGTCGTCGGCGTCCGCGTCATCTCCGGGCATCTCCGCGCCCTCGGCCAGCAGGGCCAGCAGCTGCATCTCCCCGAGCAGGCCCTCGTACTTGACCGCCCGGTTGATGAAGGTGGACTCCGGGACCTGCGGCGGGTCGCTTTCCAGCAGGCCCTTGTGCTGGGTGGCCACGTCGATGATCAGCCCGAGTTCCTTGATCGCCGCGGTCCGGCGGCGGGTCGCGGCTGCCTTGTTCCGCTGTGCGGCGCGTGCCGTGTTGGTGGTGTTCATGTCGCGTTCTCCTGTTCTTGTTCCCTGATGAACTGCTCGGCGGCCCAGTACTCGCCCGGGTGGCCGATGACGTACGCGAGCGCGCGGACCATGCCCTCGACCACGCGGCGGTCGTCCATGAGCTGCTTGACCCCGCGGCCGGGAGCCCGCCTGGCGCCGGCGATACGCGCCTGGACGCCAGCTTCGGTCTCTTTGTCCAGCCGCCTGCGCCAGGTGATGACCTCCGCGGCGATCTGCCGGGCGGTCTCGGCCGGGTCATCGTAACGCGGGATCACGGCTGCTCCTGGTGGTCCTGCTCCGGCGAGCCGATGTGCCAGCGGGTGGTCCGCACGACCCGCACGCCGAAGTGGCTCGCCTCGGCACGCCAGTCGGTGCCGCGTTCGTAGGTGGCGTCCGGCTCGTACCAGTTGCCGGCGCCGCCCGGGGGCAGGTGGGCGATACCTTCGGCGATCCAGTCCGGGCACCCGGTCGCTTTGACGATCTCGTTAGCCAGCGGGCTCATGGCATCGCCTGACGGCCGATCAGCGCGCGGGCGCGGTTGACCTCGTCGCGGGCCTGCTGTTCGGTCCAGGAACCGAAGACCCACCGGCCCAGGGCATTGGCGGTGATGCCGATTGCTTGCAGGTACTTCATGATGCTGTCTCCCTGTTCAGTCTCCTGGCCGTGCGCGCTGCGCGCGTTCTTGTGCCCGCTCTGGTTCCCGCGATCATCGGGGTATCCCATGTCTCCTCCTATCTCCTGTTTCTTTTGCTAGCGCCGCAACACGAACACAGTGCGGTTGGCGTCGTCTTTCCAGGGTGCGCCCGGAGGCCCCTTAACGAAAGTTCCGATCCACGACACCGGGGCGCCGCAGATCGCGCAGTATTCCCTGGTCTCGTCCGGGGTGGCGTGGTGCCGGGTGCGGCGGCCGTGCTCGTCGTAGGTGTGGTGAGCGTCCTCCCAGTCCGCGTCGCGGCGGGAATGCCGCCAGAAGCCGTTGACCGGCCACCGGCAGGTGTAGATCCTGGCCTGGTGGCCGCCTTCGCCGTCGCTGACGTAGTGCTTGCGGCGTAGCGTGACCACGTGGACCTCGCCGTGGCGCAGCGAGCGGAGCGCGCGCTTGCGGACGTGCCGCTCGATGTGGACGTCTGACCGGGTCGCGGAGATCTCCGAGCTGAGCACCTTCCACAGCGTGCGGACCCAGCGGATCGTGTCGTCCTGGGTGGCCCGGCCCTGCGCGTCCCGCTTGACGTTCAGCCGGGCGCGGTACGGGAAGCTGATCGCGTGCGCCATCGCCAGCCCGCCCATTTCCTGGATGCTCGTGCCGGTATCCGGGGTCCAGTAGGAGTCGCGGTCGTCGTGCCAGGACCACGACACGATCCGGGCGCCGGGCACCCGGCGGGAGTCACGCGGGTTCATGCTGCCGAGCGCCAGGTACTCCTGGCCCCAGGACACCGCCCGGTTCCAGCCTTCCTTGCCGAACTTGTCGGTGAAGGTGAGCGGCGCGTCCAGCCACGCGAACCCGGCCGGCCAGGGCAGGTCGTCCTCATCGACCGCGTACCAGCCGGACGCCAGGTCCTCGGCATACTGCTCGGTGACCTTGTCGACCATCTCGGCGGTGACCTTGTAGGTGCGCGCCGAGCGCAGCAGCCGGGCCAGGATCGTGGTCCACTCCCGGGCCGTGGTCGCCGGCCAGAACATGCCTTCCCAGTACTCCCGGGCGCGCTCGGCCCCGCCGGCGGTGTGCGCCTCGCCGATGGTCCGCTCCATGAACCAGTGGTAGTACCGCAAGACCTTCTCGTGCGGGTTGGCCATCAGGTCGGCCAGGTCGGTGTGCATGGCCAGCACCTCGGACGGGCGCAGGTCCAGGATCGCCGGGTCGCCGGCCTCGATGTGCCGGACCCGGTCCAGTACCGCGGCGGTGACCGGACCCAGGCTCATCTCCTCGCGCGGCTGCGTAGTCACGCGCGGGCGCCACACCTGGTCATCCGGGGACCGGCCGGCGCCCTCGGGCACGGGGATGCCGGCGGACATGTAGCCGATCGGCTGGGCGGGCGCGATGATGTCACCGGGCTGCAGGCCGGCATGCTCCAGGGCCGGGGCGTCGCCGCCGGTTACGAGGGTCGCCGGGACGGACTCGGTTGCCAGTCCGGGACCGGGCGGCGGGCCGGAGACGACGATCTCGCCGCCGGGCTCAGGCTGTCCGGTGGTGAACGAGTACTTGCCGGGTGCCACGCCGCCGATCGACGCGGCCCGGGCGATCTGCGGTGCCAGCTCGGCCAGCTCCTCAGCGGACAGGCCCCGGGCCAGCCGCGCAGCCAGGCCCTCGGACTCCTCCTCCAGTGCCTGCACCAGGTCGGCCGCCGAGCCGCCCGCCGCCTTGCGCCTGGCCCGGAACGCGGCCGGGACCGCGTCCTGCTCCAGCTGCTGCCGGTAGTCCGCGACCACGCGCGGCTCGTCGTGCGGGCCGCCGGCGATCGCGGTGCGCGACCCTGGTCCGGGCCGTCCGATGTCCAGGATCACGTCCTCCGGGGCCTGCAGCTGAACGCCTGCCGGGTTGATGAGCTCGCCGGGGTCGTCGGTGAACTCGCCGAACTTCGTGGCACCGGCTGCGCGGCGCTCCGCGGGCGTGCGGAGATCCCGCCAGACCCGGGCGCCCTCGGACAGGATCCGGCCGTCGTCGCCCGTCATCGGCCTGCGCAGCGTGCCCAGCAGCTCGCCCCCGCCCGGCGGCGGGGCAGCGTCATCGTCCGGCGTGATGATCACGTCGATCTCGTCGTCCGGTCCCAGCCCGCGCAGCGACGGGTGCAGGTTCCCCGTGTCGTACGGTTCGGCGGTACCGTGGACGGTCAGCCCGTACCCGCCGTCGCGGCGGGCCGGGCGCGGATCGGCTACCCGGCGGCCGGAGCGCTGCGCCGGATTGCGTTTCCTGGCTCGCTTACGCCTGTTCGCCTTGCTCATATCGCCTCGATCTCCTCCGGGCGCACGATGACCAGCGGGCACCACGGCGGGCAGTGACGCCCGTCTCCGCGGTCCGGCAGCCGGGGCCTGTTGTCCAGGCTGACCAGCACCTGCCCATCCGTCCAGGCGAACGGAGCGTCCATCATGTCGGACGGGCGATTGCGCCACATCCACGCCGCGCCCATGACCCGGCCGACAACGCCGGTCACGCCGTGCAGCGGGTGGTCTTCCGGGCCGAGCAGCCGGACGTGCATCCCCTCGATCACTTCTGCCAGTTCCATGTCTGTCTCCTGTTCCTTTAGCGCCCGACGCCGGCCGCAGCGGGACCGACACCGGGTCGTTCTCATGCCCGGGACCGGTAATGCTCCAGCATCCCGGAGTCCCACTGCAGGTCCTCCAGGCCCAGGCCCCGCTCGATCATCCACGCCGCCGCGCGCCGTTCGCCTGCGCCGCCGTCTAGCAGCATCCGGGCGCACTCGCGCTCCGGGCAGGAGTACCCGCCCTGGATGTAGGTGGCATGGAACGCGGCCATCTCCGGGTCAGCGAACCCGCCGTCGTCGGCGAACACCGGACGGTCCGGGGTCGGGACCGCCAGACCCGGCCGCTTACTGTGGCTCATGCGTCCTCCTCCGGGTCGCTCAGCATGCCGTCCAGCGGGCCGAACTCGATCCGTCCCTCGATGCCGCGTCCGGTGAACCCGGCGGTGGCGTTGTGCCCTTCCGGGGCGCTGAACCCGGCCGCGCGCTCGGCGGCCTGCCAGGTGCGTACGTCTACCTCGGTCTCGGGCTGGCCTGGGTAGGTCACCAGGTAGCGGTGCGGGACGCCAGTCCACGAGTCGCGCACGGGCGGCAGGTGCTCCCCGACCGGCATGAGGGTACCGTCGTCGCGGCGCAGGTAGCCGGGCTGCGACTGGTAGTCCTCACCCGGCAGGTTGCCCTGGTTAGCCATGACTGCCTCCTCTCAGCTGCGGCTGGACAGCAGCATCGGGACCGCCTTCGCGCGGCTGTCCAGCTCGGGTCCGTTCGCGCGCTGCAGATCGACCGACCCGGCAGGCAGGGTGAAGTCCTGGCCGAAGTCGATGTAGAAATCGCCCTGGATCATCGGGATGCGGAGCAGTTCCGCGCCGATGACCAGCCGCGGGATGATACCGGCCAGGCGGTCACCCATCCGGGCCTCCTCCTGGTAGGTGACCCGGCCGCCGATCCCGAACTCGTCGGTGCCGGCGATGATCTGGTGGTTGACGAACACCGGCTCGCCCCAGGCGGGGATGTGGCCGTGCGCGTCGGTCGCCGGGTAGCGCAGGACGCGGTAGCTGCGCGGCGGATACTTCACGCAGACCGGCTCGGTGTCGTCGCCGTCCGCCCGGGCGAAGCAGCCGATGGCCAGCGCGTCGTCCGGCCAGGTCTGCTGGTAGAAACGGATCAGTCCTGCACTGAGGTGCGGTCGGCGGTCAGGGTGCACCTGCTCTAGCGCGGTGATGATCTCGTCCGCGTCGGCGTTGGTGGCTGCGACCCAGGTGTAGCTGCCCATGTCGAATGTGACCACGGTGCCGCGGGTGAGCCGCCCGCCGAAGCTGCGGCTCATGCCCTCCTCCTGCCACTTCGGCGCGGCGGCCCACATGTCCGCGAGGACGTGCCGCAGCCCTTCAGTGGGCAGGAAGTTGGCCATGGTCAGGACCGCGCCGGGCGCGAGCGGGATGTGCAGGATCATCGCGTTCGGCACGGAGACCAGGTTCTGCGGCTGGTTTCCGTACATGATCGCGTGCTCCTGGTCGCCGGGGATCCGCCAGCCCGCGATGCGGGTCTGCCCCAGCTTGGCGTCGTACAGGGTTACGCACATGATGTGGCTCCTCTCAGCCCTTCGGGGCCAGGTACGGGACGTGGACGTGATGCGCGCCGATGCCCCACTTGGCCAGCAGCCCCAGCGGGACGAGCAGCACCACGACGAACGTGATGATGCCGATCAGCCAGCGGCTGGCCTTGCCGGGCTTGGCGATGGTGATCTCCGGGTGCAGGTACAGCTCGGAGTACCGCTCGCGGACGACCGGCGGGGAGAACGGCCAGCGGATGTACCAGGCGGGGTGCTTGCGGCCCCGGCCGCGGTCGGCCAGCCGGTCCGTCCAGTAGCCCTGGATAGTCGCTCCGGCGGGTGCCCACAGCCGGTGCAGGACGAAGCCCATCAGGGCGCCCCACGCCAGGGTGAACAGGCTGATCTTGCCGGCCCAGCCGAATCCGCTGCGCAGGTTGTACCCGGGGTGGCCGGCAGCCGTGGCGGAGTGCGCCCAGGCGCCCGGCAGGCCGAAGTCCCGCAGGTACACGCCGAGGACGCCCAGGCCGATCGCCAGGACGAGCACCGCGACGACGCGCACGGCGACCTGCCAGGCGGGCAGCCGGTACTTCCAGTACTTCTCGCCGGCGAGCAGGGACAGCACGATCAAGGTGGCGACCGCGGGTTCCAGCTCGTCGCGGAACGCGTAGTGCCGGTAGTCCGCCCAGTGCCCGAGCCAGCTCGGCCACCAGGTCCCGCCGTCCCAGCTCCGCTTGAGGTTGAACAGCCCGAAGTGCACCGGCCCGACGTGGACGTACCAGTTGACCTGCCACAGGGCGAAGTAGATCCCGGCGATCAGGCCGACGACGAGCACGCCGAGGATCGCGCCCCAGACGCGGGTCTGGAGCCAGCGGCCTTTGACGTGCTCGCCGTTCCACAGCACCGGCTGCGGCTTGCGGTGGGCGGGTACGGTTTCTGCGGTCATAGGGTGCTCCTATGCGCTCGGGCTCGGTGCGGTGCCGGGAACGGTGCCCGCGCCGGGGCTGGCAGGCGGGGTGTAGCCGGCCTGGCCCTTGTACTTGAGAACCAGCTGCGGCAGCGTGACCTCCAGGTAGTTCACCCGGCCGGCGTGCGTGGTCAGCTTCGGGTTCGCGTGCTCGGCCGCGGTGAGCGCGTCGTTGATGAACGCCTGCCGCTTGTCAGCCGGGATGCCGAGGCAGGTGAACGTCGTGTCCCGGGCCTGAGTGACCGCGGCGCCGTTCTTGCCGCTGGCGCTGGACAGGAACACCAGGTGGATCTGGTGGATCTGCTGCAGCGGCGTGCCGGCGAAGCAGGACTTCACCAGGGCCTTGGCCTGGGCGGCCTCAGCGGACGTGGTTGGGTTCGCCTCTATCGAGCTGATCGCGCTATGTGCCGAGCTGGCCGCGCCGGTCGGGACGAGCGTGGTCGGGTTCGCCGACGAGGACTTGCTGTGCCCGCAGCCGGCGAGTAGCAGGCACGTGGCGAGGATGGCGATCGCGATGCCGTCGAGTGTCTTGGTCATGGTCTAGTCTCCTGTTCTGGGATGTTGGGCCGGAAGGCCCGCGCCTGCGTTCCGCCTGCAGGCGCGGGCCGCCGGGGCTAGCCGGCCTGGGTGTAGTGCAGGCCGTCCGGACCCTGGCCGTAGAAGATGCCGAAAGTACCCGAGGGGTACACGGCGTCACCGGGCACGGGGACCGGGTTGTAGTCGAACTGGTAGTGGCCGCCGCCGGTCACCGAGCCCTGGCCGCCGAACAGGTCCAGCGCCAGCGCGGTGCTGTGCTCGCCGTCGTTCAGCTGCGCGGGCAGACCCGCCGCGGTCGGCGCGACCGGTGAGGTCACGTCGAACTCGATGGAGCCCTTGACCGATCCGCTGCCGGCCCATGCGTTGCCGTCGATGGGGTTGGCGAACGCGGAGAACGACCCGGTGCTGGCCACGGTGACGTGCCACAGCTGCGGGTTGCCCTGGTCCTGGACCGCGGTGACAGTGCGCTCCAGGTTGTCCTGCGCCCACACGGGACCGTCCGGGGTAGCGACGGTGGCGGGGCCGGTGACGTCGGTCGTGTCGGGCACGTTGTGCTCGTGCACGTGCCAGGTGACCTGGGCCGGGGTAACCGCCGCGGTAAGGCTGACCGACGACTGGGTCCGGTACTGGGACGGGCTGCCCAGCGTGGACGTCGGGCCGTCCATCACGAAGTAGCCGTGGTCCATGTGCGCGGTGACGCCCGGACCGAAGTCGCCGGGCTTGGCGGTCGGCAGCTCAGCCGGGATCAGCGCCTGGCCGGCCTGGGTGAGGCCGAAGACGATCTCGGCGTTGGCGCCCTTGAAGCCGATCGTGCCCGAGCTGAGCATGGCGCGGGCCGCGGCGATGTCGCCGGCGTTGCCGCCCTGGGCGCCGAGGGCCTGCTGCCACAGCGACCCGGAGATCGTGATGGAGCCGGAGTAGCCGTCGTGCGCCAGGATGGCGTCCGCGCCGCTGGCCGGATGGCTGGCGAACGGGAAAGCGCTCATGATGGCTGCGGCGATGAGCCAGCCAGCGGCGACGCTCGCCAGGGCGGTGACGATGCGCCACGGCCACGGAAGGCGGCGCAGGTACCAGGGCTTGGCCGTCACGAGGACGGGGATCGAGTCCGGTACGTAGTCGGGGCCGGTGCCGGGCGGGCGCAGGCCCTCGGGGACTGCCTCTGCCGAAACCGGGGTCTCCGGGCCGGTGAGGTGTTCGGTGCCGGTCTCCGCGGCGGGGTTGCCGTCGAAGCCGGCGGTGGTGATGTCTTGCATAGGTACTGTCTCCTGTTCCTGTTCTTCTGCGAACCTTCCCATCGGTGGGAGGGTGGTGGCACCCGCGCCGGGGAGCCTAGCTCTGCCCGGCGCGGGCGCACGTCGTGTTATCCGGGCGAGCCTTCTCCCATCCCGAACCGGGCGGCTTCGCGCTCCAGGTCGGGCGGGTCTTCCAGGGTCTCCAGGACGAGGTCGGCGGCGCGCTTGAGCCGGTCGGCCAGCAGCAGCGCCTCGTCCGGGGTCAGCATCGCCGACTCGGTGTTGAGCACCAGGCCGACGAGCCCGGCGGTGATGCACTTGCCGCCGCAGTTGGGGCACGGCTCGGAGTCGTGGTCGTACAGGTGATCGACGGCGATCTCGTCATCGTCGGCGGTGAAGACGCGGCCGATGTTCCGCGCATGCAGCTCGTGCCCGTGCTCTCCGGACTCGGGCTGGCCGGTTTCGGGCATATCGCTCCCAACGGCGCCGAGGATGGCGCCTACGGTGTCTTCCAGGTGTGCCTCGCCGACCCAGACCGGGACGATGGCGGCGACCCGCTTCTCGTCCCGCTCGTCGGTGACGAAGGTGACCTGCTCGCTGACCGGGTCCGGTCCGGCGGCCAGGCCGGGGTCCGGCTCCGGCCCGGCGAGCTGGATGGCGGCCAGCAGGTCGTACAGCACCTGCGGGCCGTTCATCAGCTCGCCGATCCGGATGTCCTGCATGGGCTTAGCCGGCCAGCCGTGCCGCGTGGGCCATGGCCGGGATGGCCTTGGCGTCCAGCTCGGCCGCTCGGTCCGCGGACTCCAGCGTCTGGCTCACCGAGGTGATCGCGTTGGCCACGCCACCGGAGGTGTACTTGCCGCCGCGCAGGAAGTGCGCCAGGATGTCGGCCTCCTCGCCCTGGGTGAAGCCGGCCTGCCGGGAGACGTCCCGGATGACCTCCTCGGCCTTGTCCACCGGAGCGCCGGCCTCAGCCTCGATCTCGGCGACCTTGCCGGCGAACCACTCGGGAGTCAGGAAGGTCCTGACCGCGTCGCTGGCCTGGCTGGTGATCAGCTGCAGCTCGCGCTCCATGGTCTCGGCGGACCACTGGATGACGCCCTCGTCCTTGGACGAGCCCAGGTGCACCGCGCGGTCGGCCGAGGCGGCCAGGGTGAACCGGTTGCCGCAGATCTGGATGATGATCTCCGGCGCGATCGACCGGGCACCCTCGCCCACGTCGGAGTTGGTGACCTTGATCCCGGCGAACACGATGGGCTCCTGGCCGGGCGGGTATTCCTTGCCCTCATGGCGAGCGGCGGCCAGGACCCGCTGCAGGCCCTCGGAGTCGCGGCCGAAGCGGCCGACGTCCAGCCGCATGTTCCCGGCCCGCTTGATGCCGCCGGGTCCGTCGAACGGAGACCGGTAGCCTTCCAGCAGGAGCGGCGCGAGCGCGGCGATCCCGGGGACCGCGAACCGGACGTGCATCCGGCGCTCGGTCAGGTCGGAGACGTCCGGGTAGGCGTCCACCCCGGCGTCGCGGAGCCCGGCCATCACGGCGAGCAGGACGTCCAGGTTGTCGATGATCTTGTACCGGGGAGACAGCGCGGCGCGCAGCACGCCGTCCGTCTCCTCGTCGCCCTTGAGCAGGCGGAGCAGGATCGCGCCGTCGTAGGGCGGGTAGTTGCGGTCTTCGCCGTCGATGACCTCGTGACCGCCGTGCAGGAAGCCGCCGACGATGGCGTCCCACAGGTCGGTGCGGCCAGGGTCGAGCCGGCGCAGTTTCTTCAGGAACCCGCCGTCCACGCCGAGCAGGCCGGCCAGGCCCTCGTCGGCGACCGCGGTGGGCCGGTAGACGCCGGCCGCGGAGGTGACTCCCTCGGCGCTGACCCACTGGGTGGAGTCTCCGGCGCGGACGAGGATCTGACCGCCGTGGGCGTCGATCATGTGGTGGCGGACCACGACGTCAAGCCGTCGCGCCCGCTGCTCCTGCAGGATCACCAGAACGTCTTCCAGTTCCGCGTTCCTGGCCTCGATGGTTTGCTGGTGCATGTTTCCGATGCCCTTCCTTTCGGGGATTCGGTGACCTTGATCGGATCTCTTGGTCTGTTCTGCGTATACAGCTAGTATAGCGCAGACAGCTGCACAGGCCAAATCCGGCTCCTGCAGCTGGTTTCACCTGGTCCTGGGCAGAGATAACCCAGGTCAGGAGATTATGGGGGTTAACGCTTGCGGTGGCGGCCCTGGTCGCGAGAGCACCAGATGCTGAATGCGATCAGCCATGTCCAGAACATGTCCGCAACAAGCGCGACCGAGCGCGCGGTAAGAGTAAAGGCCCAGGCATCCCAGCTAGCCATCGACCCGGAACCAGTGCCGGCCAGGGCAGTACAGCTCGTGGCCGTAGGACGGGGTCACGTCACCGCACCACACGCAGCCCCTCGGCTCCGGCAGGCTCCCGCTGGGGTCCGGCGGGAAGCTGGCCAGCAGCCGGTCGCGAGTCTCGCAGATGGTCACGCCGGGGTAGTCCTGCTCCAGCCGGTCGCCCATGACCGCGACCCAGGCGTCGGCGTGCGCCATCGCCGCCGCGGCCTCGGCGTAGCTGACCGAGGAGGGCAGCAGGACCTGGCGGCCGTCGTCCATGGTGCGGGTGGTCAGGCGCGGATCAAACGGCCTGCCGAGCGTGTCGATGTACGGCATGAGGGTGAACGCCAGGTGCAGGGCCAGGATGCGGGCCTTGTGCACCCGGAAGCCCTTGCGGCCGTTGCGGAACCGGCCGAAGCCTTTGATCACGCCGAACACCGGAACGGTCCCGGCGTCGTGGAACTTGCGGTCCTCGGGGTGCCAGTAGGCCCAGAACCCGCAACCACAGCTCGCATTCGGGATGCGGTCCGGATCGTGCTGACCTCCGCCCGGAGCCAGGCAGGCCGCGGTGTAGACGCCGCCCTTGATTTCCCATGGCGCCCGCATGCCAGCCAGCGGGTTGTGCGGCCAGTGCTGCTCGGCGTGCACCGGGGAGTGCCGGAAATCCGGGACAGGCAGTTTCCACCACCGGTACCCGGTGACAGACCCGGCCGCGGTGGGTACGTCATCCGAGCCGGTCTCACCGAACCCGGTCTCGCCCGTGTTCCGGATAACGGTGCTGATGCTCCCGGCTCGCCCGCCATAGAAGCCTCCCCCGCCCGCGCCTCCGCCGGGCAGGAACTGCGGGATGCCCGAGCTGGATCCTCCGCCCCCGCCGCCCAGGTTCAGGCCGCCAGGCGCGTACCCGCCGCCGCCGGCACCGCCCCCGCCGCTGTAATGGATGCTGTACGCGGACCCGGAGCCGCCGGGCGGGTGGACCAGGCTGCCGCGGGCGTAGGTGTCCTGGATGTACTGGCCCATCGTCTCGATCTGACGCTGGGCGTCGCTCAGCTCCCGGTCCGCGTCGTCTTTATCCATAATGAAGCTCTATACGGGCACGGGCTGGCGTTCCGGCACCAGGACCGGGGTGACCGGGATCTCCGCGGGCTCGTCCAGCGGCTCCAGGATGATCTCCTCGCCGGTCTCCTCGATGTTACCCACGAAGCCTCCCCGAGCAGGCTAGCTAGCCATCGCGGCTGGCTCACCGGTCCCGGTCCCGGACTCGGTCAGCCAGCGGTCGTACATGTCCTTCAGTTCCCTGGTGTAGAAGATACGCCCGGCCGGGTTCCGGTACAGTTCCGGCCGGCCGAGCGCGTCGGCGAACTCGCGCATCCCGTCGTTGTAATCCAGCCGGGACTGCCGGTCTCGGGCCTCGGCGGACAGCACGAGCGGCGGCCCGCCAGGCAGCAGGTCGCCGGGTCGCACTACCCGGTCCGGGCTGGATAGCGCGGCGCACAGCGCGCGCACGGTGCTCGCCTTGGGCCGGCGCCGCTGTTCCGGGTCGGGATTCTCGAACTTGGCGATCGCGTCACGGGTCAGCCCGCCGCGGATCTTTCCCCCGCACACAGTGCAGTGGCGAAGGTCTAGCAGCGACGGCGAGGCCCGGTGCCCGTCTTCCGGGATCGTCGTAAGGTGAATGAACGGGATCGCGTCCGGGTCTTCGGCCAGCCAGAGAGCGGCTAGCTTCCTTGACAGGTCCTGCCGCGACATCGCCCGAAAGTCCCGCCACCAGGTGAGACGGGCGGGCTCGATGGCGATACCCGCGGCCGGGCGCCTGATGGATGTCCGTGCACGCCGTCCGGGCCGCGCGACGGGTCTATCCTTCGTCATGGTCGTCATGGTATCTCCGTTGTCTGTGTATCGGTATACCGCGTCCTGCTCGCATGATACCGAAATCGTTAGCTAAGTTAACAGCCGGCTGCCCCCCTTCTGTTCCAGGCAGGCGCAGCAGTGCAGCCATTGCGAGCCTGGCCACGGCCACCCCGCCGTCCTTCCCGCTGCGCGCCTGCTCCTGCAGGTACGCGATGTACGACGGGAGCAGCTTGTCGTACACGTAGTTTCTCTTGCTGTCTTCGCGGCCGGCGGTCGGGACCTCCAGGTCGTTCGCGGTAGCCCACTCGCGAAGTTCCCGGTAGAAGTCACGCGTCCCGGGAATCTCACGGCGGACGCCCTGGCCGGGCCGCTTGTCCGGGATACGCGGGACCGGCGGCTGCGGCTCCTCACCGGGCCGGTGCCCGGCCTCCAGGTACCGCTTCAGCAGCGCGTGCAGCTCAGCGGAATGCGCAGCGGTCAGGTCCAGCTCCACGGCCACGCCGTTGAGGGAGACGATGTCCTTGACGCCGTCCGGGCCGGTGTCGTTGAACTCGCGCTTCTCGAACTCGTCCAGGTCGTCGGTGACGACGAACTGCATCCGGGTGGTCATGCCGGCGCCTCGGTCCTGGTGCGCTCCCGCACCTGGTCGAACAGCTCCTCGAAACTGTCCGGACCGGTCTCGGCCTCCCAGACGCTGTTGAAGCCGTCAGCGGCGGTCAGCCAGCTGCGCAGCATCCGCTCCAGCGGGAACGGCGCGTACTGCAGCCTCTCCCGCCAGTAATGGACCATGAACGCGTCAGCGACGGCGTCCACCGGCCAGTCGAACTCCTGGTCGGTCTTGTTCTCGCGCCAGAACCTCATCGCGGCACCGGCCTTCCTATCCTCGTCTGACTGCTGATAACCGGCGGGTCCGGTACCACGGCCTGGTACGCCTGGCGGGCCAGGTCCTGCTGCCGCTCGATCTCCGGGCCGTGCGCGACCAGGCAGGCGGCGCAGCAGAACAAGCCCAGCCAGATGTGCGTCCGGCCGCTGCCGTCCGCGCAGTACTCCGGCGGAACGGACACGGTCAGCGCCAGCCAGCCGACCGGGATACTCGTGTCCGGGCGCGGCGCGGTGCCGAGGCAGTGCCGGCAGTGCACGGTGCGCCCTGCGCCGCCGTTGCCCGGGCCGCTCACGGCTCGCCGCCTCTTGAGTCGTCCCACTCGCGCTCGGCGGCACCGCGGAACGGCTCGCCGGTCTCCACCGGCCAGCCCGGCTGTGACGCCCGCCCGCTCAGGTAGTCGGCCAGGACTTCCGGGCCGATGTCCGGGCCGCCTGTGAACTGCGCCCGCTGCTCCGCGGCATCCGCCTCGGGCTCGGAGTCGTCGTCGGACAGCGCCAGCGCGGACGGGTGCCGGGTCCTGCTGAGGACCCCGGCCCGCTTGTCACTGCTCATGACGGCCAGCTCGCGCTCGCGTTCTTCGCGGCCGAGCTCGTGCGCGGCGGTGATCAGCTCGCGGATCTTGACGGCCAGCGTTCCCCGGTCGATGCCGGGAGCGGCGACCAGCCGGGCGGCACGGGTCTGCAGCTCGCCCAGTTTCCCGCCGCTCACGCTGACCCGCCTGCCTCGATAAAGCGGGACCGGCCGCTGCGCTCGCGGACCAGGCGCATGTCGTCTTCGGACGGGTAGGTCTCGGTGACGTCGATCCCGGTCAGCCAGTGCAGTACGGCCTTGCCGTCGCTGAACACGACCGCCTCGGCGACGATGCCGCGCTTGGCGGTCAGCTCATCCGGGCCGGGCACGTCGCGGAACAGTTTCAGGACGCGGGCGCTCATGACTTGCCCTCCGCGGTGACCCGGGCGGCGAGGTGGTCGCGGTCACTCTGGGCGGCGGTCACCGGGTGCCGGGGGACTTCCAGCACGGCGCCGTTCTCCCGCACGATGACGACCTTGGTGCCGAAGACCAGCACGACCGCGGCGTCGGTGATCCTGTCGACCAGGAAAGTGCCGCCGTCAGCCAGGCTCACGTTCGCGTTCACTGGCCCTCCTCCATCTCGGCGGGGAACAGGTCGCGGCCCATCCGGCGGTAGATCTCGTCCAGGAAGTCGATCCTGGTCAGCCGGGACGCCGGCGGGCGCTTGGCCCAGGCGTCCTTGTCGTAGGTGTACTGCCGCATGTGGGCGCGGTCGAACAATCCGGAGATCTGGCCAGGCAGCGTCCGGCTGCTGCGCGTGGTGCCGCAGTACTGGGCGTCGGCCCGCCTGCGCTCGCCCTTCCCGATGACGATCTTGCGGGTGCAGTCTTCGGTGACCAGGAACACGGTCCTCACCTGCGGGTCGCGGACGGCCCGGAAGCCGCGCGGCAGCTTCATGCCCGGGACCGGGATCAGTTCCGGCCAGCGGTGCCCGTAAGTCAGGCAGACCAGCTGGGGGATGGACAGGCTGCGCAGGTACCACTCGATCTCATACGCGAGATCGGACAGGATGTCGCGCTCGGGCAGCTTGACGCCGTCCGGCCCGAAGCCCGGGCTCTCGAACAGCGGTTCGCCGACCGCGATCAGCCGGGCACGCAGCAGGTCCCGGCGGTACTCCTCGTAGTCGTCTTGCGGGCCGGGGGCGGGCACGTACTCAGTAACCTCGGTCACCAGTTGCGCCGTCGCGGCAGGTTTCGCCATCTCGATCTCCTGATCGTGTTCGCGGCCTTGTTCTATGGTCACCCTGCCGGGCACCGAGTTGGCCCGGTGCCCGGCAGGGGTTGTTCCCACTGATGGGAGGATCAGGCCGCCGGCTGACCGTTCACCGTGGCGGCCAGGCGGGTCATCGCCATGTCCTCCAGCACCTGCACGGCGGCACGGGCCGTCCGGGCCTGCGCCAGCATCTCCAGCTGACCGCGGGCGGTGTCATCGAGCTGGTCCGCATGAGCAGCCATGAAGTCCAGCCCGACCTCCTCCCGCCGCCGCACGCCGTTGGCGATGGCGTGCATCCTGCGCGTGGGCAGGATCGCGTCGGCAGCCTGGTCGGTGACCAGGTACAGCGGCATCAGATCGCCCCTGCGCCGGATGGCGGGCGGGAAATGCAGGCCCTGCGCGGACGCCATGTCCCGGGCGCGCCGGATGGCGGCGTCGGTCCCGGCGCTGTTCGACAGCCCGGTGGCGGCCAGCAGCTGCGGGCGGGTGACCCGCTGCCCGAGGTGCGTGCTCAGGTAGTCCAGGATCACCTGCGCCCTGTCGTCTACCTTGCTCACTCGTCGCCCTCCAGCAGCTTCGCCAGGGCTTCGTCGGACACGCCGCCGCCGGAGGTGATCGACTCGATCAGGTCCAGCTGGGAACGAGTCCGGGCGATGTACCCGAGGATGACGTTGCGGAACTGCCCGTTGTCCGCGGCCAGCAGCTCGGAGGACTGCAGGTGCACAGCCTCGGCCTTGAGAGCGTCGCTGACCTGCTGCCAGTTGCCCAGGGACGCCCAGTGCTCGTCCTCGGAGCGCTCGGCGGGAGTCGGGCCGGACGGCTGCGGCCGGGTACGCCCGGCGTTAGCCTGCTCCGACACCCGCATGGCTGCGCGGAGCGTGTCCTCGCGGGTGTCCGGGTCGGCCATGGCCAGCTCGGCCGCGCCCTCGTCGGCGAGTGCCTGCCTGGCGAGCAGCGCCCGGTCCTCGGCAGACATCTTCTCCACCGCCTCGCGGGCGTCCTCCTCGGTCAGGCCGGCCGGGAAGACGGGCGGGGCGAGCGGTCCCTCGCTAACCGGGATGCCGAGCGCGTGCCGCACGGAGGACGGGATCGACTCGGACTCCAGCGGGACGAGCCCGCTGCCGCAGACCATGCACTCCCAGTCCTCGCCACCCGGGCGAACCGGCCGGACCGTGCGGCAGGACTTGCAGTACAGCTCCGGGGTCTCCAGCCCGTCCAGGGCAAGCGCCGTCGTGACATCCGGGTCGGCTAGCAGCTCGCGGGCGATGTCTACCCGCTGGGTGCCGGTCCACCCGGCGATGCGGGACACCGAACCGGACTTCGGCTGGTTCCCGGCGGCAGCCCGGACGGCGTCCACGCGCTTGTCATCCAGCGCGGTGAACTTCTCCAGGGTCAGGCCGTTCGCCCTCGCCTCGTCGTGGGAACTGAACGATGCCCCGGCCACCCAGGCGAAGTTGGTGTGGGTTTCCACACGGACTCCGCCGCTGACCCACAGCGCCGTGCACCGGTAGCGCTTCAGGGTCTCGATGGTCCGCTCCTCGCCGCCGGCGGCGACGATGGCCTCGCGGGCCTGGTTCAGGTAAACGTCCACCGGCTCCTCGTCGCCTGACGGCCCGGGGTTGCGCGGCGGGATGTCCAGGGCCAGCGCCTCGGCTAGCCTGAACTTGCTGGCGGTCTCGGCAGTTGCTGCCTTGACCACCCTGGCGTATTTCTTCTGCGCCATGTGATCGACCTCCCCTTCCTAGCTCTAGGGGTCTGCACTCAGTATACATGACAAGTCTGATGCTCTGTTAATTCCCCTGTGTGCGTACAGGCTGATCATGTCCTGTCTTCTGTTGTCGTGCAACTCCTCGTCACCCTCGCGGGCATCTACATACGCACCACCGGCTTGGCGCCGCCGCGGAACGCCGGGTCGTTCAGCCGGGCCTGGCGCAGCAGCTCGCTCATCGGCTCGCTCAGCGCGGCGGACATGGACCCGTCACCGCGCTGGGCCAGGGTCATCCGCCGGATCACCGCGTGGTGGTCCGGGTAGGAGGACACCCGGTGCTGGGGCAGCTCGGCCAGCACGATCCGGCCGATGCCCTTCGGGCCGCGGCGCGGACCCGGCGGGCAGGATTCGCGGCCTTCCCGGGCTGGCAGCGCGCCGCAGTAGACGGCGTTGCGGTCCAGCTGGCTCCACGGCACCTCCTGCGGTTTGCGGACGTGGCCGCCGCCGTCGATCTGATGCCAGACGAGGCTGTAGTTCGCTTCCCACAGCACGTACATCTTGTCCGGCTTGATATAGAGGACGGCTTCCATCCACCGTGCCCGGTGCCGCTGCCGGGCGTCCAGGGCGGTGCTCACCGGGCTGTCCGGGCCGCCCGCGATCACCTCGCCCTCGAACTCGTAAACCGCGTGCTCGTCCTCGATCCTGACCACGGCCATGCCGGTCTCCTCGTCGCTCTCCTGATCGTGCGCGTGCTCTGAGGCGAGCATATGCCCGGACACGCCGGAGCCCGTGAAAATGTCAGCGGGCGGAGGTACGGTAGACGGACGAAGACGATCAGGAGACCAGGGAGAGCCGTGATGGGAGTCCCGCAATACAGTCCTGCGCTGCCGTACGACCCTGCGCAGCCGCAGGCCGCCACCACCTACGCCCGCCCGCCGGCCCCGCCGCCGGTCACGCTGAACCCGCAGCCGGGCACCGAGCTCGCGCGGATGCTGGACGAGCTGGAGCTGGCCAAGGCCGCCGTCACCGACGCCGAGAAGGCACGCGATCAGCTGATCGCCGACATCAAGGCGCAGGGCGTCGCCGCCGCCACCGCGATCAACGGCGGCACGATCCCCGCGCACATCCGGTTCGCCGGCACGTCGGCCCGGCCGCCGTGGAACCTGGACTGGAAGATCGAGCGCCGGTTCAACCGGGACCGGTTCGACGCCGACCACCCGGGCGTCTACGAGTCCTACCGCGACGCAAAGGGCGGCTGGGTGCTGGGACCGCCACGATGATCAGCACGCCTCGCTGCCTGGAGCCCGTGGAGTACTACGAGCTGGCCCGGCCGCGCGACGCGCTGGACCCGGCCGAGCTGGACCCGTTCCCGGTGTGCTGGCGGCCGAAGGATCACCCGAACCCGGCCCGGCACATGAGCAGGCGAGCGTACGAGCGCGCGCTGGCCCTCACCGGGATCCGCCGGCGCGCCCGGCACCGGAATGACAGTACCGGGTGACAAGGTGGGCTCATGACGCAGATGACGGACTACTTCGGCCGCAGCCCGACGCCGCCCGGAGCGGCCACCGACTGGGGCGCCCGCTACGCCATGGACCTGCGCGAGGTGATCGTCCGGCAAGCGCACCGGATGCCGCGCACCGTGCAGCGCCGGCTCGGGCCGTCCGAGCTGGGCGCGGTGTGCGATAGGCAGGTGGTGTCCAAGCTGATCGAGGAGCCGGTCACCAACCACACCGCCGACCCGTGGGCCTCGGTGGTCGGGACCGGGGTGCACGCGATCCTCGCCCAGTTTTTCGAGAACGAGAACGCGCTGAACGGGGAGCTGCGGTGGCTGACTGAGAAGCGGGTCAGCCCGCACCCGGATTACCCGGGCACCTCGGACGTGTATGACGTGGCCGAGAAAACCGTCGTGGACTGGAAGCTGCAGGGACCGACGAGCCAGGCCAAGACGCGCCGCCCGGAAGGCCCGCCGCAGCGCTACGTGATCCAGCTCCTGCTGTACGCCTGGGGCTGGCGCAACGCCGGGTTCGAGGTGGAGCGGGTGGCGCTGGCGTCGATGCCGCGGACCGCCTCGCGGCTGTCCGAGATGTACCTGTGGGATCACTGGATTACCCCGGAAGACGACGCGAAGGTCATCGAGATCCTGCAGCAGACCGAGGCCCGCCGCTGGGTCGCCCAGCAGATCCTCAACCGGACGATGACCATCGGCATGGTGCCCCGCACACCCGGGGGCGACGAGTGTTACTTTTGCGGCTATTTCAGAGCCGAGGCGGCCAGGGACGGCGACCACGAGCACGGCTGCCCGGGGCACAGCGCCCCCGCTGACTGGCCTGCGGGTGTCCCGTACCCGCCGGCCGCATAACTGAATATCTGGCTTACCCGGTATCTCGCGCACCCGACGCGGTATGCGATACAGTATTCTCACCACGGTAACGGAAACGCCACCGGAACACCCTGCCAGCCTGCACACCGCAGCCGCTGCGACCACCGAAAGGACCCGTCATGGGCTACCCGAACCAGCCGTACCCCGACCAGCAGCAGCCGTACCCGCAGCAGCCGTACCCGCAGCAGCCGTACCCGCAGCAGCCCGCCCAGCCGCAGCCCGCCCAGCCGTACCCGCAGCAGCCCGGCCAGGGCTACCCGCAGCAGCCGTACCCGCAGCAGCCGCAGGGCGGCTACCCGCAGCAGGCCCAGCAGCCGGTGCAGCGGGTAACCGGCACCCTCGGCGGCTACTACAGCCAGCCCGGCGGCGGCAAGGGCAAGTCGATCAACACCTTCCTGCACGGCACCTACCAGATGCCCAAGCCGCCCGGTCAGGCGCTCACCGGCACGATCCGGTGGACGATCACGTCCAACGACCTGGAACAGCAGACGGACATGCGGACCAAGCAGCCGAAGTTCTTCGGCGACGGCCACACGCCGATGATGAAGATGATCCTGCCGCTCGCGGTCCAGCAGAGCCTGGAGTTCGGCGACGGCATGGCAGTCTGGCACGTCATGGGCGCGGACCGGGACGAGCTGAACCGGGCGATGGAAATGGCCGGCGTGCCGCTCACCACCATCAGCGCGCCGGGTCAGCCGCTGCAGCAGGCCCGCATCCCCGAGGGCGGCGCCCAGGTCACCATCCGGTTCGAGAGTCGGCGGCCGGTGCCCGGGCTGAACGACCAGTGCGTGCACTCGGTCGTCTACCGGCGCCCCGGCCAGAACGGCCAGGTCCCCGTCACCCAGCAGGCCGTCCCCGCTGCGGCCCCGCAGCCCGCCATGGCCACGGTCACCCAGCTCCCGCAGCAGGCACCGGTCACGCAGTACGCGCAGCCGGCCACGCAGCAGCTGCCCGGCCAGCCGGCGCAGCAGTACGCTCAGCCTGCCCCGGTCCAGCCCGCCGCGTACCAGGCCCCGGCCCCGCCGCCGCAGCCCGTCTACGGCGCGGTCGCTCCCGGCCAGCCGGCCGTCCAGCCAGCCGACCAGCAGCAGTACGCCCAGCCGGCGCAGCAGTACGCGCAGCCCGCCCCGGTGCAGCCCGTCATGGCACAGTACGCCCAGCCCGCCCCGGTGCAGCCCGCCCCGGTCCAGGCGCTCGCCGCTCCGCAGGGCATGGACGAAGCCGGCGCGGCCAACCTGGCGAAGGTCAGCGGCCAGCCCATCGCCCTGGGCGACGGCCGCATCGTGCTGCCTGACGGCACGATCACGCAGTAACCACCCGAACGGTCCGGCCGGGCCGCCCGCGCTCGCGCGAGCGGCCCGGCTGCGGCCCCTCCACTGCCCGGAGGGCTTCATGAGCGACGTCACCACCGGCCTCCCCGCCGAGTGCGCTGCCGTGGCCAGCCACGGCGAGCGTGGTCATCACTGCGGGATCCGCTCCAGCGCCGAGGGCGGCCACTCGTGGCAGGCCCACTGCCGCTGCCCGGAGTGCTGTTGCGTCCTGGACGAGACCATCGGCATCCCGCTTCCGGAGCTGATGCTTGTGCCCATGTGCGGGCTGCCCGGGGACGCGGGAACAAGATGACCGCAGCACTTTTTGGCGAACTTAACGTAGCCGGAGATCAGATCGCCCTGGTCGCAGCGGCGGCTGACGACTTCGGCCTGAAGCTGGCCGCAACCCGGCTGCAGTACCTGACTGCGCTCGGCGAGCACCCCCGCAACGACGACGGCAGCCGGAACATGGACGTGCTGCTCGTCCCGGCCACCTGGGCTACCGTCACGCAGATCGGCCGCATGTTCAGCGGCAACGGGTCACGCGCGACGTGGAATCCGCAGCCGAAGCTGGCTGAGTGGATCATGGCCGAGGCGATCCGCCGGATGACGCCGCCGCCGCCGCTGCCCCCCGACGTCTGCCCGCCCTGGCTCAAGCCGTACGACTTCCAGGCGCAAGACGCCGCCGCGCTGGCCGCGGCCGGCAAGGTGCTGCTGCTGCACGAAGTAGGGACCGGTAAAACGGTCATCTCGCTGCTGGGCCTGGAAGCCCGGCGCCAGGCCGGGCACGAGATCTTCCCCATGATCATCGTGGTCCCAGGCTGGGATGTCGGTGATGTCTGGGATAGCCATATCCGCGAGTGGATGCCCCGCTGGCCGGAACCGGTCATGCACCAGGGCGCCAGCCGCGCCCGCGTCAGGGGCTGGCGGGACCGGAACTGGATCCTGATCACTACCTACGCGACCGCAAGACGAGACGCGAAGGACGCCCGCGACCTGCTGCCGGGGCTGAAGCCGACCACCGTGATCGCTGACGAGGCACACATGTGCGGCAATGACCGGTCACAGCAGTCCCAGGCGGTGCAGCGGATCGCGCGCCATGCGGATGCCTTCATCGCCGCGTCCGGCACCCTGGTCACGCACTCCATGAAGAACGTCTACCCGGCGCTGGCCTGCCTGGACCACGCGAGCTGGCCGTCTTGGGACCGGGCCAAAGGTCGTTACATCGCTATCCGGAAAGATCCGTCCGGCCAGGGCGAGGACGTCATCCTGGGCCTGCGCCCGGAGATGGAGGCCGAGTTCTTCGCCTGCCTGGACGGCCAGATCCTGCGCCGGGCCAAGGCCGACGTGCTGGATCAGCTGCCGCCGAAGATCTACTCGGTGCGCCGCCCGGAGATGCCGGATGAGTGGCGGCGCGCGTACGACGGCATGGAACGGGAAATGCTCGCCGAGCTCCCGGACGGCGGCGAGCTCCCGGTCATGTCCACGCTTGCGCAACTCACCCGGCTGTCCCAGCTCGCGTCCAGCGCGGCCGACGTCACGGTCACCGAGGAAATCGACCCGGACACCGGGCTGCTGGTCAAGCATTACCACGTGCGGCTCAAGCGGCCGTGCTGGAAGGCCGAGACGCTGCTGGGCATCCTGACCGAGCGGCCCGGGCAGCCGACTGCGGTGTTCACCGAGTCCCGGCAGCTGGCCATGCTCACCGGGGAGCACTGCGAGCAGGCTGGCTACCGGACCGGTTATATCGTGGGGACCGGCGCGGACGGTATCACCCGCGCGACCCGCCAGCAGGCCGTCACGGACTTCCAGGCAGGCCGGCTGGACGTCATCATGTGCACCGCTGGCGCGGGCGGCGTCGGCATCACGCTGACCGCCGGGAACTGCGCGGTCATGCTGCAGCGATCCTGGCAGCTGGACCTGGCCATCCAGCCGGAAGGACGGATCGACCGGATCGGCGCGGAAATCCACGACCACCTCGAAATCGTGGACGTCGTGACCAGGGGAACAGTGGACCAGCGTCGCAGAGATGTTCTTCGTGAAAAAGCTGGACAGCTAGGCCAATTGGTACGAGATGTACGTGTGGTACGAGAGTTGCTAGGAGGGATAAAATAGCTGTCATGAACGAAATGTGGCTTCCTGTCCCAGGATATGAAGGATTTTACGAGGCGAGCAATAAGGGTCTTATAAGGTCTTCACGCAGGCGCGGGACTCCGGGACGCATACTCCGGCCTGTTATCCATGATGGTTACTATCAAGTGTGCCTGAACGCAGGCCCGGGGAACAGGGGAAGTATAGCTGTCCATACCTTGGTGCTACTCGCGTTTGCTGGTCCGCGGCCTGCTGGTCAGCAAGCCTGCCACGGGCCGGGAGGCAGCCTGGATAACCGGTGGCCAGAGAACCTTTACTGGGGGACCCCGGAACAGAATTGTGCGGATAAAGTCAGGGACCACGTAACAAATAGAGGTGCGCGAAACGGGAATGCACAACTGACCTGGGTGGAAGTATGCGAGATAAGGCGCATGTTTACGGAAAATAAGATGTCGCAGCGAGCTATAGGAAAACTATTCGGTGTTGGTGATCAGGCTATAAGTGCTATCAAGCTAGGGAAAACGTGGAAACACGGACCGGAGAACTGGTAAGAGAGCAGGAGGCATCAGGTGAGCATCAGACTAGACGGCGGAGAGCTGCGGATTCCTTTCACACCCAGGCGAGGGTACGACCCGGTCCCTGACCTGGCGGCGCTGATCGACGGGCTGCACGCCTGCGCCCTGGCCGGCGAGGGCGGAGCCGAGCCGCTGATCCGGGTAGTGGCCGATCTGCTGTGCGGCCCGTACGCAGCGCTGCGCAGCGGCCTGGGCCTGGACGAGCCGGGCCGCGAATCCGTCAGCACCGAGCAGGCGATCCGGGAAACGCTCCGCGAGGGCGAGCGGGCCAGAACTTCCCACTGATGGGAGCAACGAGAACAGGAGCAGGAGACGTGACCGACATCTACCTCAGCCTGAACTACAGGCAGTACAAGCACCTGGAAGACCAGCTGCGGGCGTGGGACGGCATCGAGACCTCCCACACCACCGTGGACGGCTTCTACCACAAGGCCCTGCGGCTGGAGATCGGCGACGTCACCCTGGAGATCCAGGGACCGGCCGTCAAGACGCCGGCCCGCGAGGAGGCAACGCCGTGATCATCTACCTGGCCGCCAGGTACAGCCGGCACGAGTACATGCGGGCCATCCGTACCTCGCTGCAGATGAAGGGCCACACGGTCACCTCGCGGTGGATCGAGGCGCCCGAAGGCAAGTACGGCCGCGGGTCGTTCACCCGCGAACAGCTGGACGCCGACCCCGGGTACTGCGCCGGCGTCGCGCTGCGCGACCTGGAGGACATCGACGCCGCCGGGATGCTGATCTGCTTCACCGAACAGGACGGCGGCGGCAAGGGCGGCCGGCACGCCGAGCTGGGCTACGCGCTGGCCGCGCGCCGGTACGGCAAGCCGATCCGGATCGTCGTCGTCGGGCCGCGCGAGCACGTGTTCCAGACCGCGCCGGGCACCGAGTGGTACCCGGACTGGGACACGCTGTGCGCCGAAGCGAGCTGGCTGTACGTGGCCGCGGCGAACTACGACGAGCTGATGCGCTGGCACGCCCGGGAAGGCGGGGTGCACTGATGGGCAGCGCATGGGGAGAGATGCACGGTATCAGCTGGGAGGACGCCGGACCGGACGACCTGCTGGACACCCCGCTGACCATGGCCCAGGCGGTCACCGTCCTGACCGGGCTCGGCTACCCGCCCGACCTGGCCAGAGCGGCGGTCGGCCGGACCGTGCCGGGAGAAACATCACAGCTGGCCTCGCACGAGATCCTCATCGAGGACGGCGGCTACGTGATCGCGCGCCGGCCGCGCTGGCCCGAGCTGCGCGAAGGTGACGACGTGCGCGAGATCCTGGCCGCGCTGCGCGAGGTCGATACCTGGCTGGACGCGGCCTGCAGCCAGGAGTACAAGGATCACCCGCTCGCCCAGGACTGGGCACGGACCGCCAAGGTCAGCGAGGAGATCGCCGAGGCCCGGGAGGAGCGGATGCTCGCGCTCATCGAGCGCGCCCACGGCCAGGCGATCGCCGAGCTGATCCTGGCCACCGGGCAGAACCCGCGCAAGGGCCACGACCCGGACGCGGGCCACCGGATGCTCTGCGAGCTGGCCGACGTGGTCATCACCGGGCTGCTCGCCATCCAGCACCGGACCAAGGACCCCGACCGCACCTGGGGCTACTTCATCGCCGGGCTGGCCAAGGCGCTCGGCCGGGTGCCGCGCGAGCGCCCGGAACCGGAGGACTGATGACCGCGCTCATAGGCGTCACCGGGCACCACATCGTGCTCCGGTTCACCGATCACAAGATCGGCCTGTCATGTTCCTGCCGCCGGATCGCCACGCGCGGCCAGCCCCGGCATGACTGGATCGAGATCCGCGAGCTGTTCCCGGCCCGCGACGCGATCACGGCCTACCACCGCTGGCACGCCACGAAGGGGGTGATCGTATGAGCGAGTTCTGGCTGTACAGCGACGAGACCGCGCGGGCCATGGACATCACCGCCGCGTTCCTCGCCGAGCTGAGCGAGATCCCGGACCGGGCGCAGGAACAGGAGCAGGACCAGGCCCCGGCCGGGTGCTGCGCGTCGTGCCACCGCCCGCCGCTGGCCCAGGGGCAGAAGCTGTGCGTGTACTGCCTGGAGCTGCGCGCTCTGACCGGCTCGGTGCCGTTCCCGCTGCCGGTGCCGGGCCTGATGACCGTCCGGCGCCGGGACCGTCTCGGGCGGCTGCGCGAGGTCACGTACGCCACGGGGGAGGACGCGGACCGGATCCGCCAGCTGCGGCGGGACCGGGCGCTCGTGCTGGCTGCGGTGCTCACCGTATGCGCCCTGGTGGCCCTGATCGCGTCCTACCCGGTGACCTGGCCGATGGCGTTCCCGGGCGCGCTGCTGTTCCTGATGGCGGCCCACGCCGGGGCCGGGAGGCGGTCATGAGCAACCAGATCATCGTGCTCGGCATCGACCCCGGAGACGTGGCCGGGTTCCTGATGGCCGGCTGGGAACCTGGCACGCGCAAGTGCCGGTGGGCGCGGGCCTGGCAGGCGGATGGCTACGGCGGCGCCACCGAGCTGCTGGCCATGCTCATCCGCTCCTACACCACGGGCCGGCCCGGTGTCTGCCTCGCGTCGGCGATCAGTGCCGTTCAGATCGAGGCGTTCGACAACCGGCCCAAGGCGTCCGGGCTGCACGGTACCAGCCCGGGCCGGATCCAGCGCCAGGTGCAGGGCATGGAAGCGGCCTGCCGCGGCGATGGCATTCCCGTCTTCGTCCGCCGGGCGTCCGAGGTCAAGCCCTGGGTGGACGCGGGCGACGCGCGGCTGGCCGCGTCCGGGCTCCTGGACGTGTGCTCGGCCGCGCCGATGCGCCACGCCAAGAGCGCGGCCTGGCACTGCCTGTACTGCGCGGTGCGTAACTGCGGGCTGCCCGACCCGCTGACCAGGTCCCGGGCGGTGCGCGATGCCACCGGCTGAGCAGATGAAGCTATGTTCCGATCCAGGGCATACCGGACCGAACCCGCTCCCGGTCACTGAGTTCAACAAAGACAGGAGCAGGCGAACCGGGCTGAAGCCCGCATGCCGGGAATGCATGAGACGCCGTGGGATCCTTGAAACGGCACGAGTCCGGGACCGGGTACTCGATCACTACGGGCGCGCTTGCGCCTGCTGCGGTGCGACGGAAGACCTGTCGATTGATCACGAAAACGGCGACGGCCGCATTCACCGGATCGAGTTGTTTGGTTACAAGCGCGCCGGTACGGGGTTCTACCGCTGGCTCATCGCCCAGGGGTTCCCGGACGGATACCAGGTCCTGTGCGTTTCTTGCAACTCAAGTAAGCAAGGCGGTAAAGCCTGCCGCCTGAGCCACGGGAACGCAAACGAGGGCGACACCGGCCGCGTCATGGTCTGGCTCGGCTACCGCGAGCTGAGCGTGATCGACGCCCTGGTGGCGGCTGGTACAGCTCAATCAAGAGCTGACGCGGTGCGCTGTTGTGTACGAAACTTCGCGCAGAACTACGACGAGGTGGTGGTGGTGAGCGATGCGCCTGCCGCCTGAAACGCAGCGGGGACCGGCTCCACTGCCCGAAGCCGGTCCGATCGCCACCTGCATGACCACGCCGACAGCCACGTCAACGTCCGACTCGATTATATCCGCTAGGGACCGCTGATGAGCAACGACGACACGCAGCTGGTGCAATCCCGTCTCTCGGAGACTCACCTGGCATACCTGCGCGCCCACGCCATCACCGACAAGGTCCTGGCGGCAGCGGATGTCAGCTCGGACGGCGACCGGGTCGTTTTCCCGTGGCGCGACAACAACATGCTGACCAGGCAGACCCGCCAGTGGCCCGAACCCGAGGGCGGCCTGCCGCAGGGCACGCCTAAGTACCTGTGGGAAGCCGGGCACCCGCTGCACATGTGGGCGCTCCGGCCGCTCCCGGCTGACAGCAAGGCCGGGCCGGTGATCATCGCCGAGGGCACTAAGCAGTCCCTCGCCGTGGCCAGCTACGCGCCGTCCGAGTACGCGGTCTACGGGATCGCCGGCGTGGACGGCTGGCGTGACCTGTCCGCGATGGCGTTCCACCGGTTCGCCGGGCACCCGGTGATCATCTTGATCGACGCCGACGCCGGCGACAACCTGAACGTCTACGAGTCCGCCGAAGGCATGGCCGCCGAGCTGGAATCCGAGGACGCGGTTCCCGGATTCGTCCCGTCGCTCGCGTGGGGCACGGACGGCATTGACGATTACCTGGCCCGGTTCGATGAGGGCCGGCGGACCGACAAGATGGCTAAGCTGCTCGCCAGGGCGCAGCCGAAGCCGGCCGAGCGCCGGCCGTCGCACCGGAAGCTGGGCGACCAGGAGCCGGAGACGAACGGGCGGCCGGTGATCGTGGTCAACGAGGACCGGGTCGTCGTCGTCCACTCGATCCTGGCCCGGATGCGGGAGCTGTGGGATGGCCGCGACCTGTTCAATTTCGGCGGGGCGATGACCAGGCTGCGTTACACGGCCCCTGACCCGAGAACGTTCAGCGTATCCACCGAGCCGCTGGACCGGGACTCACTCGCCCGCTGGATCGCTGAGGCCGCGTTCACCTGCAAGTACAAGCCGCCGGGCGCGAACAGCCCGGGCACGTTCGAGCCGGCCTGGCCGGAAGTGCAGACGATGGGCGCGGTGCTGTCCTCGGGCGATGACTTCGTGCCGCTGGACCGGATCAGCCGCACCCCGTTCATCCGCTCGGACGGGTCGGTGTGCTTCAAGAACGGCTACGACGAGTCCAGCCGCACCTTCCTGGCCATCGGCAACTCCGGCATGGACCGGCTGGACATCCCGGATGCGCCGACGCCCGAGCAGGTCGCCTGGGCCGTGCAGTTCCTGCTCGGTAACTGGCTGGGAGACATGCCGTTTCCCGAGCAGTCCAGCCGGGCCAACGCGCTGGCGCTGGTGCTCACCTCGTTCATCCGCGGCCTGGTCCCGCTGGTTCCGCTCGCCGTGGTGTCGGGCCTGCAGCCCGGTGTCGGCAAGAACCTGCTGGCCGACTGCATCTCGCTGATGGTCACCGGGGAGGCGATCCCGCCACTGCCCTGGGCCTCGGACAAGGCAGGCGATGAGGAGAACCGCAAGCAGATCACCTCGGCGTTCCGGGCCGGCGCGCCGTTCCTGGTCTTCGATGAAGTGGTCAAGCTGTCGGGGTCCGCGCTGACCCGGGCGATCACCTCGCTCACCTACACCGACCGGATCCTCGGCGTATCCAAGCTGGCCAGCTTCCCGAACCGGGTCACCTGGATCGCGCTGGGCAACAACATCGACGTCCCGGCGGACATGTCCCGGCGGTCGTACTTCATCGACCTGCGCCCGGACGTGCCGGAACCCGAGGACCGGCTCGCTGAGTCGTTCACTCACTCCGAGCTGCGCACCTGGACGCTGGACAACCGGCCCGAGCTGGTCACCGCCGCGCTGATCGTGCTCCGGTCCTGGTGGGCGGCCGGGTGCCCGGAGCATAAGCGGGGCGCTTCGCTCGGCAGTTTCGAGGGGTGGGACCGGATGATGTCCGGGATCCTGCACCACGCCGGCGTACCCGGGTTCCTGGCCGGGCTGACCGAGCGGCGGCGCGAGTCCGACAGCTCCGGCGGCTATTGGTCCGAGCACCTGGCCTGGCTGTCCGGTCATTTCCGGAGCGGGGAGTTCACCGTGCTGGATGTCGCGCAGCGAGCCGCCGAATCGGGCGGGACCTGGGACAGCCCGCCCGGCCTGGACGACCCGGCCGAGCGCGGTTTCGCCCGGAGCATGGGCGCGGCCTACAGCCGGGTCGCGTCCCGCTGGTTCGGGCAGTTCCGGCTCATCAAGATGGGTATCGGGCACCGCAAGGTCCAGAAGTGGTTCGTCCAGACCCGCGACGACGACGGGTCGCAGATTTCATCCCTCCCGATCCCTCCCGCCGGACCGGAAACGGAAACGGTACCTGACCTGGGCGGGAGGGATACGGAGGGATCACCCTCGCGCGCACGCGCGTACGCACGTCCGCACGCGCCTGTACGCGTACGTGAGGAGGGGACGGAGGGAATGGAGGTTTCAGCTATACCCAGTCCGGTACGTGCGGGCGCGGACGCGCGGGTGCGCACACGAGAAGACGCGGGCGGAAACTATCCCGCATGTCCCTCCATCCCTCCCGTCGTCGCTTCCGGGCTTACGCTCGGATTCGACCTGGAGACCGGCTGGGCGGACCAGATGTTCCGCCGCGAGCCTGGCTACCACATGGCGGACGGCACCGGGTTCGTCCGGCTGTGCGGGATCACCGGCCCGACCGGGACCGACCTGATCGTGCCCGTGAGCCAGCTGCTGGCGATGCTGGGAGCGGCGGACCAGGTGTACGGCCACAACATCCTCGGCTTCGACGGGCTGGCGCTGGCCTGGCACGAGGGCATGGACTGGGACGCGTTCTGCGCCAAGGCCCGCGACACCGAGCTGATCGCCCGGCAGTACTGGCCGCCGCGGTCCCGGGAGAAGGGGCACAGCGAGGACAAGTACGGGCTGGACGCGGTGGCCGCGCGGATCGGCGTGCCCGGCAAGACCGACAGCTTCAAGGACCTGGCCAAGAAATGGGGCGACGCCGACAAGATTCCCGTCGATGACGAGGAGTTCCGCGCCTACCTGAACGGCGACCTGGACGCCACCCGGGCCGTGTACGCGTTCCTGAGCGCGTGCTATGACTCCGATGAGTACCTGCCGCGCGAGCACAAGCTGGCCCGGATCGCCGGGCACATGCGGCTGAACGGCCTGGGGGTCGATGAGGTCCTGCTGGAGGAGCGCTACCAGGCCGGCGAGGACCGCAAGCGGGCGGCGATGCAGATCCTGCACGAGCAGTGGGACCTGCCACTGAGCCGTTCGGAGATCAAGGGCCGGGGCCGCGGCAAGGAACACTTCGTAGACACCGATTTCGACTCGCCGCTGACTACCGGGGACGGTCAGGCGTGGCTGGCCGCGCAGTGGGACCGGTTCGGCGTCGTCAATCCGCCGAAGACCGACACCGGCAAGCTGGCCATCGGGTCCGATGAGCTGGAGGCGATCACCGCGCGCAAGGACTGCCCGGCCGAGCTGCGCACGATGATCACGTTCATGAATATCGTGACCACCACCCGGACGGTCTACCAGACCGCCAGGGCATGGATGTGCCCGGACGGGCGGGTGCACCCGTCGATCAGCTTCCGGCAGGCGTCCGGCCGCTGGTCGGTAACCGAGCCGGGGCTGACCGTGTTCGGCAAGCACGAGGGCCGGCACGTGGAGCGGGACATCTTCGTCGCCCGGCCCGGGTACTCGCTGTGGTCATTCGACCTGGCCCAGGTGGACATGCGGGCCATCGCCGGGCACTGCCAGGACCACGCCTACATGGCCCTGTTCGAGCCCGGCCGCGACGCGCACGACGAGATCGCCGCCCGGGTGTTCGGCGAGGCACCGCGGGACAAGGACGGCCACCACCCGCGCCGCCAGGACGCCAAGGCCCGGGGCCACGGCTGGAATTACGGCATGGGGCCGGAGCGGATGATCCGCGACGGCGTCGACCCGGACATGGCCTACGGGTTCGACAACGGGATGACCGAGCAGTTCCCGGTGCTGTGCGACTGGCGCGAGCAGGTCCGCGCCATCGCGGCCGGCGGCGGCATCCTGGACAACGGGTTCGGCCGCCGGATGAAAGCCGACCCGCGGTACGCCTACACCGTCGCCCCGGCGCTGATGGGCCAGGGCGGGGCTCGGGACATCCTGGGCGAGTGCATGATCCGGCTGGACCCGGCACTCTACAAGTACCTGCTGATGCAGGTGCACGACGAGCTCGTATTCGAGCTCCCCGACGCCGAGGCGGACGAGGCCGTGCCCGTGATCGAGGCGGCCATGACCGGTGACTTCCGTGGTGTCCCGGTTATCTGCGACAAGGCCGGCCCCGGCCGCACCTGGGGGGAGATTTCCGGTGGCAAGTAGCTGGGCAAGCGAGGACGGGCGGGTCGCCCTGTTCGGCACGGACATGCTGGCCGTGCTCGGGTCGCTGCCGGATGCCAGCGCGGACGCCTGCTGCACAGACCCGCCGTACGGGCTGGCGGAGCATCCGCGCAAGCGGACCGAGCAGGCGCTGGCCGCGTGGCTGGCCGGGGACCGGCTGCACGTCCCGGACGGCAAGGGATTCATGGGCCGGGGGTGGGACGCCTTCGTGCCGCCGCCCGGCGCCTGGGACGAGGTGTACCGGGTGCTGAAGCCGGGCTCGTGGCTGCTCGCGTTCGCCGCCCCCCGCACCCAGGACCTGATGGGGCTGTCCATCCGGCTGGCCGGGTTTGAGATCCGGGACAGCATCGCCTGGATTTACGGGAGCGGGTTCCCGAAATCGCTGGATGTGTCCAAGGCGATCGACAAGGCGGCGGGGGCGGTGCGCGAGGTCGTCGGCCAGGGGCGGTTCGCCAGCCGCAGGCCGCGAGCCGATCACTCGACGCAGGGACTGACGTTCGCAGATGATGCCTACGTCCGGCCGGCCGGTCGCAGTCTCACTGTTCCCGCCACGCCGGAGGCGGCCCGCTGGAACGGCTGGGGTACCACGCTCAAGCCCGCGATCGAGCCGGTGCTCGTCGCCCGTAAGCCACTGGACGGCACCGTCGCCGCGAACGTGCTAGCGCACGGGACCGGGGCGCTGAACATCGCCGGGTGCCTGGTCGCGCACGCCAGCGCGGCGGACCTGGCCGAATCGCAGGGCAAGAACCAGCACACCAGGTATTCGAATGCTTCGGACCGGATGGGCGCGAATGGCACGTACGGCACCTGGGAGGCCGGGGCGCAGCGTACGGACTATGACGGCTCGGCCGGACGCTGGCCCCCGGACCTGATCCTCACCCATTTCCCCGGGTGCGACGGGTCGTGCGAGCCCGGCTGCCCGGTCGCCCTGGCGGGAGAGCATGCCCGGTTCTTCCCGCAGACGGAATGGGGGCCGCAGGATGCCCCGTTCCTGTACGCGGCGAAGGCGCCGAAGTCCGAGCGCCCCGCGGTGGACGGGGTGAACCCGCATATCGCGGTGAAGCCGCTGGCGGTGATGCGCTGGCTGGCCCGGCTGGTCACGCCCCCGGACGGACTGCTCATCGACCCGTTCGCCGGTACCGGGACCACGCTGCAGGCCGCCGGGCTGGAAGGCTTCCGGGCTGTCGGCGCCGAGAACGACCCGGATGCGTGCACGCTGGCCCGCAAGCGCCTGGGCCTGGGCGAGTTCGCAGCCTGTGAGGAGACGAGACCATGACGGTGAACGAGACGATCATGGCCCTGGCCGGGGTGACCCGCGAGGAGCTGGGCGAGCGCGTCCGCCGCAAGTGGATCGGCTGGGCGCTGTGCCAGCCCGACGTCGCGGACTACCCGTCCTGGACGGTGTTCTGGTCCGAGCTGCCCGAGCGGGACCGGGAGGCCGACATGGCGATCGGCGAGGCGCTGTTCTGCGCCGGGTGGCTGGCCGGGCACGGCGCGACGGGCGGGCCGGGCACGATGGGCCGCAACCTTCCCATCGGTGGGAGCATCACGTGAACCCTTACACTCCGGTTACAGACAATCGCAGACTGTTGCCTGACGGCTGGGTCTGCACGGCACTCTGGTACGTAACACACCGCGGCCTGCCCGCCGACCTCGGCTTCAGGCAACAGCTAGGGTTGTTTGCTGCGCGGATCGCCCGCTGTCACGGTCTCGGGCAGGCCAAGGTGTGGGAAGATCCGTTCTGGGTCTGGCAATGGCCGGAATGGGTGTGGAACGAGGCCGCGGCGCAGGTGCCCCTGCCGCCTGCGCCGCCGCCGGTCCCGCTGCTCCCGTACGGGTACACTGAAGCCGGCGATTACGGGTGAGCGTAGGCTGGTCCCGAAACCCCCCTCGTGCGGAGGAGCCCGGGCATGGCGATGGTGGCGAAGGGCGCGGACTATTCGTGGGATCGCCCTGACCTGGACTGCCTGTGGAACAACGGCGTGCGGTTCCTGTGCCGCTACGGCTCCGGCGACCCGTCCAAGGACCTGTCCAAGTCCGAGCTGGATAAGATCCTGAGTCGCGGCATGACGGTCTGCGTCGTCTACCAGTACTCCAAGACGCAGATGGCCGGCGGTTACTCCGCGGGGCAGGCCGACGCCCGCAAGGCGGACAGCTTCGTGGCGGGCCTGGGGATGGCCGGGCTGCCCGTGTACTTCCCGTGCGACCAGGATTACGAGGCGATGTCCTCCTCGGCAAAGTCCGCGGCTGATGCCTACTTTGACGGGGTCAAGTCCGTCATCGGGCTGGCCAGGACGGGCGGGTACGGCGACGACACGTTCTGCCAGCGGATGTTCGGCACCGGCCGGATCACCTACGGCTGGCAGACGTACGCCTGGAGCGAGGGCATGTGGGAACCCCGGGCTCAGCTCCGCCAGGTGAAGAACGACGTGACCGTGTGCGGCGGCGCCATCGACTGGGACGAGGCGCACGCTTCGGACTACGGCCAGTGGCCCAGGCCCGCGTCCGCCCAGCCCGCGCCGCCAGGAACAGGAGCAGACGTGTGCATCTCATCAGCGGTAGACCCGGACGGCGGCGTGCATTACGCGGGCCTGGATGAGAACGGGTCGGTTATCTACTTCCCGCCAGGATGGGGAAACTGGGGTCGTATCGACCCTGGCCAGTCCGGCGCGGTAAGCGGTACAGGCATCTCGATCAGCAGGGACTGGTGGGTAGAGCTCACCTACACGAACGGGTCCAGGAAGCCTTGCAAGTACCGCAAGAAGTGGCTGCAGGGCAGCTGGGCCTGGTCCGGCATCGGCGACATCAACGCAAGATAGCTCCGGCAAGAACTGACGGTCCCACCCGGTATCATGGACATATGGCCAGGAGTGAGTGTGCCCCGTGCAAGATCGTGTTCACCGGAGTTACCGCGTTCGACCTGCACCTGCGAGACAACGGGCTGCGGCACGTGCATCCGTCCCAGATCCCCGGGCTCGTGCAGCGGCCTGACGGCGCCTGGGGTGAGGACCGGCCCCGGGATGACGCAGCCATCGCCCGCCTGAAGGCTGCTTCCGACCGCGGTGGGTCGTCGTAGAGCCGTTTTCAGGCCGTCCTGGTGTGATGAGCTAGCCCCCGGGGTCTGTGCCGTCTGTGCTCGCCGGTCACGGCGTCCGGGGCCTGTTCGCAATCCGTGAGTGAACAGTTACAAAACTACGCTCCGTTGATTGACACCCTCGATGACTGCGTGGTTACGTGCCGTTATGAAGGCTTCCGCGCAGCCTGCAGGGCTTGACCTGCCCGCCGACCTGACCCTGATGGGCGTCATGTTCGACGTGATCGCTGACATCCGCCAGACGCTGACGCCCGAGGCCCGGGAGCGATGCCCGGGGTGCGCTGCGGTCGGCGGGTTCCTTGATGAGCGCATCCCGGGGCCGCCTGACGGCTTGCCGAGCTATGTCCCGGATGAGACTGACACCCACCCGGTAGCCGTGCTGGCCCGCAAGCTGGCGGCCGGGAACCTGTTCACGTCCCTGGCCGCGAAGCTGGCCGGCGAGCCGATCTCGGCGCGGGTGGTCCGCGACGGCCGGACGGCGATGACCTCAGCCGAGCGGGATCAGCTGATGACCATCCTGGACGGCAGCCGCCTGGCCATGCGACGCCGCGGTGAGCTGCGCACTGCGCAGACCGACAAGCTGTGCGCCCGGGTCACGTCCATGATCATCCCCAGCCGGGTGTGGGACCGCGAAGCGCTGCGGGAGCTGGAAGAAACCGACGTCCCCCTGGGCGCGGTGCTGGAACGCCTCGGCGGCTGGCGCGAGCCGCTGTGGACGTGGCCGTTCTGCAGCGACGACGTGGTCATCAACAGCTGCGGCAGGCTGTGGCTGCCTACCATGTCCGGCGGGAGGATCCCGGTCGGGCTGGCCACTGAGCAGGTGCTGCGGCTGGACGGGTGGGCGGCATGAGGACGCAGGACGGCGCGGACGCACAACTGAACAGTGCCCCGACCGGAACCAGAACTGCTGCGCGATGGCGGGGGCGGCATCCTCGTGCCGCGCCGTCCTGCGAGCCCGCGCCCGGGTCGCCGGGTGCCGTGGTCCCTCACGGCAACCCGGCCGCCCTGGCTGCTCGATCCCGACCCGCCAGGCACTAGCCGGGATCGTCCTGCCCGTTTACCTGCGCGGTGAAGAAATCCAGTTCCCTGGTCAGGGACGCCCACTGCTCGGCCCACGCCTCGTCGGTGATGCGGAACACGCCGTGCTGCGGGTCCATCGCGTTGCGCACCGTCAGCGCATGCTCGGATAGTTCCTGCAGCAGGTGCCGTGCCCGGATGCGTTCCAGCTTGTCAAGGTTCCTCATCGCCCGCCTCCTCCTGCCAGGCCAGCCTCCACAGCGCGGTCAGCAGCAGTCCCTGGATCCTGGCCGGATGCTGGCGAGCCAGGAGGCAGGCGATGTCCGCCAGCGCTTTCACTCGTCCCTGCCCGGCAGCCAGGTCCCGGATGATCTCCAGCAGCTGGTTCAGCTCGTCGCCCGCCATCGCCAGGGTCTGGTCGATCTCGGCTATCTCAGCCGGCGTCATCGGGCGTGGCATCGCTCACCTCCTAGGGTGGCCCGGCCGTGTCGGCCATCACCATGATCGCGGCGTTCAGTAGCCACTTGGCGTGGTACTCACCGAGCGGGTCGATCGCCGCGGCAATATGGAAGTCGGCCTGGGTTCGGCCCGCTTCGGCGGTCAGCTGCCGGGCGAGTTGCACGAGCCGGGCGACGTCCTCGGCCGCTTCGGCGTTGGCCTGGTCGATGGCCGCCAGCTTGTCCGGTGGTACGTTCCCGCTCATGACGCCTCCTCGGTTGTGTCCTGCTGCCTGCGGGCCGTTCGCCAGGCCCGGCCTTTCGGGCTCCTGGCCCACTGGGCGGATCGCGTCGTGCTGTAGGTCCTGGCGTACTGCTGCCTGACCAGGGCGATAATCCCGGTCGCGACCTCCAGCCGCTCGTCGCTGATGGCGTCGGCGGCCCGCAGCGCGCGGGCCAGCTTCTCGATCTCGTCCAGGCTGAACCGCCGGTCGCCCTTCTCGCTCCGCGTGATGTCGGGGAAGCCGTACCCGGCCAGGTTCCGCATGTGCTTGCGCAGCCAGGCGCTGGAGCGGCCCAGGAACACCTTGGCCACCGTGTCGGTGGAGAACCAGGGCTCGTTCATGATGCCTCCTCCGCCATCGTCGCCGGGTCCTGCACCGGGACCTTGGCGGTGGTCCGCCAGTGGTAGGCCGCGCCCTTGCCCGCGTCGCGCAGGTACCCGCGCGCCTTCAGGTGGGTGGCCGTGAAGGTGGCCGCGTTCCGGGACAGCCGCGCGGCCGTGGCCAGCTGACTGCTGTTGGTGGTGCGGCCCTGGCCGTTCAGCCGCTGGACCGCTTTCCAGACGCGCATCTCGCGGGCGTCCAGGTACTCGGTTCCGTCTACTTTTCTCATGTCGTTCTCCTGTTCGTTCCGTATTCGTGGTAGTTCTGCTTTAGCAGACAACCCCTGGAGCAGAAACGTTGGTTGTCGGGAGGAGGTGGTTTTCAGGTGACGCACCCCAAACCCCGGGGCCACCGATTAAGGCTGGGAAACCTTCGCCCGCATGGTGATCAGCCACTACGGCGGGTTGTGTCACCTGTGTTTAGCGGCCACGGCGGCGCCCGGCAGGCCGACCACGTCATCTCCTACGCCGACCGGCCCGACCTGGCGTTCAGTCTCTCGAACTGCAGGCCGGCCCATGGCGCGCCCGGCAACCCGTGCATCGAGTGCAGTGCGATGGCCGGGCGGCCGGTGTACTGCAACCAGCTCAGGGGGCCGATGTCGATCGAGCGGGCCAAGCGGGTGATCGCCGAGCTGACCCGGCCCGGGCAGGACGCCCGGCCCCAGTCCCGGCCGAAGCCGGACACTGAGGCGGGACGCCCTTGGTAGCCTTAGCCGCTCTCGCGCTGGAACCGCTCGTTCTCGCTGTTTAGCTGCTCGGCCAGGGCCGCGCCGCCGTAGGTGAGCAGGTCGTTCAGGCCGACCGGACCCGGGGCGATCCCGAGTTCTCCGCAGTCGTTGAACCGTTTCCCGGACATCGCCGCGCTGCCGACCGCCGCGGCCAGTTCCGCGGTCACATCGAACCGCTCGCCGTCCGCGTCAACCAGGTACGCTTGCGCCACCTCATCACCTCCCTTACTCGCCGGGCGGGTCGGTTTCGTACATGAGGATGCCGAGCATCGCGCCCTTCACCCACTCGTTGGCCACCGCGATGTCGGCGCCCCGGGATAGCATCGCGGCGCGCAGGTCATACGCGTCGGCGGCGATGTGCTCGATCTGGCTCCTGGTCAGTGCCATGGCTATGCTTCCTGTTCGTCCAGGCCGTCCAGGGCCTCGATGGTCGTAGCGATCTCCGCGTCTATCCGGGCCAGCAGTTCCGCGTCCGGCGCGACGTCGTGGCCGCCCTCGCGCAGCATGGCGATGTCGGCCAGGTAGCTGTCTCGCGCCTCGCGCAGTTCCGCTATGTCGCCCGCTAGCACGGAGACGTCGTAGACCCTGCGGGCCGGGGGGTCCAGCAGCTGGTACAGCAGCTCGTTGTTCTCGGTCAGTGCCACGGCTACGCCTTGACGCAGTGGTAGTAGGGGGAGCCGGCCTTCAGCCCGGTGCCGTCGCCGTCAGCGGCCTGCTTGACCGTGCAGACAGGCAGCTGTGACGGCCCGACTTGCTGGACCTCGTGCGTGGCCGCGTTCCAGACCGCCGACCCGGAGGTGGTGTAGACGTCACCCTCCCAGTAGTGCAGGGCGACCCCGCCGCTGGACGTGACGCACAGCACGTAGGTGCCCGAGCTGGACGTCGGGGCGTAGATGCCGTTCGGGTCCATCTGGTCCACGGCGATGCCGCCGTCTGTGGTGATCGGTCCCTGGTACGGCTTGTGCGGGTTGGACAGGCTGGCCGTGTTCGGGATCGGCTCACCCTGGGACGGGCAGCTGGCGATCGGCGCGGCCCCGCTGTTCGGGCTGCCGCCTGGCGGGAAGAAAAACGTGGTGGTGGGCGAGCCGAGCGACTGGATCGCCTCGATCTCGATCAGGTTCTGCCGCAGTGCGCTGGTCGGGAAGATCGGCAGCGGCTGGTTCTGCTCCAGCAGGTTGGTGGACGCGCCCTGGGCGGCGCCCTCCGCGGCGTTGCCGCCGCCGCTGTTCGTGCAGGCGCCGATTCCCGCGGCGAGCAGGACCGCCATCACCACGGCGGCGATGACGATCCAGCCGCGGCTGACGCGGATGGTGAAGGTGTGTGTCATGGTTACTGTCCTCCTGGGGTCAGCTGGTGGGTACGGGGTCGGCCAGCGGCGGGGCCTCCACTGGGGTGCCGGCGGCGCAGTTGGCCGCGATGGTCGTCTGCAGCTGAGCGCCGGCCGGGCCTTCCATCTGTGGCGCGAACCGGGTGGATTCGCTGCACAGCGAGCCGATCTCGTTCAGCTCGCTGGCCCGCAGGTTCGCCTGTTCGGGCGAGCTCGCCGGGACTGACTGGCGCTGCGCCTGCAGGCCGCCCGGGCCGGTGATGTTGGTCAGGTGCTGCTGCATCTGCGCGAGCAGCGCGTCCTGGTAACTCTGGCTGGTGACGGTGTTGTTGTAGGTCCGCGCGATGTTGTGCTTGCCGAACCAGCCGCCGATGTAGTAGCCGGGTACCAGGATGCCTGCGGTGACCACCAGGACGGCGGCCAGGCAGATCATGATGAGGGCTGGCGTCCACCGGCCCGTCTCGCGCATCGCCTTGCTGGGCGTGATCTCTGGATCTAGCACGGTGCTATCTCCTGTTCCTTCTCGTTGGGTTGGTTGGGTGGGTTTACCGCTGGCCGTCGTTTCGCGGCCGGAGCCGGATTGCTCCGCTGGCCAGCTTGGTGCGCTCGTCCTGGCGGATTTCCGCTTCCCGGACCTTGGTCCGGACCGACAGGTAGACGTTGTTGAGCGCGGTGAAGCACGCGACGAAGGCGCCGATCAGCAGCCAGGTGTAGACCTGGTTGTCCGGGGCCATCGCGCCGCCGACGATGGCCGCCACGATGCTCGCGAGGAGCAGGAAGTTCGTCCCGCCGGTCAGTTTCCCTTGGTTGTTCATGATCGTCTCTCCTGTTCGTTGCTCCCACTGGTGGGAGGTTCGCGGGTGTGCTTGCTGCAGAGCCGGATGGCGCCTGCGTGGATGACGACGGCGACGGCGAGAAGCCCGATCGCCAGCACGATCACCACTCGGGGTCATCCGGGTCGTAGTCGTCGGGCAGCTCGTCCACCGAGCCGGCCCGCCACAGCGCCGGGTCATCGGTCAGCTCGGCCAGCCGGGCCAGTACCGTGCGCCGCCACTCCCGGGACTGCCGGAACCGGGTCAGCGCGCGGGCGGCCTCGGCCGGGTCCTGGCCGTCTTTCGGCGCGAACTTCTCGATCGACTTGGTGCGCTTGCGGATGTCGCCCGTGACCAGCCGGGCCAGGTAGACGATCACGTCGTCCGGCAGCACCGGATCGGGCTCGTCCTTGGCCCGGATGGTGATGGTGAACGGCCCGCGCCAGTCGCGTACCCAGGCCGGGGCGGCCGGGTCGGCCGCGAACACGTCGTCGGTGTCCAGTACCTCCTGCCCGGCTCTGAGGTCCACGCCACGGGCCTGCGCGGTATCGGCCAGGTAGTTGCGGTGCAGCAGGGCGAACTCGGTGCAGTCCCACTCCTGCGGCTCGCCGGGCGGCGGGTCCACCTCGATGGCCTGGTCGCGCACCCACGCCTCGGGCGTGAAGTGCGCCGTGTACCTCATCTTCCGTCCTCCAGGTCCTCGTCGTCCTCCGGCTCGTATACCGCGATGCCGGCCGGGAACTCCGCGTCGCAGCCGCGCGTCCAGTTCGCGCAGATCCACTTGACCACCTCGCCCTCGCGCGTGATCACCGGCACGATTTTCTCGTGTCGGCACGGGCCGGGCACGCCGCGCACCGGCTGCGCGCCTGGCGGGGCCGGGATGACCGCGGCGGGCAGCGCCATGTCGTAGCCTCGGTGCTGCACGTTCAGGGCGTCGTCGCCAGTGGATACGATTCCGCTGACTTCGCCTGCGATGACCTGCCGGTCGCCGTACGGCAACCCGGCCCTGGCGCGGGCCAGCTCGATTTTGTACTTGCGCCGGCGCTCGATGGCCTTGCGGCGCTTCCTGGCCTGGACGTGGATCCATTCCGCGACGCCGCCGCCGAACACCCAGATCAGGACGAGGATCCAGACCCAGTTGTCGGACCACCAGCGGACCAGGTCGACGTGCTGGCTGCTCATCCTCCGTCCGTCCCGTCCCAGGCCAGCCAGTCGGCGGCGTCGCCGATCAGCGCCTGCAGCTCACGGCGGGTGATCCCCTCCGCGAGGACGGTCCTGACCGCCGGGCCGGTGCCCACCCAGCCGCCGGCCCGGCGCTCATCACGCCGCTGGGGCTCGTCCATCGACGCCAGCCGGAAGCTGCGCGGTAGCTCGCCGTCGTCGGCGCCTTCGGGGCTGAACTCCAGCCGGCGCTTGACCCGGGTCTTGCCGCTCTCGTCCGCTGGCACGGTCGCGGTCCACGCGGCCAGCAGGATCGAGGCGATCTCGGCCTGGGTTACCCGGACGCCGATCCGGGTGGCGAAGCCGTACGCTTCGGTGATCTGCGCGCGGCCCTCGGCCGAGGAGCCCCAGGCGAGCGCGTCCTGGCCCCAGACGTCCGGTCCGGTTGTCGTTGTCATGTCAGGTCTCCTGCCTGTACGAGGGTCAGGGTGTTGCCGCCCGTGTACCGGCGGATCACCTTCGGATCGGAGTCCGGGCTTATCCGCCAGACCCGCTGCGCGCCGTGGCTCATCGACAGCCACGCCGCCCGGCTGATCGCGGCCTCGCAGCCCTGCAGCGAGGACTGGCCGTCCTTGGGGAAGTACTCCTCGCTGCCGCCGGGCTCGCCCGGTTCCACGATGTAGTGCCGGGCCGGGTCGATCGGTTCGGTGATGCCGCGCGAGCGCTCCAGCGACTGGTGCGACTTCGTGCCCGGGTTGACGATTGCCCGGGTGCGGCCCGGAGGGATCGGGCGGCCGTTCCGGTCGGTGCTCACTTCAGCCACCTTCGTACCGCACTGACGGCCCCTAGCACGCAGACGGCGGCGATGACTATGCCGGTGTAGCGCAGTGCCGGCTCACCCCATCCGGCTACTGCGAGGAACAGTCCGAACGCTCCGGGGAAAACGCAATCCCGCAGCCGGATCTCTCGCGTGGTCTCGGTCGCTGGCTTGCTCCGCTGGCGACGACGCTTGGAGCGCCAGATCGTGCCTCCGACGCTGAACGGTCCCGGTAGCGGGACATGCCATCCGATTCTCATGCGCTTGTCTCCTGATCTTGTGCGTCGGCGCGCCGGATCATCCTGACGTACGCCGGAGTGCACCCTGCTAGGTCGGCGATCTCGCGGCTACTCCGGCCGGGGCTGCGTTGAAGTTCTGCCCTGACTATCTCGCCCTTAGTGGTTCGGTCCGGTTCCTGTACTCGCTTAGCGCGCCAGGCGCTGAGGCGTCTGGTCGTGCATGCCCGGCAGAAGTACTCCAGCCCGCCTGGGTAACTCCGGTGCTTGTTGAACTCGCTGAGCGGCAGCGGGTTCGGTCCCGCATGCTCCGGGCACGAGCAGTACCTGAGCCCGGTCCCGAAGTGGTCTAGGCGGCAGGCCGGCCCGTCAGCCTTACTGGAGTTACACGGGCGGCACAGTACCTGGAAGCCATCGGGGAAGCCGTTCTCGATGAGCCAGGCGTAGAACCTGGCTGATTCGGTGATCCGGCCGAACAACTCGATCCGATGTGCGTTCCCGCCGCCGTTGACGTGGTCGATGGACAGGTCTTCGGCGGCTCCGCACCCTGGGCAGGCGCAGACCCGGCCATAGCGATCGAGTACCTGGTCACGGAGTTTCTGCGTCCAGTTCAGGAATGCTCTACGGACCTTCTCGGGATTAGCGGCTCGATAACGACGGGCGGCCAGGTTTAGGCATGGCTTGCACCGGGAGCTAAGGCCGTCTCGACTGCTGCGGTCTTTGCCGAACTCGCTGACTGATAGCGGGTTCGGGCCTTCGTGATCGGCACATACGCACCACTTGAGTTGGATGTCGCTGGTCACTCCCGCACAGCCCGCTTGTCGTATTCTGCTAGAGCAGCCTGGCCAGCGGGGCTGATGATATATCCGACTCGTTCTCCGGTCTTTCTGCGCCGTATGAGGCCCTTTCCCCATAGCGAATGGGCGGACATGTGCAGGCCGGCCTGAGTGCGTCCGCGGATTAGCTCCGGGTGCGTCTCGATAAGAACCTTGGGTCGCCAGATCCGGCCCGGATCGGTGGCCAGCGCGGTCAGCAGCTGCCGCTCGAACCTGGTCGGCGGCCGGTCGCTCGTCTTGCGCGGCTCGCTGGTGCGCCGGCTCGTGCGGACGGTCACCGTGTACGGGCCGCGCCGCTGCTGGGCCGCGCCGGGCAGGCCGAGCGCCGCGGCCAGCGCCGCGCTCTGCTCGCGCATCAGCGCCTTGTCGTGCTCGCTCAGGCTCATCGCTCGTCCTCCTCCCCCCTCGGCTCAGGTTTGCCAGCGCGCACCCGGTGCTCCAGCTCGCCGAAGATGACTCGTGCGAGCGTCCGGATGTCCGCCAGCGCGTACAGGCTTGGGTGCCCGTCCAGGCTGCAGCTGGCCTCCAGCACGCCGCTGCCCAGCCCCGCCCCGCAGGCCAGGTCCAGCTTCGCGCCGTCGTGTTCCGCGCTTAGCCACTCCTGCCGCAAGGACAGGCCGATCTCCTCCAGCGTGCCGATGGTGAACTCCACCGGGATCGTGATCTTCTCGCTCATGTTCTGTCTCCTGTTCAGGTCGTGGGGATGATGATGTTGCCGCCCGACCGGTAGATCAGCGGGGTCCAGTCCTGCTCGTGTCTGTCGTGCCTGGCGATGAGCGTCAGGAAGTCGGTTGACTCGCCGCGCTCGCCACGGTGGCTGGCCCGGACCTGGCTGATGAAGTCGGCCACGCCGTCGTAGAAGCCGATCCTCGCGTCCGGGTCCTCGGCGAACAGGTACGCGATCACCCATCCGTAGCCGGTCCAGGACGCGGCGCGCGGCAGGTGGTCGCGCGGGCCGGGGCCTATCGGCGCGTGGCCGGTGGCCGCGTTGCCGTGACGGCTTTCGGCGTAGACCTCGATGCCGTTGGCCCACAGGTTGTTGGTGCCGCGCGGCGTGAACGACCGGGCGTCCACGGCCCGGATGTCGGCGCTGGTTATCTCGCGGGCGGCGGCGAAGGCATGCAGTACCTTCGCCACGGTCAGCTTGTTGCTGTAGATCCTCAAGGTTGTTCTCCTGTTCGTGGCCGGCTGTCGCCGGGGTGACCGTATTCTATTGTATCACTTGGTATACGTGACAGGAAAATCGACTAAGTTCCCACTGGTGGGAGGCTTAGCCTAGTCGTTGTACGCGATACCCGTGATGGGGCTGTTGTCCTCGCCCGGGTGGAGCCGGCCGGGGTCGTGGATACAGCCGACGTAGCAGCCGTCGTGCCGGGCGTGCTCGGCCTGGCTGGCCCGGTCCCACAGCCAGTCGTCGCTGCCTTCCAGGGCGTACAGCGCGGCCCAGTCCGCCGGGTGGTCCTCGTCCGGGTCGAACAGCTGATTCGCGGGCAGGTTCAGGGACTCGCGGCGCATCCAGGTCAGGGTGCGGAACGCGCGCCCGGCCAGCCACTCTGCTGTGCCGTAGTCGCAGCCGGTGGCGGCCTCGATGGCTTCCGCGACCCGGGCCAGCGCCTTGTCCGCCGGCGTTTCCGGGCCTTCTTCGCGCATCAGGTCCCGGTTGTACCGCTCCTCCGCGGAGTCGCGCTCGTCGTCGTTGCTCATATCCGTACCTCCTGCTTGGTGAGTATCGCGGGCACGTGCCCGCTGCCGAACTGCGTGACCGTCCAGTCCCGGTCGGCCGCGCCTGATGTGATCGCCGCAGCCATCCGGGCGGCGTGGATGAGCACCCGCGGCCGGCGGTTGATGCACACCAGCCCGTCGCGGGCGGCCGGGTCGAACTCCTCCGCGCACGCCCGGCCTGCGGGCGCGCCGCAGACCGGGCAGGACGGCGACCGCCACGCCGCGTGCAGCCGGGCACGCAGCTCCGCGTCGGCCGCGGCCTGACGCCGGCGCTGCAGCCGCCACCGCCACGGTTGCATGGTCAGGACCGCCCGGCGAACTGCGCGCTGAGCATGTCCTCCCAGCTGCCCGCGATGGCGTCGGTGAACAGCACCGCTTCGGCGGCCTTGACGAATGCCTCGTCAGTGAAGCCGTACTCGGCGAACGCGGCCAGCAGGATCGCGTACGCCAGCGCGCCGGCGATCTCGTCCAGGTCCAGCCTGGTCCCGGGGTTGTTCATCGTTACTCCGGCTCCTCGCCCGGGTCTTCCTCGCACTCGAACACGTACAGGCGCGAGTTGTGGCTGATGTTCAGCGGGAACTGGCTGGTGAGCAGGTCCCAGATGCGTGCGTGCCGTAGCTCGGGCCGGCCCTGGTACAGCGGCGCGGGGCTTTCCGCGTTAGCCAGGTTCTCGAAGTTCGCGGCCAGGTTGTCCAGCTCCCAGCTCAGCCGCAGCGCGGTCCACGCCTCGTGGTACAGGTCGGCCGCTGCGACCACGCCGTCTTCGCCGCGCTGAGCAGCCTCGTAGGCTTCCTTCGCCTGGTCGGCCAGGACGCGGGCGCCCTCGTGGCTGAAGTCGGCCGCGCTGCGCAGCTCCCAGGCCACCTGGCTGGCGACGTCCTCCCAGCTCCGCGCCGGGTAGTCGCCATCTTCCAGGTCCGGCCCGTAGCCGGCCAGCCCGGTGTGCACGTAGAAGCCGAACTGCGGGAAGTCCGGCAGGGCCGCGAGCATCCGCGCCTGCGCCGCCTGCGCCTCGGCGATCCGCGCCTGGTCCTGGTTCTCGGTCATGTTCTGTCTCCTGTTCTCGTTCGGAAGTTGGTGTGGAAATCCCCACTAACTCCCGGGTGTTAATCGTGTAGTCCGCCTCGGTGGAGTCCGGGTCGCCGGGCGCGGTGATCTTGTCGTGGTCGTCGGTCCAGTGCCAGTACGCTTCCTGGTCGATGTGACCGCACTCGGTGCACGAGTACGCGCCGGGTACGCCGGCCAGTACCGCCTCGGCCATTTCCGCGCACATGCGCAGGTACTCAGCCGCTGGGTCCGCGCCCTCGGAGCCCAGCACAGCCGCCTCGTCGCGCCAGTACCGGATCAGGTCCGGGATTCCGATCGGCGCGACGGGCGCGGCCTCGGCCTCGTCCTCGGCCCCGGCTTCGGGCTCGGTTTCGGCCTCGGCCGTTGGCTGCGGCGGTGCGAACTTTTCCCTGATCTCAGCGCGGCGGTCCCGCGCCCAGCGGAGTTCGGCGGTCAGCTCGCGGACGGCTGTGGTCAGTTCCCGCATCGGGTCCTGGTCCGGGGTCTCGCTCATGGTGTGCCTCCTACACCAAGGTGACGACGACGGTCATCGTCACCCGGTCCTCGTTGGGATGGCCGGCGTCGATCGTGAACGCGGCGCTGCCCAGGCTGCGCGTCACCTGGCCGGTGCGCATGTCATCCGCCTTGGCGTACTCGCCGTGCTCGTAGATGCCCTCGGTCATTCTCCGGATGGCTTCGTCCAGGATCTCCGGGCGGCTCATGCCCTGCGTGCTGGCCATCAGTTACCCCCCTGATACGGGTGGCCCGGGGTCACGAACATCAGGTCGGCGGCCTTGACCGGGTCCTCGTGGATCAGCTCGGCCAGCTGCCGGGTCGTCATGCCCTTGGCCTGTGCGCCCTTCCACACCAGGCGCGGGTTCGCGCCCGGCCCGATGAGGATCGTGCAGGCACCGGCCAGCAGGCCCGCCATCAGGGCCGCGTCGTCGCAGTGAGCCGCGCCGTCCGCCCTGGCCCGGGCCAGCGCCTTGTCGTAGGTGACCTCGTAGTCCGCTGCCAGTTCGGCCAGCTCGTCCTCGTCGGTGATGTGGAAATTCATGCGACCTCCTCCTGTTCTTGTTCGGTCAGGTAGTCGTTGCCGGTCAGTAGCCGGTCCTTGTCGCCGTCGATGGCCAGCATCCAGTGCCGATCGTGCGGCGCGACGGTGACCCGCACTCGCGTCGTGGCGGACCCGAGCCCGTTGTCTGCCACGATCCGGCTCAGCCACTCCCGGGCGACCGGCAGCGAGCCATCCAGCGTCGCCGGGAACCTCACCCGGTCCGGCTTGACGAACGCCAGGCACAGGCCGCGCAGCTCGATGCTGATCACGGGCGGCAGGTCACCGGTCTGCGCGCCGCGCCCGTACCAGCGGACCATGACCTCGGTGCCGATTGGCCGGGCGGCCTCGTCGGCCATCCAATCACGCAGGCTAGCGAAGTCCAGGCCCGGCTCAGCCGCGGTCACGTCCCGCCTCCCGTTCCCGCTTGGCGATCCAGTACTCCGCACTCAGCGGCGCGCCGGGCTCGGCGGCGATCTCGGCCATCGTCACGATGATGACTGCTGGCCCGTCCGTTTTCCGCGCCTTCTGGGGGGACGGCTGGCATTCCGCTGCGGGCGTGAAGTCGTCAACCAGCTCGGAGTCCTCGAACTCGTAGTCGTTGCCGATGACCTTGTAGCCCTTCTCCTGCGCATACGCCCGGGCTTCGGCGTAGTCCCGCGTCCACAGCTCGTCATCCGGGTAGGCCATGGTGACACCCGGGCCTGTCTCGAACGTGTAGACCGTCTGGTCGGGTCGTCCTCGTTCCATCTCTGTCTCCTGTTCGTGAAGTTCCCATCGGTGGGAGGGTCAGCCTGCGTCGCTGCCCAGCCGGACCAGGTCCAGCTCGTACTCGCGCTCGTCCGCTTGTGCTCGGGCGACCCATTCCGCGACGGCGGCCTTGGCCTGTTCCTGGCTGCCGGCCGTGCTCTCGGCCAGCGTGTGCCGGTCCGGGTCGGCGTCGATGTCCTCCCACAGCCAGCGGGCGTAGACGCTCCAGCTCCAGCCGGAACCCTCGTCCGCGACCCATGCCCAGACCGCCCCGCCGGGGCAGCCGAGCGGGCACAGGTCCGCTTCCAGGTCGTCGTGGTCCGCGTCCGCGCTGTTGGCCGGGTACCAGGTCAGCTTCATGGTCACCAGCCCTTGTGCCGGGCCGGGCGCGTCGTGGGCTTGACCTCGCCGCGTGCCGCCCGGCCGAACAGCACCGGGTCGAACGACTCGCCGCGGCCTGTTGCGTCGGCGGTGAGCAGCGCGGTGAACTCGGTGATGATCCGGTTCAGCGCCGGGCTCGCGCCGTGCTCAGCCCGCTCGGCTGCGAGCAGCGCCGCGATTTCCTGGTAGTGCCGCGCGGTGTAGCGGCGGGAATCTCCTCGTGCCATGATCTGCCTCCTGTTCGTGGCGGGTTCTTTACCCGCTGGTGGTGACGGTGTGCGTCTGCGTCACGGTGCCCGTGGCGCTCACAGACGTCTTGTTCGTGGTGGTGGTCGTAGCGTTTCCGTTCTTGACCTTGGTGGTGACCGTCTGGCTGTGCGCGCCCGTGCTGGACGTGCTGTAGCTGACCGTCGTGCCGCCCCCGGACTTGGCCGACGACGCGGGCGACAGGCCGGTCATCGTCATGATCATCGACCACGGGTGCACCGGGATCGCTATGCCCGAGATCGGGTACGGCGGCGCTGGCACCTGCGGCAGCCCGTTCGCCGCGGCCAGCGCGTTCAGGTCCGACCGGATCAGTGCGTAGCCCGCCTGCCAGCCAGCCGGCGGCGCGCTGACGTAATCGCCGGCTGGCCCGGCGTAGGCCGCGTCCAGGTACGCCTGCGCGTCGGCTGAGAACGACAGCGCGCCCGGCCCCGGCAGGCTCCCCTCGTCCGCGAGCGCGGTCAGGTCGTAGCCGTAGCCTTGCGCGAACCACGCCTCGCGGTGAGCCGCGTCGGCGTGCCGCAGGTCGGCCAGCGTCTGCGCCAGGTCGGCGTGGAACACGTCCTGGCTGACGGCGGGCGCTAGATCGGTCGTCTGCGGCACTGAGACCGGCCGGTGGTAGCTCGCCGCGGCCAGCCCGATCAGGGCCGCCAGCGCGAGCAGGACCACCGCCCGTGCCCAGGCCATGATCAGCCCTCGCTCCCGTGATTCTGCCGGAACCCTGTCCAGCCGAACAGGTAGTGGCGCTGGATGGCGCGCAGGATGTCCAGGTCTTTCGCCTCGGCGATGTCGTCGGCGTCCGCGTCGGCCCACTGGTTGTCGGACAGCCAGCCGCGCGCTTCGGTCATGACCTCAGCCGGCACGGGCCGGATCTCGTAGGTCTTGGACATCACGAACCCGCTGCCCGATAGCTGGGTCACGGTCGCGTTCGCCTGGTCGCCGTAGCCGCGGAAGATGGCCGGCGTCCAGGTTCCCGGCGTGCGGCCCGGCCCGGTTGCCCAGGACCGGTACTCCACGGCCTGCCCTTCGCGCAGCGTCGGCGTGACCTGATCGTGGGTCGCCAGCATGTCGATCTCCGGGCTGCCCGGCATGAACACCCACACGCCCAGCGCGCCGTAGTCCCGGCGCACGATCCACGTCTGCGACGTGGACAGCCGGACCTCGGTGTCGGGCTCGTAGATGACGCCGATCAGCGGCTGCACCTGGTCGCCCGCCTCGTCATGCAGCGCGCGGACCTCGTGGTCGATGTTCTGCAGCTCGCTGCCGGGCAGGTCCAGCCAGGCGGCCCGGAACCGGCCCGCGCCGGCCATCGCCGTGGCCAGTTCGTACATCGCGACCGACAGGTCCGGGTAGCCGTTCTCCGGCATGCTCGCCGGGTTGTCGTCCATGAACTTCACGAACCACCGGCCCCTGTGCGAGATCACCCAGCCGTCCAGGCTGTCGGGCTCGTAGTCGTCCTCGTCCTCGGCACCGAAGTCGCACGACCAGTGGCTAGCACCGCAGCCGCACGACGGCCCGCCGATGGGCTGGGCCAGCACGAAGTCCAGCGCCTCGGCCGCGTCTTCGCGGGCCAGCACCTGCTCCACCAGCTCGGCCAGTCCTGCGTCGTGGGCTAGCCGCTCCTCGGCGGCGATGCCCAGTACTTCGGGTCCGTTCATGCCTTGTTCTCCTCGTTTTCGTCGTCGCTCTCGCCCTCGTCGTCGTCCTCGTGCTGGGCGCGCATCATCGCTTCGACCGCGAGATCCTGCGCGGTGTCACCATCGGACGCGGTGACCGTCTCGGCCCACACGCCCTGCTCGTAGAAGCTGGACGTGTCGAAACCGAAAAAGTTCGGGTCGTTGGCCAGCTCGCGCCAGGCCCGCTCGCCGGGCGGGTCGCCGTGCACGCTGTGTGTGCCCAGGATCGCGCCGACCGGGACGGCCTCGTCGTTGTCCCATATGCCCAGTACGGTCCAGGTGGGGTCGGCGCCGACCTGCTTGACCGCCAGGGCGCTGAGCAGCGCGTCCTCCTGGGCGGCGTCCAGCACGACGCACACCTCCTGCTTGGTGATCGGCGCGCCGCCGATGGTCACCGGGTAGCCGACGTTCAGCCGCAGCCGCCCGTCGTCCAGCCGTTCGGCCCGCAGCGAGCTGCCGCTGACTAGGCTCGGGTCCGATTCGTAGATTGTGGTGTCCTTGGTCCTGGTCTTGGTCATGGTCGTGCCTCCTGTTTGGTGATTGACCTGGTTGATCTCGGATTCCCCCCTGATGCTCAGGTTCCGGATTCCCCCCTGATTGCGGTCATGTGGTCCTCCTCAGATCCAGCGCCGTACGTCCGGACTGAACGCTTCCGGGCCGCCGACGATGGCGATGAGCCGCTGCGTCAGCGCTTCCAGTGAGCGCGCCAGGCTCAGGTAGCCCAGCCGCTCGCCGGGGCTGTTGAAGCTGTCGCTGGCGTTGTCGGCCGGGATGTCCCGGCTGGACGTGATCCGGTACAGCGCGGCGTCCAGGTTCTCCTGGCCAGGCCGGATGAACAGCCGGTATGCGCGCCCGGCGCGGACCACGTAGCCCCAGTCGGCGTTGCCGTCCGCGGCGTCGATGTCCAGGCCGTGCTGGACTTCGGCCTCCTGGGTTGGTGTGAGCAGCATGACGATCGTCCCGTCGCCGTCTCGCTGGTCACGGGGTGTCTTGGACATGTGCATGTCTCCCGTTCCGGGGCTGCCGTGCTGGCCGGCCCCGCTACTTATTGTATCACGCGGTATACGGAACAGGCGAATCAGCCCTGGCCGTTACTCCCACTGGTGGGAGGATCCTGTTGGCCGTGTCGGTGATGTAGAACCCGTCTGCGATGCCGTCCAGCAGCAGGTTCATCGCCCTGGTCAGCGTCGGCTGGGGCTTGCCCATGGGCGTGGCCGTGTTGCGCATGCGGCTGCTCGGGCTGTGGAACACCTGCCACCGCTCGGACGTCTTGTCCGACCGGATGAACCAGCTGGCGTCATGCTTGAGGACGTAGGCCCGGTGGGCCAGGGTCTCGTGATAGCCGGGGATTTGCTCCAGCCGGAAGTTCTTGCCGTACTTCGGGATCTGGCCGGTCATCAGACCCACACCTCCACCATCGGCTCGGTCCGGCCGGTGAAGCACTTCGGCTCGCCGCGCAGGCGTCCCGGGCGCATGATGATGCCCCAGGTCACCGATTTGACGCTCATGACCTGGCAGCCGTGCACCGACAGGTCGCTGCGACCGTCGTCGTCCAGCGGCGGGTGGAAGATGAACTCCCCGGCGCGCGGGACCTGGCCCTGGTAGTCCTCGATGACGGCGACCAGGCCGTCGTGGTCGGGCTCGGGCTGGGTGCGGATGATCAGTTTCACGGTTGTACCTCCAGGTGCTCGGTGCGGACCGCGACTACCGGTCCGCGCGGGAATGCGATGGTGGTGTAGCCCTCCTGCTGGGCGCCGGCGACCACCTGGACCCACAGCCCGGTCCAGGTGTCGCGCACCCATTGCCCGGGCGTCACGGCGTCGGCCTCTCGCCGCCGTACAGCCACTGCGGGCGAACGGGCTCGGTGCTGGTGATGTTGACCGGCGCGTAGTCGCGGATCGCTGCGGCCAGGCCCAGCACGACCGCCTTGTCCAGCCCGCAGGCGGCGGCGATCAGTTCGGCTTGGGCGATCAGCTGCTCCGGGCTGTACGGGTCCCTGTCGTTCAGGTCCCGCGCCGTGGCGACCAGCAGTCGCAGGCGTGGCGCGGCCTCGCGGTCCACGTTGATCGTGAGCATGGTCTGTCTCCTGTCAGGTGATCTTGGTTATGGTCGGGTGAGACCGGCCACGGCGCGCGCGGGCACCGTGGCCGGCCCCCAGGATCGGCTAGCCGTTCAGCGACTGGACGTAGGCGGTTGCCTGGCCTATGTCGGCTGTGCCCGTTCGCATCTCGGACGTGGCGCCAGTGATGTCGCCTGCGCTCATGTCATTACCCGCCTGGGTGAGCGCGGTCATCGCGTTCCGGTACGGCGTGGTAAACCCGGCCGGGGAAGCCGGCGTGTCGGCGAGCGCGGTCTGTGCGTCGGCGGACAGGGTGGCCCCGTCCGATTCGACGGCGGCCAGGTTCTGGTTGCCCGCATCCCGTGAGACGTTCCCTAGGTCGGCCTGGACGGTGTTCGTGTCGGCCTGGCCGGTGCTGGCCCACCAGGACGTGATCTGGCTCGCCGGGGATGGCGTGGTGGGCTGGTTGGTCGCCGGGGCGCTGGTCGCGGGCTGCGCCGGGGCCTGGCTGGTGGCGGCCTGGCTGCTGGGACGGCCGATGGTAAACATCAGCGTGACCGCGATGCCGACCAGGGCGGCGCTAACTGCGACCCAGGTTAGCGGGTGCTTGTACCAGCGCCGCGGCGGGACGACGGTGACGGGAACGCGGTCGCCGGGGGCGATCTGCGGGATGCCGGCCTCGTCCGGGATCTGGTAGCCGGCCTCGGTGGTGATGAAGTTGGTCATGTACGTTCTCCTGTACTGTTCGTGAGCTAGCTCGTTCAGCGCGCGGGCGCTCGTCTCCGCACGGACCCCCTTCCGGGGGTTTCGCTAGGTTGCTCCCATCGGTGGGAGGTTCAGGCCGGTGGCGTCCGGGTCTGCTTATCCCGCCCGCATTCACCGCAGGCGAAGATGTGCAGCTCCTCGATCCCGCCGTCGTTGGCGTGGCGCATGTCCGTGCCCAGGTACACCTGGCGGTGGCGCCGGTCGCGCTTGGGCAGATCGGTGCGCAGCCCGCACGACACCGGCCGCCCCTCGCCGTCCAGCGGGACCTCATCCAGCGGGAACAGGTATTCGGGCGGCATCGGCGCGCCGTCGAACAGCACGGCGATCAGCTTGGCCGCGCACTCGTCGCACATGTTGGACCCGCCCGACACGCCGGTCACGGTGACCAGCGTGCCGCACTCGCACTCGCGGGTGATTGTCTTGCCCGGCCCGTGGAACGCCGCCAGGCCGGTCGCGTGGTTCTTGGTCATGCTTGCCTCCTCTCGCGCCGGCCTGGCCGGCGCATCAGTCGTCGGTCAGCGAGCTGAACTCGCTCGGGACCGGGGTTCGGGCGATGATCCGCAGCCCGAACACGGACGGGTAGTACTCCGGCCCGAAGCCGTCGCCCACCTGGATCCTGCCGCCCGAGTTGCCGCCCGGCACCTTGGTGATCGCGTGGAACACGTGCGCGCTGTCGCGGAAGTCGATGATCGTCTGACCGGGCTCGATCTCGGTGCCCTGCGAGTCGATCAGCTGCCAGCTGCCGTTCTGTGCCATGTCAGCCTCCTAGCTGATGTCGTGGTCGGCCGGGATCTGGTCGGGATCCCGGTCACGGATGTCGAAACGGATGTCGTTCCCGTTGTGGTACGCGATCACGGCCGCCCGGCCGGAGCACATCCAGGTGCGGTCCCTTCCGTTCTCCAGCCCTCGCTCGGCGCGCTCCAGCAGCGCCTCGGCCGACTCCTGGCTCTTGCCGTACGGCCGGCTGGTCAGCACGGCGAGCGCGCGCTGCCGGCGCAGGCGCCTGGTGGCCACCGGGATGCCGGCTCGCTCGGCCGCGTTGCGGTTCGCCTCCCCGACGCTCGGGAAGTCGTACACGCCGCCCGTGGCCTGCCAGGACCCGTCAGCCGCCCGGTAGCCGGTGATCGTCCCGTAGTGCGGCTCGTCGGCCGGCCGGCCGGTCTGCAGCACGACGCACACGAACTCGTTGCTGCCGATGTCCAGTGCGGACACGACGGGCATGGCCGGGCTGCCGACCCGGCCGGGAATCGTGTACGCGTGCCCGGCGCTGGCCAGCCCCAGCACGACCAGCCTGGTCTCGCGCAGGCTGCGTGTGGTGACCGTCTCGCCTAGGTTGAGCGTGATCACGTGGCCCTCGCCGTGGTCCGGGTCGCGGACCCAGCGGATGATGCGCCGCTGGCGCTGGTGCACCTCAAGGGCGCGTTCCACGCTGGCCCGGGTGTAGCCGAACGGGCCGTCCGCCTCGATGCCGTAGCTGGCGTCCTTGGTTTCGGTGGTCATGGTTCTGTCTCCTGTTCGGTATCGCCGGATCAGACCGGCATGTCGTCGGCGGGCACGAACACGATGTCGTCGTAGTCCGCGCCTTCCAGGTGCTCGGCCAGCGCTATCGCGTCCCGGCCCGGCCAGGTGGTGCGGCCGTCCGCGTCCATCCAGTACTGGCCGTCCACCCGCAGCCCGTACGAGGCGTCCGGGTCTATGCCGGCGGCGTCCTGCTCGGCGTAGCTGGCCGCGACCTCCTCGGGGGTCATCGGCAGCCGAGCCAGTGACGGCGGCGCGCCGGCCGTGATCACCTGCCGGAGCAGCTGGGCCATCGAATAGTGCGGGTTGTCGGCTAGCGCCCGGTCCAGCGCGACGTTGGCCAGCGCGCCGTTCCCGGACTGCCAGGCCACGAACGCCAGCAGTGACGCCGGCGCGGCCACGTAGCCCGGCTGCGCGCGGCGGGTCAGCTCGGTCCACAGCCGCAGGTGCGCGCCTGTGAACTCCGGGTCCATCCGGGACCAGGCGTCATCCCGCACCCGCAGGTGCCGCAGCCCGACCAGCGCCGTGGCCATCTCAGTCTCGGTGCCGTAGTCCTCGCCGGCCTGGTACCGGGCGATGAGGGTCTGGACCGCGGTCAGGGCTGTCGCGACGTCGGTGTGGGCCGCGTGCTCGATGGCCAGCTGCATGAATCCGGCCCCGTCGCGTAGCGGTGCGATGCTCTCGGCCAGCTGGTCGCGGTCGGCCAGGACCGGCACGCCCAGCTCGGCTGGCGGCGTGCCGGGAGTGAACGGCGTTCCGGCAGCCGGGCAGCAGCCCTCGTCGGCGCAGCTGTAGGACCAGTACCGGCCTCCGGCCACCCGGAGGGTGTCGCGGATCGTGATGTCAGACCGGGCGGCCACGAAGGCCAGCACGTCGGCGACCGGATCGCCCTGGTCCTTCGTGCCGTAGATCACGGCGACCAGGGTGCCGATGTCGGCGCTGTCCAGCACGGCCATGGCGTGCTTGGCGAGCGAGATCAGCTGGTCCGCGTCGGACGGCAGGTCATACCGGAGCGTGACGTGGATCTGGCTGCTTGGCTTGAGACCGACGATGACTACGCTGTCGGCCGGCTGGAAGCCGATCAGGCTCGGCACGATCGTGAGCAGGTCGGTGATCGACCCGGCGGTGATGGTGGTTTGGGACATGATGTCTATCTCCTGTTCGTTCTCGGGTTGCTCCCACTGGTGGGAAGTTCAGTTGATGAGCCGGGGGTCATCGCCGTGCGGGCCAGTCCGCACCCGGCGCTCCAGCTCGGCCTGCTCGCGCTTGCGCTCGGGCAGGCTCGCGCAGCCGCCGCAGCAGCAGTCGTGGCCCGCGCTGCCTGCCGCGACCGGGTGGCCCGGCAGCGTGCGGCGCGGGTCGTCCTCGCAGGTGTGGATGCCGGGCGCCAGCGCGCAGCCGTCGCACAACGGCGCGCCGCAGCGCGGGCACTGGTCGGGCTCGTAGTCCGGGTGGTCGCGCGGGCCGATCGCCCAGCGGGTCTCCCGGTCCACCAGGTTCCGTGTGCCGCATGCCTGGCACTCGTGCGGTTCGTAGCCGGCGTCCTCGGCGTGATAGCCGCACGCCCACAGCGCGCCCGTGGCGGTCCACACGATCATCAGCGGCTCGCGCTCACAGTGCCAGTACCGCTCGTCGCCCAGGTCGCCCACGGCCCGGTAGCCGTCGAACTCGCAGGCGTCCGGGCGCGGGCGCTGCGCTGCGGTGGTCACGTACTCGCTCATGGGGTGTCTCCTGTCCCGTTGTGAATAACGCACCGGTTCGGCACGCGGACCAGCGTGCCGATCTCGCGGCGCTGCAGCGTCCCGCGCGTCACCACGCGGACGAGCGTGGTATCCGGGCCGACGTTTGCCACGGTGGCGTAGAAGCCGGCGCCGTCCGGCCCGTCCGGTTCCCAGACCCAGACGTACTCGCTCACGATGCCTCCTGCGCCACGTAGTCCGGGCGGGTGAAGTACCGCCCGCTGACCAGCAGTTCGTCCTCCCACACGGTGCCCACGTACCCGTCCGGGAACTGCACCTGGTAGGTGTACGGCATCCCTTCCTCGCCGCGCTCCCACGCGGTCGGCGGGTAGTCCGCCACCTCGCGATCCGGCGGCCCGCTGAGCACGCACACGAGCTGGTGCGTGCGGTGCCATAGCTCGGCGTCGCTGCTGTCCTCGGACTCCTCGCAGTGGTACTCGAAACAGGCCCACTTGCCGGGCTCCCAGCGGTTGCGCTGGCCATCGGGCGCGTCCGGGTCGTGGACGATCACCTCCACGCCGCCGATGTTGGTGCGGTAGCTGCCCTTGCGCGGGCTCGTCATCATGGGCATGCCCGTGATCGTGATGCGGTTGCCCCTGGCCGGGATCGGCTCGAAGCTGTGCAGGTAGGTCAGCGGCACCGCGCTGGAGTCCATCGCTCCGTCGCGGGCGATCGTGATGCGGATGAACGTGCTGCCGTGGTCGGTGCGCATCCGCCGCACCGTGATGATCTTGCCGGTTAGTTCCATGTCCTGATCCTGTCTGTCGGGTGTGTCATTTTGCGGCTCGCGCGCAGGCCGGGCACTCGCGCATCGCGTTCGTGACCCGGCCCTCGTTCATGCCCTTGCCGGCCAGCGGGATCCCGCACAGCGTGGCGCTGGCGAAGTCGCGGGCGGCGTGCCAGTAGCTGGCGAAGTTCGCGGCCAGCCTGCAGCCGCGCCATGTGGTCATCGTGTCCTCCGGTAGTTCTCGTGGCCGGGCACCGTGCCCGTCCAGAACAGGCGCGGCGCGCCTGATGAGTCCAGCCCGGCGAAGTTGCCGTGCTGGTCCGGGCGCGACTCGGCCACGCAGTCGGCCTCGGTGTTCGTGGCGAACACGATGCCGGGCGCGATGTCCAGCGCCGGGCCGAACATGACGGCCGGGCGCTGCGTGTCACGGACGCCCCTGGCCATCACGCACCCGCCATCTTGGCGAACTGCTGGGCAGCCGCCTCCTCGCGGGTGAGCGCGCAGGTGTGCGGCATCCCGTTGCGGATCGCGTCCGCGCGGCGCGCGGCCAGGTAACGCTCGGCCGCGCTCGGTGTCGGCTTGCGTCCGTGGCGCCGGCGCCGGCGGTTGCTCCCACCGATGGGAACTTCGGCCGGCCGGCGCTTCGGCCAGGTAGCCGGGTTCGATGTCATGGTCATGATGCCTCCTGTTGGGCGCTGTGAGCGCCGTTGACGGCCGCATCCACGGCGGCCCTGTACTCGTCATAGGCCGCTCGCGCGGCCAGGTCTGCGTCCTCTTGTGACGCATGCTGGGTGATCACTGCCTCTTGGTTCCAGCCGGGGATGCGGGCGATCAGTTCCACCCCGGTAGGGCCGGGCGAGCGGCGGACGCGGAACCACCATCCGCCGTCGCTCCTGGCCTGGCGCCAGCGAACGGGCTCGCCGTCCGCGTTGGTCACGCGGCGGTCAGGTCCCCGGCCGGCCAGCACCATCGGCGTGGCCGGCGGCTGCGCGGTCATGACGCGACCGCTCGGACCTGATCCAGTTCGACCCACCAGCCGGGCAGCCCGGCGTGCTGGTGCGCGCCCGGCGTCTGCTGCGCCGCGAGGATGCACCGCGCGCCGTGGCAGGTCGCCTGGTCCCGGCTGGCGCGGTTGAGCGCGGCGACGTGGTAGCCGGCCCAGCCGTCATCGGTCATCAGCTGCGCGCCGCCGGCCGGCAGGCCCAGCACTTCGCGCGCCTGCTCCAGCGTGACGCGTTCGGCGTCACCTTGGGCAGCCTGGTCGATCAGCTCGGCACGTGCTGCCTCGCCGCCCTCGGCCGCGTTCGCGGTCTTCCACGCGGCGGCGCACAGCGGGCAGCTGACCGGGTACTCACCGGGACGGTGCGCCGGCCGGCTCTCACCGAACGCCGCGCCGTCGATCGCCGGGTGGCTGAGGCTGTTCCACCTGTCCGCCAGGTCAGCCGCGATCTCCGCGCTGCTACGCGGCGTCGCCGTGTCCTTCGGGCCAGCCGGCCGCCGGGCCAGCCACTCCTCCCAGGTGAGCGCGTGCTCGCCGTCGTCGTCATCGTCGCGCTCGCGCCTGGCACCGGACGGCACGTAGCACTGGCAGACGTCCACGTCCGGGTCGTTCCACTCGGCCGCGACCTCCGGGTTGGTCGCGCCGCAGTCCTCGCAGGCGCCGCAGTTCGTGCAGTACCACGTGACCGAATCGACCGTTTCCTTCTCACCGCACCACTCGCAGTCGAAGTAGCGGTCGTCGCGGTCGCGCCCGTAGCTGCCGTACTCGAAGCCGTCGAATGGCATGGGCTGCCCGGCGTTCTGCGCGTGGAACCGCTGGTACTTCGCCACCATCGCGAACGTGTCGTGCAGGTAGGCGAAGCCCTCCTCGGAGTGGTAGTTGCCCCGGTAGCCGACACCCCAGTTGAGCCCCGTGACGCCCAGGTGCTCCATGGAGGCGATGTCGGAGTAGGTGCCGTGGCCGACCACCGCGCCGGCCGCTTCCACCGCTGCCCGGCTGGTGCTCGTGTCGTACTGGTACATCACGACGTCGGTGCCCATCCGGTCGAACTCGATCACGTGGTCGTAGTCCTTGGCCGGCTTGAACCACTCCGCCGTTGACGAGCAGGACTCCTCGCCCACGGTGAGCAGCCAGTCGCAGGTGATGCCCAGCTCGGGCAGCAGGTGCAGGATGGTGTACGCGCCGAGACGGTCATCCAGCGCGCCCGAGACGATGAGCGGCCCGTGTGCCGTACGGCGGAAGTGCGGCGTGCGGCGATCCCCGCGCACCACGGTGTCCAGGTGAGCGACCGCCAGCACGCGCCCGCCGTTGTCGCGGAAGTGGTAGTAGTCCTCGGGCTGGTCCTGGTACCGCATCCACCGTGACGCAGCCGCGACCTTGACGGTCTCCATGCCGTAGGCGCGGCCGACCCGGTCCTCACGCAGCGTGCAGATGCGCGCCAGGTCCCTCTGGCGGTACGCGCGCTGGACCTCGCTGATGTCCTCGGTGCCGATCCTCCCATCGGTGGGAAAGAGCCGGCCATCGCCGGCCCGGATCGCCGCGCGGACTCGATTATGGTTCTTACGCATAGCTGTGCTCCTCCCGCTCCCGCTCGTACAGGCTGGAGTGCTGGCTGACTTCCAGGTACAGTTCGCCGTCCGTGTCGTACTGCTCCGCGATCGGCTCGGGCGCGACGAGATACGTGCCGGAGTTGATATACATCGGGTCGCAGGAGAAGTTGCTGAACTTGCGGTAGGTCCACCCGGCCATGTGGGCGAGGATCCGGGCCGGGTCGTAGCCGCTCAGGTTGCCGTACCCGTTGAACACCGCGAACGCGTCGGCGTTCAGGGTCTCGAACGTCGGACGCAGCTTGCCGTCCTTCATCCGCAGCGGCATCACCCACGCTCGCCCGGACACGCCGCCGTAGCCGTTGAATGACCGCAGCGCGAAACCGCCGTTGGTCTTGAACGCGCAGCGGCTCTCGTGGTAGTCGGCGTCACCGCCGGCCCACCAGCACGAACCCTCGTGGTAGAAGTAATCGGGGGACTGGTTCAGGTCACGGGTGATCTCGATCGCGACGCTGACATTCGTGCTGTGGTCCCGTGCGATGTTGCCGACGCGGGACAGGATCTCCGGCGTGAGTTTGGCCTGGTAGGACCGGTAGGCGAGCCGGCTCAGCCGCTTGGAGTAGTTCCCTTCCCGGGTCTGCCACTGCTCGCCTAGCGCGTGCAGGTCGTCGGACAGGTCCCACATCCCCTGCTCGCGCAGGTAGTCGCGGATCGCCGCCAGGCCCTCAGCCGAGATCACGCCTTCGGCCAGTACGACCTCTACCCGCACGTCGTTGCGCAGCGGTTCGCTGCCGTCGTTGCGGATCGCGAACTCCGGCTGCGGCGACTCGCAGTCGCAGTCCTCGGCGTAGCTGTCGTGGTAGTGGTCGTCGGCGTACTCGTCCGGGTAGTAGCCCTCGCACTCCGAGCACCACGAGTAGTAGCGGTCGCGGCAGCGGTCGCAGATGAATGACTCGTCCAGCGTGCTGTTCATGTCCTCGTTCGGGAACCGCTCGTCGCAGTGCTCGCAGGTGTACCAGTCGTCCCAGCACGACTGGCAGATGTCGGTCCGCCGGCCGGTGCGGGTCAGGTCGCCGCTCCACGCCGGCTCCTCGCAGTTACCGCAGAACTCGATGTCGTCAATCTCGTCCGGGTCGGCGACCTTCTCCCGCAGGTGATCCAGGAACGCGTCGTGGTTGTAGCCGCTGAACGCGCTCCACTCATCGGCCAGGTCCAGGCTGCTCGCGTCCGGCTTGTCACGGTTGCGGCCGTAGCGGTCGTCGCCGTCCGCGTCGTAGCCGTCCGCGTCGTAGCCGTCCGCGTCGTAGCCGGATGCGTCGTAGCCGTCGCGGTTGAAGCCCTGCGCGTCATAGCCGAACGCGTTGTAGCCGTCCTCGCCGTAGCCGGCGGCGTCAGCCAGGTCCGGCCCGACCTGCGATGCTCCCACCGATGGGAGGTTCGCGAGCGGGCAGTCGGCCAGCGTGTGGAAGCCCGCCGCGTTGACCGGCGTGATGTGATGCCAGTCGCTGCCGCGATCGGCCGGGTCGTCGGTGTCCTCGGTCTCGATGAACACCAGCCACCCGCCGTTCGGCATCGGGTGGATCTCGCCGGCGCGGTGCCACACCTGGCACGGCCGGCTGTCCCGCGCGACGTGGAACTCTGCCGCGTCGCGCGCGTCCTCATACGTGATCATGTTGCTGTCTCCTGATCGTGGGTCATTTGGTCGTAGGGATGGATGGGTTGCTCCCACTGGTGGGAGATTGGTCGCCGTCCATGTCGGCATGGCTGGCGGCGACGTACTCGGCGTAGCGGTCGGCCAGCGAGACGTGCATGACCGTGCCGCGCGGGATGGCCGGCGGGCAGTGGCCGCAGTCGCAGGTGTCGTAGTGGACGAGCCGCAGCCGGCACGCCTCGCATGGCTGGCCGGGCTGCGTGTGCCAGGCCCAGCCGTTTCGCTGCCTCATTGCGGCGCGGGTGCATCGTCAGCAGCCGCCGGCGTTCGCGACTAGCAGCCAGGCGACGGTGCCGCCGGCAACTAGCTGCATGATGACGGCGACGATGACGAGGACTTTGATCCTGGTCTCGTTCACGGTGCGTGCCTCCTCAGAACGGCGGTTCGACGGTGGCCAGGTCGCGCGCGTTGCGCAGGCTGACCAGGCTGACCAGCCACCCGCCGCGCGCCGGCACCATGTGCCAGTGACGGTGATCGGGCCGGCGGGACAAGATCCACCATTCCTGGCCGTCGCGCGCGTAGTTGCGCAGCGCGTTGTCCAGCGCGATGGGGCTGGCCCACGTGTGCGACCGCAGCATCAGCGCGGCCGTCGCGGGGAACATGAAACTGGGCATTGATCTCCTCAGATCGTTCGGTCAGAGCAAGCTAGCGCGTGCTCACGGCCGGCCACGGTGCGCGGGCACCGTGGCCATCCCGTCAACCGGGCTAGCGGGTGATGCTCCCAGCGGTGGGAGGTTTCTACGCGGCGCCTTCGGTCACGGTGATCCCGTGCCGCTCGCGCCATGCCTTGGCCTGGTCGTCCAGCCAGTAGCGCAGGCTGTCCACGTCGCGGGACCGGTGCCCGTGGCCTTCGTAGTCCGCCTCATCGGTCACGCGGGTGACGAATGGCTTGCCGGCCAGGCCCATCGCGTTCGCGAGGTGCGCCAGGAACTGGACGATGTCGCGCGGGTAGCCGAACTGGTCGGACAGCGCGGTCATCCGCTTGTCCAGCCGGCGCAGGATCGGTAGCGCGCGCTCGCCCTCGTCCAGCGTGAGCTGGTCGATGTCGAAATGCACGCGGTAGCCGTAGAAGTAGCCGGACCTGTCGTCCATCTGCGCCTTGACGCGCAGGCCCTTGAGCGCGCTCACGCTGGCCGGCACGTCGATGTCGTAGCTGTCCACGTTGTGCGCCTCGTACCGCTGGTCGCCGTACTTGCCGCGCGCCATGACGACGGGCATCACGTACACGTGGCAGTAGTGGTCGCCGAACGAGTTGTACGGGCTGTCCTCGAATCGGACGGCGAGGCGCAGGTCGGTGGTGGTCTTGGTGGTCATGGTCTGTCTCCTGATCGTGGTCATGGGTGAAGGTCTGGCGGGTGGTTGCTCCCACCAGTGGGAGGTTCGGTCACGCGTCCTTCGGCGCGGGGTATCCCATCCGCGCCGCAATCTGCATAAGCCGCTCGGCCGTGACGTCATCCGGGCTGGTCACCGTGGCGATGACTTTGTTGTTGCTGTTCGAGTAGTGGGTGCCCCACTGCGAACGGTGCGCGGTCGTGATCTTGCGCAGTAGCCGCCCGTCTGAGGTGACGGTGAGCGTGAGCCACGTGTCCGGCTTACCCGGTCGCGTCGCGCGGACCTGCGTCGTAGTGCGCCCGTTGTGCGAGCTGATCTTGGCCATGTTTGTCTCCTGATCGTGGTCGTGGTTAGGGTCTGGCGGGTGGTTGCTCCCACCAGTGGGAAGGGCGGGTGAGCACGGCATCCTGGCCGGTGATCCACCCGCGTGGCCTGCGCATCGTGGTGTTCGGGCCGGCCAGTCATAGCGCACGCGCACGTCATCCCACATCGCGTCGTACGCGTCATCGGGGTTGAATCCCTGGCTGGTCATCGGTTGCTCCCAGCGGTGGGAAGTTCCGCGTGCTCATGGCACGGCTTGACCATGCGCGTGTCAAAGTCCCACGCGCACGACGGGCAGGTCAGCTGGTCCTGCGTGGCGTCGGCCATCGGGACCGTGGCCAGCGTGACCACGCCGTCCGCTATCGCGTCATCAGCGGTACGCGGACGCGGCGGGACATGCAGCGCGCGGGTGGCCTGCGCGTCGCCACGGTGCGCGTGGCTACGGTCAGGTGAGACGCAGCACTGGCGCGCGTAGGCGAACGGGATCTCATCCGGCCACCTCTTGGTGCGCCGGCGGGTATCGGACATGATGTTTCTCCTCATTGGGCCGGCTTGGCCGGCGGGTGATTGATTGCTCCCAGCGGTGGGAGGTTTGCGCGCGCCGGCGTCAGCCCACCTTGAGGTGGGCGCCGAACGCGATGACGTAGAGGTTTACGGTGTAGTCGGCCGGCGTCCCGCTGATGGAGTCCAGCGGGATCGGCGAGACCGCGATCTTGCCGAACGCGGTGGCGGTCGTGCGCGAGACCGCGTAGCGGAACACGAACCGCTGACCCGTGCGCGGACTGGTCAGGATGTCACCCGCGCGGAGCGGTCCGCTTGGCACGTAGGCGGTCAGGCCATAGCCGGCCGGCCGGTAGAGCGTAGCGGCGGTCATCGGATCCTCCGATCGTGGGCGCGCGTGGCGCGGGTAGGGGGTCGGTTGCTCCCAGCGGTGGGAGGTTTGGCGCGCGGTGGCCGGCCAGCGGCCAGCCTGCGCGGTACGGTGCGCGCGGTGGCCGGCCAGCGGCCAGCCTGCGCGTCGGGCTGGCCGGCCTAGGTCATCACCCTAGGCCGGCCACGATCGCCCGGCAGCGTGGCTCTCAGTGCTACGCGCAGGCATCTTCCCAGCGGTGGGAAGGTCAGCGGCCGTTCACCCGTGCGGCGGTGGCGAGCCGGCCTTGCTCGCGACGCTGCGCGATGCGCTCGGCCAGCGCGGGGTTGGCCGCCTGCAGCGCGATCAGGTCCGCGTCGCTCTGCCGGTAGGTACGCGGCGCGCGAGTGCTGGCCTTGGCCGGCGTGGCCGGCGCGGTGGCCTTGGTGCTGGCCTTGGGCGAGGTGTTGCGCGCGGTGGCCTTGGCCGGCGTGGCCGGCTTGGCCTGCGCGGTGGCCTTGGGCGCGGTGGCCTTGGGCGCGGTGGCCTTGGGCGCGGTGGCCTTGGGCGCGGTGGCCTTGGCCGGCGTGGCCGGCTTGGTGGCCTTGGCCGGCTTGGCCGGCTTGGCCGGCGTGGCCGGCTCGGCGACGGTTACGCTGGCCTGCGCGTCGGCGCATGCCTGCGCGGCCTTGCTACCCGGCTTGTGTGCGACGCCGTGAGCGTCACACTTGGCCGGCGTGACGTCGGCCAGCTTGGCCGCGACGGCGTCCAGCAACGGGTCTGATCCGTCCTCGCGCAGCATCGGGAGCGCGGTGGCCTTGGTGCTGGCCTTGGCCGGCGTGGCCGGCTTGGTGTCCTTGGCCTGCGGCGCCGGCTGTGCGACGCGCGGGTAAAGGTCCATCTTCTGTGCGCGGCGGATCTTGTTCGCTGCCGTGATGGCTTTGGTCAGTTCGCCGAACAGACGGTCAACCTCGCCGTCAGCCTGCGCAAGCGCGTCAACCGGCGCGTCGCCGGCGCCGTTGCCGTCGCCGTCGCCGTCGCCGTCGCCGTCGCCGTCGCCGTCAGGATCCACGACCACGGCGGGACCGTCCACGTACGCGCGCGCCGCGCTCACGGTCCACGGCTGGCCGTCGTTGCCGTTTTCGATCAGCGTGAACCGCTCGTCAAGCTTGCCGAACACCATGTAGACGGTGTGGCTCTGCAGGTCACGCGCGACCTCCGCCGGCGGGTAGTTGGCCGCGCAGGTGCGCAGGTTGCGCACGGTGCCGATCTTGTAACCGATGTCGTCGGCGAACCGCTCTAGCCGGCTCTCACCGTACGCGGTGGCTACGGCCAGCGCCGCATCGCCGATGATCCAATTCGCCTCGCCGGCGCGGTTGGACGCGGCGCGCGCGGACTTGACCGCGCGGTTGTACGCCGCTTCGCTCACGCGCTTGGGCGCGGTGGCCTTGGTGGCCGGCTTGGTGCTGGCCTTGGTGCTGGCCTTGGTGGCCGGCTTGGTGCTGGTCATTGCGTCCTCCCATGGGACGTTATGCGCGTATCACACGCGCGGGTGAGAGCGTGCTAGCTGCAGCTCACGGCCGGCCACGCGCGCGTGGCGCGTGGCCGTCCCGTCAACCGTGCTAGCGGGTGAAACCTCCCAGCGGTGGGAGCGTCAGCGCGTGGCGCGTGCCTGCGCGCGCATGCGGGTGAGAACTTCCTTGCGGCGCGCGACGTTGCTCTGGCGCTTGGTGGCCGGCGTGACCTTGGCCGGCGTGGCCGGCGTGACCTTGGCCGGCGTGACCTTGGCCGGCGTGACCTTGGCCGGCGTGGCCGGCGTGCGGCGCGCGGTGGCCGGCTTGGTGGTCGGCGTGCGGCGCGCGGTGGCCGGCTTGGTGGCCGGCGTGGCCGGCGCGGTGGCCGGCGTGGCCGGCTTGGCCTTGGCCACGGTGACCTTGGCCGGCTGGCCGTTAGGCTGCAGCGTGATCGTGATACGCGCGCCCTCAGTGACAACCACCATGGTGTCGCCGATACGGCCGGCGCGGCGCGTGTTGCGGGTGAAGTAGATCTCGTTTGACATGGTAAAACCTTTCCGTAGGCGCATGTTTGCGCAGGTCAGAGCCAGGATTGACTCACGGCCGGCCACGCGCACGGTGCGCGTGGCCGTCCCGTCAATCAACCGATGCTGTGGCGGGTGACGCGTCCATCGGACCACATGACCGTGATCCAGCCGTTACGACGCGAAACGATCTTGTAATTCATGCAAACTCCCAGGTCAGAGCGCCATTGTGGCGCGCGGGTGATTCCGCGTGATCGTGGCCGATGCTGAATCGGTTGCCCGCGTCCATACTGCGCATATGCGCAGGTCACGCGTCCATTGCCACGATCTAGCCGGCTACCCGCGCGCGGTGCGGCGCGTAATCACTCGCAAACAGTGACAGTGAAGTGTGTTTGCGCAGGTCAGACGCTATGCTGTGCGCGCGGGTGGCCGGCGGGTAAAGCGGGTGAAGCGTTTGCGATGCTGGTCACTGCAGGCCAGGATGTCAGACATCGCTTTAACCTGCAGTGATGCTCGCCGATCGTTGCCTGCGAGTGTGGAGCGACGCTCACGCGCGTGACGACACGCGCAACACGGAAACTCGCAGGTAGGGACGTGATACGCGCATGGTTGCCAGACAAACGCGTATCGGTTGGCTCACCCGCTACGCGGGTGAACCGTGGCAGACTCACCATGTCTGACCTGCGAAAAGTCAACCGCGCCGATCACGCGCGTTTGCGCGCTTGTGGGTCGGCGCCGGCCAGTCGCGAATCTATGAACCATCGCTCGTTTGCGCAGGTCAGACGTCCTATGCCGGCATGTCACCCGATTGGGGTTCGTATCCGGCTTGAATGCTCGCCACATATGGGAACCTAGCGACACATGCGCCGGCCTATCCTCTAACCTAGGCTTGGGGTACCGCTGGCCTGCGCAAACATCGCGCAGGCCAGCATCGCACTGTGCTGGCCCATTGAGTAGGTCTACTGTTCGCCAATCACTATTGGGAGCAATCGCTCACCCGCTAACGCTCTCGCGCTCACGCATGACTAGCTAGGTTCCATATGTGGCCGGCGGAGTAGCTCGCAAGCGTCCCCGGTAGCTCTCGCCTCCCGGGGCGTATCCTGCCCGACCGTGCGCAAGCGCACAGCCGGATTTTCAGCCTTCCCGCATCGCGCGGGGAATCACTTACCGCCGGCTTGTACCGTCCCTAAACTTGACGGCTGGCCTGCCCTGCGAAGGGCATTGCCCGAAGCCTATAGCGGTATTTCTCGGTATGCAAGTCAGGCCCTCGGAAAAGAGCTGATTTCGAGTAGGTATTCGAGGACTAGCAGAGCTGTGACCTGGCACTATGACCAAAAATGTGGGCTGCGTCACAAAAAACGCTTTTGTCAACCATGGTTTACGAGCATTCTATCGAAATCGTAGTGATTAGGGTCCTGACCTGGGCTTTAATCCTTAACAGGTGTTAACGGAAAACAGGGTCTTCCGCAACAATTTCGTATGGTGTACGAATCATGCCTCTGACCTGCACTAACACATCAGCACTCAACAGAATTAGAACACAGACCTGATCACCTCATCACCTGATCACTGATCCTCGAACACTGACCGAATTAGCTACCTGACCTGCAGCTATGTCACCTGACCTAGGCTGTCAACTGTTGTTGACGTAATCGGAGGGTTGCTCCGGATACGTTTTCCCAGGTCAGACATGGCGCGCTGTTACCTGGTCGCAAGCCGGCCACCCTCCCGGCTCACCTCAGCCACCCTCCCGGCTCACCTCAGCCACCCTCCCGGCTCACCTCAGCCACCCTCCCGGCTCACCTCAGCCCGGCTCACCTCAGCCCGGCTCAGCCACCCTCCCGGCTCACTGTGAGCCACCCTCAGCCACCCTCCCGGCTGAGCCACCCTCCCGGCTGAGCCACCCTCCCGGCTGAGCCACCCTCCCGGCTGAGCCACCCTCCCGGCTGAGCCACCCTCCGGGGATCCTTAGCCTCTCTAACCGTTAGCCTCACTAACGATCGGAGGACCCATGGTCGTTAGCCTTGCTAACCAGTCCCGACCGTTAGCCTTGCTAACCATCTGGCGTCAGTGGTTAGCGTCGCTAACGATCCTGGGAGCAAAAATCGAACACGCGTTCAGGCTGAACAAGTGTTCGATTTTTTGGCACGACCGCCCGGGAT
>Ga0306926_10000035_pt1 | contig 111458 bp, 111 predicted proteins | sample flu12Cox44000178_FD_203759 | JGI IMG/M metagenome (GOLD analysis project Ga0306926, IMG submission 203759) | Lab enrichment of tropical soil microbial communities from Luquillo Experimental Forest, Puerto Rico - flux8day.12C.oxic.44.000.178 (v2)... | ecosystem: Environmental > Terrestrial >... | reverse complement strand
GCACTACCGTCTCAAGGTCGGGTATGGGGCGAGACTGTGGGAAAACGCGTGAGATGAGGCGGCCGATGCGCTGTATTTCCCGGCAAGACAATTGGGCTGCCGGATAGATCGACTGACACGCGACTTGAACGAGGCGATCAGGTCCTGATCGCTGCCATCAGTGGTCCCACACCGAAGATCGCTATCATTCGCTTCATGTTATAGGCCAGAACGTGGAGGCTCGTCTCGGTTCTGACCTTGTCCAGGGTCCGGGTCAGGAAGTGGGTGGCGCCCATCCAAGCCTTGAGGGTTCCGAAAGGGTGCTCCACAGTTTGCCGGCGCACGCCCATGGCGTCTGGCATCCGATCGAGCCTGGCTTGCATTGCATCGAGAACACCTTCGTGCTGCCAGCGCTTGATCCGCTTTAACTTGTCCGGTGTACACTTGGGCTTGAGCGGACAGGTGAAGCAAGCGGTCAGATGGCGATATTGGTCGACATCGCCGCGGCGGTCTGACCGGACAAGCCCTCTCGTCAGATGCTCGCCGGCTGGGCAGGTGTAATAATCCTTCTTGGCGTTGCCGGATGTCAGTGTCTTTGGCACAACCGCTCCTCCGGGATGATGCCGAACCCCTTCGGAAGGGGAAGATGACGGCGGTGTCTAATTCCGAAGCAAAACTTTGGATTTCCCGACCCCCATATTACCCCTATAGTTGTATCCAATTTCCGGCTATAGTTGTATCCCATTTCCGATCATCCAAATCATTGATTTAACTAGCGTTTGTGCTGCTGCTAAGGCGGATATCGATTCGTATCGGCCGGCGTCACATCGCCTCGCACCATCGGTGATGCGTCACCCGCATGCTTCCAGCCGCCTTGCCCGTAAAACTCAAAGTCCACCGCCTCGGCCGGTGCATCGGTTAACGGCGTGGTGCTTTCATCAAATGTTACCCTAGGATCGACACGCCCAGCTGCCCGCATGACAAGGTTCCGCCGACGATCAACGTGGAGCCGGCCGATGAGGACAGCACGGAGCGAAGTGATCGGGGCTGAGTGAGGATCATTTCTCGGCGTCCCCTATCCCGCTCAGCCGCGCCGCCGCATCGCGATGGCTTGCGCCATCCGCCACTCAAGATCTTGCTGGCGCGAGTAGCGGCGCTCCGTGCGAGGCGCTGCGAGTGAGGGGAACTGAGGCGTCGCCTCACCTACCGACGCTGGCGAGTTGGCCTCTGGAAGAAGCGTGCACGCTGCAAGCCGCCATTTTTGAGGACATCGATGCTCAGCGCACCGGCGGCGACGGCCGCCTCAGCCCATCGGCGGGCACAGCTATGGAACTCATGCCTGCATCGGGTGCTGCAGAACTTTTTCTTCGGCGAGCCGCCACGACGCAGCGTAACTGGGACAGCGCACCACAAACAGATCGTCTCACCGTGCATCATTCGTCTTTCAGCCTTGGCGACGCCGGATTGATCAGCGCATTTACCGTCAGCCTGCGCCCAAGAGTCCGCCTCCGCCGCCGTGCTCGACGTCATGACGCCGCCCGACGCCTCGCTGTCCCTGACCTCCGGTAAAATCACTCGCCGCGTTGGCCAGTGCAAGCGGGTCGTCAATCCGGTCCACCGCCTCGGCCGGTGCATTGTGGCCGATGAATACTTCGCAAACGGCCACAATGGCGCGGCCGCTTATCGAACAGTTTACCGATCTCGATCGTCCAATCAGCATTGTGCGGTTGAAGCGTCTAAGCTGTTAGCAAATCCAAAGATCGCAAGAATTGTCGCATCCCACGACCAACGGGTTGCGTTGGCGCAGGAAAACGTCATCGGCGAGATGGCGATCACGGAGGAGCGCGTCGTACAGACGATAGCGGCCTTGGCTTTCTATGATCCCCGTGAAGTCCTGGCGTGGGACGATGAGAGCCACTTTACTTGTCGCGCCAGCGCAGACATCCCGTTCCGCGCCATCCTGCCGATCCGTGAGATAACGGTACTGCCGCACGGTGGTTTTCGGGTGAAGTTCTACGATCGCCGCGCCGCACTGATGGATCTCGCCCGGTTGCGAGGCATGATCAGCGACTCGTCCAAGACGCTCCACGTCCATGAGGATCTCGCCCGCATGACGCCCGAACAGCAGCGCCAGCGGGTCGCGGAACTGTTGTCGTTTGCGGCCTCTTTGAAGGTTCCGCCGACGATCGACATGGAGGCGGCCGATGACGACAACGAGGAATGAGCGAGCCGCAATTCAGTTACATAACGCGCTGACGCGCGCCTCACCTCGTCATACTCACGTTAGACTCCACCGACCTGGGTCACAGGCGTTCGCTGGCGCCCCGATGAGAGCCAGGCGTTGGGTTTTACTAGATGCGCTAATGGGGCAGCCCACGGTAACGGGCTACCGGGATGGGGGCCGTCTTCATCGTGATGGTGTAGATCGAGCGAAGCCGCACGCGCCCGACACGTCGGACCCCGGCTCGATGGCTATAGAACTCACCGCCGCCGCGCTGCGATTGTCACGGCCCAGCAGCCGCTCGAAAGCCCTCTGGCGCGCGGAGGGGCCATCGGCGCTGGGCGCTACGGGCGCGGACCGGCGCCCGGGTGCCTCACCTACCGTTCCATATGAACCGGCCGCTAGCACAAGCGTGCACGCTGCGGGATCGCCGTTCCTGATATCGGCCGCGGTCAGGATGCCGGCGGCGATGGCCGCTTCGGCCCATCGGCGGGCGCGGCTATGGAACTCATGCCTGCAGCGGGCGCTGCAGAACTTCTTCGGCGAGCCGCCACGGCGCAGCGTAAATGCAGCGGTGCACCACAAGCACAATCCCCTCTCAGCGTGCATCATTTCGATCAGCGTGCATCATTTCGATTTTCAGCCTAGGTGATGCCGGATTGATTAGCGCATTTAGCTCCCGCCTGTGCCCAAGAGTCCGCTCGCGCCGCCGCGCTCGACGTCCATGACGCCCTGATCGGGGTGCGACGCTTGGTGCAACGATTCGAGTGCGGCACGGCTGTGCGCCGATGAGCATCGTTGCGGTCATTGCCTCAATCGTGTCACCAGGGTTGATCCCTTCGATCAGGGCCAGCGCCTGGTCGATCGACGCCACATCGACAGGCTTGCGCGGGTCCGGCTGAATGACGTTGAGCAACTGCGACAGGAGACTGTAGCCATATGCGTTGTCGACCCCGAAGACGGCGCACAGCGCATCCGGGTCGATGGCCAACTCGATCTCGCCTCCCACCCGCTCTGCCTGTATGGCCTTCCGGGGCCGGCACGTGGCGTCGGATGAACCTGGCGCCACCAATAGTGGGCTTTCAAGGAATGGTTTCGATAGTAGGGAAACCGGCGAGCCCTCGCGGCCCTTCGTCTTGCTCAAGGCGTTTCCTCCGGCGGAGGCATCAGGCCCATCGCGGCCAGCGCTCTCGTCGCCGCGCCCTGCCAGCGACGCCCATAGGCAATCAGACAAGCATGCCCATCGCCGCCATGGACGTAAGTTCCGTCAATGAGCGGGATGTTCTCGCCCGCCCGCATCGGCTTCTGGCATCCACCGCAAATTCCCGGCGGCACCTGCTCACCGTGCTGCTTGTGCCGGCGCCATTGCAGTTCGCCAAAGGCGAGGCGCTGGGCCTTCGCACGACATCGCCGACCGCCGAGTTCACCATGTCGAGTGCGTTCCTCGTATTGATCGCGCCACCATACTGGGCCCAACCGAAAAGTATCAGCGGGCGAGACGGGTTCTTGGCCGCTGCGACTGCCAGGGCCAATCAAGTTGGCCGCAACCTGTTGATCCGAAGGGGAGTTACCACTGTCGCCACCGACATTTTTGGGATGGCCACTGGTAAGTGACTGATTTTGAGGGGACTTACCACTCTTACCACTGTAACCACCCACAAATGAGACTTTACGCGCGAGATCCGCACTGGAATCTCCGGCAGGACAGGAGGCTGAATCGCATCGTTCGTGATCAGCTCCCACGAAGGTCTCTTCTTTTGGGTGGCCAGAATGGTAAGAGTGGTTAGTGACCTTATTCTTCAATTGGTTAGTAGTGGCCATCGGGCCAATTTGAGTGGCCACTCGAGGGCTACTTATCAACTCAGCGCGGTGTGCAAGCTGCCCTATGAACCGATCGAGTGAAGCAAGGATCGCCGCAGCGTCAGTCATCGCCAACCACCACGCGCAGCTGGCCCGGATCGGTGTCCTTGTCGGTGCGGCCGAATTCGCTGCGCCGCAGTGCATACAGTTGACGCGGCCGATTTTGGGGACCCATCTGATCGCAATCCGAGCTGTGTCGCCGCGGCGAGATAAGTGGCTCCCCTGATCGAGGACGGTAGCGATGCGCTGCTCCTTGAGGGCGCCACCGGCCGCCTCTGCGATCCTACTGGTCGGCAGGTAGACGGTATCGTCGTCATACCAGCCGACAGCTTCGCGGTTGTTAACACCGGTTCCGGCGTTCACGTTCTTGATCTTCACGTCAAAGCGCTCGGCAACGTATTGCATGATGTTGATTACCGCCAGTCGATCGGGGTCGAGCGCCAGCGCATCGGCGGAGTCGGAGAAGCGCTTTCAGGCCCACTGTATCGCGCCGCCGATGTCCGCCTCGATGGGCAAGATGCCAAACTCCCGCGCGAGGGCAACGCCGAGCGCCAAAAACGCAAACGGAGTCGCAGCTCGAACCTTCGCGCTGTTGGCGGCCGAGCCAGCGAGCGTGCGGGCCATTGCTGAGATCCGCTCTTTTAGGAGGTCCGGCTCTCGGTAAAGGTCATTGGCGACCAAAGCGCGGACGAACGCGGGACCCGCATGGCCATAGTGCATGAAGATTTGCGTCACCTCATCAATCGTTTCCGGCGGGACGCGCGGGTTGACTCCGGTGACATCGACATCGGGAAACCTAACCGCCATCCCACCGGTCCACTGGCCGCCATCGTCTCGGATCTTTTGTTCGAGGCTCTTCTCGCCGCCCAGCAGCGCAAAGGTTGACCATCTGTGCAATCGACGCAGTGAACTGTCGGGCCGCATGCGGGCTTTGCCGACATCCCCAGCGAGCGAATAGATCATCCGGCCGATCACCTTGCCGTCGGCATGTGCCATCTCGTCGAGTGTGAGGATTGTGCCGCTGGAATCCCGTGCGAGCCCCTCGACGGCATTCTCGGTGGCTCGCATCGATTTCAGCAAACCTCCGTCCGATTGCTTTGGCGAAGACCAGGCAGAGACTGCAATTTGTTGCCCGGTGGTTTTGCCAAGTGAGGTGTCACCGCTCAGATTGAGCCCGCACGTATCGAACTTGATTAGGTCGACCAACACCCCGGCAAATCCCGCGGCAGCGCTGAGGGTCCAGTGCGGGCAATTCCGAGCGGTGATGGCTGCCCTCACGGCCGCTTGCCAGCTCTCAATCGTGCCGCAGCGGGAAGCCCGGTCAGGTAGCTTCGCGCTCCCCGCGAGTTCGATACGAACACCCATTGGGGCGCCGATCGCTTCACCGGCAGGAGTGACAAATATCGGCTCGGGCAATCGGTGCCATCCCGGCCGCGCGACGACAATGATGGTATCCGAAGGCTTCGCAGCTTTCAGGGCTTGGAGGACCACGGACTCGCCGTCGCCCTCGACTCGGAGCCCGGCTTCGAGCAAGCGCGCCCGGATCTCGCTGGCGCCAAGCCTTGCTAGCTCCGCGCGATCGAGATCAACAGCGCGCGGGTGGCCGCTCATATCCTGGAGGGAGACCCGCAGCCCATAAGCGTCGTCTGCGTCCGCCAGACGCAGCAGCGCCTTCACCCCGAAGGGCGAGGAGACGGGAGTCCAGACGGCGACCTTTTCGCCGCTCTCCATATCGTTCTCCTCACGAGCGAGTTTGTGCACCCAGATTTCACCGCTCCTTGTGCGTCGATACTCCAGGCGCAGCGTCTCCAGCGGCGGGAGCGGATAGGTCTCTGTGATCATCTTGGTGTATCGCGCCTGGATCGTCTCCTGCCGTGAGTTCTCGATCTCGTCTCGAGTAGGGACGAAAGGAATGGCGCCGAGAAGGCCTGATCGGACCGCCTCGATGCCATCGCGCAGGAATATCTCTAGCCAGTCGGTACTTTCGCCCGGTCTGCCGGGCAGCCCAATCCTGACTTCGACCCTCTCACGATTGCACAGAGCGAATGTGCGTGCCGCGCGCTCGCCGCGCCGGTATCCAGCACCAACGCCGGCGGCGTCGAGGCGTTCACCCCGTATCCGGCGACGGAACTGGTAACGGTCGGAGCCGACCGTGATGAGACGAAAGAACGTCCCGGCGAGCCCGCGATAGCGGATCACCGTAGGCCGATCGGCAAGCCCGGCGGCGACAAGCTGTCGCGCCAGATCGCAAATTTTCGGCCCCTCCCTCTCCCGGCCGGTTATCCCCGTATCTTGACCGGGGAGGGGGCCAGACCGGGGGCGGTCGGCAATGCCCCTGCTGGTCGCCTCGCCACCTCTGCGCCAATTCCGCGGGGGCGGCCGATTGCGCTTGCTTGCTGGTCGCGCAGAGCTGGCGTCGTACGGTCCCGACGGCGGCCGGATCGGAGCCCGAAGCGGACCAGACCTCCGTCCAAGATCAGTAGATCCTCTATGCTTTGCAATGAGATAGAAGAATAGAAGACAACACGCAGCACTCCCATACTGCGCCCCACTCTGCCATTCGAAAAGGCGGCGGTCGAGGTCCAGGCGGGGGCGGAGATTGGATGACGCCGATCGAGGTGAGGGTCAGGTCGGACGAGGCCACGCGGACGGCGAACTCGGCTTGCGTTTGGATCGCCGAGGCAGAAATCGATGGCCGAACTTACGTTGCGCGCTCTCGGCATGGCGCGCCTAACGTTCCATGCCGCGGCCAAGTGGACCCACAAGGAAGGCGACCGACCGCTGCGCCGCGTCCGGTACAAAGAGCCGCCGGAAGGGGTTTTCCTTGGCATCCCTACTGGACAAAAATGCGTTTCATCGGCGGTGGACGATGACGTGGAGGTCCCGCCGGCCGAGGGCCATGAAACGGGGGCCCCGGCACCAACAGCCGAGATGCGCCGCTGCGACGGCTGCGGTGGCGATTTCCAGCCCGCCCGCCCATGGTCGCGCTTTTGCTCACCCGCTTGCCGACTGCGGGCTCATCGCAGACTTGCTAGGGAAACAAGAACCCAGAAATCAGCCACAATTTTCGAGAGTGCTTTCCCCTAAACCGCCGTACCCATCCATTGGGCTGCTTTCCCCGTACAGCGGGTGCATTTCAAGAGAGCAGCCAACCCTTATTGGCGGCTCGCCGGAGGCGCCCATCCGGCTCGATGCAGTCGATGGCGGTGCGGTCTCTCCAACCCGGCTCGCGCGCGTGCGCAGTTAGCGTCCGCGCTGGTGGTGGAAAATCGAGGGTAAGCGCGCGTCGGGCGGAATGCCCGATGACATGGAGCTCGGCGCGCGCGTGAGCGACGGGTGGTCACCGGGAGGGTCGGTTAAGGTGGTGTTGCGATACGCCAGCCCAAGCCGACCGAGGACCCGATGACCGATGACAGAATGGCGCTCGTTGAACTGCTGCAGAAGAGCGGCGATGGCGATTTCCTGCGAGCCGTGGCGGAGGCAGTGCTCCAAATCCTGATGGAAGCCGATGTCGAAGGGCTGATCGGCGCAAGCCGGCACGAACGCTCGGCCGAACGGCTCAACTATCGCAACGGCTATCGTGAGCGAAGTCTCGACACGCGCCTCGGCTCGCTTCAGCTGAGGATTCCAAAGCTGCGGCAAGGCTCTTACTTCCCGCCTTTCCTCGAGCCCCGCAAGACCACCGAGAAGGCGCTGGTGGCGGTGATCCAGGAGGCTTGGATTGGCGGCGTCTCGACCCGGCGCGTCGACGAGCTGGCCCAGGCGATGGGCCTCAGTGGCATCTCAAAGAGCCAGGTTTCTAAGCTATGTAAGGACATCGACGAGCGGGTGGGCGCCTTCCTCGATCGCCCGATCGAAGGGGAATGGCCATATCTGTGGCTCGACGCCACCTACCTCAAGGTCCGTGATGGCGGCCGCATTGTCTCGGTCGCGGCAATAATTGCCGTGGCGGTCACCACCGAAGGCCGGCGCGAGATTGTTGGTCTCGGCATCGGTCCCTCGGAGGCCGAGCCGTTCTGGTCGGCTTTCCTCAAGGGCTTGGTCAAGCGCGGCCTCAAGGGTGTCAAGCTGGTGATCTCCGACGCCCATGACGGGCTGCGTCTCGCCATCACCCGCGTGCTTGGGGCCAGCTGGCAACGCTGCCGCGTGCATTGGATGCGCAATGCCTTGGCGCACGTACCCAAGGGACAGCACACCATGGTCGCCGCCGCGATCCGCCAGGCTTTCCTACAAACCGACGCCGAGGCGGCGCATCAGACCTGGCGGCACGTTGCTGATCAGCTCCGGCCGCGCTGGCCAAAGCTCGCGGCGCTAATGGATGACAGCGAGCATGACGTGCTGGCCTACATGACCTTTCCCGCCCAGCACCGCACCAAATTGCACTCGACCAACCCGTTGGAACGCTTGAACAAAGAAGTCAAACGGCGCGCTGACGTCGTCGGTATCTTCCCAAACGAAGCTAGCATCACCCGGCTGATCGGCGCCGTGCTGCTCGAGCAGAACGACGAGTGGCTGCTCCAGTGCCGCTACATGCAGATCGAAGGAATGGCTGAACTTACACCGCTGCTGATCGATGCCGATCCGGCCAAACTTCCACCAATGGCCGCCTGACTAGTGACCACCTCAAACTCCATCTCGATTTACACCACCTTGACGGACGTGACCCTTGAATATTAGCCACTCCGGGCAGCCATTCTCTTAAGTCCCGATACGTATGGGGCGGTTTTATGACTGCCACGCCCTTAGATCATAGCCCAGGCGGCTACCCCGTAGGAGGCCCATCCTGCTGCTAATGTGGGGCGAGTGCCTCCGTCTGGCGCTTTCTGGTGCCGGGGCTGGCGGAGCTGAGGTCCTGTTCTGGCTGCTCCGCGAGCTGTACTGGTGGTGGACCGCCAGCTTGATGCTGGCGGTGCTCGGCGATTTCTTGCAGGATTCGCCGGTGCTGCGCCGCGCCTTTCTCAGAGCGGCGCGGGCAATCTGAGCGTGTTTGTCGGCGCTCCCGCAGAAGGCGGGAATGAGCTAGACAGATCGCCGGCTCAGCGGCGCGTTCTTGGTCCCCGCGGCCGGCGTGGTTCACGGTATTGTTGAATGCGGGTTGCGCGCAAACCAGGAAGGCCGTGGCTTTCGAATGCGCGCTGCCACGAGAGGAACTCTTCCTCGGTAAGCTGATAGCGACGCAGAGCTTCTTCCATCGTGATCCTGCCGGCGCGCACGGCAGCGACCACCGCGGCTTTGCGACGGACCACCCATCGCCTGGTATTCGGGGGAGGTAGATCGCCCATTGGCGGTACTCGCGTTTGCGGCGGCTCGACGACGCTATTCACAGAGCACCGCCGGGATTCCGAAGGCCCACAAGGAGCGCTCACGCGCCGCGATCTTCTGCTTGCGCGACTGGGAGCGTGCTGCTGCGTAGTCTCGCAGCGCTGCTCGGTCGGCAGCGCCAATAGTACCTTGAGTGGGCAGCGCGCAAGCAGTTGGACAGCGGGTGATCCCCTTACTGCGAATAAAGGCAGCTACTGCGGCCATATGTTCGTTTTCATGCATAATTCATATCCCAATGTGCAAGCAATGACTTGAAACCGTGTTGTCGCGATATTGCCCAAAAAAGCGCAAAACCTTCAACGAGATTTATACTTAACTGGCTGGCTTTCGTACCTAATTTTATTGGTTAAACGGAGGTTGATTTCGCTGGTAATGATTTGCACGATTTACCGTTCTTTTTCGATTGAAGAGTAATCTGGATCCTGTTTTCCAGCGCGGAGATATGAATGGCGCACGGGATGGCCGAGGCTTCCCTTCAAGCACCGGTTGGGTCCGGCGCCTATCTCCGCATGAACGGGAGCGAAGGGCGCCGCCGCGACCCGCCCGCTTGCTGGCTCCTGCTGCTCCTTTTTGCGCTGCTTCAAGTCGCCGATGTCGTCACCACCAACTACGCCCTTGCCGTGCCGGGAGTCTGGGAAGCCAATCCGTTGATGGCACTGATGCAGTCGCGATTCGGTGCCGCGTGGTGGCTGCCGAAAGTCGCCGCGGGCGGCTTCGCATGCCTCGCGACCCCACTGCTTCGCAGACGATGGCCGTTGCTCCTCGTAGTCGCCTACTACTCGATCGTCGTCTCGATAAACATCACGCACCTGTGACGGCGGGAGGCAGCCTGCGGAAAGACCGCCGCCGTCACAGAAATCCCGACATGATCTCCACAGTAGAACGGGTTCATCGCACAGAGCCGGATGCAAAGAAATGCCCCCGAAAGTCTTTACGTTGTGCTGTCGGGCATCAAACGCGTGGTGGTGAGGCTCGTACCAATGCTCTGGAAGATTTGATTGAGGGCAGATATCGAATTGGCGGCCGATGTGCAGGTGCTGGTGCCACCGACAGTGTCGGAGAAAAACTTGGTCGGATCGGAGGCGATCTGCTGCATCGTCGAGCAGGCGGAGATCCGCGGTGAGTCGGTGGCGCAGCTCCCAGAGGATGAGGTCGACGCGCCGTAGGCTATTGAGTACACCCACGTCCCTGCTGCAGCGGCAGCTTGAGCTGCGGTGATCGCCTCGTGACACTGGTTGTTGGCCTCGCCTGCCGGCATGTTGTTGGAACTGGCGCTGGCGTCGCCGTCGCTGAGAAGGATGATCACTTTCTTCGCGTTCGCCCGACCGCTGGTTGTGAGCGCGGTCTGTGCCGCGGTGATCGCGTCGGCGTAGAAGGTTCCGAAGCCGCCCTGGGCATCGATACCCTGCGTGCAACCAGTGGTACCCCCCCGCGCTGCTTTGACCAAATTTGAGACCGTGTTCAAAGCTGCGGTGTCAGAAATGCGATAATCATCCACCAATCCAATGATTTGGTAGAGTGGCGCAACCACGATCTTATCGCCGCTGGCGACGCCGAGGCCGGTGACACTCTGACTCAATATCGCGGTGTTGCTGGTCACGGATTGAACGTAAGTACCTGCCGGAATAACCGATGGGTGCGTCGTATCAGTTACCAATGCCAATGTCCCGGTGTTGAAGGCCGGGGTTGCCGAGAAACGTAGCGTCGCGCCACTAGGGGTGCTGGCGTTGGTATTGCTGGAGACACCCAAATATGGCGCGGTTACCGGATGTGGGTTGGTCAAGCAATCGTACTCGTATTGCGTTTGGCCCGCATTAGTCAGTGGGGGGAACACGATTAGCCCAGCTTGGTCTACCGCGGGAGCTGCGCCGCAGGAGCTGAGGCCCTGCGCGCAGGGCCACAGCCCGCTCAACAGAGCCCGAACTCCGTACAGTGCGCAATCCAGCCTGGTAGGATTGGTGATGCCGGGGACCGAGCAGCTGCTGTCGCCGCCGTTCATCGACCCCGTCGTATCGACGATGACCATCACGTCGAGCGGGTGGGGTATGCCGCCCTTCGCACTCGCAGTGGAGGTCGCCGAGATCTGCACCGACGACATCCCGAACACCCTGCCGAACAACAGCGGTATGGCAGCCTGCTGTCTCACCTGAATGCCGTTCGCCGAGGTGGCGGGCGTGTGATTAGTGCTGCACGTCACTCCGGTACTGGCGAAGCATTTCAACAGTGGATAGCCGCTCGCCATCGTAACAGTGAGGTTGGGCTGAGCGTTCTTGTTGCTGCTGACGGCGCTGTACGAAGTCGCGGTCGCTATCGGTGTCCCACCCGAGCCGATGTCCTGCGCCCCCGCTGCGGCGGCCGCATCGGCAGAAGCTTGGAGCACACGTTGAGCGTAGAAAAGATAGCTGAGGTCGAAGGCGAGTGCGCCAACCCCGACAAGGCCAAAGATCGAAGCTGCAACTATGATAGCGGCGGCGCCACTTTGGTCGGCCCGCACTCGATGTAAAAGAGATCCAATATGCTGGCTCATTCCACACGCTCCGCCACTGTGACCGACATGGCACAACCATAATTGTACCATATAACCTGGATACTACAAGGGTAGGTTGTCGTAATGATCGCTGTTTGGCCAGAGTTGGGAGATAGGACTGTCTGGCATGCGGCGTCGGAATTACAGGCCGTCTGATTAACCGAAAATGAGAACGTGATGCTTGCGGGCGCGAGGGTTGATGCCGCCGATTTTATCAGGTTCACACTGGAGCTATAGGGCGTGTTGGTGCCGCGGCTTAGCGCAAACAGCCGCGCACCCGCGGCCGTCGCATCGGTCAGCATCACATATTGGTTCAGGGTTATTGCGAACTGGTATGTGCCGGCCACGATAAGCAGCAAAACCGGCAGGACGAACGCAAACTCGACCAGGACGGAGCCTCTCTCCCCGAGGCTGCTCCGGGTCATCCGGCTTCGGAGGTCCGCCGAGGCAATCTTGGTCATTTAAAAATCTGAGCGAGAGAGTCGAGGACGCGCAGTGCTACCGGCGCACCGATCACCATCAACAAAGAGGGCAAAATGATCATCATCAGCGGGATGGCGAGAAGCACTGGAAGGCGGGCTGCCCGCTCCTCGATGCGCGCCAGACGCGCCGTGCGCATTTCCGTCGCGAGGACCCGCATCGATTCGGTAAGCGGAGTCCCGAACCTGATCGCTTGACTGAGGGTTGCCGTGATGCTGCTCAGGCTGTCGAGACCGGTGCGCCGCACCAGGTTGTCGAGCGCCTCGCTGCGGTTTGGCAAGACTCGCATCTCCGCCGCGGTTGTGGCGAACTCGTCGGCAACTTCGGGGCTCGAGGTACGGATGTCGCGACTGACTTCTTCAATCGACTGATCGAGGCTGAGACCCGCCTCGGCACAGATGACAAGGAGATCGAGCGCATCCGGCAATCCCTGTTCGATGCGCCATCGTCGGCGCGCGGCAAGGCGCGAGAGAGTGATATCGGGGAGCCGCCACCCGAGCATCAGCCCGGCGACCAGCATGGCCAACCGAATTAATCCAAGCCCGGCAAACCATTGATGCCATGTAAGAAATATCCATAACGCACAGCCAAGGCCCACAGCACAGCACAGCTTGGCTGCAATAAACGCGGGAAGGCTGCCGTGCCGCTTGATCCCAGCCGCGGCAAGAACCTCCAGCAATCTGCGCTGCTCGGCAATGCCGACAATGGGACTGGCGGCAACTGTGCTGCCGAGCCGGCTGTACCAGTTCTGCCACGACAGCTGCGCATTTTGGTGCTGATCGAGGGCAGTCCCGCTGAGCTTGAGGAGACGATCTTGACGAGCCTCTCGCCGTGCCAGTTGCCAGAGATACAGCCCCGACAAGCTGGCCGTCACCAGCGACACAGCAAGGATGCAAGTATCTATTGGAGGGAATACGATTTCGCCTGCAGCGCAGGTGACAAAGAACCAAATTTCGCCCGGGCAGCCCGCCGCTGAGCCCACTGGGATCGTGGGACGGCTCCTAAGAGCCTCAATAAGGCCATATGGGTCGAGAAGTTCGAGTATGACTACCGCAAGCTTCTCTTTATGAGGGCCACCATGACCGCCACTCCGACGAAAAGGCTCGATAATGCGAGACCCAACACAAAACGGCCGCGGGGGTCTGTGAACAGAATCGACATCAGCTGACCATTGAAGATGTAAAGGAGCCCGCCCACGACGAACGGTAAAAGCCCGAGAACCGCCGCCGACGCTTTGGCCTCCGAGGTGAGTGCGCGCGCTTTGAGACGGAGGTCTTTGCGTCGGCGAATGATATTGCTGAGGTTGGCGAGGGTGTCGGCGAGGCCCCCGCCGGTGCGTCGCTGCAATGCGAGGGTGACGACATAAAAGCGGAAATCAGGGACGCGGATGCGGTCTGCGGTGTGCTGTAGTGCCTCTTCGATCTCGACGCCGATGCGCACTTCCTCGAGCGTCCGTCGGAATTCAGTACCGACCGGGGGGCGAATTTCGCGGGCTGCTACTTCCATCGCGTCGAACACCGGAAGACCTGCCCTCACGGCGCGAGCGATAAGGTCGAGTGCATCCGGGAAGATACCGAGGAATCGTCTCCGATATCGGCTCTGGGCGAGGCGCAGCAGTAGAACCGGCACCCCTATTCCCGAGGCGGCAGCGAGCATGGTCACGACAACGTAATGAAGCGCCATTATGTGGTGTGAAAAGAAGACCGCTGCCATTGCCGCGATGATTCCGGTCACGACCAGGTGCAGTACCCCGATCCGGTTGCCGGTGGCCGCCAGAGCAGGATTTAGGTGCGCCCCGAGCGCCCGAAGCATCACGAATAGGAGGAAGGCGCCCCCACCGCGCTTCGTTTGCGGTCGACTCAGCGACAGATCGGGCCCGTCGACAGCGGGCGCTCCAGGAACAAAGGCTTGCAAACGCTGCTTCACACTTTGCCGGCGGTGCTCGCCGCGGCGGACGACAAAAAGCACTGCACCGAACATGAAGGGCGCGGCCAGCAGAGCGAGGAGAGTTTGGCTCTCCACCTCACGCCCCGCCAATACCGAGGGCCTCGATCAGTTCTCTATCGAGGCCGTAGTGTGCCGCCCGAACCGCGAAATCGGGCCGCGTCCGAGCCGATTCGAAGTCTCCGTCAACATGACCGTCGCCGGAATCGCCGCGATAGTGGAAGGTGAAAAGCTCTCGGATCGGTATGATCTCGCCTTCCATTCCGGCGATCTCGGCAACACTCTGCACCCGGCGAACGCCATCGCGCATGCGTTCGATGTGCACAACAAGGTTGACGGCGCTCGCGATCTGCGTGCGGATCGCGCGCAAGGGCAGGCTCAAATTCGCCATCATCACCATGTTTTCGACGCGGTAGAGCGCGTCGCGCGGCGAGTTGGCATGGACCGTCGACATCGAGCCGTCATGCCCGGTGTTCATCGCCTGCAGCATGTCGAATGCCTCGGGACCGCGCACCTCACCGACAATGATGCGATCCGGCCGCATTCGCAGTGCATTGCGCACCAGCTCGCGTTGCGCGACCTGACCGACCCCCTCGATGTTGGGGGGGCGCGTTTCCATCTGGACGACGTGCGGCTGCTGCAGGCGCAGCTCGACGGCGTCTTCGATCGTGATCACTCGCTCGTCGCGATTGACGTGCTGCGAGATCGCGTTCAGCAATGTCGTCTTGCCCGAACCGGTGCCGCCCGAGATCAGAATATTGAGACGAGAGCGCGCTGCGATCTGCAGCAAGGTCGCGATCTCCGGGGACCTGTTCTGCTGACGCACCATTCCGTCGAGCGTCAGGGTCTGCTTCGGGAATTTGCGGATCGAGATGGTGCCGCCATTGAGCACCAGCGGCGGCAAGACAATGTTTACCCGACTACCGTCGGCGAGCCGCGCATCGACCATTGGGCTCGCCTCATCGATGCGGCGCCCGACCGCAGCGGCTATGCGCTGGGCAATATTGACCAGATGCGCTGCGTCGCGAAATCGAGCAGTGGTTTTTTCAAGTTGACCGCGTCGCTCGACATAGACGTCGAACGGCCCGTTCGCCATGATGTCGGTGATATCGTCGTCCTCGAGAAACGGTTCGAGCGGCCCCAGCCCGACCATGTCATCGGCCAGCTCGGCGGCGATCGCGCTGTCCTCGATCTCGTTGAGCTCGACCCGCTGCTCCGTGGCGATCTCACTGACGAGTCTTGCGACTTCGGCGCGCAAAGTGTGCCGTGGGATACTGCCGGCCACCGCCGGGTCGATGCGCGACATCAGCGCTGCGCGGATCAGCTCCTTGACTTCGGCGCGCTCTGCAAGATCGGCCTGACCGGGACTAGGGCGATCGGGGACAAGAACGAGATCCCGTCCGTCTGGTTCGATGACCCGCCGGCCAAATCCGCCGGAAATCATTTTCTCAATCTCCACCACCGGCGCCGCGTGGCGGGCCGGCCCGAAAGCTCGACCGCCAGGCCCGCGATCGCATCGGCAAATTTGCCGCGCCGCGCCGCGGGGAGCCGCGCATTGCTCGCTGCCGAAGTGAACAAAGTCGGCTGAAACCGAATGACGCTCTTTGGCCGTAATTCGAGGACACCTTCCATCTCGTGCAGGGTTACGGCATGGCGACCGCCCTCCCCGTGACGATTGATGACAAGAAGATTGCGGTGCTTCGCATCGCCATCTCCCAGGGCCGCGCGCAGCCGCACCGCATCGCGCATCGAGCGCAAGGTCTGATCGGCGATCACGACGCGGAAATCGGCCGTATCGAGCACCCGCCGATTGGCGGGCGACGGGGTCCGCGGGAGATCGAGGACGACGTAATGGAACTGCTCGCGCAGCGCCAAAAGGAGAATATCGACCGCCTCGGGTGTGAAATGCAGGTCTTCACGCAGCGTTTCTTCTGAGGTCAAAGCATAGAGCCGCTCGCCGATCGGGTTCATGACCCGCTCGAGAAGGGTGTTGTCGATACGGCCAGGGTTGACGAGGGCTTCGCGTAGCCCGGACGTCGGCTTGATGTTCAGCGCCAGCGCGCAATCGCCATGCTGGAGGTCGAGATCGACCAACGCAACGCGACGGTTCTGCCGGTGGGCAAGATACCATGCGAGGTTGACCGCCAGGGTCGTCGTTCCGACACCGCCGCGCGCGCCGATGCAAGCGACCATGGTCCCGATCTTGGGTGGATCGCGCCGACCTCGCCGGTGTTGCCACGTGTGGTCAGCGCGTTCGAGATGAGCTGCGGGGTCAGAGGTTTGACGACGTAATCGTTGAGCCCGGCCTTTATCAAATCGCGATAGAGCCCAACGTCATTGCGGTCGCCGATCGCGATCACCATAACGCCGGGTTCGCAGACCTCGGCAAGTTCGTGAATATACGATACCGGCAGGTCGATGCCGCTGATATCGACGAACAGGATGTTGGGCGACCGCTGAAGGCTGAGGGCTTCGATCGCTTTCGCAATCCCGCCGCGCATGATCGACCCATCAGCGTGCCCAAGCTGGGTCAGACAATCGCGCAACGACTTCTCGGTATCGGCGTCGGCAACAAAGGCCAGCAGCGGAGAGCGCCCGGCCGGCAGCTTGTTGGCCGTCTTCTCGATCGGTGTTTGGACTTCGAGAACACTTCTCACCGCTCGCCGCCCTTTGCGATTGCGCAAAACAGTCTCGACATTTTTTAATGCCCTCTGGAACGCAGCCCAGCGGCCGTCACTGGGACTTGATTGATTCGGCCGCGTGGCTGCCGCGGATGACATCGACCGGCGGCCGCTCGGCGGTAAGCACTCTTTCCGGCGACAGCGCACCGCCCAATGCCGGTGAGACGTCTCCTGCCCAGGTGGGCTTGATGCCGCTGGCTTTACCAGGTCCGGGCACTGAGTTCGCGGCGATCCCGTCGGCACCGCTGACGCTGCGCAGGGTCAAGGACAGCTTTCCAAGTTCGGCTGCGACATTGATCTTTTCGGCCTGGTCAGGCATCACCTCGAGCGTCACGGTACGGCCAAAGGTGTTGCTGGCCGCCGCCTTTGCATCGAGTGCGTCGATCACCAGCACACGGAGGTTTTCGACGACCGTCTCACTGACCGAGCGACGGGTCAGCGGCGCCCCAGTGTCATTGAATTTCTGCGTCAGAATGACATCGACGCGGTCGCCGGGATACAACAAGCCGGTGCTCGCGCCGCCGGTGGTGACTGGAATGGCGATGGCGCGCGCGCCAGGCGGCAGGACGAATTGCAGGAAATCGCGATCGCCCGGCTTCACGATCGTCTTGCGGTGGATCGGCTCTCCGGCCGCTACAGCCTCGCGCAGTGCTGCGCCATAAACCGTGGCCCGCGCTTCTTCATCGGCTTCGGGTCTAAGCTCGCGTGCCGCAGCGCCGGGCCGCACGACCTCCCCTTTCCCCACCGGGCCGGGAACTTCTTGCCAGCCGACATCGTGGGCGCGCAGCAGCGTTCCGGCGGCGAGTGGTGCCGTCGTAACGAGGATTTCCTCGGCTCCCGCAGTCTCAGCGACGGCATCGCCCTTCTGCGGCAGAGCGCGCAGAAGGACGATCAAAGGGAGGCCAAGAGAGACGAAAAAGAGGACGGTCAGGATGGTCTTCGCGCGCATCGCGGCTCACCCAGGGACAAAGGATTGCAAAGCAAGGGTCATAATGCCTGCTGTGGCGATTGCGACCCCGTAGGGCACGCGCAGCCTTGCCGTTATCTGCGGCGGCTCTTCAGCCGCAAGTGTCGTCGCCAAGCGGGGGACCGGGCGCAGCCACGCGCCTAATCTGCTGTCGTGCGCAGCAACAATGGTTAGCGCAATCAGTGCGCCCGATAGGCTCATCACGACGAGAAAACCCGGCAGATCATGATGGCCGACGAGTAGGGCCGAGGCGCCCGCCAGCTTGACGTCCCCGCCGCCGACGAGTCCCCACCAGAACAGGAGCGATGCCACGACAAATAGCGCTGTGGCAGCCGCAAGGCTGTACAGAGCCATGCTCAGCTCGCCCACCAAGAACATGCGCATCAACCCCAACGCAGCGATCGCCGCGACGAGCTCATTGGGGATCCGTTGCGTTCGCAAGTCGCTATGGGCGACGGACGCGTAGAGGCCGATCCCCAGAAGCAAGATCACCATTTGCAAACTCTCTCCGGCCATTTACCGATCGTGGTTTGCCTTGCCGGCGGCCCCCACTATGCGTCCATGGGTTTCGACATTAGACGCTCGACAGGCTGTTAGCGATGGCGCTGAACAAGCTGCTGATTTGGGTCCCGACAGCGGTGATAGCCACTACACAAATCACTGCGATCAGACCGACGAGCAGGCCGTATTCAACCAGTGCGGCTCCGCGCTTGTCGTGGTGGAGGCGGTTGATCAGAAGAAGCATGTGCGTCTCCGAACTTTGGCCGCCAGTAATCACGGCGGCCGTTCGCAAAAATCGTGCAGTATTGAACTGCGCGAGCAAAATGAAAGTCGGCCGTTGAACCAAACATCGTCTCGTCGAACGCGGCAAGCCGCGTCCGACCATCCATCAATCAGGTTCGGGATCAGATCGCCGCCAGCTGGCTCGCAATGTTGCTGAAGAGGGTGCTGACCTGGGTGCCTACAGCGGTGATGGCGACAACACAAATCACGGCGATCAGACCGACCAGCAAACCGTATTCGACCAAAGCAGCCCCGCCTTCGTCACGGCGGAAGCGGGCGATCAACTGGAGCAGGTGAAGCTGAAGAGACTGGAGCATATGGAAAATCCTTCGTGAGCGAAACCAGTTGATGGGTGCCGCGCCGCGGACGGCGGGCGGCTTCTGCCCATCGCTGAGTCAATCTCCGACGAAGGCGTTCGTTTCAAAACAGTTTTAGTTAATTTCGAAAGAATTCGGGGATCGGCTGAAGATTACCGAATGCGAAAGATCCGGACCTCTCCATACTGCGTGGCGAGCGACGCCCGATCCCGCCCCTGTGGGCACTGCAAAATCGTATCGACGGCAACATCGTCGGAATCGGCCACCACCCAGGTGACGTGTTCAGCCAACAGCCGATCGAACCAGCTTTCCGAAATATTGACGAGGTCCTTTCTGGCGGCGAACTTCTTCTCGCCAAAGCCGTAGACATCGTCGTTCCCGCTGTCGGCCGGGAACACTGAATCTTGGGTTGGAAGCCCGCCCCAGATCGCGTAGGGCTCCGACCTTTCCCTCGCTCGGTAGACGATTTCCGAAGGACCCATATGCGTTCTCAGAAAGGAAACGGCCTGTGCGTCGTCGCGACCCACCGGATAAGTCAACGAGAAATAGGGTCTGACCATCTGTATTGAAAATGGCGGTCTGGGCCCTTGATCGATCGCCAACAGCATAACAAACGGGTAAGGGGCTCCTTGTCCAATGAGGGCGAGGATGATCAGACCCAGCATCACTCTTCGGCCACGACTGTTGGCCCAACTCGCGAGATCCGAGAGAGCGACCCCGGCCCCGACGGCCAGTACGAGGAAGCTGACAACGCCAAATTTGACGATATCCCAAGTGTAACCGTAGCGCAGTAAGTTGACGATGACCAAGGTCAGTGCGGCGAGCGTCGTTAAAAACACACCCTCTCGCCGCACCCGGCGCAAGCCCACGATGCCAATTGCCAGCAGAGCGCCGAAACTTGCGACATTCCACTGCATCTGGCCGAGGACGGCTCCCGAACCGGAAAAGTCACGTAGGTAAAGTCCGGTGCCGAGTAGTCGTGCGGCCGGCGGAAACGCCCCAGAAACGAAAAAACCGCCTAGCAGCTCCGCGACCAACAAAGACACGCCGAGGCACAACAAAGAAGCCACCGCGGAGCGATCGCGAAACCGCACGATGTTCCAAACGTCGCTCAGTCCCAGTGCGACGACCGTCGTGACAAATAACACCGCTTGAGCGAGCGATAGCAGCGAGAGCGAGCAGATCAGGGCTGCCATTCCCAACGCGCGATTGGTGAGGCAGGGCAATGCGGCCCGCTGCAATACCATCAAGCAGAAGATCGGGAGACCGATGCTCCAAGGGTGCTGGAAGAAATATTGAATAAAGGCGTGATTGATGCGCAGACCGTTGACGGTACAAAACCCGCATAGCGACCCGCTCCAGGCGAGCGCGGGCCACCCTCCGGAGAAGCAGACCGCCAGTGCGACGAACAGCCCGGCCCGCTGGCCGCCGACGTGCTCGCCAAAGCGCCGAAGGAGTAGGAACATGCAAGGCCAAAGTGCGATCGTCAGGAGATCGACCGCTTGGTCCACGCGTACGCGCAACAGGCCGGTAACGACCGCGCCGGCGAGATCGAAAGCGTAGTGATAGCGAAGCGGCAGGTCGGGATCGTAGAGATAACGCGGGGGATAAATCCCGTTTTGGAGATGCGCAATGATCGCGTGGTGACCGTTGAAATAGGTCTCGTCATGAAAATCGAGCAGGATCGTCGGCAGGACGATCGGTAACGTAACGAGAGCCGCGACCCCGAGCCGACCCGCCCGGCCTGTGCGTCCCTGCGATATCGCAATTCGAGCCTCCCGCCAATGCTGGGCGACCCATACGTAACCGGCTAGCCCGACAACACTCCAGGCGCCGGTGAGCCCGACGCTGAGAGACCCGAAGGCCAGCGCGAGAACATGCGTCGGCAACAGCGCCAGCACTATGCCGACCGCCGGGATCGTGCACAAAGGCCGCTCGCCGCGGGGAAAAATAGCCTGGTTGAGCGCCAATGCCGCGAAGGCGATCCCGGGCAGAGCGAGCAGCAGAATCGGCAACCAGGGAGGCTGGGGATTGTCGATCATCGCGCCCTCCCCAGCTGGCCGTATGCGGAAGAGCTCATGCGACGGCGGTGAGCTCCTCCCCGTATCGAGATGCTCGGCGCAGTATCAGGCCCAACAGCGTCAGCAGCACTATCGCGCCGACCGGTGCACGTCCGGCGGAAGGGAGGATGGACAGGCTTATGGCGAAGAGCAGGATGGTGATAATTTGCTCGCCCCGCAGCAATCCGCGGGCTATCTGGTCTTTCGCAAGAAACGCGACCGGGACTGCGATCGCCGCCAAGTCATAGGCAAAACCACGAGGCGTGGCGAGCAGTACCGCAGCCGACAATGTCGCCGCTTTCAACGGATAACCGACAGGCGACCGCCAGACGAGCCATACGATTGCCGTCACGGCGAGTGTCGTAATGCCCTGGGCGATCCACGCCAAATTCGGGCCAGCGCCCAGCGTGCGTATCAGGCCGTAGACCGTCTGGATATATTCCCAGCGACTATCCGGATCGGCAAAAATGGTCTCGCCGGCTTCCGCGAAAACCTCTTGAGGAAAGGCCGCCCAAGCATCAACGCCGAACACGGCAAGCGAGACTCCTGCAAGGAATATGGCAGTGACTGCTGCGCTCGCAAAAGCCCGCCATTCCTTGGCGGCAATAAGGGCGAGGGGAAACAATATTCCGAATTGCGGCTTATAGGTTAGGCAGCCGATGAACGCACCCGCCAAGACGGGTTGCCATTCAAGGGCTAGCAAAGCTGCGCCCAGCAACACCGCCATCAGAAACCCGCTTTGCCCAATGAGAAAATTCCAAGCGGCAAAGGGTGATGCCAGCGCCAGCGCGATTGCCGGCCGCTGCCGCACAATAAGAAAAACAACAACAAGGCAGGCCAGCAACGTCGCCGTTTCCCAGGTCAGGAACGCGGTGAGATAGGGGAGCAATGCAAAGGGCGCTAGGATCAGCAGGTAAATGGGAGGGTAGGGCCAGGTCGTGAAACGGGACAATCCCGCCCCGACCAGCGCGTCTTGCGCCTTTGCGAACTCTGCCGGAAGATAGATTGTGGTAGTCTCTCCCCGCAGCGCCTGCAGCCCGGCGACAAACAGATTGGTAAAATCGTGATAGACCGGCACACCACTGCTGTTAACCAGCCAGAGCCCATGCCAATACAGGTATAGGAAGAAGGCCGCGTAGAACACTGGGACCGTGTAACCATATGCCAACAGCCGCCAGGTCGCGAAGATACCTAGAAGGCGCGGTTGCCTCCGGTCATATCCCGCGCCGATCCGAGGGGTTTCCAGGACGTCGCTCATGATCGATGTGTCCAGAGCAGCGGGGTGGCTTGCGTTAGGCGCAGACGCGAGCGTGTGTGCAGTCAAAGAACACGCGGCGCAAAATGAGGCACAACAGGGCGATCACCACAACCGGTTCGAGCGGTAAACTCTCTAGGTTGCAACAGAGGCTGGCACCAAACAATAAAAGCAAAACCGGTTGCTCATTTTTCAAAAGCCCGAACTGTATTTGTTCATTCGCAAGAAAGGCGACGGGAATTGCGATGGCGGCCATGTCATAGGCGAATGCGTAGGGCGTAGCGACGAGAGCAGTAGCGGACAAGGTTGCCGCCTTTAACGCGTAGCGCACCCGAGACCGCCAAACCGCGTACACGATGACTGCAGCGCCCATTGTGGTTACGCCTTGCATGATCCACGCCAGGGGAGCAGCACCGTGAAGTGCGCGGATCAATCCGAAAATTGTTTGGTGATATTGCCATTGCCCTCTCGGGTCAAAGCGGAGGCTAGCGATATCGGGATTGTCGGAGAAATTTATGCCGGCTTGTCCGAGAAGCTCTCTGGGGAACGCTTCCCAATCGGCGGTGCCGAACACGGCGATGGATAGGGCGACGAGCAGTGCGACTGCGGCAGCGGAACTCGCTAAGGCTCGCCATTGACCGGCGGCGACCAGCGCGACAGGAAGCATTATCCCCCATTGAGGCTTATAGGCTAGACATCCGATAAAGACGCCTGCCAGTACAGGCCGGCGCTCCAGCAAGAGGAGCGATCCGCCCAATAGCGAGGCGGTCAGAAACCCGCTTTGGCCGGCAAGAGTGTTCCAAACCACGAATGGCGAGGCGAGCGATAGGGCGATTACTGGGCGCCGGGGGACAATCGAATAGAGGATGGCAACATAACTTAGCAGCGTCACCAGCACCCAAGTGAGAAACCCGGCGAGGTAAGGAAGCATTCCGAGTGGTGCGAGGATCAGGAAATAGATCGGCGGATATGGCCAAACCGAAAAACGGGCACGCCCTGCGCCGACGAGCGCGTCCTCGGCCCTCAGATGCTCGATCGGGTCGTAGGCTGCGGCGGCCTGTTCATGCAGCGCCTGGTTTCCCGCGACCCACATATTTGTGAAGTTGTTGTAGATCGGCACACTGTCGCCATCGAGGATCCAGCTCCCGGCCATACACAGGTAAACGAAGAGCACAACGTAGAATGCCGCCAGGGTGTACCCGTATGCCTCTAATCGCCACGCCGCGAAAACGCTCAACAGACGCAGCGGCTGTGGGCGGGGCGCCACCCTAGCACCGAAACTACCGGGCGCTTCAACCATAGGCGAAGATCGCTGGCTCCGGAGCATCGCGGAAAGCTCGGCGCAATGTGAGACCCAACAGTGTGATGACCACGACCGGTCCGAGGGGCACGCTGCCAAAAGTGGTCCGATACGGACTGTCCCCAAAGACGACGAGGGCAGCCAAACACGCACCGAACAACGCAATCAGAATCGTTTGCTCACCCTTCAGCAACCCGCAGCTGATCTGGTCCTTTGCCAGAAAAGCCATTGGAATCGCGATCGCCGCCATGTCATAGCTAAAGGCATAGGGGGTCGCGATGAGCGCCGCTGCCGACAATACCGCTGCTTGCAGCGCATAGCGCGCTGTCGACCGCCAAACCATCCATACGCCGATTCCCGCACCGACCGTCGTCAAGCTTTGCGCAAACGCGGCCAGCATCGCACTGCCGCCGAGATCGCGCATCAAGCCGTAAACTGTCTGAATCCGCCCCCAGTCAGCTGCCGGATCGTACTGCCCGCCAGCGAGAAGTATCAGATCGGCTTGCCCTATGAGGCCATGTGGAAATATTTCCCATACCGCTGTCCCGAACGCGGCCATTGAAGCGCCCGCCAAGACTGCAGCCGTCATTGTTGCGCTCGCAAAAGCGCGCCACCGATTCGACGCAAAGAGCGCGAGCGGAATCAAGAACGCGAATTGCGGTTTGTAACTGAGGCATCCGATAAACACACCGGCAAGAACCGGCCGGCGCTCAAGGAGCAACAGCGCCGCGCCAAGCAGTGAAGCGGTCAGAAAGCCGTTTTGCCCGGCGAGAAGATTCCAGGCCGTGAATGGCGATGCCAGCACCAGAGCCATCGCCGCTCTTCGCCGTACGATAAAGTAAGTGACAACCAGGCAGCCGGCCAGTGTCGTCATGTCCCACGCGATAAATCCGCAGAAATAGGGGAGTGACGCAAACGGTGCGAAAAAAAAGAAAAAAGTCGGCGGATAGGGCCAATTCGGATATAGGGGATCATTCATCCCGAGCAGCGCCATCTGAATCTTGACGAATTCGGCGGGTTCGTACAACGAGACTGCCGCCCCATGCAGCGCCTGAACGGTGGCCGCCCAAGCACATGCAAAATCAGTGTAGACGGGCACTCCCGCCCGATCGACGATCCAGGCTCCAGCCCAGTAAAAATGTACGAAGACCGTAAGGTAAACGATGGCGATCCCATACCCATACGCTTCCAATCGCCAGGCGGCGAAGATCCCCAGGAGACGCGGCTGTCGATGATCGCGCGTGCGCGCTTCGCGTAAGCTTTCGAGAGTCCGGTTCATTATCGCTATCTTAAGAATGAAAGAGAGGGCGATACTCGTTCCTCGCCCTTATCTTGCTGCTGCGGTGATAACAGCGAGTGAACGGCGAGCGAACTGGCGCTCGAACGCCCGGATGCCCAATATCGTGGCGGCAACGACGACGGCACCGGCCAGGAGATCCACGAAATAATGGCTGCCCTCCGTGGGGCAGGACAAAATCAGAGCGGTGTTCAACAGCAAAGCTGCTATCAGCAGCCATCGATTATGCCGAAAATTGTAGATTAGCATGATCGCGAGGATCGTATGGAAAGACGGCAGCTGGACCAGGCCCTGAGCGCCGATGAAGTTGATGGCATGCATTGTGCCAGCGCGCAATCCGAGAAGATGTTGCATATGTAAAAAGTCGTCCGCGCCAGCAAGCTCATAGTAGACGTGCGGATTGACGGCAGGAAACATGGCACTCACGCCTATCGTTACTAGGGCGGAAAAAAAGGTAATCCACCAGATCTGATTATTTCTCCAACTTCCGCGAGTGTGGACGTTGTAAATGTATGCGATCAATGTCTGAACCGGCAGGCTGTCATAGGCGACCCGCAAACCGCATTGGAAGACGGGGTGTGCAACGACCCAGGCTTTCCACGCAATCCAATCCAATCCCATTGCTTTGTCCATCGCATCAAAAACGCGATCGACCAGAGGCGCATCAGTCGACACCGCCAGATAACTGAGGGGCATCATCACCGCGAACAAAGACAGGTACTGAGCGGCGAAATGGGCGAACCTCATAATCCGATCATCTCGGTTCGTCAGGCAGTAGAACAAACCGATCAGGCTCAATGCGCAGATAACCCCCAAGGATTGCAGAAATCCGGCGCCGACGTGGAAGCCGGCCCGCGCCATCCATATCCAATCGACCGTGCCGATAATGGCAATGAGCAGCCATCTGGCGACCGCATCTCGTGACATCACGAGCAGCTTCAGGTCGCTGTCGCTCGACGGAACCCGGGCTATACCCGGGTTACCGGATGCAGCCGGATCCGAATAGCTGCCCACCCCAGATTCCTTTCGTAGACCTTGATCGACCGCCTGCGTGATGCGCCTCAGTCACCACCCGCCAGGGCGAGCGCTGGTGGAATGCGGCGCAGCTGTCGCGACGCTGCCGCCGACGGCGCGCGAGCCGCCGGGCGTGCCAAGGGAGATCGTTCATCCACTTTGTGCACAGCCGCTCTCAACCGGTCCCGCGCGCGCGCCACATCACAGCGCACGGCGCCGACTGAGCGGCCCAGCTTCATCGCTACCTCCTCGTAGGACGCGCCTTCGACACTGACGAGAAAGAGAGCCGAGCGCTGCTTCTTTGGCAGACGGCCGAGAGCCGATGCGACATCGCGCAAGATCAATCTTACTTCAGGGGTGTCCGCGGCGGGGGCGGGGTCGGCCGCGGCGATGGTCTGTACAGCCGAGGCGTAACGGCTCGATCTGGCGACCGCGGCCAGGAACTCGTTACGCATGATCGTGGACAGCCAAGCACGAAGGTTGGTGCCCGGCTGCCAGAGATGCGCGTTGGCGAGTGCCTGCACCAGTGTGTTCTGCACGAGATCGTCCGCATCGGGCTTTTCGCGATGCCAGCGACGCACTGCGCGACGCAGAAACGGGATCTCATTTTCTATCCGGTGTGGGAACTCCGCCTCAGATGCAGGCCGAATGGTCTGATCCTCCTCGATCCCGGTAGAGGCAAAGCAAGGCGAGGCCGGGATCGCCCTGGCGGCGCCTGGCTCTTGGTATTCGGTCTCGCTCGCCAACAGCATTGTTGTCGCAACCCTTGTTTGACTCGACAGCACCCGCCAATCCGGCCTATTCGGCGGCGTAACGGTGAATGTCCTTCGCGTTGGCGATTGTTGATTGCCGACGCCGGATCACACGTGATACGTGTCGATCACTCGTTGAAGGATCAGATGTCTTACGAAATCCCGTAAAAGTTTACCAATCAGCTTTTGCCACTAATTTGGTTCAATGGCAAATGGTTTCTCGCAGATCTCGAATTACTATTAACAGTAATTAACGTTAAAGCGCGCCATCAGGTACCGGATAGTGCTAATAAAAAGATTAACCGGGTCGCGAGATTGCTGTTTGAGCCGGGATATTTTTTGAGAACACGGTATCCAAAATATAAACTATACGTCTCGCTCTATGGTGTCGTGTCGAATTATGAGCTCCAATATCTAGTATTGAACGTGGATTCGCAGGGATTTACCGGCGGCCAGTAACCCAATCCCGGCATATCCACCCTGACGAGGCTCCGCTGAGCGGGCGACGACGGCTCGGTCAACGGGCCAATTCGTTTACTGGCGGAGGCGTCGCGTCAACATGTCGCGGGTGCAGAGCCTTGGAACTGGAGTCGAGCATTGGAACTGGCGTCAATGCGCTGCGCCATCACGCACCTGCACGACAGCGATGTCATCGGCGTAGAGACGCCGCCACCCGGGCAAATGGTCGAGCAGCCTTACCGCGGGACTGTCCGGCTCGAGCACCGTCCAGGTGACACCGTACTCGCCGAGCAGCGCCGGCAATTGGTCGTTCACTCCGAGGACGGCCTCGACATACCGTTCGATGAAGGCATCGCCATAGAGCTCCGCGCGGCCGTCGATAAATGGTGCGATCCCAGAAAAGATCAGGTAGCCACCAAAACGATAAGCGTTGAGGACCGGCCCGGAGACGTTATGGGCTTTGACGGCGCCGAGCGCCGCCTTGGGGACGATGGCGTCCAATCGCTGCGCAAGGCTGCCGCGCAGCGGCAAAATGGTCAGAGCCCCCAGCGCAACCACGGTAAGCGCGAGCCCGCCCACACCTGCAGGCTTGGCAAGCTCGGCCATGAGGCGGTCGAGCCACAGACCGCGGCCGTTTTCGAGACGCCTGTCGAGCTGTTGCGCGAGTGCCGGCGCCAGCAGCAGCGGCGCAACAAAGCCCAGCAATTCGCCGTGCCGCCCGTGCTGCAGCGCCATGTGCACCAGCAAAAGAACGATCCCGACGCGGGTCACGGGCAGCCGCCAGCCGAGCGACAGCGCGGCAAAGAGGGCGAAGATGATCCACATTTCGAGCGGCTGGAGCTGCTGGAAATTGGGGCTGTGCCACTCCTCCAGCACCGAAAGAGCAAAGCTCATCCGCGTCAGCTGTAACGGCAGCAACAAACCGTCGATGCCGAAAGGGGTGATCAGCGCCGCGGCGACCGAGGCCGCACAGAATGCGGCCCAGCCGCGCGCGGCTGCCATCCGAGTGCGCCAGTCTCTTGCGGCGAGCACTGCTTCGCCGGCAAGGAGGGCGGCGAGAATAATGCCGAACATGTAGCCACCGTGGAGATTGGCCCACAGCACCATCAATCCGGCAAACCACAGCGGAGGCGCCCGATCCTCGGTTCGCGCCCTGACGAGCCCGATGACCCAAACGACAAGGATCGGTAATGTCAGCATATGCGGCCGGGCGAGCAGGTGCGGTAAGGCGAGGGCGCAAGCGAGCGCAGTGCCGATCATGGCATGCACCGGTGCCAAGCTGCGCAACAACTGGCGCAGCAGCATTGCGACTGCAGCGGCGAAGGTTAGGCCGGTGGCGGCCAGCAGCCCGACCCACCCGAAATGGTCGAAGAGCGAAGCGAGAATGATCTCGCCCAGCCATTCATGCGCAACCCACGGCGCGTCGGGCATGGTCAATGAGAAGATACCGCGATGCGGCACCGTACCGTGCGCAATGATCCAGCGCCCGACCGCAATATGCAGATAGGTGTCGGGATCGTGCAGAATCTTCACGCCATGGCTGACGACTACATAATAAGCGCCAAGGCCGGCGATCGCCGGCAGCGAGATCCCAAAGCGGCTGCGGTCGAGCCTGGTCAGATCCGCTCTGCCTGTTGAGCTCATAGGATGGCGTTACTAATGCGGTAGCGGCCAAATGCAAGGTCCCAAATACAGGGTCAAAGAATCCGCAATCCGCTTCCCTTGCACAGCCAGCGGTGCAACTCTTGCCGCTCCAAACTCTGAGGGTGCTCCGATGAAGATATCCGGTATTCGCTCGCAAATCGTCGCCTTGCCGGCCGACGAGCCGCTCGCTGACGCAGCGGAAAACCCGCATGGAACCCGCCCGATCGTGACCTTGGAGGTCGAAACTGACGATGGAGCAATCGGGCTCGGAGTGACGTATTTCGGCGGCGCGCTGACCGGCACCCTGAAGCGCGCCATCGATGAACTCGGAGCGCAGATCATCGGCGAGGACCCGCTGCGTGTCGAGGCGGTCGTTGCGAAATTACGCGCGGCTGCAGGCTCGGCCGGGCCCGGCGGCATCTTTCACCTGGCCTTGTCGGCGCTCGACATGGCGCTATGGGACATCCGCGGCAAGACACTAAACCTACCGCTGTGGAAATTGCTCGGCGGCGCGCGCGAGCGGGTGCCGACCTATGCCAGCGGCGCGCTGATGCGCGGGCTTTCGCTCGACCGGGTGGTAACCGCGGCCGGGCGGCTGAAGGAAAAGGGCTTCCGCGAGATGAAGACGCAGCTCGCGCTGCCGGGCGAGACGACACCCGCGAAGGAGGTCGACCGGCTGCGGCGGGTGCGCGAGGCGATCGGGCCCGATATCAAGCTGATGTGCGACATTAACCAGCGCTGGCGGGTCGAGCAGGCGATCGATATCGGCCGCCGCGTCGAGGACGCCGGGGTCGGGCTGTTCTGGCTCGAAGACGTGACGACGGCCGATGATTATCCCGGCCTTGCCCGCATCACCGCCGCGCTGTCGACCCCGGTCGCTGGTGGCGAATATTTATGGGGCATTGTCCCGTTCCGCCACATGGTCGAGGCGCGTTCGGTCGACATTGTGATGATCGACCTGGTGCGGGTCGGCGGCATCACCCAATGGATGAAGGTCGCGGGCATGGCCGAGGCCTTCAACCTGCCGGTCGTCAGCCATCTGATCCCCGAGGTCCACGTCCATCTGATCGGCGCCATCCCGAACGGGCTGACAGTCGAATACATGCCGTGGCTAATGCACCTCTTCGAAGAAGTGCCGCAGCTCCAGAACGGCGAGCTCGCGATGCCGATGGCGCCGGGTCTCGGCCTCAAATTCGACCGCGCGGCGATCGACCGATACAAAGCCGCATGAGCAAATTATCGGCATTCTGCTGATAGAGCCCCTGGCCGGACTCGATCCGGCCAGGGGTATTCGACCGCGGGGGCGACAACATGAAAATATCGCACATCCATTCGCAAATCCTGGTTCTACCGGAGGCCGACCAACTCGCCAATTCTCCGGAAAATCCCAATGCCGCCCGGCCGATCGTGACCCTCCGGATCGGCACCGATGACGGGATCGAAGGGATCGCTGTCACCTTCTATGGCGGCGCCATCACCCACAGTCTCAAGGCGGCGGTCGACGACCTCGGCGCCCTGACGATCGGCGAGGATCCACTGCGCCTCGAAGTGATTATCGCGAAGCTGCGTGCGGCGGCAGGCGGCTCGGGGCCGGGAGGCATGTTCACGCTCGCGCTCTCCGCGATAGACATTGCGCTATGGGATATCCGCGGCAAGGCGCTGAACCAGCCGCTGTGGAAGCTCCTCGGCGGTGCCCGCGAGCGGGTCGCGACTTATGCGAGCGGCTCGCTGCGCCGCAACTTGTCGCTCGACGAGGTCGCGATTGCGGCGAGGCGGCTCAAAGAGAAGGGCTTCCGTGAAGCGAAGATGCAGCTCGCGCTGCCCGGCGCGACCTCGCCGGCAAAAGAGGTCGAGCGCGCGAAGACCCTGCGCGAGGCGCTGGGCCCCGACATCAAGCTGATGTGCGACATCAACCAGCGCTGGCGCCCGGAAGAGGCGATCGATATCGGCCGGCGGGTCGAGGATGCCGGGGTCGGGCTCTTCTGGCTCGAGGATGTGACGACGCACGATGATTACGCCGGTCTCGCAAGGGTCAATGCAGCGCTGGCCACGCCGATATGCGGCGGCGAGCTGGTCTACGGCCTCGTCCCGTTCCGCCACATGATCGAGGCGCGTTCGGTCGATTACGTCATGATCGATCTGATCCGGGTCGGCGGCATTACGCAATGGATGAAGGTCGCGGGCATGGCCGAGGCGTTCAACCTGCCGGTCGTCAGCCACGTTGTTCCGGAAATCCACAGCCATCTCGTTGCGGCGGTGCCCAACGGCCTCACCGTCGAGTATATGGGCTGGATGCTGAAATTGTTTGACGGCGTCGCCGCACTCGACAATGGCGAGCTCGTTTTGTCGGATCGGCCAGGTCTCGGCTTGGTCTTCAATCAGGAAACCATCAAGCGGTTCGGAGTGGCCTCATGAAAATCTCGAGCATCCAATCGGGAATCGTCGCGCTGCCGAATGACGAGCCACTTGCCGGGTTTTCGGAGAACCCCGATGCGAAGAACCCGATCGTCACCCTGCGCGTCCGCACCGATGACGGGGTGGAGGGGATCGGGGTGACCTATTTCGGCGGGGTGCTGACCCGTACCCTGATGCGAGCGGTCGACGAACTCGGGGCGCTCGCGATCGGCGAGGATCCGCTGCGCGTTGAAGCGGTGGCCGCGAAGCTGCGGGCGGCGGCCGGAGGTTCGGGCCCTGCAGGGATTTTTACGATGGCGCTTTCGGCGATCGATGTCGCGCTGTGGGACATCAAAGGTAAGGCGCTGGGCCTGCCGCTCTGGAAATTGCTCGGCGGCGGACGCGACCACATCGCGACCTATGCGAGCGGCGCCCTGCGGCGCGGCCTCAAGCTCGAAGAAGCGATCATCGCCGCCGGGAGACTGCGGGAAAAGGGTCATCGCCAGACGAAGATGCAGCTCGGATTACCGGGAATCACCTCGCCGGCGCGCGAAGTTGAACAAGCCCGGCTTATCCGGGAGGCGGTCGGCCCGGATATGGATTTGATGTGCGACATCAACCAGCGTTGGCGCGTCGAGCAAGCAATCGACATCGGGAGGCGCGTCGAAGACGCCGGGGTCGGTCTCTACTGGCTCGAGGATGTGACGGCGCACGACGATTATGCCGGGCTCGCTCGCGTCGCGGCCGCACTGGCGACACCCGTCGCCGGCGGCGAATACCTCTACGGCATCGTACCGTTCCGCCACATGCTCGAAGCCCGTTCGGTCGATATCGTGATGATCGATCAGGTGCGCTCCGGCGGCGTCACCCCTTGGCTCAAGATTGCGGGCATGGCCGAAGCATTCAACCTCCCGGTCGTCAGCCACGGCGTGCCGGAGATCCATGTCCACCTCGTCGGCGCGGTGCCCAACGGGTTGACCGTCGAGTACATGCCCCGCCTTTTCCGCCTGTGGGAGGAGGTCCCGGCGCCGGTGAATGGCGAACTCGCGATGCCGACGGCTCCCGGCCTCGGGCTGAGATTTGATGAGGACGCGATAAAAGCGTTCGGCGCCGCCTGAAGAGGCGGCTCACGCCGCCGCGGCGACGCTCCGGAGCTGGTAGAACCCGCGCTCGAGGTCCTCGATTAGGTCCTGCGGGTCTTCGAGCCCGACATGGAGGCGCAGGGTCGGCCCTTCCGCCTCCCAACGCGTCGCGGTGCGGCCGCGTTCGGGCCTCGTCGGGAGGATCAGGCTCTCGTAACCACCCCAGCTGGAGCCGATGCCGAACAGATCTAGCGCGTCGATCATCGCGTAGACGGCCGCCTTCGACGTCGGTTTGAGCACGACGCCAAACAACGCGCTGGCACCGAGAAAGTCGCGCTTCCACAATTCGTGCCCGGGATCTTCCGGCAAGGCCGGGTAGAGCACGCGTGACACCTCGGGACGGGTTTGCAGCCAGCGCGCTACTGCCAGCGCGTTCTTCTCGTGACGCTCGAGCCGGACCGACAAGGTACGCAGCCCGCGCAACGCGAAATACGCGTCATCCGGGCCCACACAATGACCGAGATCGGCGGCCATCGTCCGCAACGGCAGGTACATCTCCTCGTTCGTGATGACCGCTCCGAGCATCACGTCGGAGTGGCCGACGATGTACTTGGTTGCGGCATGGATCGAGACGTCGACACCGTGCTCGAAGGATCGAAACAGGTAAGGCGAGGCCCAGGTGTTGTCCATCAGGACCTTGGCGCCGGCTTCATGCGCCGCAGCGGAGATCGCCGGCACATCCTGCACCTCGAAGGTCAGGGAGCCCGGGGATTCGACATAAACCACCCTCGTGTTCGGGCGCATCAATAGGGCGATCTCTTCGCCGATCAGCGGGTCGTAATAGGTCGTCTCGACCCCGCACCGGGTCAGCACCCTCTCGCAAAAATTGCGGGCCGGGCCGTAGCATGAGTCGACCATCAGGACGTGGTCGCCGCATTTGAGGCAAGCCTGCAGCGGCGCCGTGATGGCAGCGAGACCCGAAGACATGAGCATGGCGCGATAGCCGCCCTCGATCGCCGCTACCGCTTCTTCAAGCGCAAAGGTGGTCGGTGTCCCGAGAAGCCCATAACGCACCACATCGAAGCGCTTGCTCGGGTCGCGTCTTGCCTCCCATTCGGCCATATTCGAAGAAAGGATTGTCGAAGCATGGTAAACTGGCGGGTTGACCGCGCCGTTATGCGCTTCCGGATGACGCCCGAGATGAGTGAGAAGCGTATCTTTGCGGTATTTTCTCGCTCTGTTGTCGCTCTTCATAAACCGTACACTCCGCCGATGCGGCCTCTTCCATTCCAAAGCTACAACGATCACCGGCTCTTAGCAAAAGCGGCATACCGGTGCGCCGCTCACCTTGCAATCCCGGCCGGAGAGGCCGAGACTCGCGCCGTCCGCCAGCTGGACGAAAAGGAGATGCGCTCGTGAGACCCGGAATCCTGGCGGTCGTGGCCATCGCCGTGACGGCGTGCTCTAGTGCGACGCCGCCTCCGCCTTCCGATCCGAGCGCCTCCGCTGCGGTCCTCAAGAAGGACTGTTCGGACCCCAAATGGCAGGAAGAGAACCTCGGTCTCTGGTATTCGGTTTGCCGCCAGCCGTTGCGTTGGTAACGCCATTCAACCCGCTCAAAACTTCTTGAAGCACTCCTTGCCGTTTGCTTTCAGGGTTTGGCAATCGACCACGAACATCTGAGAATTCGGCGCAATCTGGATCGCATAGCTTCTGCCGTCTTTGCAGCGCACGCTCCAATATGCGATGCCTTTCCATTTCGCGGTATTGACGACGCCCATCGGGAACGCCGTCGTGCCGACGCAACCCTGTCCGACATTCTTGCTAATTGTCTTTGCTTGCTCGGCTGGCGGCAGTGAGAGCAACCGGTCGTTGACCGGATTTCCCGATCCGACGGCCTGTGCCGCCGCCGGGCTGGCGAAAACCAACGCCGCGAACACCAACGTCAAGCGCCACATCGCTCTACTCGCGCGTTCGATGGAACGATCGGCAATACGATATGCGATTTTCTTCCGGTCGCCTGACCTTTGCTTGCTTGCCACCTGCAATTTCGCTACACCCTCGTCCCCACCTGGGGGCGGTCACGGGCGCGTAGCTCAGCGGGAGAGCACTACGTTGACATCGTAGGGGTCACTGGTTCAATCCCAGTCGCGCCCACCACCGGGACCAGGTAAGGCTCCCGCCCCGCCACCCTCAGCAGCCGAGTTTGGCGGCGAGGTCGATGAAATCCTCGGCGATTACGTCGAAATCGTGCTCGGCTTTGAAGTCGCGGGTCTTGTTGGGCCCGTGTTCGAGCGGTCGGCCGACAAAGGCGGTACGGAAGCCGCGGCCGCGCGCCGCAACCAGATCGCCATTATGCGCCGCCACCATCATGCATTGCTCGGGCTTGAGGTCGAGCATGGCGGCACTCCGGTCGTAGGCCTCGGGCTGCGGCTTGTAGGCGTGCGCCACCTCTGCGCCGAGGATCACGTCCCACGGCAGGCCGGCATATTTGGCCATGTTCACCATCAGTGCGACATTGCCGTTCGACAAGGTCGCGAGGATGAATTTGCGCTTGAGCCGGGTCAGCCCTTCAACCGTGTCCGGCCAACCGTCGAGCCGGTGCCAGGCACGGTTGAGGTGATCGATATCCGCCTTGCCGAGACCGGTGATCTCGAACTCCTTCACGAGCTCGACCAGGTTCTCGAGATGCAAATCGTCGAGCTTTGCCCAGGGGCGCTCGCCGTTGCGCACCTTCTCCATCGCCGGCTGGTAGCGCGCCCGCCAGCGGTCCGCAAAAGCATGCCAATCCCTATCATAGCCCTTCGGCCCGAGAAAGCTCTTGGCTTCGCGGGCGATGCTGTCGCGCCAATTCACCACCGTGCCGAACACATCGAAAGTAAGGGCCTTAACGTCGGTGAGCACCATCGTGATGATTCCTTCCCGCCGGACCTTTTGACGTGCTTCCGGTGTCGCGCGGCTGGCGGGCGCCGTCAACAGCAAATCGGCGAGAATTTGACAAGTCTGATCCGCCGAGGTTCTCGCCTATCGCCACCCGGTTTGATAAAAAGGCGGAATCGGGCGCTTGTCGAAAAGGGGTGCGCCACCCACTCGTCAGGAAGGAAAGCCGATGGAACTCACCGACCCTGTCAAGCAGATCCTCAGCTATTACGAGAGCGACAATCCGGGCACCAAGGCAAACCTCGCCCGCATCCTCTTACAGGGCAGGCTCGGCGGGACGGGAAGGCTGCTGATCCTGCCCGTCGATCAGGGGGTCGAGCACGGCCCGGCCCGCAGCTTTGCGCCGAACCCGCCGGCCTATGACCCGCACTACCATTACCAGCTGGCGCTCGACGCGGGCCTTTCGGCGTATGCCGCGCCGCTCGGCTTTCTCGAAGCCGGGGCCGACACCTTTGCGGGCCGGATCCCGACGATCCTCAAGCTCAACAATGCCAACAGCATGTCGCGCTTTAAGGAGAACGCGAGCCAGGCGATCACCGGGAACGTCAAGGACGCGCTGCGGCTCGGCTGCGCCGCGATCGGCTATACGATCTACCCCGGCTCGGACGCTGCCTATGACCAGATGCGTGACATCGCCGAGATGGCCTGCGAGGCGAAGTCATATGGGCTGGCCGTTGTGATCTGGTCCTACCCGCGCGGCGGCAACCTATCGCGCGAGGGCGAGACCGCGATCGACATCAGCGCCTATGCCGCGCAAATCGCCGCCCAGCTCGGCGCGCACATCATCAAGGTCAAGCCGCCGACTGAGCATCTCGAATTGGCCGCAGCCAAGGCGGTCTATGAGAAGCAGGGGATCGACATCTCGACCCCGGCGGCGCGCATCCGCCACGTCGTGCAGTCCGCCTTCAACGGTCGGCGCATCGTCGTCTTCTCGGGCGGCGAGGCAAAGGACCTCGACGGCGTCTTCGCCGAGGTGCGGGCGGTCCGCGACGGCGGCGGCAACGGCTCGATCATCGGCCGCAACACCTTCCAGCGGAAGAAGGACGATGCGCTCTCCATGCTCGACAAGATCATCAAGATCTATCAGGGCAAAGACTGAGCAGCCGCTCAAACTTGGTGATTGGGTTGATCGTCGCCCCCCGCGAAAGCGGGGGTCCAGGGCACCACGAGACCTTGGGATTCTGGATACCCGCTTTCGCGGGAATGACGACTAACCTGCTGATAGTTAGGAGATACACGTGGCGCAAAGCGAGACGCGGGCGACGACGCGGCTCTACCTGATCACGCCGCCCGCGCTCAACCTTGATCAGTTCGCGAAAGAGCTCGAAGAAGCGCTCGCCGGCGGCGATGTCGCGTCCCTGCAATTGCGCCTCAAGGATTGCGATGACCACGCGGTGCGCCGCGCGACAAGGGTGCTGAAGCCGATCGCGCAGGACCGCGGCGTCGCGTTCATCATGAACGACCGCCCCGACCTCGCCGCCGAGCTCGATTGCGACGGCGTGCATGTCGGCGAGGAGGACGCGCCCTATGCCGAGGCCCGCCGCCTCCTCGGCGCAGACCGCGTCGTCGGCGTTACTTGCGGCGCCAGCCGCGACCGCGCCATCACCGCGGCCGAAGCCGGTGCCGACTACATCGCCTTCGGCGCCTTCTTCGCGAGCCCGACCAAGACCGCCACCAAGCACCGCGCCGACCCTGAGCTCATCCGCGACTGGAGCGAAACGACCGTCGTGCCGTGCTGTGCGATCGGCGGCATCACGCAAGCCAATTGCGGCCCGCTTGTCGAAGCTGGCGCCGATTTCCTCGCCGTCATCAGCGCGATCTGGTCACACCCCAAGGGCCCGCGCGCCGCGGTCGACGAGTTCAACGAGGTCTTCGCCCGCTACGGGCGGGCCTACCAAAGCGGCTGAACGGCGTCGGCGTCCAGCATTTTCCGCAGGCACACGCTTGACGCGAAATCAAGACGCCCGCGAGTGCTGATGCCCGCCCACCCTGTCTCCTAGCGGTGGCCCCCGGCCGTCGCCGGGCCGCAGGTCGAGCCGTGTGCCGATCGGGCGCAACTGAGTGTGACGGGTGGCCGGCTCCCGAGTGAATGAGCTAATTTTGGCGCCGGGGGAACGGATCAACCGGCCATCGGGATTCATTCGGGGGAGGGTTCTGCATGAGACGCCAGGACGACAGCGGGCTGGAAAAGAGCAGCATGCTATCACGGCGGACGCTTGTCGGGGCGATGGCAATCAGCGCCGGCGCGACGGTCGCCGGCTCACGCGGCGCGATGGCCCAGGCGGAGCGGGGTGTGCCGCAAAGCGTCGTCACCAGCCCACCGCGTGACTTCGGCCCCAATGGCGCGCCCAACACCTATCTTGACCCCGACATCGTCACAGTCGATCCGCTGTTCGCACAATATGTGCAAGGGAACACGCCGATCAAACGCCTGTGGACCGGCGCGCTCTGGTCGGAGGGTCCGGCCTGGAGCGCCAAGGGCCGATATTTGGTGTGGAGTGACATTCCAAACAATCGCCAGCTGCGATGGCTGGAAGACAATGGTGCCGTCAGCACCTTCCGCATGCCGTCCAACAACAGCAACGGCAACACGTTCGATTTCCAAGGCCGTCAAATCTCCTGCGAGCACCTGACGCGGCGCGTCGTGCGCTACGAGCACGATGGCTCGGTGACGGTGATCGCCGATTCCTACAACGGCAAGCGTCTCAACTCGCCCAACAATGTCGTCCCCCATCCGGACGGCAGCATCTGGTTCACCGACCCGCCTTATGGCGGCCAGCTCTATGAAGGCGAGCCCGACGCGGCCGGGGGCCCGAGCAACCCGGCGGGCCGTCTCAATCCGCGGCTCGGCCAGCCCGCCGGCTTTGTCGGAGGCAAGCGCGAGCTGCCGACAAATGTTTATCGCGTCGACCCCAGCGGGCGGATCGACGTCGTCGTCACCGAGGACCAGCTCCCCGACCCGAACGGGCTCGTGTTTTCGCCCGACTATAAAAAGCTCTATGTGATCAGCACCAGCATGGGCCCCGGCGATACCGGAGCGGGCGGTAAGCGCGACATGCACGTTTTCGATGTCGGGACGAACAACAAGCTCGCGAACCAGAAGCTCTTCAGCGATTTCATCGTTGACGGAGTGAAATGCGGGCCGGACGGCGCGCGCTGCGACGTCGACGGCAATCTCTGGGTTTCGAGCAATGCCGGCCGCGACCTCGGCTATAGCGGCGTGACCGTATGGACCCCGGAAGGCAAGCTGATCGGCCGGATCCGGCTGCCCGAGAGCACCGCGAATCTGTGCTTCGGTGGCCCTAAGCGCAACCGGCTGTTCATGGCCGCTAGTCAGTCGCTCTACGCGGTCTACCTCAGGACCCAAGGGGCCGCGCCGGGATAACGGCCAGCGTGCCGCTCTCGCCGAGTTCCACGACGTGTTCGCCCGATACGGGCCTGCTTTCCCCGAAGGTCTTCATAGCGACCTCGGAAATCTGGCGCTTTCGACGCGTCGCAACATAAATCGCCGGTCATGTGAAGCAGCTCACACATCATCGGGGATGGGCAAGCTATTCGTGGCGCCGCTCCCGCCTCGTGGCGGGGAGCGTATGGAGAGCGCCATGCGGAGCATCAACTTTTGGAGCCGAAGCTTGTCGAGGGTCGAGCTCGACCAACGCTCGCGCAAGGCGCGCCTCCGGTTTGAGCGGATAGAACGGCTGCTCGTATCGGATGCTGCAGAGAGACAGCCCCGGCTCCGGCGGCTCCTTTCTCTTCGCAGCGTCGGCGAACACCGCGGCAGGCCACAAAAGAGCCGAGTTAGGGGGCCGCTGAGCGATCGGCGGCCTTCTCGCATGCCGACAATTCTCGAGGTTGGGCGCCTGGAGGAGGCGTTATCCTAGACCCTGTGCACGCCAGAGCGTCTGAACGGCCAAACGACGGGTCTGTGTAAATCGATGGCGATGGTCCGGCTTGTGCCGGTCGGGCTATCGCCCACCAGCATCCCTGGTCCATGTGCACGACGATCCCAGCGTTGCTCACGGCTTGAATTATGCAACGCCCGGCGACCGGGCACGATCATTGCACGTGCCATTTTCCGCCCCATCTTAGCGGTACAGTGCCGAACCCTCCTAATGAAAAGCTGGTGCTACCCAGATTGCACCCGCAAGAAAAAATGAACCGCAATGCACGATGTTGGTGTTTGTCCGGCAAAAAATGGAAAGTTTGCCATCGTGACCGCGACAAGCAAACACCTATTAATGTCTTCCAGTTGTTGGACGAACTGCGAGACGAATTCGCAAAGGGTTACTGCTTACATCCAGACGCAGATCCCGACACGTGTGCCGCAATCGTAAACGCCCACACAATTCAAAAACGGGGCGGTTTGGCTGCCATTGCAGAATCGAATCATGTCTTTTCAGTGAAGCAGGGTTTCTCGTTCCTTCTCTCTTATCGTGCCATTTGCTATGAATTCTTTGCCAAAGCGGCGGCGATTCGTGCTACACCGATCATTCAGCAGTCTGATAGAGGCAGGCCATTTGTAGATCAATGCTACTGTCAGGATTATCTTCACACGAAATTACGCGGTTTGGAGATGGGTATGCAGGACTTGCTGCGTCTCCGGTCTCGTTATTGTACTTTGTATTCGACTTCAGAATACGATAAGTTCCATTTCTACGCTGTGACATTCTCGGATGTTCTGCCTGTGGCATCGTGTGGTGCCATATCTCCAGAATACGATTTTTCAGGGAATAGCTTACAGGACATTTTGCGCTCACCTCAGCCAATAGAGCAAGTCGCATTCAACCTCACGAGTTTCGGCGACACAAGTGTTGCCGTATTCGGATGGGTAGATAAAAACGGTCCCGCAGAAAAATTGGCTAACTCATTCCGGCAACTGCCGTTAGCGGATAAAGCCAATTCCGTCGTGCGCTTCGCGTTTGAATATATCGAAAATACGATGATGCGCCCAAGTTGGTGGGGCACGTTAGGAAAATTGAAACAAGAACAAGTGATCCACCATTTGGCTGCCCGATTTCCAGAGCGGGAGTTTGAACATGATCGCCTTGCCTGGTCGTCCACAAGACAGTATCAATTTGTTTCAAGTCGCGTGATTGATGAAATGTGGTCAGATCTCGATTGATCAACAAGCGAAAATCGTTGCCAAGGCTCGCCTGCGGTTTTCGCCAATACCATCGCTCTCGAATGAGAAGACGTGCGAGAGCCCGGACTCGTCACAGAATAGCGGCGCGGATCAATAACAAAGGTGTGAGCGAGCGTATCGCGGAGCGGTGTAGATTTACTAGTTCCATGGCCTCATCAATTGGGTGTTAGGGGGAGAGCGTCGATGACGAGCGGGGCATTATTTGGCCTGAGTGTTCTGATGAACTTTGTTGCGTCCGGCATAGTCACGAAGCTCTACATCTGGCCGCGCCTTCGTGTCATGAGCCGAGAGGAGGCACTGCTGCCCCTGGTGGTGCCGCATATGTTTCGTTTCGTTGGCCTCAGCTTCCTGGTGCCAGGGGTTGTGTCCGCCTCGCTGTCGACTGATTTCGCGCGCCCGGCCGCTTACGGCGATCTCGGCGCCGCCATACTTGCGGTCATCGCGGTCCTCGCTCTCTCCGGCCGCGCTTCCTGGGCGCTTCTCATCGTATGGATATTTAATCTCTGGGGCACGATTGATCTGTTATACGCGATCTATCAAGGCCAGATCGGCGTCCGCATTGGTCCGGGCTCGCTCGGTGCTGCGTTCTATATACCGACCGTCGTGGTGCCCCCGCTTCTCGTGACACATGGGCTGATATTCTGGCTTCTGCTGCTGCGGCGACCGTAGCGGCGACCTCGCCATCGCTGACCGCAATATTGAATTGCCTGCCAGACAACCAAAGTGCCGGTTTAATGTGTCATAAATTTGATTGGCACGAAGAAGGCTTGATTGCACGCGGTCCACATTCTGCAAAATAAATCGCCAGCAATGTGAAAGAGCTCACACTTGCTTGGAGAGCTGCGAGGGATTAATGGGGTCGCTCCGACTTGCGCGTCGGCGCTCTGGGTCAGTGCTTAAGACATCTGAATGTTGCGAGTCGTCCAATACCCACCCAGGCGCTCTGCATGCCGAGCGAAGACGCTTGTAAAACCGCTCTTAAGGAGAGCCCTCATGAGCACCGCCCCAATCACGGCACCCCGCAATCGAGTCCCAAGATCTTTCGCATTGCGCACAGAGACGGCAGGGCACGATGCGTTCGTCGCTCCACCCGCACAGATCGATAACGGGGACGAAGCTCGGTACGCCGATAAGTCCGGGACTTACACAAAAGGCATACTACAAACTGGCGTTGGCTTGGTGGATCTTGCGGCCTATCAGACGTTCAAAAAGGCGCTGGACAGTGGAGACCCCGCCGATTTCGAAGCGATCACGCTGGGTGGGCCGCGCACACTCAATGGGCCACAGGGCGGTCTGGCGTTCTACCTCGAATGCCTGGACAGCAGCCAATTCGCCGTGCCGCCGGCGCCGGCCTTGGCAAGCGAGGAATATGCTACGGAACTGGTGGAACTGTACTGGGCGTCGCTGCTGCGGGATGTCGCGTTTACTCACTACTCCTCGGATCCCATTGCCGTGCAGGCAGCAAATGAACTGTCCTCGATGCCCAGCTATCAGGGACCGAGGGATGCCAGCAACAAGGTCACTCCCGACCTGCTGTTCCGCGGTAAAGCCGCCGGCGAGACAATTGGCCCCTACCTCTCACAGTTTCTGCTTCAGGACACCAGCTTGGGTGCCTTGCCGATCACTCAAAAATACGTCACGTTCAAAAAGAATATCGATTACATGAAGGATCCGACCACCTTTCTGCAGGTGCAGAACGGCATCTCTACCGGATTGCAGCTGCAGCCGGACGCGCCGCTATTTCTTCACGACGGGCGTGGGTTGGCCGCGTACACCCACTCTGATGTTCTGTATCAGGCGTACTTTATTGCGTACCTGGTATTGAACACAATTAATACGCCTCTGAACCCGGGCAATCCTTACCACGGATCCAAGACCCAAAACGGCTTCGGCACCTTTGGTCAGCCGGACATCGCAGCGACGCTTACGGCGGTGGCCCGGGAAGCACTCAACGCGGTGTGGTACCAGAAGTGGTATGTGCATCTTCGCCATCGTCCGGAATCCGGCGGTGCGATCGTTCATTTGCTCAAAATCGGCGAAGGCAACACGATCCAAGGCCACGTCAGTGCGACGGTGCTGAACTCACAGGCGGTGCAGAGCAGCTTTACGACCAACAACAGCTTCTTCCTGTCCCAGGCCTTTCCTGAAGGTTCGCCGACGCACGCGGCCTATCCCACGGGACACGGCGCTGTGGCAGGCGCCTGCATTACCGTCTTGAAGTTCTTCTTCGACGGTGGATTTTTCGTTCCAAATCCGAAGGTGCCATCGACCGACGGAACAATGCTCAACAATTACACTGGCAGTGATACCGGGCTACTCACGGTCAATGGCGAGCTGCACAAGCTGGCGCGCAATATCAGCTTTGGTCACGGCATCCACGCCGGTATTCACTGGCGCAGCGATACCGATACGTCGATCCAGTTGGGTGAGGCGGTCGCGCTGAGTTTTCTGCAGGACCGCGCGCGCGCTTACAACGAAAAGTTCGCTGTAAAGCTGACGAAACTGGACGGCAGCATCGCGACGATCTCCAATCAGTGAGCTCTTAGCACACCTCTGTGGTGGACTGTTTTGCGCGCCCGCAGCCGTGATGCGGACGCGCAAAAACAGCGGCGTGTCGACACCCAGTACTGCCGCCTTCGACTGATCTGCCGCGCGACCGGATCGCTATGTGCCGCGAAATGAGAGAGCCAGGGCGAGCCGGGCAGAAAGCGCAACCAAAGATGCGAACGCCATTGGCAGCAGCGCCGGTGGCGTGGCGGAGGCCGCATGCTCGGTCACGGCATGGGCGTCATGTGGTCTGTCCTGATGCTGTGCGCCGTGCCCGCCATGGCCAAGCCCGGCGGCCGCACCGTTATCATGCCTGCCATCAGGAGGTTCATCGACAGCAATTCGGACATGAATGTGCGCTGCAGGGATCGCAGATACGACCCGCCTGCCATGCCGCGCATGCGAGGAAGATCGATCGCATCGCCAACATTCGCCCTTTGCTGCGCAAAGTTCGAAAAGGCTCGCCGCCCGCTCCGGGCGTATGCTCACCACTACTTAACGGATGGGTGCCCACAGGACGTCCTCGATGTCGTCGGCGCCGGTCGCCAGCATGACGAGGCGGTCGAAGCCGAGGGCAATGCCGGCGCAAGGGGGGAGACCGTGTTCGAGGGCGGCGAGGAAATCCTCGTCGATCGGGTAGGTGCGGCCGTAGAGCGCCTCTTTGCGGGCCTGGTCGGCGATGAAGCGGGCGCGCTGCTCGGCCGGATCGGTCAGCTCGCCAAAGGCGTTGGCGAGCTCGAGACCGCAGACATAGACCTCGAAGCGCTCGGCAAGGCCCGGATCGTCTGGGCTTCGCCGGGACAGGGCGGCCATCGAGACGGGGTAATCGTGGAGGATGGTCGGGGCGCCCAGCCCGAGGTGGGGCTCGATCCGCTCGAGAAAGATGCGGAAGAACAAGCTCTCCCAGTCGTCGCCGGCATGCGGGTTGATCCCGATGCCGCTCGCGGCGGCGGCGAGAAAGTCCGCGTCCGGCCGCTCGGGCTCGGGCGCCGTCGCCAAGAGGTCGATGCCGCAACGCTGGCGAAACACCTGCGCAACCGTGACCCGCTGCCACTCTCGCCGCGCATCGGAGGTGCGCCCGCTCCAGGTCAGTGCCTCCGCGCCGGCCGCCTCCTGGCAGGCGCGGACCAGCGCCGCACATTCCTCCATCAGATCGCGGTAAGAGGCGCCGACGCGATACCATTCGAGCATCGAGAATTCGGGATGGTGGGTCGCACTGCGTTCGCCGTTGCGAAACACATGCGCGAGCTGCCAGATCCGTGGCAACCCGGCGACCACCAGCTTCTTCATCGCATATTCGGGCGAGGTATGGAGGTAGCGCGGTACGGTTCGGCCCTCGCGCGGGTCGTCGAGCTCGGTCGCAAAGGCTCGCAGATGCGGCTCGAGCCCTGGGCTCATCTGCAAGGCCGGCGTATCGACCTCGACAAACCCGCGCTCGGCAAAAAAGCTGCGAACCGCCCCCAAGATACGGCCCCGCCGCTCGAGCTGCGGCCGCCGTAATTCGAACCGATCGGGCCGCCACCATTCCTCAATCATCCTGCCCTCGTTCTTGCCGGTTCGCCGACCTATGTTAGGTTCTGCGCTACAAATTCCCTCTCCGCGAGATCCTGCCGATGAAGATCAACGCGATCGACCTCAAACCGGGCAATGTGCTCGAACATCAGAATAAGCTTTGGCTCGTGCTGAAGCGCGAGCTGGTCCAGCCGGGTAAAGGCGGCGCCTTTGCCCAAGTGGAGCTGCGCGACTTGCGCGGCGGCACCAAGCTCAACGAGCGCTTTCGCACCCAGGAGACCGTCGAACGCGTGCGGCTCGACGAGAAGGAAATGCAGTTTCTATTCATGGAGAACGGCCAGGCAACCTTCATGGACAACGACACCTTCGAACAGATCGCGATCCCGCGCGAGACGATCGGCGACCCGGCCGATTTTTTGCGCGACGGCATGGTTTGCAACGTCATGCTCTACGAGGGTTCGGCGCTCTCGGTCGAGTTGCCGCCGAGCGTCACCATGGAAGTCGTCGAGGCCGATCCGGTAGTGCGCGGGCAGACCGCCTCGTCCTCCTACAAGCCGGGCAAGCTCGAGAACGGGCGGCGCGTGATGATCCCGCCGCATATCGGCCCGGGCACGCGCATCGTCGTCAGTACGGCCGACGGAAGTTACGTCGAGCGCGCCAAGGACTGACCGGCATCACGGCTTAAGCGAGCAGGGTATCTCGGCCATGGCCATGCGGTCGCCGATCCTGAATGTCATGGGAAACGCGGCGCTGAAGGCGGCGCGCGGCCTACTCCGCGATTTTGGCGAGGTCGAACAATTGCAGGTCTCGATCAAAGGTCCGGGGGACTTCGTCTCGACGGCAGATCTCAAAGCCGAGCGGACTATCAAATCGGAGCTCAAGAAGGCGCGCCCGGGCTACGCGATGCTGTTCGAGGAGAGCGGGGCGGAGGCGGGGTCTGACCCGCGGCATCGCTGGATCGTCGATCCGCTCGACGGGACGACCAATTTCCTGCACGGCATTCCGCATTTCTCGATCTCGATTGCCCTCGAGCGCGATGGCGAGATCGTCTCCGGTGTGATCTACGAACCGGTTCGGGACGAGTTGTATTGGGCCGAGAAAGGGCTCGGCGCCTATGTCAACGACCGCAGGCTCAGGGTCTCGGCGCGCCGGCAACTCGGCGAAGCCGTGATTGGCACAGGCATGCCCTTTGGCGCGCGCGCCGACCAGAGCGGCTATAGCGCCGCACTGGCGGCGGTCATGCGGGCGACCGCCGGTGTCCGGCGAATGGGTTCGGCGTGCCTCGATCTCGCTTATGTCGCGGCGGGACGCTTTGACGGGTTCTGGGAATTTGGCCTCGCTCCCTGGGATATGGCCGCCGGCATTCTTCTGGTGCGCGAGGCCGGTGGATATGTCAGCGATACGACCGGCGGCCACGATATGATGGTCAACGGCGACGTACTGGCCGCCAACGACCACCTGCATCTGCCGCTGGCCGCCTTGGTCAAGGAGGCGATGCGGGAAACCCGGGCAGCGTCGTAGCTCTCCCCTAGATTCCGATGTCGCCAACGTCTGCGATACGCTAACTTCGCCGCGGCGGCCGGAGTCGCCGGCCGGTTTCTCGGATAGCAGTGAGCGTCAACACGATTCCAGGTAGCGGCGGGATTGCGGGATGAACCAGTCGCGCCGCTTCTTGATTCGCATGGTGTTGTTTCTGCTGCTGGTTGCAGGCCTGGCCGCATTACTCGGGCGCTCATTGGTCAACGCGTTTATGGGCAACCCCGCGGTCAACGGCGTCATCCTCGGGATCCTGATCGCCGGGATCATCTACATCTTTCGACAGGTGTTGCTGCTCGATCCCGAGCTCGATTGGATCGAGAGCATTCGGAACCACCAGAACGGAGACGATTCGCCGGTGCTGCTCGAACGCGCGCCCAGGCTCCTCGGGCCGATGGTCCGTATGCTCGAAGCGCAGAAAGGGCGGCGGGTCAGTCTTTCGGCAAGCTCGTTGCAGGCCTTACTCGATGGCATCTCTTCGCGCCTCAACGAGACGCGCGAAACCTCTCGCTACCTGATCGGTGTGCTGATCTTTCTCGGGCTTCTCGGGACCTTTTACGGGCTGTTGGAGACGGTACGCTCGGTAGGAGACGTGATCGGCGCGCTCAATCTCGGGGCCGGCGATGTGGCTCGCGCCTTCGCCGATCTCAAATCGGGTCTGGAATCGCCGCTGCGAGGCATGGGAACCGCATTCAGCGCCTCGCTGTTCGGGCTGGCCGGCAGCCTTGTCCTGGGCTTTCTCGACCTGCAAGCCGGCCAGGCGCAAAACCGGTTCTACAACGAGCTCGAGGAATGGCTGTCCGCCTACACTCGACTTTCCACCGGCCCCCTGAGCGAGGCTGGTGACGGATCGGTGCCGGCCTATATTCAGGCCCTGCTCGAGCAGACTGCCGATAGCTTGGACAACCTTCAGCGCATTCTCGCGAAGAGCGAAGAGGGCCGCATCACCGTAAATTCGACCCTCGCCAATCTTAGCGAGCGTCTCGGCTCGCTCGGCGAGCAAATGAAGGCGGGGCAGATCCTGATGGTCCGGCTCGCCGAGAACCAATTGGAGCTGAAACCGTCATTGGCCCGACTTGCCGATGCCGTCGAGAACTCGTTCGGACATGATGATGCCTTACGCAGCCATCTTCGCAATATCGAAGCTTACGTCGCGCGCTTAAATGAGGACGTGGTCCAGGGTCGAGAGCAGACCGTCCAGGACTTGCGGGGCGACATTCGCATCGTCGCCCGAACGATCGCCGCCCTTGCCGAAGAAACTCGGCGCTAACTCCTCAAACATGTGCCGCTAGCACCAAGAAGTTCCCGCCGTTCGAGCATCGATATCTGGCCTGGCTTTGTCGATGCACTGGCTCAGCTGTTGATGGTGATCATCTTCATTCTACTAGTGTTCACTGCTGGCCAGTTTTATTTAGGCGTTGCTCTGTCAGGGCGCAATCAAGCCTTGCAGAAGCTACAGCAACAGGTCGACCAACTGGCGAACCTACTCGCCTTGGAGCAGCGCACCAGCGCAGAGCTGCGTTCCGGGAATCTCGCCTTCGCCTCGCAGCTCAACAGCGCCCTTGCCGAGCGCGATCAGTTGAAGGCCGACCTCGATGCGCAGTCGGCTGCCTTGGCACAGCAGCGCGAAAGTATGGCGGTGGCGGATGACCACGCGAAACAACTCGAAACCCGCGCAGAAAGCGCTGAGCAGGCACTGAGCGCCGAGAAGGACATCAGCCGGCGGGCCCTCGCCCAGGTCGACGCGCTGAATGCGCAGATCGCCACCTTGCGCGAGCAGCTGTCACGGATCGCGGCTGCGCTCGATGCCTCCGAGGCCAAGGCCAAGGAGCAGCAAGGCCAGATCGTCGAACTCGGCAAGCGGCTCAATCTGGCGCTCGTCAACAAGGTCGAGGAGCTTGCCCGTTATCGCTCTGAATTCTTCGGTCGCCTGCGCGATATCCTTGGCGAGCGGCCGGATATCCGCATCGTCGGCGACCGCTTCGTCTTCCAATCCGAGGTGCTGTTCGCGCCGGGCAGCGCCGAGCTCGGGGAGGATGCCAAAAAACAGCTCGCGCAAGTCATCGCGGCGCTGAAGGAGGTTTCGGCCAAGATCCCGTCCGATATCAACTGGATCTTGCAGGTGGACGGGCATACTGATCGCCGCCCGATTAGCACGGCCCAATTTCCGAGCAATTGGGAATTGTCCACTGCGAGAGCGATGTCGGTGGTGCGTTTTGCCATTGAGCAAGGGATACCCCCGTCGCGGCTCGCCGCGGCCGGGTTCGCCGATCAGCAGCCGCTCGACTCGGGAACGACCGAAGAGGCCTATCGCCACAATCGGCGTATCGAGCTGAAACTAACTGGGCGGTAATCACCGGCCGCGGACAGCGTCTAGCTTGGGACCGCGTTAGCACCCCTGCTGGTCTTATTGAACGGAGTTCTAAAAATGCGCGTTCAGCTTGTCGCTCTCGCCCTGCTGGTCGGTGTCGCGCCGGCGAAAGCCCATCGGCGGATGTTCGGACGCCCTCCCGACCCGTCGAGAGAACCCTCCCACAATCCTTCTCCAGCCAATTTCTCGAAAGGCTCGGCATTAATCTGATTTCGAAAGCGCATGCGGCGCAGTGTACGGAGGAAGCGGAAACTTGCACATCTACTGAGCAATGCTGCCCCGGCCTCGAATGCACCGGCGGCCCTCCAGCTACTTGCGCAACAGAGGATTAAACTAGCCCGCGGGCATGCGATAACATCCGGGGAACTTTCGGACTTGCCGGCTGGCGCCGCCAGCAACCCTCACCGTCCCCGAATGCTACAGCTCTTGCCACTTCAGCCCAACTGGCCTATCCGCTCGCGCGTGGCCGAGATAGCACCCGCCAGCGAGACAGCGCAGACCGGCGCAGGGAGGGAGAGCGCGCTTCCCGCCGAGGCCCGACTGCGCGACAGCGAATTGTTTCTACTCGTCCTCGCGCTGGCCGCAGGTGTCGCGGCAGGCATCGGGGTCGTCCTGATGGACCTGTTGCTGGCGCTGCTGCGGTGGATCGCTTTTGGGATCTCCTCGGAAGGACATTTGAGCGACATCGACCTTGGCCCGGCGCGGGTGTTACTGATACCGGTCCTCGGCGGGCTTCTCGTCGGCCTCCTCGCGACGCTGCTGCGGCGCTGGCGGCCTCGCGAAGTGGTGGACGCGATCGAAGCAAACGCGCTCCTTGGCGGCCGAATGTCGGTCAGCGACAGCCTTGGGCTCGTAGCGGTAACCGTGCTCTCGGGCGGATTTGGCGCCTCTGTCGGGCTCGAAGCCGCCTATACGCAGCTTGGCGCCGCGCTTTCTTCCCGTTTCGGAAGATGGGCCGAATTACGCCGCGACGACGTGCGCACCCTCGTGGGATGCGGCGCCGCCGGCGCGATCGCCGCCGCCTTCAACGCGCCGCTGACCGGCGCCTTCTATGCCTTCGAGTTGATCATCGGCAGCTACACATTGCAAGCACTGGCACCCGTCGGGGTCGCCGCGTTGACCGGGGCGCTCGTGGTCCGTGGACTGGTCGGCTCGAACCCGATCTTCGACTTATGGCACGAAGTCCGCGTTTCGGCGCCGGACTACCCGGCGTTTTTCGTCCTTGGGCTCGCCTCTGCTGGGCTCGGCATCCTGGTCATGAAAGGCGTCACCTCGACAGAAGCACTGTTCCGCTCGCTCGCGGTGCCGCGTTGGGCGCGACCGGCGCTTGGCGGCCTCTTGATCGGTGCCATCGCGCTGCCCTTCCCCCAGATCCTCGGCGGCGGGCATGGCGGGATCATGCGCGTGTTGCATTCCGGTTTTGATCTGCCCCTGCTTGCCGGGCTGATCATCGCAAAGATCATCGCGTCGGCCGTATCGATCGGCTCCGGATTTCGCGGCGGGTTATTCAGTACCTCGCTGTTTATTGGAAGTCTTTTCGGCAGCTTCATCGGCGCGGGGCTGACCCGGCTCGGCCCTCAACTTCACGCTGATCCGCTGGTCTATGCCTTGGTCGGCATGGGGGCGGTGGCCGCCGCGATCGTCGGCGCGCCAATGACGATGATCATGATCGTGCTCGAGACGACCGGCGACTTTCCTGCGACGATTGGTGTCATGGTCGGGGTGGTCACGGCGGCGATGGCCGTGCGGCACTGGTTTGGCTATTCCTTTGCCACTTGGCGTTTTCATCTGCGCGGATTGGCGATCCGCAGCCCCGAGGACGTTGGTTGGATCAACGAACTTCATATCGGCCCGATGATGCGGCGCGACCCGGCGGTGATCGCTGCCGAGCTGCCAATCGACGAGCTGCCTCGGCGCTTTCCGATGGGCAGCACCAAGCAGGTATTTGTCGTTGACGAGCGCGGGCGGCTCAGCGGCATCATAGACCCTGCCGAGGCGAGCGGCCCAGAACTCGCCGAAGGCGTCCAGACTGTGGGACAATTGGTTTCAAAACCTGCCCAGTTTTTGATCCCGGGTGACGATCTGCGGACAGCGCTCGATCGGTTCAGCCAAGCAGCGCAAGAGATACTTCCGGTCGTCGACAACAAAGAGGATCGCCGCATCATCGGCTACTTGAGCGAAGCTTACGCTTTGCGCCGCTACGCCCACGAACTCGAGCGCCACCGCGGCGGCCGGCCGGACGATGCGGGCATTTTCAGCCCTGCCTCCGGCGAGGCAGCTCGGTAACCACAAAATAGATGACGCAATTTCACATGGCTGCGCTAGAAAATTTCACATGGCTGCGCTAGAATAGGTGCAATGCTACCGAAACGAGGCTGGACAGGGCCGTCCGATGATGGACGGCCTGTGTCCACTCGGGAGGGACCAAACGCGGATGACCTCGCTCGCAAGACGCACGGGGCGGAAGACCGAAGGCCCAGACGCGGCCGGCTGGGGAGCGCTGTTCGTAACGAACGAGCGCCCTCGTTGTGGGTGAGTTCTCGGCGGGTTTCCGACCACTGGTTCGAACGCTTCACGCGGATGTGAGGCGGTCGATGCGCTCGCCGCGCCTGATCGATCAAGGATGGCATGTTAAAATTCGACGCTGGCGGCAGATGTCGGGAGTCGACGAGAAGGGAGTATAGCGATGGCTGACGTCGTAGCCCGTGACATCCGCGTACCTGTTGCGGGCAGACAGCTCTCGCTGCACAAATTTGCACGCCGCAAGTCGACAATCGCATTTTTCATGGCGTTGCCGCTGATTGTGATCGTTGCGTGCCTCGTTATCTACCCGGCTTTCTATTCGATCCACTTGGCGACTTTGAACAAGTCGATGACGAAGTTCGTCGGCTTCGGCAATTTCGAGTTTCTGTTCAGGCGCAACACATTTTGGATGGTGGTGCAACAATCGGTATTGTTTGCCGTCACCGCTGTCATCTTCAAAGCCGTCGTCGGCTTCATCGTCGCTCACTTCGTCCACAATCTGCCGGCGCAAGGACAGCGCAAATGGCGCGGCATGCTATTGATCCCCTGGGTCATCCCCCCGGCGATGAGCACGCTCGCATGGTTGTGGCTGTTTGATCCGTCCTACAGCGCCTTCAACTGGGTTTTCGCCCATCTCGGGATTCCCCAGGTGGCATGGCTCGGCAATCCGTATTGGGCGCGCTTTTGCGTGATCCTGGTCAATGTCTGGGTCGGATCGCCGTTCTTCATGATCATGTACCTAGCGGCGCTGAAATCGGTGCCCGAACAGCTGCATGAGGCCGCAGCTATCGACGGTGCCAATTGGTTGCAGAAGATTTGGTACATCAACCTGCCGATGATGCGTAACATCATCCAGATTACTGCCCTGTTCTCGCTGATCGTCACCTTCGCGAACTTCGACATCGTCAAGATCTTGACTAATGGTGGACCGGTCGATCAGACGCACGTCTTTGCCACCTGGGCCTTCACCTTGGCGATTTGGGGCAATGACATCCCGCTCGGCGCATCGGTCGCGTTGTTTATGGCGCCGATCCTGGCGATCGCGGCGTTCTTTATCTTGCGCAACGTCAACCGTCGCGGAAACGAGGCTTAGCCGATGACGATGGCTACCGTGGAAGCGACAGCCGGCCGGATCGGCCGGGTCCGCTATGGCAGCATCTCGCGCGGCCGACGCAAAGCGCTGTTCTGGTCCTACTTCTTTCTGATCGTCTTCGTGATCTTCTTTCTGACGCCGCCGGTTTACATGTTCATCACCTCGCTCAAGTCGAGCGCGGAGATATCGGCGGCAACCAATCCCTGGTGGGTGTTCCACCCTACTCTATCGAACTACATCGATCTTCTGTCGCAAAACCAATACCTGATCTTCTTCCGCAACTCGGCGATCGTGTCGGTCTGCGTCGTGGCTATCACAATGGTGATCAGTATATTTGCCGCCTTTGCCTTGGCGCGAATGCGGTTCTGGGGGTCGGCGACTTTAGCGACCGGTGTGTTCCTTACCTACCTCATTCCGGCGGAGCTGCTATTCATCCCGCTGTTCAAGACTTTTGCCTTCATCCACGACAAGACGGGGATCGAGCTTATCAATCATTGGTGGGTGCTGATTATCCTTTATCCGACCCTGACGGTTCCTTTCGCGACCTGGCTGATGATCGGCTATTTCTCGAGCATCCCGAAGGAGCTGGACGAGGCTGCGCTGATTGACGGCGCTGGCTACATTCAAATGCTAACCCGCATCTTCATCCCGGTAGCGATCCCGGGGATCATCGCGGCGATGATCTTCACCTTCACCGTCTCATGGGCGAATTTCATCTATCCGCTGGCGTTTACCACATCGGCCGACCAGCTTGTCTTGCCGGTTGGGATCGTCACAACGTTGATCAGAGGTGACGTGTATGCCTGGGGGCAGATTATGACGGGGGCGCTTCTCGGCGCGGCGCCGCCGCTAATCATCTATGCGTTTCTGATGGATTATTACATCTCCGGCCTGACCGCCGGCGCAACGAAAGGCTAGCAGATGGCGCAAGTCGCGCTCCGCAATATTGTCAAGACTTTTGACCGCACCCCGGCGGTACAAGGCATCAATCTCGACATCGCCGACCGCGAGTTCATTGTCCTGGTCGGCCCGTCCGGCTGCGGCAAGAGCACGACGTTGCGCATGATCGCCGGACTTGAGGAAGCCACCTCGGGGGAAATCTACATCGGCGACCAGCTGGTGAATGACGTGCCGCCGAAAGACCGGGACATCGCCATGGTGTTCCAGAACTACGCGCTCTACCCGCATATGACCGTGTTCGAGAACATGTCTTTCGGTCTTCGGCTGAAGAAGTTCCCGAAGCCGGAGATCAAGGAGCGCGTCCAGGCCGCCGCCCGCATTCTCGATATTACCGATCTTCTCGATCGCCGTCCGAAGCAGCTGTCGGGCGGGCAGCGCCAGCGCGTCGCAATGGGGCGTGCGATCGTTCGCAACCCGAAAGTCTTCCTGTTTGACGAGCCTCTATCGAACCTCGACGCGAAGTTGCGCGTCCAGATGCGCACAGAGATCAAGAAGATCCACCAGACGGTCACGACCACGACAGTCTATGTCACCCATGATCAGGTCGAGGCGATGACGCTGGCCGATCGCGTCGTCATCATGAACGCGGGACGGATCGACCAGATCGGCACGCCGCATGAGGTCTACCACAGCCCGAAAACACAATTCGTTGCTGGTTTTATCGGGTCGCCGACGATGAACTTCTTGCCCTGTCGCCTCGTCGCGAATGGCAGCGGGCTAACCGTTCGGCTTTCGGATTGGCTTTCTTTCCCAGTACCGGCCTCGCGGGAAGCCCGGTATCGGCCGCAGATCGGCAGCGAACTGATCTTCGGGCTGCGCCCCGAGCACATCAGGGAGGGGCGCGGCGAAGTTCCTCCCGGCGCAGCGCCCTTCGAGGCGCGCCTCGACGTGGTCGAGCCGATGGGTATGGAGACGATGGTCTATTTCCTCGTCGACGGCATCGAGGTCTGCGGTCGGGTCGACCCCGCCGCCGCGGGAAATGTTGGCGAGGCGATGCGACTCGTTGCCGACGTCAACCAGATGCATCTGATCGATCCACGCACTGAAACAGTGGTCTGAGCGGATGCCGCTCATCGTTGCGAGCAGTTGAGATGCCACTGGCGACAGGTTCGACAGCGCATTTGCTCAAATGCCCGCCAACCCCACACCGCTAACAATTCACGACAAAGTCGTCATCATCACCGGTGCGGCTCGCGGAATCGGGCAGGTATTCGCACGAAGTCTTGCGGCCGCAGGAGCGTCCATCGTCGCTGCGGACGTCAACGATTGCTCGGTAACACTCGACCTCATAAAGGCCGAGAACGGGAAAGCGCTCGGCGCGATGCTCGACGTCAGAGACGCCGAAGCCGCGCGTGAGTTGGTTGCGGCGGCGATCGGCACGTTTGGTCGCATCGACGCGCTGATAAACAATGCCGCGCTTTATGGCGCGTTACGGGGTGGCCGCTTCGACGCGATTTCCGAGGCCGATTGGGACGCCGCGATGGCGGTTAATGTCAAGGGGATCTGGAACTGCTGCAAGGCGGCAGTGCCGGCGATGCGGAAGGCCGGAGGCGGCAGCATCATCAATCTCGCCTCGCTCGCAGCCACCTACGGCATGCCTTTCGCTTTGCATTATACGACCTCGAAGGCCGCCGTGATCGGACTGACCCGAGGGTTGGCCCGAGAGCTCGGGCGCGATCGAATCCGTGTCAATGCCCTGGCGCCGAGCGCGGTCCTGACCGATGGCACACGCGAATTCTTCGGCGAGAGGGTCGACCGAGCGCTCGACGTGATAAAGAGCGGGCAGTCGATCCAACGCAATCTAGCGCCATCCGATCTTGTCGGAGCCGTAACCTGGCTCGTCTCGGACGCGAGCTGCTTTGTGACCGGGCAGACCATTGCCATCGACGGCGGCACGGTCATGCTCTGACGGGCAGAGGAGCATTCGATGATACTAACCGGAAAGGTGGCGCTGGTGAGCGGGGCTGGCGGCGGCATCGGTCGGGCAATTTCTCTCGCTTTTGCTGAGTCCGGGGCTGCCGTAGCTTGCTGCGACATCGATGCCCCCTCTGTCGAGGAAACGGCGCGTCGCGTTCAGACTGCCGGGGGACGCGCACTCGCTCGGCGCTGCGATGTCGCTGTCGAAGCGGAGACGAACGCCGTCGCGGCAGCAGCGCACGGGGCCTTCGGTCAGCTCGATATCCTCGTAAGCGGTGCCGCTCCGCACGACGTCGGCGGCACGGTCCTCGAAACGAGCGTCACGGAGTGGGAGAGAGTGCTGGCGGTGAACCTCACCGGCTCCTTTCTCCTCAGCCGGGAGTATTGCCTTGGATGATCGCGGGAGGCGGCGGCTCGATAATCCTCATCGCCTCGCAGCTCGGGCGCGTCGGCAGTGCTGGGCGAGCAGCCTATTGTGCCACGAAAGGCGCGTTGATCCAGCTCGCCAAGGTCATGGCCATCGATCACGCTGCACAGAATGTCCGCGTCAACACACTCTCGCCCGGAGCAGTGGAAACGCAGCGGATATTGCACCGATACGGCAGCTTTGAATCGGCTCGGGAAAAGCTTGGTGCAAAGCACCTGTTGGGCCGGCTGGGCCAGCCAGAGGAGATCGCTTCCGCGGCGGTTTTTCTCGCCAGTGATGCTGCAAGTTTTGTCACCGGGAGTGACCTGCTCGTCGATGGCGGCTATACCGCAGTATAATTTTCCCGATTGAGCTCAGCCCCGCCCGCCCGTCACGCCTCGACGACATCGAGCAAGGCGCCGTCGACACCAAAACAGGCAGCGAGCAGCGGCCTGCCATGCCGGCCGCCACCAAGAGATACGGCGAATTCGCGCTCAACGATGCCTGGTTGGTGATCGCCCGCCCCTCTGATAACGCGCCCGAACCCTTCGAATGGAGTGGCGAGATCGAGGATATCATCTCGGCCCCACCAGAAAGCGTCGCCCTGTGCCGCAAGGGGGCGCGATGGATCGAGCGAAGCGTGGACAAACAGCAGACCTCGGTCCTCGGTGAAAGCGGCATGACGCAGAGCCGAGAAAAGCGCCGTGTGACCTGGTGTAGCGTTCATGGCGTCGCGTAGCGCACCCGTCCACCGAGTGATGGTGCGCGGGCCGTCACGACTGGCCGCAAAGCCCTGCCTCAAATCGCCACCATAGGCACGAACGGTCGTTTCCATCCCGGCCTCGACCATCCACCGCAAGACCTCGCTCGGATTGGGGGCGAATTGCAGTTGGAGCAGCTTTTGCCACATTTCTTCCTGCGCACCGCGCAGGAGGACCACGTCGCAGGCAAAACCGCGTTGGCGTCCCAGAACACGACGACGGAAATCGAGCAACTCGTCGACGGTGCCGAGAACTGCTTCGCCACGCCCGATATAGTTGCCGAGATAGACGACCCGATCGCCCCCGTCGAACCTTTCGCTGATCGCATCGTGCAGCCGGGCGAGACGCCGCGCGGCGGAATAAATAGGAGCAATCGCCCAGATCCGCTGTGCCCCCCACAGCCGTGCAAACTTCTCGACCGGCTTCACCGCGCTTGCGACGCAATCCGGCGCCGCTCTCATTTCCTTGACGTGATTAGGCGGTCAGCAATTGTTCGACCCGTTGCGTAGCGGTTGTCTCGTCGATCCGCTCAACGGCGGCAAATTCGCGCACGAGCCGGTCCAGGGCCGCTTGGTAGATCTGCCGCTCGCTATAGGATTGCTCCGGTTGGCCGACATTGCGGTAAAGGTCGCGAACCACTTCTGCTATTGAGCCGGGGTCGCCCGAGGCGATCTTGGCTTGGTATTCTTGCGCGCGGCGGCTCCACATCGTCCGCTTGGCCCGGGATCGCCCGCGTAATTTCGCGAGCGCCGCATCCATCTCCTTGTGGCTCGAAAGCCTACGCAGGCCGGATCCCTTCGCCTTGGCGAGCGGCACACGCAATGTCATGCGATCCTTGTCGAACAGTACGACAAACACGCTCAGCGTATGACCGGCGATCTCTTGCGTCTCGATGCCAACGATCTTACCGACACCGTGGCTCGGATACACGACGAGGTCACCGGTGGCATATGGAAGCTTGTCGGAATTCATATCCGTTTCTCACAATCGACCCGCTTGGCGGTGCCAGGACGCTTCGGTTGCCGCTCAACCGGGCGGTGGCAACCTTCCGCGACGCGCTTAAGAGCGCGGACCGGAGAGGAAGTCGGCAGCTGCACCATTACAACAATACCATGATATCGCCGCTTAAGGCCAGCCGATCGCGCATATCCGCTTCCCTAGACCGGCACCGGCCGATCCTCGTGGTACTATCGGCATGCGGCGCTCATGTCCCGCCGGGCTTCGGGCTGAAGTATTTCTCGTACTTGTCTGCGGCGTCCTTGAATTCATCAGCGTCGGGAGGATACGGCTTCTTTCGGGTAATATTGGGCCAGTTCGCCGCATATTGACGGTTGAGTTCGAGCCATCGCTCGGCTGGTGGCTCGCTGTCGGGAATGATTGCTTCGACCGGGCATTCCGGCTCGCAAACTCCGCAATCGATGCATTCGTCGGGATGGATCACCAACATGTTCTCGCCCTCGTAGAAGCAATCGACGGGGCAGACCTCCACGCAATCCATATATTTGCAGCGAATGCAGGCTTCGGTGACAACGTAAGTCATGGTCCTCGGTTCTTCTCCAGAGCTTTTGGCGAGCTTTCGCCTTTGTACAATCAGTGTCCCTGATCGAGACCCAGCCGCTTGAGGACGCGCTGGCGCGCCATGCCGCGCTCGGGATCCGGCACATAGATCAGCCCGCCGACGCGGCGCAGCAGACTGTCCTCGTACTCGTCGAGTACCCGGTCCGCATAGGCAACTTCCCACAGCATCTCGACGAGTTCGACCCGCTCCTCGAAGGAAAGCCGATCGTTGATGATCCTCGTGAAGTGGAACAGTTCGGTGGATTCGGTTGCTGCCGCCTCCCCCGCCGCGAGCAGTGTACGCGCCTCGGATGGTGAGAGGCTAAAGCGACGCTCGATCAATCGCGCGATAACCGCGCGCTCTGGTTCGTCGAAATGATCGTCGCTATACCCCGCTTCGATCAGCAGCGCGGTCAGAGCGAGCTCGAGCTTGTTATACGGTCGACCCGTATTACTCCGGCCGGGTGACCCGGTACCGGAGATCCACGCTCGGATGCTGTCAATCATCACTTTGCCTAACACGAGGGTCGCATCGGGGCAACCCCATGCCGTTTGGGGTTTTCTCGGCACCCTCTCACGTTGTATTTGTGAATGGCGTATCGTGCTCCGATAGCTTTCCATATTTTGTCGATCGTTTCGATGGAAATTACCGGTTGCGCCGACCGTTATCGCCGGACATCCAACATTCCATACGGCCTCACTTGTGAAAAAGCGCGCGAATATCATTCTTCTCCATTTCGCCGGTCAAATGCCGCTCGCCGGCATTGCTTGGCAGGCGATGCATTATCTTGTGGGTATTGAGCAGCTTGGTTACAAGGCCTGGTATATCGAGGACAGCGGGACCAATCCTTTCGACCCGCGCGTCAACAGCGTGGTGATGGAGTGCGGCTACAATGTTCGTTACCTGCAGCGGTGCATGGAGCAATATGGGTTTGGTCAACGCTGGGCCTATTGGGACGCGATCCGTGATGTCCATTACGGGCTGTCGCGCGATCAGATGCACAGCCTCTTCGCCGAAGCGGATGCGCTGATAAACCTCTGTGGCGCTACCCGGTTGCGCGAGGAGCATCTCGCCTGCCCGGTCCGCATCATGATCGATACCGACCCCGTCTATGAGCAGATCAAATACGCGACTGCCGATCCGGCATCGCGCGCCTACCTTGATGCCCACACGCACTTTTTCACTTATGGCGAGAACCTCGGGGCCGCGGACTGCCCGGTTCCGTTATCCGGAATATCGTGGCGGCCAACCCGGCCGCCGGTGGAGCCCGGTCTTTGGCCGGAGCTGCGCGTTACGCCCTCCTGCTTCACAACCATCGGCACCTGGGAGAACAAGGGAAAGAACATCGAATTCAACGGTTCACGCTATGTCTGGTCAAAGCACGTCAACTTCCTACGATATCTCGATCTGCCAAAGCACCGGCCGGCCACCGGTTTTCGGATGGCAATCCTGCCGCCCGACAACGGAGCGCGCTCGGAAATGGCGGCTGCCGGTTGGGGTATCGTCGATCCGCGTCCGATCTCGGCCGACATGTCACGCTATCGCGACTTCATCTCCCATTCACGGGGCGAGTTCACAGTGGCGAAAGATATCTACGTTCGGCCCAACAGCGGATGGTTCAGCGATCGCAGTGCATGTTATCTCGCGGCCGGCAGGCCGGTCGTGACCATGCGCACAGGGTTCAGCAAATTCTATCCGGTCGGGCGCGGTTTGTTCGAATATTCGAGCCATGACGAGGCGCTCGCCGGCATCGACGCGATCCTAGCCGACTACCACGGGCACAGCCGCGCGGCGCGCGAGCTGGCCAGGGAATATTTCGCGCCTGATCGCGTTCTCCCCGCGCTCCTCGCACAGTGCGGTCTTTGAGCCTGACTCCCGACGGCTTGACAGGCGCGGCCGGGTAAAGTTCAGATCCTCACGTCCGGAGGTGAACGGAGGCAGAACCGGCTCGATAGCTTCAATGTCCTGGACCAAGAGCATGGCTGAGTTCACAACTTGGTTCGCCGCCGACGCCGCCGTTGTGGCCGGTCGTGCGAGCCGAGCGCAGCGGTTCGAGCGCTGCGGTAAAGAAGTATTCTGGGATCGTGTCTCGTTTATTATTATAATTCTCGGCGCAGGACTCGTACTCTTTACGTTCCGAGATTATGGCGTCACCTGGGATGAGGACGTCCACAATTGGTACGGTAACTTCGTCCTCGATTATTATCTATCGTTTTTTGACGATAAGACGGCGCTGCACTGGCGAGATCTATACAACTACGGTGCCATATTTGACACGGTTGCGGCGGCGCTGAATCGAATCTCGCCTATTGGAGTCTACGAAACTCGGCATCTGCTGAACGGTCTCGTCGGAATTCTCGGATTGATCGGCTGCTGCAAGCTTGCCCGCATCGTGGCAGGCGCCCGTGCCGGCTCTATCGCAACGCTGTTCCTGTTGTTAACGCCCAACTACTACGGGCAGATGTTCAATAACCCAAAGGATATCCCGTTCGCGGTAGGTATGGTTTGGGCGATTTACTACATGGTCCGGATCGTGCCGTCGCTGCCGTGGCCTTCGTTTCGGCTGCTGACCAGGCTGGGCGCGGCAATTGGTATGTCGATGGGGGTGAGGATAGGCGGCGTATTGCTGCTTTGCTATCTCGGCCTGCTGCTCGCAGTCGACGGGGCCTGGCGGGCCGTCGCCGCCCGCCAGGCCGCGCAGCTGATGAAAAGCGCGGGGACGAGCGCCTGGCGCGTCCTATGCCCCGTCGCGGTTGTTGCCTATCCGGTAATGCTGTTGTTCTGGCCATGGGCGCAGACCGACCCGATTGAGAACCCGCTGCGCGCCCTCGAGTTCTTTTCACATCAGACCTTCCCGTTTAACACGTTATTTGCCGGCCGGTTTGTTCCCGCGACCGACCTGCCGTGGACTTACCTGCCAGCCTATATCGCCATCGCACTACCAGAACTCGTTCTCGCCCTGGTGCTTTGTGCGCCGATTACGGTCGCGGTGGCGCTCATTCGCCGCGGTCTGCGCGTCGGGCGCGAGGAGGCGCTGACAGGCTGCATCCTCGGCATCGGCATCATCCTTCCGATCGCCTATGCGATCGCGATCAAGGCCGTATTGTTCGACGGAATGCGCCATTTCATCTTTGTACTACCATTGATTGCGGTTGTCGCCGCGATGGTTGCCGATAAAGGGCTAGCTTGGCTGGAGCGTTTTCCCTACCGGCGGGCGATTTGGATAGTGCTGGCACTCTATGGCCTCGCCCATGTTGCAATCATGGCGATGCTGCATCCGGATCAATACGTTTACTACAACGCCTTCGTCGGCGGTGTCGAAGGAGCCCAGCATAAATTCAAGCTCGATTATTGGGCGAACTCTTATTCCGAAGCGGTTGAAGGTTTGGAGGATTATCTACGCGCTGCCTATGGCGCAGACTTTGAGGAGCGTGAATTTACCGTGGCCGTCTGCGGACCGCCCGTTTCAGCGGATTACTATTTCCCGCCGAATTTCCGTTTCACGCGCAAACTCGCCGAAGCGGATTTCTTCATCGCCTTTACCAAGGATAATTGCGACCGATCCCTGCCAGGGCGGACGATTTATCGGGTCGAGCGCTTGGGCGCCCTGCTGTCGGTGGTGCTCGATCGTCGTGATGTTCTAGCCGAGCGCCGGGCTGCGAAGCAGGCGGGGGCAGTTTCGCCATCCAACAAACTGGCTCCTTGAGTGGCGACGCCCTCAAATCTGTAACAAGAGTTCCGCGTGGACCGACCTGAATACGAAAAGCTCGACCGGGTTGAAGACCGTATGTGGTGGTTCGCCGCGTTGCATGGGAACCTCCTGATGCTCGCGCGCCGGTTGCCTCTCCAAGACGCAGATCTGCCCATCCTTGACGCGGGTTGCGGCACCGGTGGGCTTCTCCTCCGGCTGGCCCACAGCTATCCCGGGACAGCCATGCTCGGGCTCGACGTCGATCCGCTGGCCTGCGCGCGCGCCGCAGTAAAAAGCGCTCGTCCGGTGTGCGCGGGATCAATCAACGAGCTGCCGTTTGCCGATGGCGCTCTGGCCGCGATCTTCAGCGCTGATGTCTTGTGCCACGAAGGCGTGAGCGAGCACCGTGCGCTACGGCAATTCCATCGCTGCTTGGCAGAAGGTGGCTGGCTCATCCTCAACTTGCCGGCTTATCGTTGGATGTTGTCGCGACACGATGCCGCCGTTTGCAATACACGGCGTTACACCGCGGCAGCCCTTTGCCGTCTGCTGCAAGTCACGGGGTTTCGTCCCATCTATGTCACCTATTGGAATGTCGTGCTCTTTCCGCTGATGGTGATCACCCGCAAGCTCTTCCCCGGAAATCCCGCCACGGCAAGCGATGTCAAGCTGTACCCTCGGGTGATCGACCAACTCTGCCGCGCAGCGATGGGTATCGAAGTCGCATTGTTGAGGGCCGGGCTGAGATTTCCGTTCGGCGGTTCGATCATCGTCGTTGCCGTCAGAAGGGGCATGCCTCGTGGTTGAGACGGACCAAGAGGGATCCGAGGGCGTGCCAACAGCATTCGCGCTCTCGGTTGTAATCCCGGTATATAACGGAGCGGGCAGCATCGCCGAGCTGGTTGGCGTCCTCGAGGAACTTTCGATCGACGGTGGGCATGAGATCGTGCTCGTCAATGATGGCAGCCCCGACGAAAGCTTCGAAGTGTGCTGCGCGCTAGTCGACAAGGCGCGCGTGCCGATTACCCTCGTTTGCCTTGCGCGAAACTACGGTGAGCACAACGCGGTGATGGCGGGCTTGCGTCATGCGAGTGGGGCTCATGTCATCACGATGGATGACGACTTGCAAAACCCGCCGGAAGAGGTTCAGCGCCTGCTGACTTTCGCTCAGCGCAGCGGCAACGACGTGGTCTATACGTATTACGAGGATAAGCAGCACGCAGCCTGGCGCAACTTCGGTAGCCGTTTCACCAACCGCGTCGCCGACTTCGTGCTCGAAAAGCCTCGGGGCCTATACTTGTCGAGCTTCCGCTGCATGAGCGCTTTTGTCGTGCGCGAGATCACTCGCTACGAAGGGCCGTTTCCTTATATCGACGGGTTGATCCTGCAGGTGACCCACAATATCGGCCGGGTGATGGTGCGCCATCTGCCGCGTGCTGGCGGACGCAGCAATTATACATTGCGCCGCCTCATGCGGCTGTGGATGAGCATGTTCGTCAACTTTTCTGTGATGCCGCTGCGGATCAGCACGATAACCGGCTTCATCTTAAGCGGACTTGGCGCCTTTGGCGGGGCGATGGCCGCTGCTGAGGCCCTGTTATACTCACCTCCGGCGGGCTGGGCCTCACTGATGGCCGCGGTTTTGCTGCTCTCGGGCGTCCAGCTCGTCATTCTTGGCATCGTCGGCGAGTATCTGGGTCGCCTTTATCTGACGGCGAATGGCAAGCCTCAATCGGTGGTTAAGGAGGTACGCCGCAGTCAACCGGTGCTCACCAAAGCGCGGTCGTCGGTGGGCAGATGACTTCCGACCTATCTGAAAAAGGCGCGAATCTCGGCGATGACGCGGTCGAGCGCCTCGTCCGAGATCTGCGGGTAGATGGGCAGGCTCAATATTTGCGGTGCGGCGCGCTCGGTCACGCCGAGCCCTGACGGACCGGAAGCGAGGCGGCCGCTATAGGCCGGCTGGCGGTGGACCGGAACCGGATAATGGATCCCGGTGCCGATGCCAGCGGCCCGAAGGCGATCACGCAGCGCGTCCCGTTCGGCAAGCCGGATCACATATTGGTGGAAGACATGGGTCGCGTCGGATCGGCGCGCCGGCAAAGCGAGCGGCAGACCCGCAAGACCTGCGTCGTAACGGTCTGCGATGGTTTGCCGGCGAGCATTGTCGGCCGCGAGGGTTCTGAGCTTGACCCCGAGGACTGCCGCTTGGATCGCGTCGAGACGCGAATTGATGCCGATGCGGGCGCTGACATACCGGTCGCGCCAGCCGTATTCGCGAACCTCGCGCAGCGCTGTAGCAAGCGCAGGGTCGTTCGTGACAACCATACCGCCATCGCCTAGCGCACCAAGGTTCTTTGTCGGGTAGAAGCTGAAGCACGCAACATCGCCGAATGATCCGGCCAGCCTCCCGTGGTAGCGGGCGCCGTGGCTCTGCGCGCAATCCTCGATCAGCCACAAACCGTGCTCCCGGGCGATCTCTGCGAGGGCGGACAATTCGGCCGGCTGGCCATAGATGTGCACCGGCAGCACCGCGGCGGGCCGGCCGGGAATCGTCATCTTCAACGCCCGAGAAAGTTCATGCGGGGCCATCGTGTATGTCCCCGGCTCCACATCCACGACCACCGCGGTCGCGCCGGCCCGTTCGATTGCCGCGACCGTCGCGACCGCCGTATGGGACACCGTGAAGACGAGATCGCCGGCGCCGATACCGCAAGCACGCAACGCGAGCTCGATCGCGTCGGTCCCGCTGCCGACACCGACGGCCTGCCCAACGCCGACAAAATCCGCGAAGGCGGTCTCGAATGCCTCGACCTCCCGGCCGAGAATGTAGAGGCCACCCTCGAGAACACGGGTGACCGCGGTGTCTATCGCAACTCGCTGCGCCAAATAGCCGGCGCGGGGATCGGTCTGGGGGATGGCGACGGGAAAATCTTTCGCGATCATGGCGTACCCCGTCACCCCCGCGAACGTGGGGGTCTAAGGCTTGCCCCTCGCGAGAAAAGGGGGCGACCTGCGTCAGAGTATGCCGGCTCTGCCCCCGGGCTTAGCTCGCGACGGTCCGGTCTCGGCTTAACCCGGGGGTCGCTGTCGCGCAGGGCTGTCCGGGGAGGATGGAAGGGCAGTTCGTGCGAACGTTTTGCCCCGAATTTCGCCCCCAAAAGCCGCTTGCCCGGGCTCGCCCCGGGCATCCACGTCTTGAGGCAGACACAATCTCCGCACCGAAGACGTGGATGGCCGGACCAAGTCCGGCCACGGGGATCCCCTCTGGTTGCACAGGATCGTGGCCTCGCAACTGCTTCCGATTCCCCGGGCAGCCCTGCGCTTTCGCGGGAATGACTGGCTGAGGAAGCTGATAGTGCGAACTCACGGAGCATTTCGCGCCACGTTCCTACAGATAGCTTGGCAGGTGCTTGCGATAGTATTCTAGCGAGCGGCGCAAGCCCTCGGCCAAGCAGCATCGCGGGGACCAACCGCAGAGCTCACGAAAACGCCGGTCGTTCGTCAGGAAATCGCCGACATCGATGCGCTTGCGCTCGGGCGGGAACTCGCGGACATCGTAACCTCCGCCACCGTTCGCTGCGATGATGGCTTCGGCCAAAGCCCTCAAGCTGACCGGCTCGTCCCCGCCGAGATTGAGCGCCAGCCCCTCGGCTTCTTCGGTGATCGCGGCGCGGAGAAATGCCTCCGCGGCATCGTCGACATAAAGCAGATCGCGACGCTGCTCGCCGCCCCAGACCTCGAAAGGCTCGCCCTCGATAACCCGGCGTATCCAAATGCCAAGAAAGGTCTGACGGCCATCCTTGATCCGCATCCCCGGCCCATAGACGTTGGTCAGCCGCAAAGAGCGGGTCTTGATGCCGTAAACGTCGCGATAGAGGAGGTGGTAGGCTTCCCCCGCCATTTTGTTGACGCCGTTTACGTCGACCGGGCGCAGCGGATGACGCTCGTCGACCGGAAGATACTCCGGCCGGCCATAGATTTGCCGCGTCCCGGCGTGCACAATCGCGATCTCGGGATTGACCGCCCGGCATGCTTCGAGCAGCTGCAACTGCGCCGTGCAGTTGATCGCCAGATCCTCTTCGGGCGCCGACATCGAATCGAGATGGCTGGTCTGCGCCGCCAGGTTGAAGAGAAAATCCTGACCCGTCAGAAGATGCCGCAATGCGTAGCCGCCGCGAATATCGGCGATATTGACGGATACCCGATCCCGAATATCGGCAATATTCGCGGGATTGCCGCCATATTCGGGGATCATGCTGTCGACCAACAGAACTTCTGCGCCCAGCGCGACGAGGCGCCGCGCAATGGCCGAGCCGATGAGCCCCAGCCCGCCGGTAATCACCGCCCGGGTGCCGGTATACGCGTCGAGGCCAGAATCGGGTACCGACCTCACTCTTTCCTCGTCGTCAACGGATAAGTACGAAAGCTCTCGGCGCGGGGGCGCCCCCCGCCTTGCTGGTTATAGCATCCCATTATTGGAGCTCGCTGCCGAACCATCTCAAGACCGTGCTCGCCGCGACAACGCGACAGAATTAGGACCAATTCCCTAGTTCCTCAAGATCACGCAGTTCGCCAATCTTGGTGCGGAGAAGGCTGGCAGTGCGTGCTACGGGGGTGTCAGGCTCACGGTCCGAGATTTCTGACGGGTGGTTTGTACAGCCGTGTTACCTCGATGGGCCAGCGCCCGTGGCCGGACCGTGCACTAGTGAATACACTCAGACAGCGGGTGCCGCATCAGCGCGCCGCCTTGTCATGCCGGCGAAGACCGGTATCGAGGGCAGCCATAGGTCCCGGCCTGCGCCGGGACGACAGAGTAGGCGGTGCGATACTGTTGGCCACTCGATTGAAAACGGCGCTTCGGTCCTTCGATCAAATCTGTGCAGCCGGATTTGCGGCGTCCGGTGCCAAATTTCTGAATCGTATGACTAGGAGTTATTGGGATAGCACGCGGTTGCCGATAAGGCGGTTCCTCCCGCCGCGAGCAGGACGATTTGCGGTACCGCGGTGGTGAAGGTGTTGCTGAGCTTGACCTGCGAGAAACCGGACGTGCCGCCGCATGTAGCTGTCTTATTCAGGGTGATATCCGAAGTCGCGATCGACAGGCCCCACCCGCTACCCACGCTCTGGATATAGCTCTGCGTGCTCGATGCGCTGTAGGTGCCGCTCGACGCGCACGGGCTACTCTGGGTCGTCCCTTGGGCGATCGCCATGCAGCGAGCGCCCGCTATTGCAGTCTCCTGCAGCGCTTGCTGGGTCCACAGCAAGCGGCCGAACTCTATGCTGCCGAATAGGAACATCAGGAATATTGGCGCCACCAGCCCGAACTCGACTGCTGTGGTCCCGCCGCAATCTGCCGTTAAGGATCCCCTCTTCGGAGCCCTCATTGCGTTTCGACCAGGACGCTGCGACTGATCGTGCCGTTCGGCACAAAGCCGAAAGAAGAAAATATCGGCGAGATGCTGCGGTTCGCGGTGATCGTCACGAACTGGCCGCCTACACCTCCCCCGGTGCAGCTGCTGCCACAGGTGACGGTGCTTCCCCAAGTCCAGTTTCCGGGCGATCCGCTGGGGCAATAGCAATGCGTGCCGTCGTTGCTGTTGTTGACGTTGATCGTGCTGGTCGCCCAGCTTGAGCCGTTGATGTTGTTCACGATGCTCGAAATATTACTGTTGAGGGTGCTGGGACTGCTGCCGACCATGGCGGCGTTGTTCACCGCGTATTGGGCGCCGGCGGAGACCGCAGCATCGAGCTGAAAATCCGTGTAGAGCATAAGGCCTATATCGATCGTCCCTGCGAGGATGGTCAGTAAGATGGTCGAACAGATGGCGAATTCGACTGCGGCGATACCGGCGTTTTCCGCTGGCGCCAGCGCCAGCAACGCGCACTTCAGGTGGAAGAACCTCATGGCGTGCTCCGCCGGTTCATTGCACCAGGTTGACGGTGGTGCCGGTGCTGCCGGTGCCCAAGCCGGCGCAGGTCGAACCGGTCGCGCTGCCTCCGCTCAAGGTCACCTGGGAGCCAATCAGCTCGAGGCATGCGCCCGAGTCCACGGTATCGTGGAGCGTGGCGGCACCGCTCATAGTGACTTGGCCATTGGGAAAGTAGAAGGCGCCGGAGACCTGCGTGTTCGTCGCCCCGGTAGTGAATGCGGCGACGCTAGTATTGCTGGAAGACTGCGGACCGATCACAGCGAGCCCGGCGGTGCCGCTGCCCAGGGTCGAGGTCGAGGTGGGTGCGGTGAGTTTCACGGTACTGTAACCGGCGCCCAAGCAGAACGCCGACGACGCGACGCCATTGCAGGTTACGGTGCTGGTACCAGAGACCACCATGGTCACGCCGAGCGCAGTGAACGTGGTGCCGCCCGCACTTGCCCCGATAGCGAAATAGCCGTTGATCGTATAGATCCCAGCGCCGAGAGTAGCGTTGCCGCTGAGGTCGATATTGCCGTTGATGTCGTGCTCGGCGGCCGCCGGGAGCACCAGCGAGCTGCCGCCACCGCTGGTGATATTGCCGGCGGTCTGAAAGATGTCGCCGCTACCGCTTGCATCGTCGAGAATCAGGCTCTGGCTGGTGCCCGCATTGATCGAATTGCCGTCGCCGGCCTTGCCGATGTTGTAGCTGTTCGAGGTGCTGCCGCTGCCCAAGGTCAGGCTGGCGCCGCCGCCATTGTAGATGCCACCCGACAGCACAAAGGTGCTGGGGCCGTCGAACGTCAAACTCGTCCCGGTGTTGCAGATGCTCTCCTTGGCGGGCCCTTTGTTGCCGCACGTGATGCTATTGGAGGCGCCGAGGTTGAAGGTGCCGGAGCCAAAGGTAGTGGTCGAACCGCCCCCCGCGGTGATACCGGTCGTCACATTGTAGGTCCCGGCGCCAAAAGTGGTGGTGCCGCCAAGGGTGATCGAACCGACGACGTTGTAGGTCCCCGCGGGAAGATTGGTCGTGCCGCTGGTCGTCAGCCCGGCGCCGAAACCGTAGATCCCGCCGGAGCCGGCCAAGGTCACTCCGCTAATCGGCCAGGCCTGATTGAAATTGTAGGTGTTGCCGGAGGAAGTGTTGAGGGTGACGGTGACGTTACTCACCGTTATCGTGCCAAAGGTGGCGGTGCCGCTGCAGGTAACCGTATAAATCTTGGTCGACGAATTGTAAGTGTCCGAACAGGCGCCCGGCAGTCCGGTCACTCCGGTCTTAGTAAAACTCGTGGTTGTACTGCTACTGGGAACAGTAACGCTCACACTTGGCGAAGCGATGCTTGCCACCGAGCTGATCCGGCTGGTGGCTCCCGTCACCTCGCTGTTGCTGCTCAGCGGGTCGGTAGTGGTCGTCTTGCTGTAAGTGACCGACGATGTGCCGGAAGGCGGAACAATGCTGCTGCCGCCGCTGACGCTATAACTTGTGCTGTAATCGAGATTCTTCGTTGTGATCTTGGTGCCCCCGACGAGGGTCACGGCATTGTTCGACGCGACTGCGCAGTTGTTAGCAGTAATAGACGTGCCGCCACTCAGCGATATGCCGCTGCCGCTATTCTTTAGCGCGATGATACAGCCGGGCGCGCTGGCGTTGACCTCGGCATAGGCGGTGGCGCTGACCCCCATCGTCGTGTTGGCCCTGATCAACTGGGCCAGATACAGCGGAACGTTAGTGGTCACCGTGACCTTTACAGCGTTGTTCCCGTCGCTGGTCGGTGAACTCACAACTGAGGAATTTGCTGCGGTGCTGCTGAGCCCGTTGAGCGCCGCGATGTTGCCGACTGCCGAACTGGTGCTAGAGGTCGAACCTGTCGAATTGTAAACCAGCGCCCCTCCATAGGCGGCAATATCGGCGATCCTCTGGTTCTCGACCCGTTGCAACAACCCATTACCAAATTCGAGCGCCAAGGCAGAGAAACCAATCACAGCAACTATCGTCAGCGCGCTCAATACGCTGATGCTTCCGCGCGCATCGTCAAACATGTCACGCAGCATTCCAAACAGTCTCCGCGTAGATCCAGAGTTCCTCGACCGTAGAAATTTAACTGCTCGGCGTAAACGTCTCGTTAATGAGAGGTTTCGGATCTGCCTACTGTCGCCGGAGAGAACTTGCTGCAATACAGTGGCATCGCCCACCCAGAGGGCGCATGGTCGAACCCTCTGACTGCAAGCGCATTGAGAGCTATACGCCGGACCCGGAGTCGCGATGCGTAAGAATTGGGTTCCGGTACACAACTCGTAAACCACGATTGCTAGCCGCAATTAGCGTCAAATCGACTAAATTTAAGAACTTGGTAACACTCACTAAGCACACATAGCTCAACTGATCGCTGTCGGAGATGATGATGCGAAGCGCGCTTCCCAATGCATTTCAATCGATTTGTAATCCATCGCATGACGATATCGCCCGGCTGGCGACTGACAGTCGCGGTGTCACAGCTATCGAGTACGCGCTGATTGCCGCATTGATCGCAGTAGCGGCGATCGCTGCTTTTACCTTGGTCGGCACCGACCTCAGCAACACCTTCAGCTTCGTCGCCAGCCAATTGTAATCAAGATCCAGCCGAGATTAACAAACCGATTGCCGAGGGGCTGAACCGGCAAGCACAGTCGAGGCGGCCCTCTCTGCAACCGCATGGTCGATCCGCCTCACAAAGGGCCAAATTCCGCGGTAACATTGTTGTCTCAGGTTCGACCTAATGTTTGGTCGCATTTCAGTGGCGCGGAAAAATGGGTGTCTTGTTAATTTTCTTTTGTTGCTTGGCAACGCGGTCCGATATAGCGACTCGAACATTTTTCCCGATAATTTCCCGATTAGGCGGATTTAATTCCCGATTAGGGCGTCAAAAATTCCCGATTGGCCTGCCTACGGGAATTCCGCCGCAAGCGATTGATTTGTCGTGCGATTTTTGCGGCAAAACGGCAGTTGTCGGGGGAAAATCGACGAAATTCCCGGTTCAACGGGAAAAACCGGGATTTTGGTCGCCACCCTTGGAGCGGGGACTCCATAGCGCTAGCCGATTATCAAAGATCGATTTTCACTTCGTCGTCATTGACCAGCAGTGGGGTCCAGGCCGGGGCCAATTCGGCGAGGCGAACCGGAACCCCGGTCTCCACATACAATAAGCGAGCCTCGGGCGCCGGGCCACGGCGCACACCGAGCGCCAGTACACGCACGGTGCGCCGGAAGGCACCCTGCTGCACGGCGACGACATCGCCGATGCGAATGATGTGGTTGGCCTTTCTAACGGCGGCTCCGTTGACGGCGACTGCTCCATCGGCGCAAAGGCGCGCGGCGCGCGATCGGCTCCTGACGAAACGCGCGAACCACAGCCACCGATCGAGCCGCTGGCTCGTCGTTTCAGGTGGATCGCCATTCCCCTTCAAGCGAGCTTCAGCTCCCGCAGCTTGGCGAAAGGATGGCCCTCTCCGCCGCCGAGAGGGTGCCTTGGGCGGCTCCTGTTGGCTGAACGTTGTCGCCTCGGGCGCGCAATAAAGGTCTCTTCGCCGCCAGCAATCACTGCTCGATAGCCAAGCGCTGCAACGAGCCGACGTAGCCGCGCGGGTTCGAGATCTGCGATGGCGGCGCGGGCCGCCGCAGCCGTAAACGGGCCGCCGCGGGCTAGGCGCCGCGCCGCGGCGGCAAGGCGCTCCAATCTATCCGGACGAAGGACGATCCCGTCGATTACTCGAAGGCCTAGCGCGGCATAGAACGACAGCGGGAGTGTCGGATCGCACTCCATTGGTTTGCCGAGACGACGGGGTGACGGCACCGGCGGCATCGGTCGTCCTTGGCTTACCGCCCAAAGAAGCGCCCGAAAACGCATGGATTTGGATCGCAGCAGCGGCTCGAGGTAGACGCTCTCAGTGCCGAACCGGACGCCGAGCTGACGTAGCGCCCGCCGATCCGCTGGTTTGAGGGCGGCCACTTGGCGGCCAACCGCGACCGCGGGCAGGCATCCCAGCGCGTTAACGAGCTCAAAGACAAGCCCGCGCCCCACACCCTCCAGCGGCAAGGCGCGAGCGGCGAACAGCTGCGACAGTCGCTGCTCAACCTCGTTGCGTAGGAATTCCTGTAAGCGGCGGCGCACCTTTTCGCGCGCGTCCCCCTCGATGAAATCGCCGGCGATGGGCTCGGCCCTCGGTGCCAACAACCGCGCACCGACCGCCATGCGGCCGACCGACTCGCCGCGCCAACGCAGCTCTCCGTTGTCGCTGATCTCAAACGCATCATCTGTATCCGCGGAGAGCAGCCGCGCGCGAGCGGACACCTCAGCGCGCAGCACACGGCTGGCAGCGGCGACCAGCATCCGCGCGTCGATACCGTCAACCGAATCCGGAACAAAACGCAACCCTTCGAGGCGGCCGACATGAGCGCCCTCGATGAGAACCTCGCCGCTCTTCGAGACGGCGGCCATAAGCTCGCCCTCGGATGCCATTTGGCGTATCAGGAAGGCTGAACGCCGGTCGACGAAGCGCTGTGTAATGCTTTCGTGTAGCGCGTCCGAAAGCCGATCCTCGATGCTGCGGGCGCGCTCTTGCCACGCTGCCGCATCCTCTACCCAGTCCCCGCGGTGGGTGATGTAGGTCCAAGTGCGGATGTGCGCGATACGCGCCATCAAGGTGTCGATGTCGCCGTCGATGCGATCGAGGTGTGCCATCTGACCGGCGATCCAGGCGATCGGCAGCCTCTCTTGGGGTCCGGCCAGGTGGAGGAAGCAATGGGCGAGCAGGCGAGTATGGCTCTCGGTCATCACCTTGCGGAAATCGGGGATCTGGCACACTTCCCAGAGCAGCCGAACGGCGCCGGGGTTGCGGGCCAGCGCGACGATCTTCGGGTTGCAAGATAGCGCGTGCAAGGCGCGATGGTCGTCGGCCTCGCGGGCCTGAACGAGGCCGGGCACCGAGGGCCTCTCGTCAAGGCTTTTCAGCAGAGCAGGAATCGACTCCAGGCGTAGTCTGTTGTTGCGCCAGTTCAGCCGCGTTAAGGGATCGAAATGATGGGTTTCGATCGCCTCGACGAGCTCCGGCTCGAGCGGTCCCTGGTCGACGGTGGTGCCAAAAGTGCCGTCGCTCATGTGCCGGCCGGCCCGGCCGGCAATCTGGGCGATCTCGGCAGCGTTCAGCCGGCGGGGGCCACGCCCATCGAATTTGCCGGTGCGGGCGAAGGCGACATGGTCGAGATCCATGTTCAGCCCCATCCCGATCGCGTCGGTGGCGACGAGATAGTCGACCTCGCCAGCCTGGAACATGCCGACCTGGGCATTGCGCGCTCGCGGGCTCAGCGCTCCCATGACGACGGCCGTGCCGCCCCTCTGGCGGCGGATGAGCTCGGCGAGAGAGAATACATCAGCGATAGCAAAGGCGACGACGGCGCTGCGCGGCGGCAGCCGCGTCACCTTCTTATACCCGGTATAGGATAGCGTCGAAAACCGGGGTCGGCTCACATATTCGGCCTCGGGCACCAACCGCCGCATCAGCGGCCTGATCGTATCGGCGCCGAGCAGCATCGTTTCTTGCTGGCCGCGCGCGTGTAAGAGGCGGGTGGTGAAGACGTGGCCGCGCTCGGGATCAGCGCAGAGCTGGATCTCGTCGACCGCAAGGAAATCGACTCGCCGGTCGAGCGGCATCGATTCGACCGTGCAAACGAAATAGGACGGGTTGGGGGGTAGGATCTTCTCTTCGCCGGTGATCAGAGCGACCGAGCGCGCACCCCGCAGCTTTACGATCCGGTCATAGTTTTCGCGGGCAAGCAGGCGCAACGGAAAGCCTATCATGCCGCTGCGATGGCCGAGCATGCGCTCAATGGCGAGATGGGTCTTGCCGGTATTCGTCGGCCCGAGGACCGCGACGAGCCGCGGAGCGGGGCGGAACATAGCCATGCCCCTAAGGTATCGGGTACAATGGCGTCTGGGACAAGAGTAAATCGACCGAAAATTCCGAGCTACGGCGCTGCGTCAGGAATTGCTCCCGTTTCGCCATGCCCCACCCTAGCCGAGAATAGCTGTCGATCCAGCCTGACGGTCTTGCGCACGGCGAATTTTCGCCACATATGCTCGACGCGTTCCGCCAACACGCGACGGCAGTCATGACCCAGGAAACAAGAAGCTTCCAGGCGGAAGTCAGCCGCCTACTCGACATTGTTGCGCACTCTCTATACAGCGAAAAAGAGATTTTCCTGCGCGAGCTGATCTCGAACGCCTCTGATGCTTGCGACCGGCTGCGCTATGCCGTGCTGACCGAGCCGGCACTAGCCGAAGGCGATACCGACTACAAGGTCATACTTACTCCCGACAAACTCGCCCGAACCTTGACGATCGCAGACAACGGGATCGGCATGAACCGCGAGGAGCTGATCGAGAACCTCGGCACGATCGCGCGATCCGGCACCGCTGCGTTTATGAGCCAGCTTTCCGGCGACGCCCGCAAGGACATGAGTCTTATCGGGCAATTCGGAGTTGGCTTCTACTCGGCCTTCATGGTCGCCGAAAAAGTCGAGGTGCTCAGCCGCAAGGCCGGTGAGAATGATGGCTGGCAGTGGGTTTCCGATGGAAAGGGCGACTTCACGATCGAGCCGCTGAGCGACGTCGCGCACGGGGTCAAGATCATCGTGCATTTGCGCGAGGGTGAAGACGAATACACCGATCCGGTTAGGCTTCGCACCATCGTCAAGAGGTATTCGGACCACATCGCCCTGCCGATTATGTTCAATGAACGAGGCGAGGAAGAAACCATCAACACTGCCTCGGCTTTATGGACACGTCCGCGATCGGAAATCACCCCCGAGCAGTATAAGGAATTTTACCATCACGTCGGCCACAGTTTCGACGATCCGTGGCTGACGCTGCACAACAAGGCGGAAGGCGTCCTCGAATACACGAGTCTTCTTTTTGTTCCGTCGAATAAACCATTCGACTTGTTTGATCCGGAGCGAAAAAGTCGGCTCAAGCTTTACGTCAGGCGGGTGTTCATCACCGATGAGGGGACTGATCTCCTACCGCCCTACCTGCGGTTCCTCCGCGGCGTCGTCGATAGCGAGGACCTGCCACTTAACGTTAGCCGCGAAATGCTGCAATCTAACCCGATGGTCGCAAGGATGCGCCAGCAACTGACGCGCCGGGTCCTGAGCGAGCTAACAAAGAAAGCCGGCGAGGCGGCAGATGAGTACGCAAAATTCTGGGACAATTTCGGCGCGGTGTTAAAGGAGGGTCTCTACGAAGATCGCGACCATCGCGATGACGTGCTGGCCCTCGCGCGGTTTCGCTCGACTACCCGCGACGGGCTCGTCTCACTCGACGACTATACCGCAGCGATGCGGCCGGGGCAGGATGCGATCTACACGATCCACGGCGACAACCTCGACGTCATCGCGAAGAGCCCCCAGCTCGAAGGGTTTCGAGCGCGCGGTGTTGAGGTGCTCCTGATGACCGATCCGATCGACGAATTCTGGATCCCGGCGATCGGCACTTACAAGGAGAAGCCGTTCAAATCGGCGACCCGCGGCGGCATCGATCTTGAAAAGATAACACCGTCCGCAGAGCATCAGGACGAGAAGCCGGAAGCTCCCGCCAAACTCGCCAGCCTGATCGCGATTTTTAAACTGGCACTCGGCGGTGCGGTCAAGGATGTGCGCAGCTCCGAGCGTTTGACGGATAGCGCAGTTTGCCTCGTCGCCGACGAAGGCGATATGGATATGCATCTCGAGCGTCTCTTGAAGCAGCATCGGCAGCTCGACACGGCCTCCAAGCGCATTCTGGAGTTGAACCCACGGCACAAGCTAATCGAGCGGCTCGCAGCGACAGTTGGTGAGGTTGGCGCTGCCGACCAGCTTTCGGAATTCGCGTGGCTGCTCTTGGATCAGGCGAGGATCGTCGAAGGCGAGCAGCTTCCTGATCCACCGGCCTTTGCCCGCCGTCTGGCAACTCTCCTCGAGCGCGGGTTGCCGCAGGCGCCGTAGGGGCTATTCGGGAAACGGCGGGGTAGTACCCTCCGGCACCTGCACCTGGAAGACGTTAAGCGTGTTCCCGATCAGAGTATAATAGCCGATGATGCCGAGGACCTCGATGAGCCCAGTTTCACCCAGCGTTACGACAGCGTCCTCGAAACTCGCGTCGGACAGGCGTTGTGTTTTGAAGAGCTCGGTGCAGATCCCGTAGACTAGCGCCTCGTCCTTCTGCTCGAAGCTCGGAGTCCCGCCGCCGCGGATCGTCTCAACGGCACCGGAGGGGACGCCCGCCTTCTCGGCTAACGGGGCATGTGCATACCATTCATACTGCGCACGCCAGAAGCTGGCGGTGGTAATGATCGCGAGCTCGGAAAGGCGGTCCGGTAGCGAGGTGCCCCAACGCAAATGCTCGCCGAGTGTTGAGGCTTGCTCGCAGATCTCGGGTGCCCGGATCAGGAGCTGAAATGGACCACCGAAATGACCACGCCGGCCGGCGACAATTAGATCATGGACCCGCCGCTGCGCAGGTGTCATCTCCGCCAGCGTGATCTCCCGATACCGAGCCATCTTCCCCCCCGGTTTTGCCATACGCGCAGCCGCAACTCCGCACTCGCGCGCGGCGGAAAGCCATCAGCGAGTCCGACGCACTTTAGCGTTGGGGAGAAAACGACGGAAAGCCGTAAAATATGATGATTTGGCCGAGGCAAAAGCGCCATGCCCGCTCGATCCGGCTGATGCATCTTGCGCGGGGGTTATCCTCGTCTTTCTCGGCAGTTGCGCTCAGCTTCCGCCAGTTGCCAGTGCCGCTCTTCCGCCGATCCCAGCCGGAGAGGCCCGAGTGTGGTTTTATCGGATTTATGAACCGAGTCGCCGGGCCGGCCTATCGAGTCAATAATCGGGATATCGAATCAGGGCGGCGCATTTTATCGCGACGTGCCTGCCGGATGGTATCACATCACGGTCGACAGCTACGGGCGCGACTTGTACCAGCTTGCAGACGTCGCTCTCGCTTCGGGGCAACAAATATATATCAAGGTTCTATCATTGCGGAGTTGGACGGAGTGGCGCCCCGGCGTTGGGCGCGACACACTTTACGTTGCCCTGATTCGGTCCGAACTCGCTCGAGCGGAGATAGCTGGCTACGTCCTTCTCGGCGGCGGCTGACTGCCCGACATAAATCTTGCGCTGGCGGGCGACGTCCAGGCGAGGTTACAGCGAATTAATGCTCGTGAAAGCCGCTTGTCACCTGGCGAGCCCAATTCTCCGGCGATCAGCTCACGCTCATGACGCTTTTGGCAGGGCGCGGGCATTCCCCGTCTACAGGAGGACCAATTGGCTGAGGTGAATCAGAACTACACTCGCTATCCTTGGCTAGGCAGAGGGCGCGCTGCAGCACTCGGCTTTGGCCTTGGAGCCACTCTGTCGCTTTCCCCTATGGTCTGGGCCGAAAATCCGCCGACGGTGAGCAATCCCTCTCAAACGCCAAATGGCGCTCCAGAGACGATGACCTCTCCCATCGCCCTGACACAGCACGAGAGTTTTGCGCCGCTTGTCAAGAAAGTTTCGCCGGCCGTTGTGAACATCTCGGTTACGCAGAATGGCACGTCGGAATCTATGACCGAAGAGTCGGAAACGGCACCGTCACCCGGCTTTCCGGACTCACCCTTCGATGATATGCTGCGCCGTTTCTTCGATCAACAAAACCCGGATCGACAGCGGCATGCCTTTCCACAGATGCCAGAAGGCCAATCGCGGCGGATAGCACTGGGTTCGGGTTTCATCATTGACCCTTCGGGCTATGTTGTGACGAACAGCCACGTCGTCGGCAACGCCGGCAAGGTCGAAGTCACCCTTCAGGACGATAGCAAATACACCGCAAAGATCATCGGACGCGATCCCAAAACGGATATCGCGGTTCTGAAGATCAATGCGGACAAGCCACTGCCTTATGTGACATTTGGCGACAGCACTGCCGCTCAGGTCGGCGACTGGGTGATGGCTGTCGGTAATCCCTTTGGGCTTGGCGGAACCGTAACCACCGGGATTATCTCGGCACGAGGGCGCGACATACATTCGGGTCCGTTCGATGATTTTCTGCAGATTGACGCACCGATAAACCGCGGCAATTCCGGCGGTCCTACATTCAATCTCGACGGGCAAGTCATCGGGATCAATACTGCGATTTATTCGCCGAACGGCGGTAGCGTGGGGATCGGCTTTGCGGTGCCGTCGAACGTCGCCAGGACCGTTGTCGCGCAACTTGAGCAGCACGGAAAGGTCAGCCGCGGCTGGCTCGGCGTTCAAATTCAGGAAGTGACACCCGCGATAGCGGCGAGCCTCGGTTTGCAAGGTGAGCACGGCGCTCTTGTGGCGGTCGTCACGCCGAGCAGTCCTAGTGCAAAGGCCGGCCTGAAGCAGGGCGACGTTATCCTCTCATTCAACGGTAGCGAAGTCGGCCGGCTGCACGATCTGCCGCGCCTTGTCGCTGAAACTGCACCCGATAGCCACGCCAAAATGAAAGTTTGGCGAAATGGTCAGGTCATTGAACTGGAGGCAACAGTAAGTGAGCTCTCCAACAACGAGCAGGTTGCGTCGGCCACCGGCGGGCAAGAAGAGGAGGGATCGTCTCGCGCAGACGCAATGGGAATGCATTTCGCCCCGCTGAATAATCAGCTTCGGCGGGAGCTCCATGTTGGAAAGGATGTGCAAGGCGTGGCTATCACCCATGTCGATCCCGGTAGCGTCGCCGACGACGTCGGCATCAGCACAGGTGATGTCGTCGTCGCAATTGACCGGCAGCCGGTAAGAACCCCGCAGCAGGCAGCAGAAAAGCTGAAAGAGATTGCCGCTTCGCCAAAGAAGAGTGCCCTTATGCTTCTCAATCGTCGCGGGGTTACGCAATATGTCGGCGTGACCCTCGGCGGTAATCAGGGATAACCCGAGAAGAGCCGCGCCAGCCCCGGCCGTGGGGCTGGCGCTCTAAAGGGATTATTCGACAATGTTAATAGATTAGCGCACGCGCCATGCCGAGGCCGAGTTCCCATCGCGGGATGGCAACGGGACACGAGCCTCGAGCCGTTCGAGCTGGATCCGTGTACGGGCGCCGGCCCGAAGTAACCGATCCGTAGCGTCGCGCAGCTCGGCCCGGCTCTCAACCGTGTCGTGGGCGAGGGCAGCATCAAAGGCAGCCAGGAAGGCTGTGATGTCGCCATCCACCCGCTCCCGCAGTGCCTGATCAATAAACGAATCAGTATCCCTTGCTTTGCGAGGCTCGGTCATCACGCGAACGGCCCCGCCATTTGTAGGCAGTGAGTGATGTGCGGAGCTCCCGCGACCAGGCTGCAAATATCCTTGTTGGTAAGCCTCCGTCAACCGGCCTCCAGGGGCATTGCCGGAGCCGGCCGAATCCGGGCTACCGAGCGAATATTGCTGCTGCACGACAGAGCGGTGCGCGCTGTCTTGGGATAGCGAGAGATGGAGTGTACGTCGCGCCTCACCACCTTCAGGTTGCCCGGTATAAGGCCCGTGCGTTGGGTTCCCGTCACTGGAGTTGTTTAGTTGGTTTCTCTCGACCACTCCGTTGGCTTCGGACAACACAAAATCCTCTCCCGGATGAAGATCTCGCGCTAGATCATTGGCCTCGGTCTGCTTCTGTTCAGTCTGCAGCGCCTCCACCGGAATAGATATTTCTGCCACCTCGGTGTCCGCCCTTGTCTCGGCGACCTCCGCTCCGCTGCCTAACCCCCCGGGGATTGCCATCTCGTTCGCGCGGCCCTTCACCAGTTGTGGCTCAGACATTCCAGTCACACCCATCAACACGCTTTCGCCGGTAGACTCACGTGCCCGGCTTCGGCTCACAATATAACTGATCGCCGGTGGCGAACAATCATAAGTCCGAGCAATGCTCGCCAGCGTCTCGCCAGCTTCGTATCTCTTGATGATCGACGGCCAATCATGCTGGGGGATTTTCCCTCTTTTACTTGATTTTTTCATTCGATCAACCTTTGACTGCAGCTCTTGTTTCTATATTCTGGGTCCCAACTCGCAAACTTCCACGCGTGATGCCAAACGCCATCACCGAACAACGCGGGTCGGAAAATCAACGGCTAGAGTGACGATTGCAGCCCGGCAGCTCGCCGAAGCTTGGCGGGAGCACGGCAACCCGAGCCTTATTCGGATACTTCATAATACCGAACACCCAGTCAACAGCAAATCGGTTTTTAGTCATCCCGGCGGCATTTCCGAACAGCCTGACCGGTAATTATAAGCGGACGGGTCAGACCCGAACAATTTTTCCGGGGTTTAGAATACCATCGGGATCGAGTGCCTTTTTGATCGTGCGCATGACCTCAACCGCTTCGCCATGCTCAGCGATCAGAAAATCCATCTTGCCATACCCGATGCCGTGCTCACCGGTGCATGTGCCCTCCATAGCGAGCGCGCGGGTGACCATACGATCATTGAGAAGGCTGGCTTCAGCCACTTCCTCAGGTCGATTCGGGTCGATCATAAAAACAAGATGAAAGTTCCCATCACCCACATGACCAACCAATGCATATGGGATCGGTGATTGCGAAAGATCCCGCTTAGTTTCGATGATGCATTCAGCAAGCCGCGAGATCGGTACGCAGACATCCGTCGCCAAGCCCTTGGAACCAGGGCGCAGGGCTAGCGCTGCGTAATATGCGTCGTGCCGCGCCTGCCAGAGCTTCGAGCGCTCTTCGGGTGTCGTTGCCCAACGAAAACCATCGGCGCCAAACTCACGGGCGATTACCTTCACTACCTCGGCCTGCTCCGCCACACTTGTCGGTGTACCGTGAAACTCGAAAAAAAGAGTAGGAGCCACTTTGTGGTCCAGTTTCGAATATTTGTTGATCGCTGCCATTTGAGATTCATCGAGTAATTCGATTCGCGCCACCGGTACACCGCTTTGGATAGTCAAGATGACGGTATCGACGGCGCCTTCGATGCTCGGGAAAGCACAAACCGCTGCCGACACGGCTTCCGGAATGCCGTAGAGTCTGACTGTCAGCTCGGTGATAACACCAAGCGTGCCTTCCGATCCGATGAACAGTCTGGTCAGGTCATATCCGGCTGCTGATTTGCGGGCGCGCTGCGCGGTTCGAATAACGCGACCGTCGGCGAGCACTACCGTCAGCGCCAGTACATTCTCGCGCATCGTCCCGTATCGGACGGCATTGGTCCCCGAAGCACGCGTGGCGGCCATCCCCCCGAGCGAGGCGTCGGCGCCGGGGTCAATCGGAAAAAACAGACCGGTATCGCGCAGATGCTCGTTGAGCTGCTTGCGGGTGACTCCCGCTTCGACATTGGCATCCAGATCTTCGCGGTTGACACGGATGATCTGGTTCATTTGGGACATGTCGATGCATATCCCACCCGAGAGTGCCGCGACGTGACCCTCGAGCGAGGTGCCCGTCCCGAATGCGATCACCGGCGTTTTGTAATCCGCGCAGAGCTTGACGATTGCCGCGACTTCCTCGGTGCTGTGCGCGAACGCGACTGCATCGGGAGCATGTGGCGTATGGTATGATTCGTCCTTCCCATGGTGGGCGCAAACCGCCGCCGAAGTCGAAAGCCGCTCTCCAAGAAGCTGATGCAAGGAGGCGAGCAGCGACGCCTCAAGAGGATCGCGACGAACGGCGGGCGTGAGCATGGCAGCAACCAAGAAATCGGGAGTGGGACCCCGGGACCGAGCATTACTCCTCGGCCGAACGCTCCGCAATGGATTCCCGAGGGCCTGACCCCGACGCTACGAGCTTCAAATTAGTCGTTTCGCGGCATATCGGTTAGGCGATCATTTCTTAGAATAGGACAATGGTGGCAATTCGTTGCCTTTTCCGAGGGCAGTTGCGGCAGTCGTTGAGCAGTTGCCGAAGAAGCACCAAGTTTTCCGAGTTGCGGCGGCTCAGTTTGGGAGGTGGGAATGGCGCTGGCGACGGTCACCCTCGATGACAAATATGTCCTCGACCGAGGGCGGGTTTATCTGACCGGCATCCAGGCACTGGTGCGCCTGCCGATGATGCAGCGGCAGCGCGACGTCGTTGGGGGCCTTAACACCGCTTGCTTTATTTCGGGCTATCGCGGCTCGCCCTTGGGTGGGCTCGACCAGAATCTGTGGACCGCCCGGCGCTTCCTCGAACACAATCACATTCGCTTCCAGCCGGCGATCAACGAGGAACTGGGCGCGACTGCAGTTTGGGGAAGTCAGCAAATTGGTCTGTTCCCCGGGGCCAAGTATGACGGCGCTTTCGCTATGTGGTACGGCAAGGGGCCGGGGGTCGACCGGAGTGGAGACGTATTAAAGCACGGCAACGCTGCCGGCTCGGCTCCCCATGGCGGAGTACTTCTCCTCGCCGGGGACGACCATACGTGCAAATCGTCTACGCTACCGCACCAGTCAGAATACGCGTTTATGGATGCCAGCATCCCGGTGCTGAACCCGTCCGGGGTGCAAGAAATCCTCGACCTGGGCATCTATGGCTGGGCGATGTCGCGCTACTCCGGGTGCTGGATCGCCTTCAAGACAATTGCCGAAACCGTCGACAGCTCAGCTTCGGTCGAGATCGACGCGGAGCGGATCGACATTGCGCTGCCCGATGATTTCGAAATGCCCTCTGGCGGGCTCCACATTCGCTGGCCCGATCAGCCGCTAGAGCAAGAGTATCGACTTCACAAATACAAGCTTTACGCGGCGCTCGCATTCGCGCGAGCCAATCGGCTCGACCGGATCGTCATCGATAGTCCGCGGCCGCGTTTCGGAATTGTCACGACCGGAAAATCTTATCTCGATGTGCGTCAGGCGCTCGACGATTTGGGAATCGACGAGCGGCATGCTGCCGAAATCGGCTTCCGCCTTTACAAAGTCGCGATGTCATGGCCACTCGAACGAGAGGGCATTCGCCATTTTGCGGAGGGGCTCGAAGAGATCCTTGTGGTCGAAGAAAAGCGCGCCGTCATCGAGAACCAGTTCAAAGAACAACTCTACGATTGGCGAGAAGATGTCCGGCCGCGAGTCATCGGCAAATTCGACGAGAACCGCAACTGGATATTGCCGTCGAATGGCGAGCTGACGCCCGCCCAAATCGCTCGGGTCATTGCACAGCGGATTGCCCGCTTCCATACCTCGCCGCGCATCGCGGAGCGGCTCGCCTTTCTGGAGGCAAAGGAACGCCAGCTCGCCGCCGGCAATGTCGTGCCATTCGGCCGCACGCCCTATTTCTGCTCTGGTTGCCCACACAACACGTCGACCAAGGTGCCAGAGGGCAGTCGGGCGCTTGCCGGTATCGGATGCCATTATCTTTCCCAGTTCATGGACCGCTCAACCGCGACCTTCACGCAAATGGGCGGCGAGGGCGCGCCATGGATCGGTCAGGCACCCTTCACCGAAACCCGGCACATTTTCGCCAATCTCGGCGACGGCACTTACACCCATTCGGGCGTGCTCGCGATCCGTGCGGCGGTCGCAGCTAGGGTCAATATTACCTACAAGCTGCTCTTCAACGACGCCGTGGCGATGACCGGCGGTCAGCCGATCGATGGCGGCTTGACCGTGCCGGTGCTGACACGCCAACTCGCCGCCGAAGGAGTACAACGGATCGTCATCGTGACCGACGAGCCCGACAAATACCCACCTGGCGTCGATTTTGCGCCAGGGGCGATAGTGCGCCACCGCGACGATCTCGATGCGGTTCAGCGCGAACTGCGCGAGATCACCGGCGTCACCGCTATCGTCTACGACCAGACCTGCGCCGCCGAAAAGCGTCGCCGCCGCAAGCGCGGTCGCTTTCCAGACCCGGCCAAGCGGGTGTTTATCAATGATTTGGTTTGCGAGGGTTGCGGCGACTGCTCGAAAACTTCGAATTGTCTTTCGGTGGTGCCGATCGAGACCGAGTTCGGCCGCAAGCGTGCAATCGATCAGTCGAGCTGTAACAAGGATTATTCCTGCGTGCAAGGGTTCTGCCCGAGCTTTGTCACTGTGCATGGCGGCACGCTCAAGCGGCGAAAGGGAGGGGATCTCGCGGAGGATGAGCTACCGGCGCTACCGCAGCCGGCTCAACCCGCTCTCGACGAACCTTACGGCATCCTCGTCACCGGGGTCGGTGGGACCGGCGTCGTGACGATTGGCGCCCTCCTCGGAATGGCAGCGCATCTTGAGCAAAAAGGGTGCACCGTTCTCGACATGACCGGCCTCGCTCAGAAAGGCGGCGCCGTTTACAGCCACGTGCGGATTGCCCGGAGACCCGACGAGATCCACGCCGTCCGGATGGCCGCCGGTGGCGCTCACCTGCTACTCGGTTGTGATCTCGTGGTTTCGGCCAGTGCCGACGCGCTCTCGAAGCTGCGGCCCCACCACAGTCGCGCCATTGTGAACAGCCATGAGATCATTACAGGAGACTTTACGCGTAATCCAGATCTCGATTTTCCCAGCAAAGAACTTCAGCAAAGTATATCCGCCGCTACCGGTAAGGAGAACTCTGAGTTCTTAGACGCTACTCGGATCGCGACTGGTCTTTTCGGTGATTCGATAGCAAGCAACCTGTTTATGCTTGGATATGCTTACCAACGGGGATTGGTGCCACTTTCGGCCGAGGCGATCGAACGGGCAATTGTGCTGAACGGGGTCGCCGTCGAATTCAACTTAAGCGCCCTTAGCTGGGGTCGCCGCACCGCGGTCGATCCCACGCTTGTGGAAGCCCGCGCGACCCCGCCTGCAGCGATACCGGAGACACACTATCTTTCCGAGACCCTCGATCAGGCGATTGGTCGCCGCGTCGGCTTTCTCACTGAATACCAAGACAGCGCCTACGCGGCCCGTTATGCCACGCTCGTCGAACGCGTCCGCGACGCGGAGGCTGCGTGTCTTCCCTCCGAGACCCCGCTGACCCGATCGGTCGCCCGCGCGCTGTTCAAACTGATGGCTTACAAGGATGAATACGAAGTCGCCCGGCTTTTCACCGAAACCGATTTCTTAAGACGCGTGGCCGATCAGTTTGACGGGCCTTACGAGTTCAATTTTCATCTGGCGCCACCGATTCTCGGTGATCGCGATCCCCAGACTGGTCATTTGCGCAAGCGCCGTTTTGGGCGCCGGACGGTACTCGTCTTCCGAATCCTCGCAAAGCTCCGCTGGCTTCGCGGCACGCCATTCGACCTCTTCGGACGCAGCGAAGAACGGCGCGCGGAGCGTAGATTGATCAGTGACTACGAGGCGATGCTCAACGACGTCCTCGCCCATCTGTCGCCGGCCAATCATGCCGCTGCTGTCGATCTAGCCGCGTTACCGCTCGAAATCCGTGGCTTCGGTCATGTTAAGGAAGCAAGCCTCGCTCGCGCAAAAGCGAAAGAAGCTATGCTCCTCACCCGCTTCCGATCACCCCCACCCCCCCACGCGCTGGCCGCCGAATAACCAATTTCCTCATCCCGTTTCGAGCTGCAAGGCGACGAAGCGGGTGTTGCCCTCGCGCTCGACGCGCACCAAGACATTTTTATGTCCATTCCTCTTGGCGGCCGCAATTTTCTGTTGCAGCTCGTCGAGCCCGGGGACGGGCTCGTGACCGAGAGCAACGACGAGATCACCAGGGCGCAAGCCTTGTGCCGCGCCAGGGGTATTTTGCAAGACCTCGGAAATCACGACCCCCTTCGCACCCTCGGGCAACGAGAATTGCTTGCGTAGCTCAGGTGTCAGCTTGACGAACTTCAGACCGAGCGCCTCGATGGTCGGCGGCGGTTTCGGTTTTTCTGGTTCGGACGAAGGTGCCGGCGGACGGTTTGGGTTCAGTGCTGCGATCTTGAGCTCGACCTCTTGCTCCTTGCCGTCGCGCCACACCGTTAGCTTGACGGGTGTCTCCGGCGGCGTATCGGCAACCAGCCGGGGGAGCTGCCGGCTACGGTCGATGGGCTTCCCGTCGTAGGCAAGAATTACGTCTCCCGGTTGCAGCTTTGCCTGCGCCGCGGGGCTCGCGGGATCGATAACCGCGATCATTGCACCGCGGCCCTTGTCAAGCCCAACCGCCTCGGCGATTTCGTCGGTAACGGGTTGGATACGCGCGCCAATCCATCCGCGTTCAACCTTGCCTGTGGCCCGTAACTGCTCGATGATCGGCCGGGCGAACGCCGAGGGGATCGCGAAACCGATGCCGATCGACCCTCCTGAGGGCGAAAAAATCGCCGTATTTATACCGATTACATCGCCGCCGAGATCGAACATCGGGCCGCCGGAATTACCGCGATTGATTGATGCGTCCGTCTGTAGAAAGTCGTCATAGGGGCCGGAATGGATGTCGCGCGCGGTCGCCGAAATAATGCCCGCTGTGACCGTGCCGCCGAGACCAAACGGGTTGCCGATTGCGAGTACCCAGTCGCCCACTTTGGTCTTGGTCGAGTCGCCCCAAATGGCGGCTGGCAGGGGCGCCTTCGGCTCTACCTTGAGTACCGCGAGATCGGTCACTGAGTCTCGTCCGATAACCTCGGCCTGCAATGTCGTATCATCGGAGAGAGTGACGGTAATTTGCTCGGCGTTGGCGATCACGTGGTTGTTGGTGACAATGATCCCCGCCGGATCGATAATGAACCCCGATCCGAGCGACGCGGCCCGCGGCGCCAACGAATTTGGTCCGCCCGGTGTCCCTTTTTCGCCAAAAAAGTCTCGGAAGAACTCATCGAGCGGCGATCCGGGAGACAGCTGCGCGTCAGGCGCACCCTTGGCCGCCGGCGCTACAGTCGCCTGGGTCGTTGAAATATTGACGACAACCCCTGTCAGCCGCGCCGCCAGCTGTCCAAAAACCTCGGAAAAAGGCACGTCCGGCGGCTCGGCCCAGCTTGACGCCGACACAGTCAACGACAGCGTCAGCAATACCGCACGGGTGGCGGCCCGAGGGCCGAAAAAGGCCACAGCATATCTCCTTCACACCAGCCCGCGCCATGCTGCCCTACGCGTGCTGCGCAGGAACGTCAGACTTGGCGCTTCGGTGGGGCTCGATAGGAAAAGTCGGCCAGCTTGGCAAGATGGAATAGCGGCGTGACCAAATCGCGCGGTGCAACATCTTCGTGGCATCGTCGGCTGTCGATCGTGTTTACGAACGACCTGCAGATTGTTGTTTGCGCGGTAGAAGTTCCAGTTGGCGATGATGATGGTGGTCGATGCGGCGTCCTTGTCGTGCTTGCCTTCCGATTGCAACCCGAGCGGGTTTTGAGATGGAAATTGAACATGCGGCGCCAACGTAGCGTGAAGATCGTCGCGACTCTCGGACCCGCGAGTTCGACCCCTGAGCGGATCCACGCACTGTTCGAAGCCGGAGTCGATGTCTTCCGACTTAATTTCAGTCATGGTACGCACGAGGATCACCAGGGCCGCTTTGACGCGATTCGCGCTGTCGAGAGCGCGACTGGGCGACCGATCGGGATCCTCGCCGATTTGCAAGGACCAAAGCTTCGCCTCGGGACCTTTTGTGAAGGCCGGGTTGAGCTTGCTGCTGGCGCACACTTCCGTATCGACCTCGATCGCGAGCCCGGCGACGAAAACCGTGCGCCACTACCGCATCCCGAGATCTTTGAGGCGATCCAGCCGGGCACCGAATTGCTTCTGGACGACGGCAAGGTGCGGCTCCGCGTCGAGACGTGCGGCGCTGGCTTCGCGATCACCTCCTGCGTGATCGGCGGCACGCTCTCCGACCGCAAGGGCGTCAATGTGCCCAACGCTATCCTGCCGTTGTCTGCGGTTACAGAAAAGGACCGCGCCGATCTGGCCTTCGCCCTTGATCGAGGTGCCGATTGGGTAGCATTCTCGTTCGTCCAGCGTCCCGATGATGTGGCCGAGGGACGAAAGCTGATCGGTGGCCGAGCTGGCGTCATGGTCAAACTCGAAAAGCCGTCTGCGATCGAGCGGCTGTCCGAGATTATCGAGTTCGCCGATGGGGTGATGGTCGCGCGCGGCGATCTCGGCGTCGAAATGCCGCCAGAGGACGTGCCAAGCGTTCAGAAGCAAATTGTCCACGCTTGCCGGCTTGCCGGAAAGCCAGTCATCGTTGCGACTCAAATGCTTGAATCGATGATAGCGTCGCCAACGCCGACCCGCGCCGAAGCTTCGGACGTCGCAACTGCCGTCTATGAAGGTGCCGATGCGGTGATGCTGTCCGCCGAAACAGCTGCCGGACATTATCCGATCGAAGCAGTCGAGATCATGAACCGGATTGCCTGCCGCGTGCAGGCGGACCCGCTCTATTACTCGACTTTGGAGCGCACCCGCATCGAGCACGAGCACACCGCTCCCGACGCGATCAGCGCCGCTGCGCGACAAGTCGCGAGCCTTGTTAGTGCGGCTGCGATCGTTTCATACACAACCTCGGGCGCGACAGCCTTGCGCGCCGCCCGGGAGCGGCCCGAGGCCCCGATCTTGGTGTTGACCTCTAATCTTAGCACGGCAAGGCGCCTAGCTCTTTTGTGGGGCGCGCACTGTGTCCATACAAGTGACGTCAAGAGCTTTGGGGACATGGTGCAGAAGGCGGTACGGATCGCCCACCACGAGGGGATCGCCCAGTCAGGACAACGGGTCGTCATCACCGCCGGCGTCCCGTTCGGTACTCCCGGCGCTACCAATGTTTTGAGGATTGCCTGGGTCGACCGCTGACAACACTGCCAATACTCCCAGCCATGGCAAGACGGTCGCTGCTCTCTGGTTTGTCCGCGACGCGCAAATGTGATACATTCGGCCGATATCGACCTCATGGATTTATCAGTTGTCATTCCAGTGAAGAACGAGGCGGACAACGTCGCTCCGCTTTTAGAGGAAATCTGCGCCGCGCTCGATGGTATTATTGACTATGAAGTTCTGTTTATCGACGATGGTAGCGAAGATGGGACGGTAGGGGAGATTTTGGAGCTTGCGGGCGACGGACCGCGATTGCGATTGTTGCGTCACGCCGAGAGCTACGGACAAAGCGCAGCGATCCGCACCGGAGTCAAGGCGGCGCACGGAGTCTGGATTGCGACGCTCGACGGCGATGGCCAGAACGATCCCGCGGATATTCCGGAATTGTGGCATCTCGGGTGCACGAGTTCGCCAAGCACTCCAGTTTTGGTCTCAGGATACAGAGAAAAAAGGCAGGATAGTTGGTCTAAGCGCTCGGCGTCGCGCATCGCCAATTTGGTGCGCAGCCGGCTGCTCGGCGATGACACGCCGGATACCGGCTGTGGCTTGAAGCTATTTCCGCGGTCGCTTTTTTTAGAGCTGCCCTATTTCGACCACATGCACCGATTTCTCCCGGCGCTTGTGTTGCGCGAGGGTGGCACCGTGCGTTCGGTGCGGGTCAATCATCGACCGCGCCGGAGCGGGGTCTCCAAATACGGTGTTTTCGACCGTCTAGGGGTGGGAATCATCGATCTTTTCGGCGTCATGTGGCTACAACGTCGGGCCGCTCGGCCGCATCTCCTCAGTGAGATGGCGAACGCCGCGAAAACAGCTCCGCCTACGCCAGCCATCTCCGTGTCGCGGTGACGATCAAGGGCAGGGGGGCCCCGACCTTCGATTTGCTCGTGACAAGAGCCCCTCGCACAGCTCGCCTTCTCGTCGTCTGTCTTCTGGTGATCGGAGCTGCCTTGACATGGCGTTGGCGGGCGTCTCTCGATCCATTGGCGATATCCACAGCCATCGCCCGCTATCCGGCCGCTCCCTTAGGATTCTTCGCCCTCCACATAGCAGCCAGTCTACTATTCATCCCACGTACAGTACTGGCGATTGCTGCCGGGCTGTTATTTGGTAGCCGGTGGGGCATCTTTTGGGCCGAAATCGGGGGTGTCGCTGGCGCGGCGGCGGGGTTCCTCGTTGCCCGCTATATCCATTTGGGGCTGCTCGATCTTCGTCGCATCGCGCGGATCGGGTCGATTTTCGCGCGGGTTGAATGCGGAGGTTGGCGCGCGGTGGCACTGCTGCGACTGATCCCGATTATGCCGCACAGCCTCTCCAATTATGCACTTGGGCTCACGCGGATACCGCTGGGGACATACGCGTTCGGTTCGCTGATCGGCCAGTTGCCGATGACAATCGTCTATGTCGACCTGGGCGCGGCAGGAGAGCAATTGATGCGAGGAGGCGCGGGCTGGCTTGAGCCGACTTTGATCGGCCTCGCGATGCTCGCGGTTACACTTTTGATCTCTGCCCATTTTCGCTGGCGGCTGGACTGAGCGGCTGATATGGCCTTGGGCATCGGACCGCCCGTGGCCCAGTCGAGGAGCTCAACTGTGTGGAGCACCGGCATTAGTGAATCGGGAGCGAGCTGAGTAATGCAGCCAATGTTGCCGGTAGCGACGAAATCTGCCTCCGTGGATGCGATATTGGCCAACTTGCGGTGGCGCAGGGCAGTAGCAATCACCGGTTGCAGCATGTTGTAAGTCCCGGCCGAACCGCAGCAAAGATGCCCCTCCGGTACGTCGAGCGGTTCGAAGCCCGCTGCAGCGAGGAGACCTTTTGGTCCGGCGTGGATCCCCTGACCGTGCTGCAATGAGCACGCCGAATGATACGCCACACGCCGGCGGTTGCCCGTAGTGGTATTTGACGGCTTCCCAAGACCGAGCGTCCCAACCACCTCAGTCACATCGCGGGCCAGAGAGCCAATCCGCGCCGCCTTCTCAGCATAGGCTGGGTCCTCGCGCAACATAAAGCCGTAATCCTTCACGGTCGTGCCGCAACCCGAGGCATTGATTACGACAGCGTCGAACCCGGTAGCAAGGCGCTCTCCTTCCCACGCATCGATGTTGGCCCGTGCGAGGGCAAGTGCGGATGCTCCCTGTCCGAGATGATGGACGAGTGCGCCGCAGCAACCGCTGCCGCGCGCTATTACAACGTCGCAACCATGGCGAGTCAGAAGGCGGATGGTCGCCTCGTTTATCTGAGGCGCCAAGACTCTCTGCGCGCAACCCGCGAGCAACGCAACACGCATCCGTCGGACGCCTTTGGCCGGAAAAATCTGTGGCCGATCTGTCGCGGGGTGAGGCGGGATTTCGTTTGGTGTGAGTGCCAGCAACGGCATAAGCCGGTTCGGCCGAAACCGAGCGAAAGGACGGGCAAGAACTGCAGAGCGCAGCGCCAAACGAAAGAGCGCCGGACGCGACAGGATGGCCCCGAGCATCACTCGCAGTCCTCGCTCACTCCAGGGCCGTCGATATTTCTGCTCGATCCACCGCCGGGCGTGGTCCACGAGGTGCATATAATTGACCCCCGACGGGCAGGTCGTCATGCACGCCAGGCAAGAAAGGCAGCGGTCGATGTGTTTGACGGTGTCGTGGGTCACCGCGTGATTACTCAGCATTTCTTTAATGAGGTAAATCCGCCCGCGGGGACTATCGAGCTCGTCGCCGAGTAGGACGTAAGTGGGGCAGGTCGCCGTACAAAACCCGCAATGAGTACAGTTTCGCAAGATCTTCTCGGACTCGGCAACTCCGGGATCGGCGAGCTGTTCGGCCGTGAAATCGGTCCGCACGGACTAATTCCCTTCGGCGATGCGGCCGCGGTTTAATATCCGGCGAGGGTCGAAGCCTTCTTTGATCCGGGTGGCGAGTGCCGCCAACGCAGCTGGCTGCGGTTCAAAAACCGGAACCGCTTGGCGCAGCGCCGGCGGACCCTTGATCAACGTGGCATGGCCGGTACCGCGCCCATCCGTGCCCCGGATCGCGGCGCGGATCACTGCCGCGCCGCCGTCATCGGCACCCGCGACCGCTGCCCAGAGAAGACCGCCGCCCCAGTCCAAATACCACCTCGTGTCAAGGCGGCGGGTGAGCGCTTCGCCAAGCTCGACGCCGCGGCTCGGCGCAACTGAAATGCGCCAGACAATTCGATCGGACAGATCAACGAGCGGTAAGACGTTTCCGATGCCCTCCCAGAAACGTGCCGAGTCTCCATCCCCGAGTACTGCTGATTCACCATCCGCAGCAAACTCCTCCAACAGCCGCTCGCGCCGGAAAAGAACCGAAGGAGTCGGCCCCTCGAGGCGAAGTGCCGCAACGCCGGACGTCCCGGAGTACGATGTCAATGGAGCAACCGCGGATGGCGGCAAATACGCAGCACCGGAAACCTCATAAGGCGACCCAACCGCCCGATTTAAGCATACGGTTGCTGCCGCCGGATCCAAGACAAAGTACAAAACCGTAAAGACGGTCTCGGGTCGAGGCAGCACCTTGACTGTCACTTCCTCGAGCACCGCAAGGGTCCCATACGAACCCGCCATCAGTTTGGAAAGATCGTATCCGGTAACGTTTTTGACGACCTTTCCACCCGATTTGAACACCTCGCCCCGGCCGCTGACGCCGCGAAACCCGAGAAAATGGTCGCGTGCAGCCCCGGCTTTGATCCGGCGAGGCCCCGACAGATTGCAGGCGAGCGCGCCGCCGAGGCTGCGCCCTTTGGCTACCGTCGCCGATACCCCAAGGAGCGCACCCCAATCCGGCGGCTCGAAGGCCAGCATTTGTTGCATCGGGGCCAGTGTTGCAGCAATTTCCTCAAGCGGAGTAGCGGCGCCGGCAGTCAGAACCAATTCGCCGGGCTGGTACTCGCGTATCCCGGTGAGCCGCGATAAGTCGAGCGTATGCGGCAATTGCAGGGGTCGGCCGAGATCGCGCTTCGAGCCTCCGCCGATCACCTCCATCGGCTCTTCTACGGAGAGCGCTTCCCCGACTGCATCGCGCAGTTCGACGAGATCGGTGGGCGCGAAGCGGCTCAAAGCACCTTGGCTTCTTCAGAAACGGGGCAATTCCGGGAACGGTAAACGGCCGGCTTGGACATGAAGACGGCCCAGTTCGGCGCAACGATGCAGTTGCGGGAAGACCTTGCCAGGGTTGAGCAGGCCGTCGGGATCGAACGCGCATTTCAGCCGCTGCTGGTGCGCCAAATCGGTCTCGTTGAACATCGTGCCCATCAGGTCGCGCTTTTCAACACCGACCCCGTGCTCGCCGGTGAGCACGCCTCCGACCTCGACGCATAATTTCAGGATATCGGCACCAAGGGCCTCGGCGCGCTCCACTTCCTCGGGCTTATTGGCATCGTAAAGGACCAGAGGGTGAAGATTGCCATCGCCGGCATGAAAGACATTCGCGACGCCGAGCCCATATTGTTCCGAGAGCACTCGCATCCGGTTGAGAACTTCCGCCAAGCGCCCGCGGGGGATCGTGCCGTCCATACAGTAATAGTCAGGAGAAATCCGTCCAACCGCTGGAAAAGCCGCCTTCCGCCCAGACCAGAAGGCAAGCCGTTCGGCCTCGTCGCGGCTGCGCAGGACGAGGGTCGCATTATGGTCGTGGGCGATCGCGTCGACCTTGCCGATCAGGTGGTCGACTTCCGCCGGGGCACCGTCCAACTCGACGATCAGCAGCGCCTCGACATCGAGCGGATAGCCGACTTTGACGAAGGCTTCGGCCGCATGTATCGCCGGCCGATCCATCATTTCCATGCCCGCAGGGATGATGCCCGCCGCGATCACTGTGGCCACACAGTTGCCGGCATCCTCGGTCGTCGGGAAGCCAATCAACAATGCTTGGGCTGCGGTTGGCTTGGGGAGAATGCGAACGGTGACTTCGGTGACCACCCCAAGCAGGCCTTCGGAGCCGGTCATCACTCCGAGCAGATCATAGCCCTCGGCGTCGAGATGCTTGCCGCCGAGGCGGATCACCTCGCCATCCATCAAGACCATCTCGATACCGAGAAGGTTGTTGGTGGTCAGGCCATATTTTAAGCAGTGCACCCCGCCCGAATTCTCGGCGACATTGCCGCCGATCGTGCACGCGATCTGGCTAGACGGGTCCGGCGCGTAATAAAAGCCGGCGTGTTCGACGGCTTTGGTGATCGCTAAATTGGTGACGCCCGGCTGCGCCACGACGCAGCGATTATCGTAGTCGACTTCGAGGATGCGGTTAAACTTGGCCATCCCAAGAAGGACGCCATCAGCGAGCGGTAGTGCGCCGCCCGAGAGCGAAGTTCCGGCACCACGCGGGACGACCTTGATCCCCTCGGTCTTGCAATAACGCAGCACTGCCGCAACCTGCTCAACGCTCGAAGGCAGCGCCACGACGAGCGGAAGCTGCCGGTAGGCGGTCAGCCCATCGCTCTCATAGACCCGGAGTTCCGCCGACGACGCAATGACCCCCTCGCCTGGCACGATTTGCCGGAGCGCGTCGGCGATTTCGTCTTGTCGTTTGAGGACAGCGGCGTCAGGCGTTGGCATTCGCATCGGTGGGCCCTACCCCGACAGCGACACCGTAGGTCAGCCCTGACGCGCCTTATACCGCGGATTGGCCTTGTTGATGACGTAGACACGCCCCTTGCGGCGCACGATGCGACAAGCCTTGTCCCGCTTTTTCAAAGTTTTTAGCGAATTGACGATCTTCATTCCCGTATCTCTCAAGGCATCTGAAGATAGGGAGCGGATCCAGCGAAGTCAAATTTGCCTGCGTCGCACCCGAGACCAATTCGGTCAGGACGCGACAGCCGCGAGATCACGCTCGCCCCCGCGGAGTTCAGCGACGTCGTTGCGGTCCGAGAGGAAGGCCTTGATGTTGCGCGTCGCCTGGCGCAGACGCTGACGGTTCTCGACGAGGGCAATGCGGACGAAACCCTCGCCATATTCCCCAAAGCCGATCCCCGGCGAAACCGCCACATTGGCCCGCTCGAGCAAGAGCTTCGAGAAAGCAAAGCTGCCCCCCACCCGAAAGGCCGGAGGAAGCGGCGCCCAAACGAACATAGTTGCACCGGGCGGTGGCACTTCCCAGCCAGCTCGCCGAAGACCATCGATCAGGACGTCGCGGCGGGCGCGATACCGCTCGCGGGTCTCGGCAATGCAATCCTGGGGTCCGTTGAGCGCCGCGGTCGCTGCCACCTGGATTGGCGTAAAAGCGCCGTAGTCCAGATATGACTTTACCCGCGTCAGCGCCGCGATCAGCCGTGCATTGCCGACGGCGAACCCGATACGCCAGCCGGCCATCGAATAGGTCTTGCTGAGCGAGGAGAACTCAACGGCAATATCTCGAGCCTCGGGCACCTCGAGGATCGAGGGCGGTGGCTTACCGTCGAAGTAGATTTCGGCGTAAGCGATGTCCGACAGCACAACTATATCGTGCCGGCGGCAAAACTCGATGATCTCGCAATAAAAGTCGAGATCGACGGTTTGGGCGGTCGGATTTGCCGGGAAGTTGAGAACGATCGCGAGTGGCGGTGGCACGCTGTGACGCACCGCCTTTTTGAGTTCGTTGAGAAAATCGAATTCCGGACCGACCGGGACGTGGCGGACCGACGCCCCCGCCATGATGAATCCAAAAGCGTGGATCGGGTAGCAGGGGTTCGGGACGAGAACGATATCGCCCGGTGCGGTTATCGCCTGCGCGAGATTGGCGAGCCCCTCCTTGGAACCCAAAGTGACGATGATCTCGCGTTCGGGATCGAGTTCGACGCCGAAACGTTTGGCATAATAGCCGGCACAGGCGCGACGCAAGCCAGTGATGCCACGCGACACCGAATATCCGTGGGTCTTCGGGTTGTGTACCGCCTCAATCAATTTCGCGACGATATGCGGGGGCGTCGGGCCATCTGGGTTGCCCATCCCAAGGTCGATGACGTCGCGCCCTGCGGCACGCGCCTTTGCCTTCAGGGCATTGACCTCAGTAAAGACATAAGGAGGGAGGCGTTTGATGCGATAGAAGTGTTCGGGCATGATAGCTCGGCAGCAAATGGACAGCCCTTTTTAAGCCGGCGAGCTGCAATTTGCGAGCGCTATGCGGTGGGCCCGAAGATCATGGCTCCGCACGGTGCTCCGGTCCACCCGACCGCGGCAGCGAGTCTTGTCGTTGGAAGGGAGAGGTCAACTCGACCAGATAACGCTGATCGACAGGCATCGCTAGCGATTGAATCACCTCGCGGCGGCGTATCCTTGCGCGGGTCCGGGAACCGAAGGCACGAAGAAGATTCAACGACAGAAACGGAGGTCATCTCGTTCGTTCTCGTAGTCCTCCATTGCTCTATGAAGCACGTTGTCGGATGGCAGTGCGCGCAGCGCCTGGGAGATTTTTGCCAACGTCGTGTCGTCGTATGCGACTGGCTTGGGGCATTGGCATGCCGGCGAGAACGTGTTACCGCAGCCTGTCACGCCCAGAACAATTGCGACCATCATCCCCGCCCTCGGTATCATGCGCTTCCCCTCCCGCGGCCCGCACCATGACCAAGCATTGGTTCGCGATCAACACGGAACCACATTACAGTCTATATGCCTGACGATCGAGTCAGCAGTAGGCGTCACAATAAACACGGCGAGGATCGCCGATCCCAGTGTATTCAAATCACTTAGAGTCGCTCGGCCATTGGCCGACTATCCTTTATCATTGTTCCACAGAGGTCGGCTAGAAATCGTCGCCTCCTCCAATTCTTGAAAGCAGGGATCCCCATCCGGAAATGAACTCGGCCCCCTGCGATTCGAAGTTCGGCACACCGTTTCGGATTCGAGGGTGGGTGTGTCCGCTTGTGACGCCCTAGAGAAGAGGTGTTTTCCACCATGTAGCAAGCGCTTCGACGGTGCCCGCGAATCGGCTGCGGTCGCATTTACCTATCCCAGGCACAGGCAGCACGTCGGAGCCGATGCTCCCGTCGGTGTGCTGCCACAGCGTCCAGTTAGACCAACCCAGCGGACAAATTGGTCGCGAGTTGTATGCAGGCAACCACAGCGGACATCGCGCCAAAACACTGTTCGGAAAACCTGTGCCACATTCGTCGGGCCCATAGCGGCTAATATAAACGAGCGGTGCATTGCCAGTAGCCATTTGCAACCGTGCCGCAGCTTCAGCAGCCTGCGGGACCGTCACAGTGGCACCAATCGCGTTTGGCTCAGCGTCTAGCGCGAGTACGGGAGAGCCATCCGCTACCGCTAGGAAATTTGCCATTTGGAGCTCCGGTGGCGAAGCATCAAGAAAATGATAAGCGCCGACGAGTAACCCGGCTCCGGTCGCAGCAGCGAACCGTTGAGTAAACGTCGCATCTATCCAACGCGAGCCCTGTGTGGCTTTCAGGATGACGGCAACAATTCCTGCAGCCTTCGCCTTTACGAAGTCGACTGACGTTTGCCAGTGACTAAGGTCGATCACGACATCGGATGTGACGGGCGGCAGCCAAGGGGCAGCCCCCAAGTTTAGCGATGACGACGTTTCACCAGCGAAGCTCGCAGGCATCACTGGTGGAAAAGTCCGGTGATGGCTTGCTTGAACTGTGCTAAAGCAGTGGCCGCGGCAACAATTCCACCACCTAGCCAAAGGGCGACGCGCAGACTGAAGCGCCCACGATCCGCCACTGTAACGAGTTCTTCGACTTGATCGACGAGCCCCTTGCGGCCCTTACCGTCACCGTGTAGGGCGTGGTGTATCTCCTCGATGTCTCGTCGTATCAGAGCTAGCTGAGTGTCTACTGGGTAAGCCACCGGCCGATCATCCACGGGCGCCACGCCGAACCTCAACTCTTAAAGGCTCTATCCTGCGGATTTGTCCGGCGCGTGCTCGGCCACCCACTTGCCAGCGGATCATCGTCTCCGTCCCACAATCCTGATTCCGCGAGGCCCAAAGCTCAACGTCTTGGTCTCGCCCCCGACTTGAATACAGCATTCGCCAGTAGTTTCGTCAGCCGTGATGATTTCGCCGGGCACGTCGGTGTAGTTATCGGTGCGAACTATTTTCCAGCGCCGCTTATCTTCGACGCTATGCCAAGATTCCAGCTTCATTGCGCAATGCCCATGATAGTCCACGCGAGATTTGCTAGCGTTGCGTCGGGGGTGGCGGGCGCGGTTATCGTCAGCACGTCGCCGGCATTGAACACAGTAGCCGAACCCATCGTGAATGCCGCCGTGGTGGCCGATGTGGCGAAAAGCATAGTCCCGACATTAATGCTGTTCTTTTGAATGATGAAGGTCGTTGTGGCGGTTGCCGCGGTCACCGCGGTGCCACGGCTTCCAGAAAGGCCGGCCGGGATAGTCGCGGATGCGGCGAATACGTAACGTTGTAATACGAGGCTCGCGGCCGGCCTGCCGCTATAGGAGCCGCTGACTACGACAGAAAATGTTTGCCCACTACCTCTGACGGCGTATGGATATGCCGGCACCGACGAGAGGCTTTGGAGGCCGCCGCCAACGATGTTGATCGATACGAATTTCAGATAGATTGTTTGGCCGATCAGATTATTCGGATAGGGAAAACGCCCAATAGATCCGTCGACGCGCGCAAACTGCGTGTCGGCCGGATGATCGACAATCGCGCTGCCGTAGGCGCCGCGATAGAGGGTCGTCAGGTCGTATTTATTGGCGCCAGTAAGCGTCGCGGTCTGATATGCAATAAGCTCACTATCAACATAGCATAATGTAACTAAATTGGCGGCATCCACGGCGGACACAGAGACAAGTTGACCCTGACTTTCAGTTAGATCAACAGCAAGAATATCCGTACTGTCGGGTGAAGGGTGTGATGGCAGGTCTGCGATCAGTGTCCCTTGAGTCGCTGGTGAATTCACCGCCCCCGCGAGAGCATAGGAATTACCGTCGCTAGAGATCCACACCTGGGCCCCACCCCAATTAGTGCCGCCCGACGCTGCGACCCAAATTTCAAGATTGCCGGTCAGCAGATCGGCAGGAGGTTCGAAAATTATCGGCGGATTTACATCCCCCGGGGGCGAGTTCCAATTTGGCACGTAGCCGGCGCCGGACTGCTTCGGATACAGCACCGCGGCGGAATAACCACCGAAGAAATCCTCTGCGGTGACGGAGAGGGAGCCTTCGTCGTCTTCCTCGACTGCAGTGATGCGGACGGTCAACGCCGACGCACCTAGCCGAAAATCCGTAATCTGCACGAGGTCCATCGGTTCAAGCAGGCAATACTTCCAACCCAGTTTAAACGTGTAGGTATTGCGAAACAGCAGCGCGCGCTGTAGTAAAAGCTGGGCTACGATGGAACCGACATTCATAGGGTCGACAATCGCCCGCGCCTTCAGCGAGCTGTCGCGGCGGTGGCCATAAAGGTCGACTGCCGCCTGATCGAAGGCCTCGACGACAGCAGTGTTGTAATTATTAGACCGGTCCAAGCATTCGAGTTGGATGGAATTGGTGGCGTCGGCAGGAGTCGACCGCGAGATCTGGACCGGGTCGTTACTGAAACCACCGGTGATCGGACCCGAGCCAGAGCGCAACGCTGATCCGCCTGGCGCGACGCCGGAGCTCGTCCCGACATTCGATCCCTGAACGATAAAGTCATCGTCACCTAAGCTGTAGACCGGAATAGTGTCTGGCTTGTAGGTAGTGGTGGGACCGCTGACGATCTGGTCGCCATATGGGATTATTTTTAGTAGCCCACCCGACCAAACAATGGCGCTGTTGGTGATCTTGACAAGATCAGAGAGTTGCTGTTGCGCTTCCTGCTGCGTATCCAGCATGGGGGAGAGCATGAGGCCAAGAGATTGGCAATAGGTAGAGTAGAGAGTCAGATCGCCTAGGCTCGCGGCCGGGAAACCCGCCCCGTATCGCGGGTTCGTCAAAAAGTCCGCGATGATCGACGCAGGATTGGCATCGAGACTGTTGGGGCCACTGAGCGACAGAAGGCCGTGCACCTCAAATGAGAAATTGGGGAGCGTGGCCGTGTTCCCCATTGCAAAATTGTTAGCGACAACAGTTGCAGTCCCAGAATATCCGAGAGCCTTGGCAGGATGATTTGTTAGCCAGTATGCATCTGGCCCTTGGCCATCGTTTCCAACATAGACTGACGCTGGGAGAGAAGCGAGCGCACCTATGTTCTTATCCCACCAGACTGTGCCGATACCCGCAATGGGCCCTTGGCCTACCCCCATGATAACCGAAACGCTATAATTGTATTGTTGCCCGCCGCCTTTGCCTCCGCCCCCGCCTTTGCCCCCGCCCCCTTGGCGCGAAGATGGTGTCGCTTTGAAGTCGTCGTACTCGATGATATTGGGAGAAACGCGGGTCGTGCCATAGACGAGCGGAATTACTCCGCCGTGCTGCGAGGTTTGGAACTGCAGTGAGCCGACCGCCTTCTGTTGTTTGGCGTTGGGTCCGCCTCCGACGATGCCGCCCATGATCACTCATTCGGAAACGGATCGAAAAACCTTGCAGGGCGACCGACTAGCGGTGACTGGTTCGCGTCACCATAGACCACTCCTGCATTGCACCATGCGTGGATCAGTCGCGGCCACGAGACGACGATGGTGCCGTGTGCGAAGCAGCGTCCGAACTTAAAAACAGCCACGTTACCCCTTTCAGGAGGCCCGTTGATTTCGCGCGTGTATTGCTTTATCCCATCGAGGTAACGCTCCGCATCTCGATGCAGATTCCAATCAGGCGGATAGAACGGAACCTCCACGCGCGGGAGCACGCCCGCCGCCGCGTAAACTTCGGCGAGCAGCATCAGGCAGTCGGTACCGCATCCTTTGACTCGGCCCATATGATGATAAGGTGTCCGTAGCCAGCTTTCCGCCTCGGCAACCACCAATGATCGCTGGTTCATACCGCCGTCTCCGGCGTCGGGATGTAGGGAAACCCCCAAAGTGATTGGCGTTATTGAAGACGTTCTGGCAAGTCGCAAACGTGCGGTCGCAGCCCGGCAGTAGTTGGAACTGGTCGCCAACTAGGATAGGCGAGAGAAACGCGAGTTTCACATAAACCCAACCGGTGCCCATGTTGGCGATCGTGCGGCTCGCCCCGTTATTTGCTCCGGTCACGCCGATGATCGTCCCTTGGACGTATAGACTTACAGGGGTCGGGCTAACGGAAGTGGCGATCTGCGCCTGCGTAGAGCCCGGTCCGGCCCCAAACGTTGACTGCAAAGCGGATCGATCGAATTGGCACATCGCGTCGCCGAAAGTGTGGGTACAAGAGGACTGCCACAAACGGCGAGGCATTTGAATGTTCAGGAGTTCGAGATGTGAGCGGCATTTGAGGTCAATGCCGGTCCGGGCACATTCTATATCTGAGATGCGGCCGGCGAATAAGACCACGGTTCCCGCGCTCGTATCGCCATAAGTGGGCATAAACGCTCTCTCAAGCTGCAAGAGCGCGCCATCGAGCTGCCCCTGCCAGGCCGCTTCCAGAAACGGCATCCCGCCGATCAGATCAGTCGGTTCGGGGTAGATCTTGACCTCGAGCTCATCGACCTGCGTACCGATCACCACCTTGGTTTTCGAGCGTTCGAATTTCGGGCCGAGCGCAAATGTATAACCGTTTGCGGCGAGCGCGGTCGGTGCCGCCGAATAGCGCAGCACCGACCCACCCACCAACGTAATCGTGTAGAGGTCCGCCATGATGAATTGTTCACTGGTTGCCAGCAGAGCAATCAGGGCAGCGCTGGCTTCCTTCACGGCCGCACCGAAATAAAGGTGAGCTTTTTTAGTTGCCACAACCTATACATGAAATTCTCAAAATCGTATTTGTCGTCCACAAACCGGCACCGGAAGTAATAGCTAAAATCGGCAGTAATTATTAGACCGCTTTCGGGTGGTGTACTGAACGTCACCAATCCGGTGTCAGCGTTGACGCTGTAAGAAGCAGCATTTTGTGTAATCCCGTCGAGATAAACCGAACGGACGATATTAGGCGCCACTATGGGTTCGAGAAAGCCACCGTCTGTCAGGGCTGTACCCATTGCGCGTTGGAGCTGAAAGGTGGTTGTACTAGCGTCGCCTACCCCAATCTGCTGACCAGCGGTTTGGCAGTCACTAGGATCCTCAAACAGAAACGTGCCGAAGGCTCCTTGGCACAACATGAAGAAGCCGAGCAGAGTTCTCAGCTCGTCGTAACCGGTTGCCAAATTATCCCGCAAGAAATCGTAAACCAGCGCAAACTGCCACAGTGGATAAGGGTAATCGAGAGCACGCAATTCGCGACCGGAAACCGCGCGCTGAATACGGGTCTGGAACGTCGGCGTCTTGGTGACGCCCCAGGCCAGACCTGGCAACGCCGGAAATATCAGGGGCATTAAGCCATCCGGAGCGTCGAGCCGTTGCGCATCGCCTTATTGAGGGCGGTGACGAGCAGGCTGCCATTGCTTTGGAAAAATCGCTTTACGTCTTGGCTATCGACCGCCGAAACGTTGATCACTACTGGGCTGGCGCCCAACCCAGTTCCCCCACTGCCGGATATCATATTCTGGAGGCCCTGACTGATATTAGCCGGCAAAATCATTTCGTTCTGATGTACCATAGCCAGCTGATTTGACGGCACTACCCAGCCCCCTGCGGCGGAGGCGATCCCTCCGGCGGCGGCCATCACGGCGGCTTCGCCGGCCGCAGCAGGTCCAGCAGCAGCAGGCCCCATGATTGGGGCCAGGAACGCAAAAATTCCCGAGAAGGCCTGCGCCGAATCAGTCATGATGCTCTTGACCGCGTTTAGTGCCTTCATCGCCAACCCGGCCGCCATTCCCTCTCCTTCCGCCGCAGTTCGCGCCGCAGCGCCGGCCTCGGTCGCGGTCGTCATGGCGAGCTCGCTCGCAATCCAGTTGGTTACCATCTTGACGCCGAGGTTTACAAATTCGGCAATTATGGATTGTGCGATATTCGCCACTGCCTTTTGTAATGTCGTCGTCCCCAAAATCATGCCGGTGATCGACGTATCGAAGGCCCGCTGAATCGGCTGCATCAAACTCTGCCACGTTCTTTGGCTGGTCTGTACTGCCTGAAGGTCGAGCCTCTGCCTGTCATTCTGAAATTTTTGGTAAGCAAGCAGCTCTTGGTCCCACAGTTTTTCGTTAGCGGTAGCGTCTTGTTCACTGCTGAGGTCGGAACCGGTTTGCCCAAAACCCGAGGAGCCGCCATCTTCGAGGCCCTTGGGGGGCACTATGCCTCCTGACATCGATCCTGCGAGATCTGCGGCTTTCGTTTGCAGCGCACCGACGCTAGTTCCGATTTGTCCCGCAGCGGCAGTGAGCTGCGATTGCGCCTGCTGGGCAATGTCGCCGAGTCCGGCAAGTTGAGCACGCATCGCATCGGTCGCCGCTTGGACCGAACTCGACGCAGCCTCCATGCCAGATCGAAGACCGTCGATCTGCGCGCTAATGACAACGCTTGTTTCAATACCGGCCATGCTAGCCCCTCAATGACAGACCTCTGCGCCGCGTCTCGCAGTTTGCTCTGCTCCCCATGAAGACGTTAATCCAGCGTCGGCCCCCGGTGGCGCAGCTCGGTAAAATTGAGGACCACGGGCGGTAGGCCAGCATGGACATCTCTGGCGCTGAACTCAGGCCCGAGTTGAGCGAGCGCGGAGCCGGCGTCCGAGCTCGATCGCTGTTCTCGCCCCATGAATGTCTGCGGCTTCGACCTGTGCTTGTGTTTGTCAACGCCAAGATAGGCCGCCACCAGCAAGTGAAGCGGCGGGTGCTGCGCCCAATAGGAAGTCAGCTCTTCGACTTGGAACAGCGTCATTTCGTCGATTACGGAGTAACTGTAGCCACAGGCGGTGGCGAGGAGGCCGTAAATCTCTCTCCAGGCATCCCCAGGATCTCCGCACCTGCCCCCGGGCTGGTCCCGGGGGCAAGTGCTTCCCCCGCAGCGGTTCCACCTAGCTTTAAGCCAGACCCAGTAAGCACCGCGTTCAGCACAGAGGCGGCATTGCCGAGATCAAGCAATTTTTCCACTTCCTCCGGCGTCATGTCGGGATAGTTGCGCCGCAGTGCCGCCGTAACGATCTCGACCAACACGGCGATCTGGACTTCGCCCATTGACGCACCGATCTCCGTCAGTTGGCGAACCTTTGGCATCAGGCGACGGAGCTCACCGAGGGTCAAGGGTGGGACCAGCCAATCGCGGCCGCCCATCGCAACAGCCACACCGGGGATCATCATTCCACCGTACTCAGGTACCCGATCGTACCCGAGGCATCTGCAAAAGCCGTAAAGTCCAGCTCGCTGATTGTCCACGTATCGAGCTTTGTCGGCAGCGACAATTTATTAGCGGTGCAGGCATTAAGACGCAGAGCAGTACCGCTGCCATTGTACGACGTATAGAACGTTGCTTTGAACGTTGGGGTCACGCCCATCGGCTGGTTCGAGAGCGTCAGCGTGCTACCATTCGTCGGTATCTTGTAGGTATATGAGATTAACACCGCAGCGGCAGCGTCTGCCGCGGAAAAGGTGTAAACGCCGTTAGAGAAATTGACAGCGTACTGACCAGCAAGCGAGGGCGTGGTAGCCCGGTTAAAACGTCTGCCACTTCCAGCATAGGCGACGCCAAGGTCATCGTTGTAACTTGCCGCATTGGCGGCAATCACGGCATAGGGCGTTGTTGCGGGAACGGTAGCGGCTTCGAGCTGGGAGACAGCGAATTGTCCGCTGGCGGGTGTCACTCCGAAAAAAATGTCGGAATACAGTAGACCAACTATCTGCGCGAACTTCGCTTTGCCGGTAATTTTGCCTTGCCCACGTGCGATCGCGACGGGGAATTGCAGTTGGCCGTAAAGCTCCTTATCGCTCCAGTCGAAGTCGATCTGTATTTCCTGCAAGATACCGAACTGGCGGGGGCCGATACCCGAGCCTGTCGCATCAGTACGCTCGCCCCATACTGCACCCGACCCGAAGCTCAATTGCATGTCACTCACTCCCTTTCAAGAGCTGCTTTAGCCTTTCTTTGGCAGCGTGGGCGATGTTCCAGGCTTGCGTGTCGCGCGCCACTGCCGAGCCGGGGAAATGGTCTGCCCACCAGCCCTCGATAAGCTGGTCTATCGAATGAGGCTGGGCTAGTTTGATGGTAGGGAAATTTTCCTTGGACATTGGCCATTCCTTTGCATGAGGCGCGCAGCAAGGCCATTCAGGCCTCATGCCGAACATATCCTTTGCGTCGCTGCTATGGGTCCGTCGTCAGATACACAGGACCTCAACCGGCACGATCGCGACCGCCTGATCGCCGAGAATGCCCTCGTCAGTCTCAACCTTGCCCGCGATATAGGCATGCTGCACCATTTCAGACAGGCCTAGGTTCTGGATCCCCGTCGTTGGTGCCGGGGCGAGAGCGGCTTCGAGAGCATCGAGCAGCGGATTTAGGATTGTTCCGGGCGCTAAGTAGGGATCGCTCGAATGAGCGTAAATGTAGAATTCGGCGTAGAGCGTCCACACGATCGGCGCGCCGAGCCGTTTTATCACAGCATGGCCGCCCTTCTCACTCATGAACAAGGCCGGTTGCTCTGCTGGAGCAACTTTGGCCCAGTGCTGGAGACGCCGATTTGCGGTGGTGTATCGTGCTGCGCCAGCGCCGAGTTCCCACAGTGCGTTGTAGATGGTTTCCCGGATTATCATCCGTCGATCCTTGCCGTTCTTCAAGGTCGCTTATTCTCGGATTGGACTGCGTTTCGTGCCGCGACCGACGACTAAGGGAAAAGGCTCGTTTGATGCCCGGAGGTGGGCATCAAACGAATTGGGTGCTCAACCCTTCACGGCCTGGCTAAGTGCCGCTTCGACTTCCTGGCGAATCGCGGGTTCCATCTCCTCTAATGCTGAAAGCAAGAAGGAGTGCTCTGGCACATTCATCGCAGGACTATGGGACTGCAGGCTTACCGCTTTGCCGGAGAGCGGGCGCCTGAAAGTGTCTTTAATTTGCCGTAAGCTGTTTTTGACCCCGACCCTGCCAGTGGAGCCATATCCCGCAGTCCGTGCATATCCGCTATCTCGAAGGAGTGTCGCTGTGACTCCGTCGGCGCTTTGATCGATCTGTAGATCAATACTCGAGTTAAGCGATCTAAAGCGGGCGGCAAGCAGTTGACCGCCGGGCGCACCCTCCTGGATCTTGCGCTGGAGATCGATCCCCAGCTTCGTGATCGCAGGTACGAGGCTCGTATTGACCGCGTCCGGAATGGAGCACAACCATGACGAGAGTTCCTTGTCGCCGACAAGATAGGCAGTGATCATAAAATTCCGGCGACGATAGCAATGTCGGAGCTGGTTGGTGCCTCTGTTGGCCGAATCGCGACAATCGGGGCCACCAGTCGGTATTGTTGGAGCAACGTCCTCGTCCCGTCGCTCATGTCCTTTTGCGAATAGCTGACTGTCTCAGCGCCGCCCAAAGACCTAGAGATCTCGCCGATTCGAGTGCGCTCGCGGTAGCGGAGCGCAACGAGCTCGATGCACGCTTGGGCGATGTCCAGCGGAGTTGTCGCATACCCTGCGGTGTACGCAACAACAACATTTTGTACCCCACGGTTAAATGTATAGCCGCGAACTGCAAGCTGTGTGGCGCTGAAGCTGTAGCCGACCTCGCAGGTCGTTGTCGACAACGGAATTGTCTGCTCGTCAATCGTCAGCGACAGTACAGCGGCAACCGGAAAGCAGCCGAATTGCAGTGTCTGGCCGCCTGTCCCGTCGCGGGTTTCGACGTAATCAGCCAGTGCGATTTTGCGATTGCACCAGGTTTGAATGTACTGGCTAGCCGCGGTAATGAGACGTGTTAGAAGTGCATCGTCGGTTATCGGAAAGGTGCTCTGCCCGGTTTGCAACCATGCTTTGACGTCGGCGAGTGTCGTCAAGTCGCCGAAGGCCACTGGATCAACCCTTTTCTTGATCGGCTGCCCATCAGTGGTTGGGCACACGCTGGTTCCACTGATGGGTCTCGAACCACTGGCACGAAATTATGCGCCGAAAGTTCGGCCGCGGCCTCGGCTGGTACTAGGACGTCGCCGTTCTCGTCGGCGGGATATCGTTGGCCATGATAGGAGCAGCCCCCAGCGTCCTGGTGGTGCAGCTTGATCAGACCGACCGAAATTGGTTCGTCTTCAGTATTTAGCAAGGCGAACCCTCCCCTTTCGATCAGTGAGCTAACAGCATCAAGCGGGACCCACACAAATCCATCGGCATCGACCGGATAGCAGACCGCACCGTAATTGGTCTCGCCCTGGCCAAAGGCAGCGCGGAGCAGTGTGAATTTCTCTGAAGGGGCAACCCCCGGGGCGAACCCGGGGGTTGGAGCCGCCAGCGCTTCTAGCGGGAGTGCCGCGAGATCGGACACAACGTTCAACCGTTTGCGATATTGGAGATCACGCCCATCGCAAACGGCGCGTAGACGGCCAGCACTTCTTCAGCGTAGACGCCAACCTGACGCTGGCGGGTGAGTATGGGCCAATCGATTTGGTAGTAGTCTTGCCGGGTCTTAACCTCGGCAACGTTCGGCACTTCGTTCGACTGATATTGGATCGGCAGGTTCTCGGCCCAGCCGATGATAGTACCCGGCGGCACGCGTGGGTGGATCCTGATCGGAATTCGCAGACCGCCATTTATTGCAAATGGGTTGTAGTAATACTGCACTACTCCGGACGCAGTGAGTTGATACTCGCCGGCACTGCCGTCCGCAGGCGTATCGGCAGTGAGCTGTATCAATGCGCCTAGGTTCGATACGACGCGCTAGCCCACAGCTGCTTCTAAAACGCTTCTGGCTCGCTCCGTTTGCAAGCCCATCAAGGCGCCACCAATAGGCTGCGTTTGCCAACTATTCCTGTTTGCTGTCAGAATCTGTGCTACAGGGTTTCATATAATGGGCCACCCGGGTGACCCTCGAAGGTGTGACGATGCAGTCAGCTGGCATTGCCAACTAGCTAAAGATTGAAGTCTCAGCTACTAGGAGTGGAAAGCGGCGGCCCTCATAGAGGGTCGATCGGCTTAATCCCATCCGCTGCCCTTGGCTCCAATGCGCCTGCGTCGCGCAAAAGAATTGGTCCGTGCTGGGTCAAGAACATAGGCTCATCGCCGCCATCGACGGGATTGAGCCCAAGAATATCGCGCGCCTCGTTCAGCGTATAAATGCCATCTCTCACATAACCGCCGAGAATCGTCGCTTGGTCAGTAGGATCCGCCGGCCGAACGTCGGACCAGACGAATTCGAGATCGGCGTGACCCATCCTATTCTGAATCACCCCATCGATGAGACGCTTAACCCATCCGAGCAAGGGAGCTAGCCCTTCCTCATGTGCTGCTTCTTGCGCCGTCTGGGCCGTGGCCCGATTGACCTGCGGGGTAAAGGCAGTAGGAGGCAATGAGAACGCGTAACAAACAATTCGCGCCAGCCACTCGTCAAAATCGTCCTTATAGGGCGCCTCCTTGAAAGCCTGGTATTTCGCGCCGCTTGGACCCCAGACGAGCCGGGTTCGCGAGGCGGTATTTCCGCCTAGAATCGAGTCGAACCACTCTTGAAATTGGCGGATCTGCTCGGGGCTCCAGCCGTCCGGGGCATTCAATAGACCGGGCGGGACATTGCCTTCCGTGAAATGCTGCAGCTGCATCACCTGACGGCGCAATCCGATATTCACCGTTACCAGGATCTGCTCAACAGGGCTGAAGCCATACGCTTTGTGGGGACGCGGATTCCGCGGGACGTAGATGAGCTCGTCGCTGGTCAGGAGACGCCAGGGTCGGCCGTGAATGATCTGTTCGTAGGCCGGTGCGGGCGGCGCGGGCCGGCGGCCGGTGTTATCGATAAGCACTTTGATCGTCGAGCCATCGACAACATCGAGTCCCGTGATTTCGCCACCGCGATTCCGGCGTATCTCGAATGCCGGTGCGTCAAGCACGAGGACGTCCTCTAGCGCCTCCCTGAGCCAGGTTGCGAAAGGCTGCTCTCCGTCGGGTTTACGCCAGAACTCGACCAGTCTTTCGACCCTCGACGCAGCGTCCGCAGCGCGGTTTTTTTCGTTGCGTGGTTTGATTGTCCATTCCAGTTTCTCGATTTGGTCCTTTCGTGTCTCGATCGCCAGCCGAGTGATGTCATGGCTTTCAGCCAGCGCCCTGAGGTCGTCAAAGCCGACAGCGTCATATGAGCGCGGCGTGTAGACGGTGTTGTAGCCGACCGGAAAATCCCACAGCCGCACCCGTTCACGTTCAGGCGGCACCAGTGGGTAGCTGGGCGAAAAAATGCCTTGCTCTGGCTGGAAGACATCGCGGAACTGGGTCAAGTCGTTCGGGGATCCCCAACCACCCCAAGTGTACGATGCTATGGCCGTTCGCTTGCCGTTGGAAACAGGCATCAATGCGGCTCCCGTGATAGCCATAACCCAGCGCCATTCCGGTCAAATGCAGGGCGCTCGGGTATCGCAGGCGGGTGTGGTGTGCACTCCGGAGTCATATGCGTGAGCGCAAGGGCCCAGAAAAACAAACGGCCGGATTGGGCGCGATCATTTGTAGCCCATACATTGGTAGACGAGGCTATCGCCTGTCGCCAACGTCCCGATTAGCGCGATGCTGTTGGTCGAGATCGCCGACGGTCGGACGAGGCTTCCAGTGGTTTCGTCGAAGGCGGAGCATACCGGAGGATTGGGCCACGGCGACACAAACGTGATCGTGCATCGGCCACCGTTTGGCGATGCTCCGACTGTAACTCGCCCGACGCTGTCATTGCCCCCGATCGAGGGTGAGGTACCGCAATCGTTCGCTCCAGAGCCGATCAGCGGGGTCGCTCCAGTGGCAATTTGATGCCCGAGCATGCCAAACGCTGCGGCACTGCGGGGAGTAATCGATACAACCCGAAAATTGCTGCCATCAAATTGCAGGGCCAAGAATTCGTAATTAGTGGCAGCAAGAGTGACCGAGGTGTCCGATGTACCGGTCGCCCCTGCCGGATAGAGTATTCGCCCGGCCGACGCACCATTGACCTGAACCGTCATGGTCTTGCCATTGTCGGTCGTAAACCCCATCATCCAGCCGGCGCTTATTGCCGTGGTCGACGGCAGGGTCACGGTCAGTGAGCTCGTTGGCGTATTATAGCTCGATACCGCGTTTCCATTGTCGCTTTGCGAGGCCGCGTAGGTGCCGACCGCAGGAAAGCTCCAGCGATTGATGCCAGGAGCGTTGCCGCTGAGGCCCATCAAGGTGCCGGTGGCCGGTGTGGCTTCGACAATCCGGAAATTGCCGCCGTCAAATTGCAGCAGCAGGAGCTCGTAATTCACATTCGCCAGCGATACCGAAGTTACCGTAGCGCCGCTGCCGGGGTAAAGAATATGCCCACCGGACGTACCATTCACTTGCACGGAGGCGGTCTTGTTACCGTCGGTTGTGATACCGATTGTCCAGCCCATCGGTAACGCTGTCGTGGGCGGCAGGGTTACCGCCATATACGGTTGTGGGCTGTTGACGCTCGAGATCACATTGCCGTTATCAGCGTCGGTCGCCGCATAAGCGCTGACCGCGGGAAAGCTCCAATGGCTGATCCCGGCGGAGCCGATCATCCCGATCGCCTGCGCCGTCGCAGGCGTGGCGTCGAGGACACGAAAAATCCCGTTGCTGTCGTACTGCAATACCATGAACTCGTAGGCGCCCTGGCTCGTGTTTGCCATCGTCAAGGAAGTCTGCGAGGCTCCGGAACCCGGCCATACAATGCGGCCGCCCGATGTGCTGTTCACCTGCACGGTCAAGCTCTTGCTGTTATCCGTCGCAAAACCCATCGACCAGCCATTCGGAAGTCCGTTCGTGGAAGGCAGCGTGACGGTCAAACCAGCGCCACTATTGTAACTCGATAAGACATTGCCGTTATCGCCGAGCCCGGCGGCATAACCAGAACTGGCCGGAAAGAGCCAGTTGCTGGGCCAAGGCGGCGGCTCGAACCCATTCGCTAAACGAGTATTTCGCGTAGACGACACAATCCTGAAATTGTTCCCATCCGATTGCAGGCGAACGTACTCATAATTTCCTGCCCCCAGCACGATCGATCCCAAACTCTTGCTCCCCGAGACGATCGCCCCGCTGGTCGCGGTGATCGTCATGCCTTTGCCGTTGTCCGAGGCAAATGCCATGCTCCACCCGGCACTGAGGCTTGCAATCGGCGGAAGGCTTACTGCCATCGATGCGCCCGTGGTGTTGTAGCTCGAAACGCTGAGCCCATCATCGATCGGCGTGGCGGCATACGAAGCGGCTACGGGAAACAGCCAATTGGCACGCGATCCACTGCCAATGACCGATATTCCGCTCGAAAGGGGGCCGTAATTGACCGTAGCTCCGCCATAGTTTGGGTTGATCAGCACATTGCCGGTGCTGGCAGTGGCACTAACGGCGGTAACGCAGTTGAAGTAGGGGGAAACGAAGGTGTTGAGGCCATTGTGGTTAAACGTGATCGACAAGCAGGTCGGGGATACCTCCAAGTCAAGGGCTAGGAAAGTGTTGCTGAAATTGTAGCCGTTTTCCAGCGCCACCCCCCGGCCGCCTGTGCCCTGTGCCGTGCCGGCACCGGAAATCCGGGAAAACTGAACCTGCTCGAGCGCCAGCCCAACGGCCCCGCCAGCCGACACGCAGACTGCGTATACATCGCTGTCGAGGAGGTAGTTGAGCTGGCATCCTCCCGCCCCCGGCGCGGTGCTGCCGTTGTTTACGATTAGATGGTCGAACTTCGCGGAATTATGCGCATCTGAGAAATCGGCTTTGCCAAGGACGACTGCGTAGCTCGAGGTATTGCCGTTGACAAATAACGCGCCTTCTTCCTTGAAATAAAAGCAACCCGTCGGACTGGCAACCGTACCGCCGCCACATTGGATCTGCAGCACCGGTCCCGAGGCGATCGTCCGTCCGTCGATGACCGCCCCCTCCGATATCAACCGGAATCCTTTGCTCGCCTGCCCGGCATAGTCGATCGCGATCGTCGAGGTGACCTTATAGGTGCCGGCCGGGAAATGCACTGGCCAGTTGTTCGCGATCGCGGTCGAGACCGTCGTGTTTACCGCGGTCGTGTCATCATGATTGCCATCACCGGCAGCACCATTGCACCGCACGTCGATCCACGGATGGCCGGAACACATCACTACGTCGCCTTGTAAGGTCGACTGGCCGGTGATGCTGAGTGATGAACCGTTTATCGTCTGCGCCAGCGTGGGGAGTGCCACGCCGAGACCAAAAGCGAAGGCTGCGAGGCGAAGGATCCCGCGGGTGATCTGCAATCCGAACGGCGGTTGTCGCTGATCCGGCCACGCCCGCTTCGTAAAAATCGTCGTCATCGCCCGCTATACCGAGGGAAACGTTTGACTGGGACCGGCGCAGTCAATGTCCGGGCCGGCCAGAAGGCGACTGCTGCGGCAATGGCGATCAATACTGCAGATGTGATCACTTCCCACGGCATTACCATCTCCGTGCGGCAAAAGCCTGGCCAGTTGCGCCGCCGTATAGGCTAACCGCTCCAGCGGGTTTGTAACCCGTTGGCGTCTTGAATACCGCCCCTGCCGGGATAGGGATCGACGCACCGCCAGCGTTTGCGGTGCCGACATCCGAAACGT